>Ga0307373_10001063_pt1 | contig 51948 bp, 35 predicted proteins | sample OX2MG_FD_202534 | JGI IMG/M metagenome (GOLD analysis project Ga0307373, IMG submission 202534) | Soil microbial communities from Risofladan, Vaasa, Finland - OX-2 | ecosystem: Environmental > Terrestrial > Soil > Coastal area > Acid sulfate soil | place: Finland: Risofladan, Vaasa | collected...
TACTTTCTGACCTCGGTGGCGGAAGGGTTTGAAATCATGAGAGCGGTCAATCACCCGCAGGTCAGGTTTTTGTACGATTTCTATCACGAACAGATTGCCGAGGGAAACCTGATCGAGAAACTGGAAAAGAACATCGACTTCGTCGGCCTTTGCCACATCGCCGACGTCCCGCACCGCCACCAGCCCGGAACGGGCGAAATCAATTACGCCAACATTTACAAAAAGCTCGCGGAGTTAAAGTACGATCGTTACATCGCTATGGAATTTCACCCGGTCGGCGATCCTATCAAGATCCTGCGCGCCGCGCGCGAGCAGGCTTCACGCATCACCGCCTGAGCAGAGCCTGATGCTACGCGAGCACTGTAGCGGTATCTTCCGGCGGGCATCAAGGGAGCGCCACACGGTGGTCCGCGGCGCAAGCCGCAGGTTCAAGCAGGCAGCACCGAGTATTTCAAAAGCCTCGCATGAGCGTTACACGGTTGCGTTGCTTTTACATCCCCGGGTTCTTGAACTTCAACGGCGGCGAAACCTTTTCCGCGCCGTTCGTCGCCCGCAGGAAATCGAAGTCGCAACCCTCATTCGCCTGGAGAATGTGGTCAAGGAACAAACGGCCATAACCGCGGATATAATGCGGCGCTGGCGGCTGCCAGGACTTCAAGCGTTTCTTTAACTCAGCGCTCGATACCTCCAGTTCTAAACGTCTTCCGGGAACGTCGAGTTCTATCCAATCGCCGTCTTTCACCACCGCCAGCGGGCCGCCTGCAGCGGCTTCGGGCGCAACGTGGACCACCATGGTGCCATAACTCGTCCCGCTGATTCTCGCATCGCTCAATCGCACCATGTCGCGAACGCCCGCCTTCAGCAGCTTGGCGGGAATCGGCAAATGGCCCCACTCCGGCATCCCCGGAGCGCCCTTGGGCCCGGCGCCCTTCAGCACCAGCACGCTCGATTCATCAACGGCCAGTTTGGGATCATCAATCCGGTTGATCAGATCGACATTGTTTTCAAACACCACCGCCCGTCCCCGGTGTTTGGCAAAGTGCGGAGAGATGGCCGATTGCTTGATCACCGCTCCCGCAGGCGCCAGGTTGCCCCGCAGGATGGCTGTGCCGCCTTCGGGGCGCAACGGCTCAGCCAGCGACTTGATCACATCACTATTGAAAGTGGCTGCCTGGGCCAGATTTTCCGCAACGGACTTGCCGGTTGCGGTCAGAACTTTGCCATGCAGCAGCGGTAAAATCTCCTTCATCAGCGCCGCAATTCCACCCGCGTAACTGAAGTCTTCCATCAGGTAGCGGCCGGAAGGCCGGACATTCGCCACCACCGGCGTGGTCCGCGACAACTCGTCGAACTTCTCCAGCGGCAGGTCCATTCCCAGACGCCCCGCAAGCGCCACGAGGTGCACGATGGCGTTGGTTGAACCGCCAATCGCCATGTCCACCCGGATGGCGTTCTCGATCGCCTGCCGCGTGATGATGCGCGATGGCCGAAGGTCTTCCTGCACCATTTCCACAATGCGCGCGCCGCTCTTCTCGGCAATCGCCAGGCGGCGCGAGTCCGAAGCGGGAATGTCAGCCGACCCCGTAAGCATCATGCCCAGCGCCTCGGCCACGCAAGCCATGGTTGAAGCCGTTCCCATCACTCCGCAGTGGCCCGCGCTTCGCGACACGCACGATTCAACCTCGCACCATGCTTCCTCGCTCATGCGGCCCGCACGCACATCATCCCACAACCGGCGCATGTCGGTCCCCGCAGCGACTTCCTTGCCGCGCCACGTCCCCCGCAGCATCGGCCCGCCCGTCACCATGATGGCGGGAATGTCGGCGCTGGCCGCCCCCATCAACTCCGCCGGAGTCGTCTTGTCGCACCCCGCCAGCAGAACCACGCCGTCCAGCGGATAAGCGGTGATGCACTCCTCAACGTCCATGGCCATCAGGTTCCGATAGAGCATGGTGGTCGGCTTCATCAGCATTTCGCCCAGCGAGATGGTCGGGAACTCCAGCGGAAACCCGCCTGCCGCCCAGACTCCGCGCTTCACGGCTTCCGCCACCTGGCGCAGGTGCGCGTTGCAATTGTTCAGCTCGCTCCAGGAATTGCAAATCCCGATCACAGGCTTTTCCTGGAACACGCGCTCGCTGAAGCCTTCCGCGCGCAGCCAGGCCCTGTGGACCATTCCCCAGCGGTCATTTTTGCCAAACCATGCGCTGCTCCGCAGCGGCTTGCTGCTTTTTGATTTTGTTTTCTTCATCTTCGGTTTTCCTTCCCGGCCTCGCCGTACAATGGGATTGTTGGCTCCTACCAAGTTCGCGCGTATTATGATACAGCAACACAGTATCGCATAATCAATGGCTGGGCACGGAAGCTCGCCCGGAGAGCGCTTGTCCCAGCCAAACAAAGAGGACCCGGAAGTGGCAACCAAGGTTTCAGGACGAAAGCTTGATCGAAGAGAATTTATGGGGGCGGCGGCGATGGCGGCCGGATTTGAGGTGCTCAGTCCGCGGCTGATCTGGGCCCGCCGGAAAGCCGCAGAGCCGCCCGCAAAAAGTGGAACTCACACCTTTGGCTGGCGCGGCGAACATTTTCTGCTGGACGGCAAACCTTTTCAGATCCTTTCCGGCGAGATGCACTACGCGCGCATCCCGCGAGCCTACTGGCGGGACCGGCTGAAGAAATTGAAGGCCATGGGCCTGAACACGGTCTCCACGTACATGTTCTGGAACTTCCACGAGGTGCGCCCCGGTGACTTTGACTTCAGGGGAAGGCGGGATGTCGCGGCCTTCATCCGGACGGCGCAGGAGGAAGGTTTGTGGGTCATCCTTCGCCCCGGCCCCTATAGCTGCGCGGAATGGGACTTTGGCGGTTTCCCGGCATGGCTGCTGGCGGCGCCGGATATCAAAGTGCGAAGCGCCGACCCGCGATTCCTTAAGGCTGCGCGGCGTTACATGATGCACGTCGGCGTGGAGCTTGCGCCGCTCCAGATCACCCGAGGCGGTCCCATCCTGATGACGCAGGTGGAGAACGAGTACGGCTCATTCGGCGCCGATAAGGTTTACATGAGCGCCATCCGAAACATGGTTCTCGAAGCCGGATTTGACGTCGACCTCTTCACCGCCGACGGCCCCACGCCCCGCATGTTGTCCGGAGGCACCCTGCCCCGAGTGCTCTCTTTCATCAACTTCGGCTCCGACCCGGCCGCGCAGTTCAAACGCTTTGCCCGCTTTCGCCACAACGTGCCGCGCATGTGCGCCGAGTTCTATCCCGGCTGGTTTGACCACTGGGGCGAGATTCACCACCGGGGCAACAATCAGAACCTGATGCAGGGCGTGGAGTGGATGCTTGCCAACGGCGTCTCCTTCAACCTTTACATGTTTCACGGCGGCACGTCATTCGGCTTCATGAACGGCGCCAACTTCGGCAAAGCATACGAACCGGACGTAACCAGCTACGACTATGATGCTCCGCTCGATGAGGCCGGCCGGCCGCGCGCCAAGTATTTTGATCTGCAAAAGCTGATCCAGCAGCATTCGCCCGCCGGAAGCGTTCCTCCTTTGCCGGCTCCGCTGCCGGTGATCGAGATTCCCAGGTTTGAACTCACGGAAAGCGCCCGGATGGACGACCTGCTCGGCAATCCCATCCGCTCCGATGTGCCGAAACCGATGGAGGCTGTCGGGCAGTCTTACGGCTTCATCCTCTACCGCTGGTTTGTCCCGCGGCCAACCCAGGGACGCCTGAGTATCACCAGCATGAGCGACTACGCCCTGATTTATCAGGGTGACAGCAAGCTGGCGGAATTGGACCGCCGCTTCAATCAAAATGCCGTGGATGTGGACCTGGCTCCCGCGCAGCCGATGGATATCCTGATCGAAAACATGGGCCGCATCAACTACGGCCCGCATATGGTGAATGACCGCAAGGGAATCACCGAAAAAGTCACGCTCAACGGCGAGGAGATTAAAGGGTGGGAAATCTATCCGCTCCCGCTCAACAACCTGGCGCGGCTGCAATTTTCGCCGAGGTCCAAACGGGGTCCGCGGTTCTATTGCGGAACTTTCCCGCTGGAGACGCTGGGTGACACTTTCCTCGATCTACGCGGCTGGGGCAAAGGCCACGCCTGGGTCAACGGACATCACCTGGGCCGCTACTGGAAGATCGGCCCCCAGCAGACGCTCTTCCTCCCCGCTTGCTGGCTAAAAACCGGAGCGAATCAAATCATCGTGCTGGAACTTGAAAGCAGCGGCGCACAGTCCGTCCAGGGGCTCAAGGATCATGCTTTCGAAACGCTGGAGATGGACTAGCGCCACCTGCGCGCAGCCAGGGCCGCCCGCCCATTCGCAGTGTCATTCCGAGCGCAGCGAGAAATCCCGCTCTGAAAAGAGGATCTACAGGGGCAGCTCCCTTTTTCTGAGCAGGCAGCCCGCAGGCCCTTCACCTACGGCTCGCTTTGGCCGTCGCGTTGGCGCGGACTGTTGCTGGGCGTCCCCCAATGCATGATGGTATCTTCGGCCATATCCATTGGCTTTAAATTGTGATACCACCCGGTTGGAGACAGGGTGTCTGGATAGTCGTGAACCAGCATACCTGGCTGATTGATCGGCAACTGCTTTGCGATCGTGGCATCCGGCCGGGCGACAAACGATCCCCAATGGGAATAGGGCGCCGATGAATTGTTGCACACAGCCCACATGCGGTTGTCGGCGCAGCGGGTGGGCACCTCGCGATCGTTGAGCGTGTCCAGGCAGTTCTCGCCTTTGCTCCTCGCGTTACTGAAGGAACCGATCATCACCGTAACGCCCTTTTTCCGGTAGGCGATGTAGAGCTGCGGCCATTGCACGTCGTAGCAGATCGCCAGGCCGACCCTCACTCCCCGGATGTCACATGTCACCAGTCGGTTCCCGGCGGAGTAGTATTTCTGGTCGCCGCCGGTTAAAAAGCACTTGTCGTAGCGGTCCACGATCCTGCCTTCCGGGTTGATGAGATACTGGCAATCGGTCGGCTTGGTGTTCTCATCCAGGAAATGGGATGAACCGAGAACCAGCCACATCTTCAGTTCCCTGGCCAATGTCCGTAAACCGGCGGTCTCCTGGCGCAGCGCTCCCCAATCATAGTTGTCGAATGACGGAAGATCGCACCCGGGGTATCCCGACAGGCTGGCTTCCGAGGTATGCAGCAGATGGGCTCCCTCCTTAGCTGCCTCGTGCATGAAGTCGCGGATATACTTCGCGTTCTCTGCGGCACTCGCACCCACGGGAAACTGGCATGTGGCGATCCTAAGTGTTTCGGTGGATTTCGGGAGCGACGGGGCCGTCTGCGACAACGGCTCTTCTTCGGCGTTTGGCAATTCCGCCGCGCTGGAAAGAGACGGCAACACATTCAAGCTGGCCACGCCCGCAAGAGCCTTGCCTGTCGCCTGAATGGCCTGCCGCCTCGTGATTCGATTGTTGGATGACATGGAGATTGACGGAAACCTCCTTTGGGATTCAAAAACATTCTGACGATATACCCCCTCCAGGAACACGTCAAGGTTGCTCAATAGGTGCCGTTCAATGGGTTGGGTGCGCGACGCTGTCCCCTCTGCTGACCCAGGTAGAGACGCCTCGCTGCGGCGCCTGCCGTCGCCCATCCGCAGTGCCATTCCGCCCATCCGCAGTGTCATTCCGAGCGCAGCGAGGAATCTCGCTCTGAAAAGTGAACCCGCCGGATTCCTCGTCGCCTGCCGGCCCCGCTGTCAGCGCGCCGTCAATATCGAAACGTCCCACCGCAAGGTCGCACGGCGATTGTAGCGACGCCTCGGCGAGGCGTCTCATTCCTCTTGGTCACGGCGCCGTACCGCGAGACGTTCCACCGGAACGTCTCTACAAAACCGAAAACCCGCGGAAGCCCGGCCGCACCCTCCAACTTTTTACACAAACAGCTTGACGTCACCCTTTCGATATACTTCCTTGTTTTCGGGGAAAGGATGTGGTATAAAATCAGCCCCAATCTGGTAACGTCAATGAATCGCGATTGAATATCCTAATCATCGAGGAGGATGAGATCTCGTATGTCGAAAACGTCCCGTCGTAAATTCCTGCAAGCCGGCGCGGGTATTGCTGCCGTCTCGGCATCTTCGACTTCGGTGTCTGCGTCAACAGCCAAGAACGAACGGCCGCGAAATGTGCTGTTTATCGGAGTCGATGATCTGAACACGTCTCTGCACTGCTACGGCGACCCAACCGTGCATACGCCCAACCTGGACCGGCTTGCGGCGCGCGGAGTGCGCTGTGATGCCGACTATTGCCAATATCCCCTATGCAGCCCCTCGCGGAGCTCACTGTTGACGGGGTTGGCACCGGACACGACCGGGATCTACGGCAACAGGACGCATTTTCGGCAAAATATTCCGGACGTGGTCACCCTCCCGGAACTGTTTCGCAAGAACGGATACTTCTCTGCGCGCGTCGGAAAGATCTTTCACTATGGGAACCCCGAGGAGATTGGCACGGACGGACTCGACGATCCCGTATCCTGGAACTACACCTATAACCCCTGCGGAGTCGACCGCCTGAAGGACGAACCCCTGGTTACTAACTACACCCCGAATCGGGGGAAGGGCGGCAGACTGGGCAGTTCGATTGCCTTTTATCCTGCTCCGTCGCCGGATGAAGAAATTACGGACGCGATTGGCGCCAAGGAAGTCATCCGCCTGCTGGGAGAAAAACACCAGGATCCATTCTTTATTGCTTTTGGGTTGTACCGGCCCCACGTGCCGTGGATCGTTCCCCGCCCGTACTTTGACCGGTACCCGATCGACACCATTCAAGCAAAGCCTTTCGATCCCAGTGAGCTCAAGATCGCCCCGCCCCCGGCCTACTGGACCCAGCCTCCGAACTTTGGCATGAATGAGATGCAGCGAAGAGAGGCCATCCGGGGATACTACGCCGCCACCACTTTCATGGATGCGCAGGTGGGCAAAGTTCTGACAGCGCTCGAAACTCTCGGGCTGGCAGACAACACCCTCGTTGTGTTTTGGGTTGATCACGGCTGGCAATTTGGACAGCACGGGCAGTGGATGAAGCAGACGCTCTTTGAGCATGCAACACGGGTCCCGCTTATCTTCGCAGGCGCGGGAGTCCCGGTTCAGGGAGGGGTGATCCGGCATACGGTCGAGCACCTTGACATCTACCCTACCGTTGCCGAGTTGTGTGGTTTGAAAGCACCGGAAAACCTTCATGGCCAAAGCCTGGCGCGCATACTGAAAAACCCGAACGAAGTCTGGAGCAAACCGGCGGTGACTCAGGTTGCACGTCCGGGGGGCCCCGACCCACAAATCATGGGCTATTCGATCCGCACGGATCGCTATCGCTTCACATCATGGCAGGACGGATACGCAGGCGAGGAACTCTACGACTACCAGAACGATCCTCGCGAACTCAACAACCTTGCTGACGATCCTAAAATGCACCGAACTAAATTTATCTTGCAGAAGGCCTTGAACACCATCACGGCCACCCGGGGCAAGAACAGACACCCCTAGGTATTTCTGACTCTGTGAAGAATATACAGAGCTGTTAAAAATTCGTCGGGCAAACCCATATCCATTGCGAACGTTTATCGCATAAGTTTGAATTGAGGGAGGCTTTACAATGAAGTTGATTAAAACAAAACATTGGCTTTGCCTGCTTGTCTTCTGCGCTTGCGGGGTATTGATACCCATGCGGCCTATCCTCGCCCAGACGGCGAAGGGAGAAATTGATATCACCGTGGCTGACAAAAGCGGAGCCATGGTACCGGGCGCCAGTATAAGAGTCGTGGACTCTGAGACGGGGGCTGTTGCGCGGACGCTCGCAACCAACTCGAGCGGCCTGGCTACGGTTACTTTGCTCAATCCTGGAACGTACAACCTTACGATCAAAAAATCTGGCTTCTCGACGCTTGTCCGAAGCGGCATCGTCGTCCAGGTGGGCGAGGTGGTAGCGCTCCGGCTCAACCTGCAGATCGGCATGACCTCCCAAACCGTGACGGTCGTAGGGCAAACACCTCTGGTCAATACCGTTAACAACGCACAGGGCCAGGTGATCGGGAATGCGACGACGCAGGCTCTGCCCTTGAACGGACGAAATTATTTGCAACTGGCGCTTCTCACGGCGGGGACCGCGCCCTCGACGAATAAAGACGCCTCGTTTTCCGTGTTCGGGCTTCGCGGGTTGCAGAACACCTATTTATTGGATGGCGGTCTCAACGAAGCCAGCATCCGTGGGCTCGATTCGCATCAACGGGATGCGATGCGGCCATCGCTTGAGGCGGTTCAGGAGTTTAATGTCCAGACCAGCGACTACTCGGCAGAATACGGGGGATCGGCCGGCGGCGTGGTCAACGTGGTCACCAAGAGCGGCACCAACCAGATTCATGGCTCCGCCTTCGATTTCCTGCGCAACAGCGCTCTCGACGCCCGGGACTATTTTGCGCCTCCCGGCCCCACACCGCTCTTGATCTACAACCAGTTTGGCGGTTCCATGGGCGCCCCCATCATCAAGAACCGCGCCTGGATATTTGGGGCTTACCAGGGCACAAAGATCGAGCAATACGCGCCAAATCTCTCGACGGTTCCCACTCCGGCGGAGAAAAATGGGATTTTCCCCAACCAAATCTACAATCCCTACACAACTGTGGGAACGGGTAAAACCGCCGTTCGCACCCTCTTTCCCAACAATACGATACCCAGCAGCATGTTCGATCCGATCGGGGCAAAGTTGGCGAGTTTATATCCCGATCCGAACCTTCCGGGGACCGCCAACAACTTTGCCTACAACGGCTTTGCGACAACGGCTGCGAAGAATGCGACCTTCCGGGGCGATGTCCAGTTGACTTCCATGGATAGCATGTTCGCAAGGCTCTCGTTTAATCTGGGCAACTTTGGCGCTCAACCGGCGCTACCCGCACCAGCGGACACCCCTGTGAATGAAAGTGTCCCCAGTTGGAGCGTGGGATATGGCTACACTCATATCTTCAGCCCCACCCTGGTGAACGATGTTCGCTTCTCGTGGAATCGGACAGGCCTCAGTAAAGACGGCACGCTGGCTCTGGATCCGATTATCCCCAACTCGATCGCTCCCGGCATCGACAGCAGCATTCCGCACTTTGGCATCACGGGATACGCGGGCCTGGGCCAGGAGCCGTCCGGCATGACGAACACTCCCCTGACCAAGAGCTCCGCGGTTTGGGACTTTGCCGATAACGCGACGAAGAACATGGGCAAACATAACCTCAAATTCGGCGCTGATTTCCAATACATGAGATTCACGACGCTGGCGCCCGGCAACGGGCGGGGGTCTTTTACTTTTAACGGCGCCTACACCCAGAATCCCCAATCGCGGGGCGGGACGGGTTCCGGGGTGGCGGACCTTCTGCTCGGCTTGGCGAACAACTTAACGACCGGTACCATCACGGACTCCAACCAAAGGGAGCATAACATGGCATGGTACCTTCAGGATAACTGGCACGCGACCCAGCGCCTCACTCTGGACTTCGGCGTGCGCTACGAACTCTTCTTCCCTGCCGTCGAAACCAAAAACAAGATGGCGAATATTGTTCTCAACCCTTCGGACCCCTCCTTCGGGCAGCTGGTCTTCGCGGGGGTCGGCGGACAATCCCGCAGTATGATGACCCTGGACAAGAACAACGTCTCCCCCCGCTTCGGATTTGCCTATCGGGTGCCGTTCAGTCGCGACCTGACTATCCGTGGTGGATATGGAATCTTTTACGGCAACCCGGATGAGTCAATCGGCGTTAATAACATGATGACGAACAATCCTCCCTTCGTCGGGCTGGGCGGGCAGACGATCGCTGGAGACCAGGTAAACCCCGCTACAGCATTCAGCTTGAGCAACAGTACGCTGCCTCCGCTTTCCCTTCCGCCATCCAGTCCTGAAGGCTTCGTGTTCAATCCTGCCTCCACATCTCACCTCAATGCCTGGCCCACCAGTTACAAGGCCCCGATGGTGCAGGAATGGAATTTGAGCGTCCAAAAGCAGTTGCCGGGCAACATTCTCTGGGAGATCAACTATGTGGGCAACATCAGCACCGGAAACTGGAGCAGTTACCCATGGAACCAGCCCCTCACCCCAGGCCCGGGTACGGTCAACAGCCGGAGGCCTCTGGCCCCCCAGTACACCGATGCACCAATCACGGTTTATGCTCCCTGGGACAGGAGCCATTATGAAGGCATGACAACACGGCTCGAAAGACGTATGGGCGGCGGCGTGTATTTCCTGACGAGCTTTACTTATGGGAAGGCCATGGACCTGACGTCTGGACAAACTCTGGGCGGGTTCTCTGCCCCAAATGCCGAAAGCATCCAGAACGCTTACAACCTCGACGCGCAGATGGGGCCAACGGATTCCGACGTCCGCCGGCGACTGGTGTTCAGCGGCATCTGGAACCTTCCCTTCGGGCCTGGACAGCGTTTTCTGACCAGCGGCCTGGCATCGTACATTGTAGGCAACTGGGAGGCCAGCGGTATTTGGACCGTGTCCGATGGATCCCCGTTTGGCGTGAACCTCTCTGTCAATAATGCCAACGTCGGCAATACGTCGTGGCCCAATCGAGTTTGCAGCGGCCGCCTTGCTAATCCAACGGTGCATCTCTATTTTGACCCCAACTGCTTCCCGTCTCCTCCCGCTTACACCTATGGGAATTCGGGCCGGAACATCCTGGTCGGTCCGGGAATTGACAACGTGGACTTCGCCCTTCACCGGAGCTTTCCTATCCCCTTACGCGAGGGAATGAAATTGGAGTTCCGGGGAGAATTTTTCAATTTCTTCAATCGTACGGAACTATCGTTTCCCAACGGAACACTGGGCGTGGGTGCAACGGGGTCAATCAACTCAACGAACTCGAATATTCCGAACCGGCAGATCCAGCTTGCCTTGAAATTGCTCTGGTAGCCGTTCTCCATTATGCAAGAAGACGAATAGCGGCACCAAATTCACTTCGGGACGATAGTATCCGTCCCGAAGTGAATGGCCTCTCAAAAAGAACTTCGCATCAGCCTGAAGAAACCCTTAGACTTTGCCCGGGTCTTCGACCGGACCCAAAACAACGGCTGCGCTGCCTGTAACCGGCTGGAAAGCCGCGCCCGCATCGGCTTTTATGCTTCAAAGGCCTACTGCAGGCCTGACGCCTGCTTTCTAGTTTTGCGTCTGCGGAACGCACCATTGTGGAGCGCGCTGCGCGCCCGGCGAAGCCTTTCCTGGGTGGCCAACACCATCGGGCCATGTCAGCCGAAAAATGCACGATCATTGCGGCCACGCCCGGCAGGAAACCGAACGCCAGGCGGCAGCACTGCTCGAGGCGTAGCGAATCATGAGCGGAGATTGAAGCGCTGGTTCTTTGGGAGTTAATGACTCGGTTCAGGAATTTGACTGGCGCTTCATCCCTGGCGAGCTTTTAACGGATTTGGGATTTAGTGGTGCAGGAAAAAATAAATCGTCATCGTCACGCCGACCGCAACGATGAAGCCTTGCACAATCCTGGGATCCACTTTCTGCGCCAATCGAGCCCCGCCATAGCCTCCCATCGCCGCACCCGCCACCATCAGGAGCGCTACGGGCCAGACAACGACTTGGGCCAGGATGAACGTAACAAAAGCCAGACTTTTGGTAACGGTTGCCAGCAACACCCTCACGCTGTTCATGGCGTGAATATCCCGCAAACGCGCCACGCTCAAGAGGGCGAGCATCAAAATGCCCACGCCACCGCCGAAAAAACCGCCGTAGGTGGCGATGGCAAACTGCACCATCGCCACAGCTGCAATAGCCGGCCAGCTGAGTGGCTCCGTGGAAGGTTCCTCCTTACCCTTCCCATTTCGGAACCGGCTTCCATAAATAAAGAGGATCGTGGCGCCGAGAAACAAGTAAGGAACCATGCTCATGAACGCTTGTGCCGGCGTGTGGAGCAGAAGGACAGCACCAAACACACCGCCCGCAAGGCTGGCGAGTATCAGCGGGGCTATGAGCCGGGCGTTGTGCGGCATATTTCCCCGATAGCCACCGATCCCGGCCATCGATCCCGGCCACATGCCCACGGTGGTGGTGGCATTAGCAGAAATGGGTGGGATTCCAATAAAGATCAAGACGGGAAAAGCAAGCAGGTTGCCGGCGCCGGCGACGGAGTTCATCCCACCTGCGATGAGCGCAACGACAAAGAGAAACACGCAGTGCAGGAAGGTCAGAGATATTGGGTGATGATAGATCATAGCCTTCAGTAGCGCACCGGATTGTTACTGCAAAGGTCGACCTTGCCACGGCAAACCGCTTCGGGGTCGTCGGGCGTATTCACGTAAATAAGAAGCTCTCCCAAAGCAGACCCATTGACGCAGTGGACGGCGAAGTACTAACGTCCATAACCCATGATGCCTGCTGCTTCCGCATGGTATAAAATCCGGCAAACGGACGGCTTCCTGAGCGGACATGCAATCTTCGCTATTGATTTCTGGAGAGAGCGATCAGAGCTGGCAGAAGGGGCAGTCTCTTGCCGGGCATCTCGATTTAACCAGTCATCCAGGAGTGGTACCTTACGCGACCTGCAAATCCGCGGCCTGACAGGAAGCCGCGCTGGTGCCTAACAGCCGAAAAGCAAGCACGAACATATCCACGAAAAGTGAAGCTGCACACAGAAAGATAAACTGGCTTCACTTGCGACCTTCGCCGCATTTGCCCGCCAATTCGGATGTTCCGCCGATGGTGAACGTCCGAGCCGCCTCAAGCCACGGATTAGGGTTCTCTGTTAGCGGGAGTTGCCAGATAATCGCTCCATCGGAGTATGTGCACGCCAGTTCAAGCGCCTTCGCAAACAACTTCGGTTTGGGGCCGCCCTGTTTGTGCCATGAGGTCGAGTGGGCGTATACACCGCCATAGACAGGAAACCGGCCGCGAGCTACGATGCGGCTATCCTTGAGAAACGATCGCAGACCGTTGTTCTGCTCCAGATTGACCCACCAGAGCCAGACCCCATCGACACACCCCGACAGCCGGCTTACCTCTTCAGGATCCAGGTCATAAATTGTCGGGACAAAAAGCACCCGGGGATTGATCTTCTGTTTCGCCTGATAAATCTGGCTGAAATATTCGTGCGTAAACAATTTATCGTTCCCACCCACATCCGTGTCATCGATATTGATACCTCGCAGGACGGGATACTTCAGTGCGAGCCGCGCCAGCACCTGCACCCAGCGCACAAAATCATAACGGTAGGGCAGGCTTGCACCCTCATGGTGGGGAATCAGCACCGCCCAGATTGAAATCCCCGCAGCTTGAGCCGCGGGAAGAAGCCGATTGAAGTCCGCATAACTCATGGGCGAACGCTCCTCAATCGGCTGGACATAACAGTTGAAATGGTTGGCCTGAAGCAGGCGGATGGTGGCCGGGACATCCAGCGTATGGTCGGCTGCCTGAATGGGCACAGACCATGAGCAAGGTACCGAGCCCATGGCGTGCCATTTTGCAGAAGGACCCTGCCCTGCCCTGCAAAGCGGCTGCAAAACCAGAATCAAGATTGCAGCCGGCATAATCCGACTAAGCGCCCACTGCGATAGCTTTAAGCCTTTCCAGCGAAGTTTCAGGTTCATTGTACGGAACTCCCCACAGGCTCCTTAAATCTGTAGACGTGCACGTCATGCGGGGCAAACCAGTCCGTAAATTTCCCATCTGACACGGTGACTTTCCTCGGCGCCTCAAAGAGCACATCGCCCGTTTGGATGCCCGCAGGTAATCCACTGAACTCCACATGGACCGTGGAACCCTGACGCTTCGCTGCCAGGATGTAGAGATAGCCGCCCGCCTCGCGCGCGCGATACTCGATATCCGAAGCGCCTGCCAACTTGATGTCAAGTTTAGAGTCCGGAGCAACGAGTGCCGGAAACGCCGGTCCCGAGGGGTTCAACTGGTTCAGCACAGGCTTCAAAACGTGCTGGTAGAACGTCCAGTTCCAGCCAAACGCGCTGTCTCTCGAATTCAGGCAAGCCTTAACAGTTCCCCCAAAGAACACGAGGCCGCGCGCTCCGTCGATGATCGACTGGAACGCCATGTACCGTTCCTGGGCAAAGGTTGGGAAGCGCAACGTCTTCCCGGGTTTTGCAACCCCGCTCCAACAGTCCTGAAGGACCATTACAAACGGCTTCTTCTTTTCCGTGATTTTCTCCAGCTCCAGGGCATAGTCACCGACCATGCTGATGTCCTTGTTTGGAAGCAGGGAATGCGTCCCGGGAGGGTAGCCGATCGGGTAAATGTCGATGGCGCCCAGGTCATACGCGGGGTTATAGGCGCGAAGGCTCTTGACCGTTCCACGCGGAGCCTGGGTCAACCAGACCGGATGATTGGGGTCGAGTTGGTGGACAATGTCGTAGTACCGCTGAACGGACGGAACCGGAACTTTGCCCCACTCGGGTTCGTCCTTGGCTTTCCAAAGTCCCAGGCCGGCGTTGTTCCGATATCTCTCGACCACCTGCCGCAATTCCTCTTCTTTTTTCGGTTCGTTCGGTCCGATTGCCTGAAGATCTGGAATCGAAATTGCCGTCAGAAACCCCGTTTGTGCGGAGCGGTCCAGGATATGGTCTAATTCCGACTGCGCCTCGGGTCCCCACTTGCCCGGCTGCGGTCCATCAAGGTGGAAAACGACGCCGTTGGTTTTCATCTCCTCATAGGCACCCGTTCCCCAGGGAGTCTTGGAATCGGGCGGAGGACCCTTGGTAAATCCGATCGGAAATGCCGGCTGACCATCGACGTAAATAATGTTATGCGGGCCGATGGTTACCTTGGCCGCCCTTGCGCCTGACCCCAATGCAAACATGAAAGACAACGCGCAACAGTAAATGATGAGCCTTTGTGACATTAAACGCTTTCTCATCCAGTCTCCCTATTTTCTATGGATTGATTGCCCGCTCCAGGGCAATCTCAATTAAACTTCAAAACATTTGGCCGCACATTCTTGCCTTCAGAGTCTTTCGCTCTTCCTTATCACATGAGCCTAAGTTTGCCGGGCGCGAAGACGCAACAATCTCGGCTTGTCATGCTGAACCGTAAGTTCGAATGAAATTCCGTATTCTGTCTGCTTAAACTTCACAGTTGCATCATCCGCAAGGTCAACAATCTCCCTCGCGGGAAATTCCAGCCCGGCAAGCCGGACATCGGTTGCGTCGCTCTCCGCCTCATGATTGATGGCAAGCACGTAAGCTTCATTGTTGTTCATGCGGAGCACGGTTTCGATGTCCGGATTAGATGAATAAACGTGAGGACGAACTCCCGCAACCTCCGTCAGGTGATGCAGGAGATCCCGTAATTGATTACGCGATTCCGGGTCGTCGTCTTTCCAAGTCTGGAAGTAGGTATCCTGAACGCAAAATCCCAACAAAAACATTTGCCCATTTCCCACCCGGCGATGGATTACCACGGGGTGTCCCGACACGGTCTTCAGCAGAACATCACCTGTAACAACCGTGCACGTCCGTGGACTAACGATCCGCAAATTATATTCGCGATCGAACGCGGTGCCTTTGACGCTTTCCCTGGTAACAGCCCGCCCCGCAACCCCAGCCAGGGGCGGAATAAACCAGTGGGGCTTAGAGAGCGAAGGGACCCAGACACCGCTCCTCATCAGTCGTTGGGTCACGGCATTGCGAACCCCGAAAAGGTTTTCCATGATTTCCGAAGGCTTCTGATAGGCGTCAAGATTGGGGACGCAGTCGGAAATCACAATCCCTCCGCGCTCAACAAAGGCCCCGATTCGCCTGGCGATTTCGTCCGGCAATAGCCGTACATCAAACAGCGTCAGAATCTGGTATCCATCCAGGTAATCGTCCTTGACCTGCTCCTCATGAAGCACGTCGAGTTCGCCAAACGCCCGCAGGAACAGCTCGTAGGAAAGCCCAACGTTCCAATACTCCTCCTGAAGCTGTATGTATTGGGTGCGCGGAAACAAAAAACAGGCTTTTGCCTTCTTTTTTGGCGCTTTCAGCAAGCCTGAACCGGCCTTCTGAAGCACCCGAAGGCCTTCGCCCAGCGATTCCCAGTGCCGGACATCCTCCGGAATGTTGTATCCGCTGATAAGGAAATTCGCGCCTTGCGCCACTGCTGTGAAAACCGTCTCCCGTTCGGTCCAGTACTGGGCCTTGAGTTCCGGCCCCATGAACCTTGCAAACCATTTCTTATTGAACGTTCCAAACCAGAAACCGAGTTCCTTCCCGTAGGTGTAAGTCAGGTTGCGCATTTGCCCAAAAGCATAATGCATTTGGCTGAGCCGCGGCTTGCGCAGCTTTCCACACTCGCCGTACCGGAAATCGAACATCATGTAAGGATAGATATCAAAAACAAAGGTGTCGGCGAAATCTGCTCCCCAGTGGAAAACATCATCGACCGCAAGCTTGGAGTTCGAGCACACGCCGCCCCCGAAAGTACTGTGGCTGTCGTCCGTCAAAATCACATTAACCCGAGGATCGATTTCCTTAATGATCTTGTAAACCTGTCGCCACCCGGTCGGAAACTCGTCAGAACGGAAATTGATGACGTCCAGCCATACCTTGGGGTCACGCCGAGCGGACTCGATGTCAGGCGGCAAATCATAGCCGAAGCGCTTTTTGAACTCCTGTTTAACCAAGTTGCCGTAATCGAATGATTCCGGCCCTGCATGGAAGGGCTCGTCGTGGTAGCAAAAGATGTTATCCGGGTGCGGAATTCCCTTCACTTCCTCAAAAGCTGCGATGACATTTGCGCGGACAGCGGCGCCATATTCCGGCGCGAAGACGGAGATCGGCGGGGGCACGTTTCGTCCGAAGTTTTCCACGCCACCTTTCTGGAAGGTCCGATCGTAAGTGACAAACATGCCGCGCGACTGCGCATACCGCAACACCGCAGCCGTTTCACCGCTTGGCAAGTGCAGTGGAAACTCCAGCCCGGTAAAACCATGCTTGATGATGTCATCAATCATGGCGTATAGGCCGTTCTTTGTCTTTCCTGAGGGTGAGTTCGTCCAGGCAGGGCGGCTGGGAAGTTTGGACCACTGAACAGTAACAGGGAAACAATCCTTTGGCAAAATCTCGCCGGCCACCTGGAAGCCAGCCGACAGTTGCTTGCCGCTCAACATTCTATTTTGAAACCCGGCGGCCAGCGTCAGGATCAATTTGACGAACTGTCTACGTTGCATCATTTTTAAAATCCAAACACACGTGGCTACGCCTTGTTTGGCGACGCATCCGTTTGATCCTCAGGCAGTACCATTCCGACACTCGTGCCAAAGAATTTACCGCTCGCCACAACGATCTCAGGAAGATAATCCGTTTCGCCTTTGCGAGCTCGTCGCTCCATCTCCGAGTAGACCTGAATAAATTTCATGACGTCCTCATGGGCTTTGATTTCGTAAGCCATAAACCGCGGCAGGCTGGGCTGATAACGGAGGGCCTCCAACTCACCCATCATACTGGCGTGCTCCCTCAAATGGCCGCGCAGAGCAGAGATCGTACCCGCAAACTCAGCGAGCGACGATGCATTGCGCCTGGAGCGAAAACGGTCATAGGCTGCATTGCATTCGAGAACCCCGAACGCCAGGCGCAAAAACGCCGCCAGTTGGCGGGCCTCGATACGGTAGAGGCCGATGATCTTTGCTTTTTGGGGGTCGCTGACCTTCACCTGTATCTCGCCCAGGGTTTCAACCGCAGACTTAAGTTCCCGAATCCCGGACACGAAACTGCTCGCCCGGAGCGCCGATCCTCCGACCGAAGCCAGCGCCTGGCCCAGGAACGGAGGAGCCGGTCTCCGGTAAAATGCGTTCACGAGTTCCAGTTGCGCCTCGTAACTGCGCCGATAAGCGACGAGGGCCGATCGGCCCTCCGCGTGGCCCGGGCCAAAAAGCCATCGAGCATAACGCGATTGAGTCTCGACGAGAGACGGCGTCTGGTTCCAGGAGTCCTGTGAAAAATTGACGTAACCCTGCGCGAACATCGGATCATGGTTTGAGTAGGATAATGTCCCTTGCGCTCCACGGCTTTGTCCCTGCCGCAAAAGCCGGTCGAGCGCCTCGTTCGAAGTCCGGAGACTGGCTCCGAGAGGGCGCGTGGTGTCCCACCCTGCGGAGGGACACGCCCAAGCCTCGACTCCGATTTGAGGACGAAAAAAAGCGCGTCCGAATGAAGCGTGAGGATTCAGGATTCCTTCCTGCGGAGCGCCGTAATACCACCAGCAAATCGTGACGAAACCTTCAAGCCCTTCCGAGTCCAGACGCGATTTGAGTTGTTGGTTAATCAGGCCGCTTCTGTGCAACATGTCATGCCAAATCAGCACTCGGGACATTCCCTGCTGCTTAAGGTGTTTCGAGATTTTGATGAGATGATCGACATAAAAGTTGTTTTCGCCCTTCCACGCCTGACGGCAATCGGGGCAACGGCATCCGTGGCCAACCTCATCCATTCCGGTGTGAAAGGTTGTGATTCCGTAAGGCTTTGCGTAACGCGTGATAATTTCGTCATAAAGGTTAAAGAGCACTTCGTACGTTTTGGGGCAGGTGGTGCAAAAACCGTACCCCAGCGGATGGCAGTGCTCATCCTTCATGGAAATTTCAGGCATCAGGCGCGGAATCAACGTATTGTGACCGAGGGACGAAAAATAAGGGAAGATCGAAACTCCGTGAGCCTTGCCATAAGCGACGACTCCTCCGAAAAAGTCGTCGCGAACCATTGGAGGAAGCCCGACCTGTTCAATCCACTTGCCGTGCTCGCGAACCGACATCCGCACAGGTGTCTTGAACTGCGGATATTTGCGCGAGGGAAAGAGAAAATATTCCGAATCGAGTATGGAATTCCTGGGGCGTTGCCAGCAATTGTACAGTCCCACAACGATATTGTTGAGTTTGAGAAAGGCGGCCCATTCCACCAGATCTTTCCATTCCTGCAGGGTCATGCACGCCCCGCTGGAAACTTCCACATAAATCCCGCGCCACGGAAATTCAGGCCAGTCGGCGATCTCAACCTCGCGCAAACGAGGCGCTTTCCATCCTTCGAGTAATTGGACAAAAGTTGAAGCCGCATACCCAAAACCCGCGCCCCGGCTTTCAATTCGAGCCCCGTCCGGAGACACTGCGATTCGATACCCGCCCTCAACCTCGGTCTCGTTTCCAGAATGCGCGCGAGCAAAGCTTGCCAACCGGATCGGAAACCCTCCTCGCATCTTCCCCGGTGACACTTTGGGCATCTGCCCGGTACGCCGGGCCATTTCATCGGCGATGAACCGCGCTGCGCGCATCGCCTCATCACCGGCTGCTGAATCAACATGGATCGAAGCATTCAATTGATTGCCGGGGGCAAGTTCGACCTGCCGCGTGCCGTAACGAACGGACTGCGGCCAGGGCACAATCGCTGGATGGTCTGCACTCGCAGGTTGCGCGATTCCGGGCTTGAGGTTTGCAACGCTGATCAGCCCTGCAAGCCCGGTCCCGCTGCGGCGCAGCCACGATCGACGGTTCATGCCACCTCCGTTCGGCTTATGCGTGCTTCCAAGTGCCACTCTTGTTGCATTTCTCTCCCCAAGGTCAGACATTAATGTAGATTTGCAATTCCCGGTTTCACCAGTGCCGTTGCTCACAAGCGAAGAAATATCTTGCGGCTGTACAGGACCTGGACGAACCACAGTTCCAGCCCCAGCGACACCAGAGCAACCACCACATTGCCGTAACTTCCGAAAAAGACCGCTCCCCCCACCAGCCTCTTCGCCAAGCCCGGAAAGCTCACCATGTTCGCCACCAGATAAAGGGTGATGGGATTCATTCCAACCCAGACGAATGGTTGGACCCACCGCTGGACTTTCCAGATGTCGATCACGAGGTAAAAGCATCCCAGCAGGATGGCGCTGTAGCCGCAAGCGACCAGCACGTAGGAAGATGTCCACAGCAGTTTGATGATTGGAAACTGAAGTCCCCATGTATAGCCCAGCAACAGGCCCATTGCGCCGCCGCCCCAAAGCCACAGGACTTTGGCGCGCTGGGTGAATTTGTCACTTTGAAGCAGCAGACCGGCAAAAACCCCGAGCAGGCAATTGGCGACGGCCCCCAGCGTGTTCAGCAGGCTACCCTCAAAATCCACCGGGTCAGAAACGCTCCGGCCAGGCAGAAAGCGGGCGTCAATATAGTGGGCCAGATTCGACCCGCGCGCGTAGGAAGCGTGTCCGATTCCGGGCACGGGAATGAACGTCAGCAACGCCCAATATCCAAGCAAGAGCCCAACGCAAATTCCCAGCATCGCCCATGGCCGCTCGCGCAGGAAACAGAAGATCAGCGCAGCAAAGACGTACGCTTCGGCGATGCGTTGCAAAACACCAGCCAGGTAAACGTTTGATAACCCACCCGCCAATCCACCCATATAAAAAATCCCCAGCAGAAAGAGGATGGCGGACCTTCTGAGAACCCGGCGCACAGCCGCCCGACGGCCCTGGCGGCCGATGATCTTGTTAAGCGAGAAAACCAGCGAAACGCCTATAATGAAAATAAACAGAGGGAAGATCACGTCGTAGAAGTGCAGCCCCGCCCAGGGGACGTGGTTCATCTGATCGGCCAACACCTTCAGAAGGTCCAAGTGGCTGGCCTTGCCCAGTTCCCGCAACAAACGGTCAATCCCCAGGATGCACAGCATGTCGAAGCCACGCAACGCATCGAGCGAGGTGAGTCTGGCATTGTTTTTTTGTAGCTCGGCGCCGGGACGGATTACGGATTGGCCAGCGGCCGTAAGGGTATCCACTAACGGGCTCCGTTACGCCTTTGAAAGAAGAACCAGCGGTGGAGGTTTCCTCGGAAACCTCCACCCTTTTTGCGAAATTGCACGCAGCCGCGCCCGGATCGCATGCGTCTAAAACATCAAGCGAAGGCTAAGCTGAATAACGCGGTAGCCGCTGCCTCCCAGAATTCTCCCAGCGTTGGGTTGAGCGTTTCCGCCGTCGCGAGTGTCCGCGATCGTGCCATTAGGGTTATCCAGATTGAAGTGATTAAAGGCATCCAGGAAGTCGCTGCGGAATTGCAGGTGCACCTTTTCCGCCATGTTGAACGTCTTCATAACGCTCATGTCCCAGTTATAGGAACCCGGCCCAAACACCATGTCACGCGCGGAATTTCCCCACGTCCACTGGGCGGGAGGAGCAAACGCACCCGGATTGAACCACTGAACGCCATTGACGATGTCGTGGCCGGTTTGCTGTCCCTGATAGAGCGGCGCCCCGGATACTGCATCGGCGCGGCCACCCCACCAACCCACAACCCCTTTGACTCCTGCCTGCGAGAAGCCGACACTGAAAGGCGTGCCGGTAGCGTAGTGGGTGATTCCAGAAACCTGCCATCCTCCGAGGACGGCATCTCCAACACCGTGCAGGCCGCTCAGCCAGCGCTGACCCCGCCCAACCGGTAACTGGTATATGTAGTCGAACGTCAGCCAATGGCGGTGAATAAACTGACTGTTCCCGTAATCGAGATTCCCGAAGTGCCAATTTTGCGGGCCGCCTGAAGTAGGCACGTTGTCGAGGCTCTTCGTATACTGGTAATTCGCGTTGACGGAAAATCCGCTTGTGAAGCGGTGCTGAACATCCAGTTGCAACTGGTTGAAATTCTGCTTGCCCGCGCTGCGGGTCATGGTGACGTTACCCCAGGGCTGCAACGGATACTGCGCCTGAAGAGGAACATCCGGGGTTTGGGTCACAGGAACGTTGATGTTCCCGGCATTGTACGGAATGTGGTGGGTCTGGCTGCCCACATAAGACACCCGGGTCGCCCAGTTTGCACCAAACTGATGCTCCACTGTGAGGTTCCACTCCTGGGCTGTAGCGTTCTTGAAATTCTGATCAAAAAAGGTCAGGCTGGGATGCGCAGCCACGCTGCTGTTACCGTTCGTGCCGGGGTAAGGATCGGAAAAGGTAATGTCCGGCAGATACGGCCCTGTCAACTTCGTCCGTCCAGGCAGGCTGGTGGCATAGCTGGCGGTATAACCCAGGACCCAGGGTGGATTCCAGGCGTCCGCCCTGGAACCGACATAGCCGGGTTGGAAATTAAAGTAAATCCCGTACCCGGCCCGGATGACGGTCCGAGTACCGCCGAAGGGCCGCCAGGCGATTCCGACGCGCGGCGCAAAATTATTCTTGTCCGGTTGGACATATTGCAGGGGCAATCCGGCAGTCTGCGTGGTTTCGAAAGGATACGCCGCAAAGAGGCTTGGATCAGCCCCGCCAGGTAGCGATGGTGTAGCGCTCGCCTGGGGCAGGACCAGAGGACTGTTGGTTCCAGCAATACCACCGACGTTGTTAAGGTCAATCGTCGTAACCTCCTGCTGGCGGTACTGCCATGGGGACTGATATTCGTAACGCAGCCCGTAATTAAACGTGAGGTTGGGTCTGACTTGCCACGTGTCCTGAATGTAGGTTCCCCAGTCACGCGAGTAAACCATTTTGGCGTAGTTGCCGATGCCCGGCGTCGCCGAACTGCTGGCCGTGCCGAGCAGAAAATCCGCAAACGCGTTGCCGCCAGAGGTCGGTTGGCCCGGCCAGCCCGCGTTGCCGGTCCATTTGCCATTAAAAGCAAAGGTCCCGGTGTTGGTGCCGGTTGTGTGCCGCGAGAAGATCTTGTATCCCGTCTCGTCAATTCCGGCCTTGAAGGTGTGGCGGCCGCTGATGTGCGTAAGGTCGTCCGTAATCTCAACAGACCACTGCGGAGTGGGGTAGGCGCTTCCAACGTCGTGGAACAGACCGTTATACCCGGTCGCCGTAACAGCGGGAAGCCCGTGGAAAAGCGTCGTGGGCGCCGACGGGAAGAGCGACTGAAGATTAAAGTCCGTGTTCTGGCCGCTGAAGTGTTGTATGAAGTCACCCCAGGATAGGCGCAAAACATTGATGGTGCTGGAATTAAAAGTATGAGTTTCTGAAGCGCTCGCAGAGTAGTCCTTGTACCCGTATCTGCCCTGGCCGTAGTTGGCCGGGTAGTTTGCGTTTGCGGTCTGCCACGGTGTTGCAATTCGCTGCGCGTAAACCCCGAAGAGCCGGTCCTTGTCCGAAACGTTGTAGTCAATTCGAACGTCCTCGGAGTCAGCCTGCTGCGAGCGGGGAATTTCTCCCAGATAATTGGGCGATCCATTGGGAAGTCCCAGGCTTCCCGAGTCCGTGGGGGCAGGAAGATATTTCAAGAACGCTTGTGACTGGGAAGTGATCAGGTTCGTAGGAATCTGGTTGTTCGTAAAGGCGTTGCCGGTGAAAGGATTGTACAACTGCGTTCCTTTCGTGCAAATTCCGTTGGTGTCAAACGCCGAGCACAGCGCTGAAAAATCACCCTGGCGCATCGCCAAGCTTGGATAAATGTGCCGATCCACGACCGAGTCCTGATGGCGATAGCCGTTGTAGTCCACAAAGAAAAAGGCCTTGTTGCGCCAGATCGGACCGCCCAGATTGCCACCGAATTGATTCAAATGTACGGGCGCCCGAGGGCTTCCTGTTGCATTCAGTAGAAACTGGTTTGCATTGAGGTCGGTATTCTGAAGATATTCGTACGCTTCACCATGGAAGCGGTTCGTTCCCCCTTTGGTCACCAGGGTCACAGCCGAGTGGGCTCTGTACTCCGCAGTCATATTATTGCTCTGGACCTTAAGTTCCTGAATTGAGCTCGGCGGCGGAAGCACCAGCAGCCCAACACCCTGAACGTCCACGCCCCCACTGTTGCCCGGCTGGTTGACGCCCACGCCGTTCAGCGTAAAATTCACGCTGCCCCAGTGCGTGCCGCCTCCGATGGGAGGATTAGCCATATCGCCGCCATAAGCCTGCGCGCCCGGCGCCAGCGAAATGAACGCGTCCACTGTCTGGAGTGATGTTGGAAGATCTGAAAGCTGCCGGGTGGTGACGGAACTGCTGATCCCCATGGAATCGGTCTGGATCAGTGGAGCGCGGCCCGTCACGTTGACTGTCTGATGAACGCTCCCGACCTTCAGAGTGATATCCACTCGACTGGTTTCAGCCGAAAGCAGGCGGATGCCACTTACGGTAACAGCCTGAAAACCTACTTTCTTCGCTCTGACGGAATAGTCACCCGAAAACAATTGTGGGACCGAATAGGTTCCGGACGAACCGGTCGTGGCCGTGGTCGAAGCCCCGGTTCCAGCGTTGATGACCGTTATCTGGACGCCCGGGACAGATGCTCCTGTAGCGTCGGTCACACGACCAACAATGGAACTCGCGATGTTTTGGCTGTAGATCAGCCCGCAGACAACAAACATTTCAAGAACTAATAATGCGATAACCTTACGCATTTCGAACCTCCTGCTATTCGGGTACCTGGCCAGAGTGAAATTGCAAGCTGGTTTCCTCCCAGCGCAGGCGACCCCGAAAAAAGATTGGAGTTTGACTTACCAAACGATGAAAAGGTGTTGTTAAGCCGAACCCCATAGCGCCGGCGATAAATCATCCGTATACAGCGGATAAATGTTCCGTATATAGAACAGTTGCTTTATAGGCCGACCACAGACTAAACTTGCTCTCTGCCGTTTGTCAAGGGTTTATTCCACAGTCCCTTCGTGCGCACCACCCAACACGTGGACAAATCCGACCCCTCGGCGCCCGCAGACTGTCGGATTAGATTTCGGCTCAACGGCGAACTGTGGTATAACCACGCAGGAAAAACAGGAGCGCGGAAATCATGGACATCGAGACTCTGTGAAAATGCAAAGCAAACCGGAATTGTCAATAGACCAATTTGAGATCTTTGCCACAGGGCTCGATCATCCGGAAGGCCTGGCGTTTGACCGCCAAGGAAACCTGTGGGCCGGCGGTGAAGCCGGGCAGATTTACCGGATCGATCCACACGGAAAAGTTGCGGCCGTGGCCAACCTGGATGGCTTTTGCGCAGGCCTGGCCTTTTCTCCCGAGGATGACCTCTTTGTATGCAACGCCCGGTTGGGGATTGTCAAAGTCACGAGGGAGGGCATCTACTCGGTTTTTTCCGATCACACTGGGCGTCACAAAATAGAGTGCGCGAATTACCCGGTGTTTGACCGGCGCGGTAATCTCTTCGTGACGGATTCCGGACTCTGGAAGAAGAAGAATGGTTACCTTCTACGATTCACGCCGGATGGCAGAGGGGACATCCTGGGCGGTCCCTACGGCTACGCCAATGGCTTGGCCCTCAGCCACGACGAAAAAGATTTGTACATGGTCGAAAGCGACACCAATCGTATTTTTCATTTCGATCTCCGCGAAGATGGCTCCATCGGGTCTGCAAGCTTGTACGCTGAGCAGGTGGGGCGATTGCCCGACGGGTTGACACTCGATACCGAGGGGAATCTATACGCATCCTGTTACGCCTCCGATGAAATCTACCGGATCAGCCCAACAGGCCAGAAAACCCTCCTGGCTTTTGATCCGTTCGGAATCCTGCTCGGCGGACCGACCAACATGGCCTTTGGCGGAAAGGATTTTGACGAACTATATGTCGCCAACCTCTCGCGATATGCGATTACACGAATACGCATTCATCGCCGAGGCCAGCCGTTGTCGAACGGGAGAAGCTCATGATTAATCTAAAAGATAAAACAGCCATTGTTACAGGAGGGGCGCACGGCATAGGCCGTGCGATCAGCGAAACGTTTGCCCAGGCGGGAGCCTCCGTTTTCATCGCCGATATCGACGCCGTGGCCGGTTCTGAGACGGCGGCGGCAATCTGCGAGCGCGGAGGCGAAGCCACGTTTTGCCGTGCGGACGTCGGCAGTGAGGCGGATGCGGCGGCGGTTGTGCGCACGGCATCCGCAAAGCGCAGCCGGATTGATGTCCTGTGCAATAATGCGGCTTCTTTGGGAAGCTTTCACGCTCTGGCAGATGATTCGGTCGACGAATGGCAGCGCTCTTTCTCTATTTCCCTCATGGGGGCGCGGCACTTTACGCGAGAAACTCTCCGCTGGATGATCGAGCAAAGGCAAGGATCGATTATCAATATCGCTTCCGTTCAGGCCATGGTTGGGGCACGAGATTCCGTAGCCTACTCGTCGATTAAGAGCGCTTTATTGGGTTTTACGCGAAGCGTCGCTTACGACTACGGACCCATGAACATTCGCGTGAACGCGCTTTGTCCAGGAGCCATTCAGACCCGTATTTCGCCGAAGCCGGGAGAAGAACTCTACGCGCGGCAGGTCAGCAAGACGTTCCTTGGCCGTGTGGGTTATCCCCCGGAAATTGCCTGGGCAGCCCTTTTTCTTGCATCGGACGCAGCGTCCTACATTACAGGGGCCATCCTGCCCGTCGACGGGGGCTGGACTGCCATGTGAAGTGCTGCGTCAGGAAACTTGCAAATTCCTGATGTTGGATGCATCTGCTCAACGGCCGAATCATTTGCGTGGTCGAAGTAATAAACATCGAGTTATTCAACGAAACGCAGGGAACACCTGTGATATGCTTTGTAACGGGCCAATGGCTTTCCGACTGCAACACACTTGCCGCCCACCATTCCGCTTGCCAAGACTGGCTGAGGTCTTAAACTGAGGTGATTTCCAAAGATACCAAGAAATCCTCCAAAAGCTACTCTGTCCCCGCCGTGCAACGCACTCTCGATCTGATCGAGGCCATGGCGACCCATAATCAAGAACTGACCATCACAGAGGCGAACCGGAAGTTCAAAATTCCCAAGAGTTCGGTCTACGCCATCCTGCAGACGCTCAAGTCCCGGGGTTATGTTGATAAGGATGCAGCCGACCGGTACTTTCTAACTTTAAAGCTCTTCAGTCTCGGGAGCTCGATGGTCAGCTCGTTGGATCTGCGAAGCCGGGTCCACCCCCTCTTAAAAGAACTGACGGAAAAGGCGCAGATCACGGGGCACATCGCGGTTCTGGATGACGGCTATGCCGTCTACATTGAGAAGGTCGAAGTGTTCGGGGCTGTGCGGTTAACAACTTGGGTCGGGAAAAGGATGCACGTCCACTCGACGGCCATGGGAAAGGCTCTTCTTTGCCACCTCCCGATGAAAGAACTCGATCAGCTCGTTGAAAAACACGGTCTGGAGCGCATGACGGACAAGACCATCACAAACGCGCTCGACTTCAAGAAGGAGCTTGCGCGGGTGCGAATGTCCGGGTACGCGGTGAGTAATGAGGAGAACGAATCAGGCGTTCGAGCAGTTGCCGCCCCTATTTTTGATTACACGGGTGTTCCGATTGCCGCAGTGAATCTGGGCGGGTCAAGCCTTCAAATCAAAGGCGACGAGCTTCATTCTCTTGGTAATCTCGTCCGTTCTTACGCCCTCAAGATGTCCCACACCCTGGGCTATCCGGAAGCTCGTCAAAAGTAAGTTGCGCGATTTTCCCGGCGGCACGCTGCTGCACATCCCGGTACAGGCTATGGCCCTGAGAATCCATGGCGACAACCAGAGGGCCAAAGTTCCTGACCCGGAACTTCCAAAGGCATTCGGGCATCAGGTCTTCCCACCAGACTTCCTCAATCTCCTCGATCTGACAGGTTTCGATCGCGGCTGCTCCACCCACGATGGCCAGGTACACGGCACCAAACTTGTGCATCGCGTCGAGGCTTCCCTGCAACAAACCGCCCTTTCCGACGATTGCGCGAACTTTATACTTTTCCAGTAATCCGGGTGCAAAGCGGTCCATGCGAGTGCTGGTGGTGGTTCCGATAGAAAGTTTTTGGTATTTCCCGTCCGGCAGTTTTTTGACTCCCGGTGCTGTGTGCAGGCATACCGACCCCGATAAGTCCGCCGGAGGTTCGACACCTTCGTCAAAAATACGAATTTGCGTGGCATCACGGATCCCAAAAATCGTCCCGTTGATCAGGACCGTATCCTCCAGCTTCAGCTTGCGAACGTCAGCCTCTTCCAAGGGAGCTTCTAGAATATATTCAGCCACTCTCTATTCTCCTTCGCCCGTTTGGACGGTTTATGAAGCAGCGACCCTACTTCCAGGTCGTGTTGCCGTGACCATCCACAACAACTTCCGCCCTTTCCCCCCGCCAGCATTGAATGTTGACCGCCACAGGATTCTGGCTGATATGGGTATGCGCCCACTCGATGTTAAGCGCCAGAGCCGTGGTTGCCCCACCCAAGCCTTGCGGCCCGATGCCCGTCTGGTTGATCGCGCCTAAGAGTTCCTCTTCCAAACGCGCCACCGCCGGGTCGGAGTTTCGCGAGCCAATATGCCGGAACGTACTGGCTTCCTTCGCCAGATTCATCGCAACGTCTGATGTTCCGCCAATCCCAACGCCGACAATCATGGGAGGGCAAGGACGCGCTCCGGACTCGAAAATACATTGCAAAACGAATTTCTTAATGCCGGTGATTCCTTCTGAAGGATTGAGCATTTTTAAAAAACTCATATTCTCCGAACCGGAACCCTTTGGCGCCATCTGAATTTGGATCTGGTCAGAATCGGAAACAAATGAAAATTTGACGATGGGAATTCCCTGCCCTGTGTTCGTGCCCGTGTGTTTTCGCGTTAGAGGGTGAACGGTGTTGGAGCGCAGAGGCCTTTCGGCGGTCGCCCGTTCACAACCCCGCCTAAGGCTTTCCTGAAGGCGCGGGACGTCAAGGCTTAAGCGATTACCGATGGCAACTCTGAACACCGGAAGTCCGGTATCCTGGCAAACGAGTGTCTTCTGTTCATCAGCGACATGAATATTTTCGAGAATGGTCGAGAGGATGCGGAAAGCCGTCGCATTGCCTTCCCCTTTTTCTACCTCAAGTCCCCGGCTCAGCGCGCCGCGCACGTCCGTCGGAATGTCTTGCAGCGCCTTGACATAGAGGTCACGCGCCACAACTTCAAGAGTTTCATAAAACGAAGGATCTGGGGTCAACGTTGTTTGCTCCCTTCGGCCTGCACCAGCGAAAGCTCAGGCGGTTTCAAACGGGTAAAATCGATTGGCTCGACCGTCAGTCTGGCGCCATCGCCATCAGCCGTCAGGCGCGTTCGCTTAAGCCATTGAGGATCGGGCTCAGGAAAATCCGACCGGTAATGCGCTCCGCGGCTCTCCTGTCGAAACAGCGCCGAGCGGGCAACCATCTCCCCAATAAGATTCAGATTCGCCACGTTAATAGCCTCGTTCCATTCCATGTTAAAGGCTGGATTTCCCGATACCTTTAATCTCGATACTCGCTCCCGAAGCGATCGCAATTCATCCAGGGCCGATCGCAGCCCGCTCTCATCCCGGACAATGCCAACTTTGTCCCACATCAGAGACTCCAGATCCGCGCGCAGGGTATAGGCTTTCTCCCCGCTCTCTCGCCTCAACATGCGCGACCATTCCTCAACCCGTTCCCGGACCTGAGCGGTTGATATTTCCCGCACGGGTGCACTCACGGCATACTCTGCCATGCTGTCACCGGCGCGCGCACCAAAAACAATTGACTCGGCAACGCCATTACCGCCAAGCCGATTTGCTCCGTGAACGCCGCCGGCATCTTCTCCCGCCGCGAAGAGGCCTTCCAGCCCCGTTCGGCAGTCCTTGTCGATTTCCATTCCGCCCATTTGAAAATGCGCGCTTGGCGAGACTTCAACCGGTTCACGAAGAAGATCGAAACCATACGTCCGGCATCGCTCCACCATGCCGGGAAAGTTACGCAGCAGAAACTCTTTGCCCAGACAAGTGGCGTCGATCAGGACGCCTCCGTGCTCGCTCCCGCGCCCGGACATCATCTCCATAAAACTGGAGCGCGAAATAACATCCCGCGTGGCGCGTTCCATTCGTTCCGGGTCGTAGCGTATCATGTACCGCTCGCCTTTGCCGTTCAACAAGTGCGCGCCCGCGCCTCGAAGTCCTTCCTCAAGTAACCCGCCGGTGGCGATGGAGTTTCCCACCAGCAGCCCTGTGGGATGGAACTGCACCATCTCCATGTCGACGAAAGGCGCGCCAGCCCGCCACGCCATCGCCATGCCATCACCAGACTTTTCAAGAGAAGGTGAAGAGATCCTGTACATGGTTGCGCCGCCCCCGGTCGCAACCAGTGTCGCTTTCGAACGAACCGCGAGGAATTCTCCCGATCGCATGTTGAGCACGAGGGCGCCGGCAACCCGGCCGTCACAGGTCAGGAAATCGAGCCCACGCGCCTCCTCAAGGACCGCAAAGTCCTGTTCAAGGACGTAGTCCCGCAGGTTCGACATGATCTCGATCCCGGTCAAATCTCCCTTATGGACCGTTCGATCAAAGGACTGGCCGGCAAAGGGTTTCTGGTGGACGGTTCCATCCACGTTCCGGTCAAACAGGCATCCGAGCCTGTTTTCAAGTTCAACGATTCGCTTGGGGGCATTCTCAACCAGAGTCCATGCCAGTTCCTGATCATTAAGATAGGCGCCACCCTTGAGACTGTCTTCGAAGTGTTTCTGAAGGGAATCGTCCGGATTCAAGACAGCGTTGTACCCACCCTGGACCATCCGGGTGCACCCGCTCTGGCCAAGCAGGCCCTTCACAACCACAGTGATCCGGAGCCGCTTGTTTCTCTCATGCGCGTGCACAGCAGCCAGCAGGCCTGCGCCGCCAGCGCCCAGGATCAGGATGTCCGTTTCCATGTATTCAATATTCATAAATGACGAAAGGCCGTAATGCCCCACCAGGCCCACAGCAGACCGACGAATACCAGCGCGACCGTCAGAACTTTTACAGCCCGCCTCCCAAGGAAATCGTAATCCAGGATGATGTCGCGAAGGCCGTTGAGCCCGTGATAAAGAGCGATCACCAGGAAGCTGATGTCGATCGCCTGCCAAAGCGGATTGGAAACTCTGGCGACAATGACCTGGTAGGTCAGATCTCCCCGCCGCGCCGGGGCGGTCATAAAATGCTCCACCCAGAAGTGTGCGGCCAGAAGGAACAGCAGCAAGCCGCCCGTGATCCTCTGTACGTACCATTTGATAGCGTTTCGGCTCATGATCAGACCTTCAGCACGGCAAAGAGAAACATCGGAATCGCTCCAGCCAGAAAGATCAGAATCCCAATTCCCACTGTGAGAAACCAAAAAAGATAACGTTGCCTCTCAACTCCAATACCAAGATCGATCAGCGTGATCCGAATCCCATTCACAGCGTGCAGAACAACCGTTCCCAACAATCCAATTTCCAACAGCTTGAAAAACGGGCTGTGGAATGTCGCCATCGCCTGGTTAAACGCCTCCGGCCCCTCGGCAAGTTTGCTGACCGTGTGAATGTGCAGGAACAGGTAAAAAAGAAGCAAAAGCCCTGTCACTCGCTGAATCACCCAGGCCACCATGCCGCTGAAGCGCCACCGGTATTTCCTTAAAAACCCACGCGCGGGCGAAGTCATGCCTGGAAACTCCTCCCGCGTCGAAGCAAGGCTCGTTTGATCCGCAGAATTGAGTCAGTAAGGTTGATACCGCGCGGGCAGGTGGCCGTGCAATTGAATTGCGTGTGACAGCGCCAGACCCCTTCAATTTCTTTGTCCAGAATCGCCAGTCGCTCCGAATCAGCAGCGTCGCGCGGATCCAGGAGCCGAAGCAGCGCCCGGTTGATCGCCGCCGGCCCCATATAGCTCCCACTCGTGCGGGTTATCGTGCAGGCGCTATAGCATGCCCCACACGTAATGCAATCGCGCTTTCCTGGCGAGAGCTGTGCGAACAACGTGTCAGCGGGAATGCGCGCCAGTTCCAACGACTCTTTGTCCCGAGGGCGGAAAGCAGGCAGCGCTCGCTTCCATTGCTCAAAAAACGGAGCCAGAGAAACAGCCAAGTCCTTGATGACAGGGAGATTGGGAAGCGGCTCAACCGTTACCGTCTCAGAATCAAGACTCTTAACGAGAGTCGAGCACGCCAAACGAGGGATTCCGTTGATCGAGACAGCGCAGGTTCCGCACATGCCCACGCGGCAGGCACAGCGAAATCCAAGCGAACTGTCCATCTCCCTTTGAACGCGGAATAGTGCGTCCAGCACAGTCATCCGCTCTTCAAGGACGAGTTGAAACTCGCTGAACGTCTCCCCGCCTTGCACAGGAAAACGCGCGATGCGAATCCGGATGTTCATTATGCAGAACCGACTCCCACTGGATCGAACGCCCCATTCTACGCACGAAAAATAAAAGTGTCAAGCCGTTGACGTTCCCGTCTTCCCTCCGCTACAATCGGCAGCGTTTCGCAGTGCGGGTTTTTATCTCAATCATTCAGGAGCTTTTCGATTTGACTCAACCATGCCGCCGTCTTCGATTGACCTTTGTTTCCTCGGGAGAGACCGTACTCGCCGACCTTCTTCAGGAGGACGCTCCTCACGTCTGTGAAGAAGTATGGAACATGTTGCCGCTGGAAAAAGCGTTGCTCCCCGGCATGTATTCCGGGCCGGAAGTGTTTATGCTGCTCGACGACGCGCGGCCCGTGCCGCGTGAAAACGAAGTCCAGCTTCCCTTGCCCGGAGAAATCCTGTTTTTCTATGACGCCGGGACCAGCTCCGCCGGAGGAAACAAAGCGGTCAGCGAGATTTGTGTCGTTCACGGCCGTGGAGTCGCCCTGAAGCAGCACGAAGCGGTACCCACGTTCGCAAGCCTTTTCGCGCGCATCCCTGGTGACTGGAAGCACGATTGGACCGACTTCGCCAAAGCCTGTCGTCGGGTTCGTACCGCAGGGCCCCAGCGGCTGCGGATCGAACGGGCCTGACGCAACGCAGTAAGCAATTCACTCCAACCCCGGGTTGGGGCACAGAGTACGATCATGATACTCGTCTAACCCCCGCAACCAGCCCACCATGTTGAGTCCTGCCCCCAGAGGAGTCCCGCTTCGTTTCGCTCGCAGACCCGGATTTCTTGCAACCGGCCCGAGGAAGTCCGTCCTTGACGCCATCAAAGATCATCACCTAAGATACAGCGGTATTTGATATATCGCATGGACGTTCGGCAAGTGGAATCTATAGTCGGCGGCAGGTTGATACATCGAATGGGGGATCGCCAACCCTGCACGCCCCCTACGAAACGATTTGCGCGTTCTGCAGGAAGTTCCTGTTCCCGGGGATGGGACAAACAAGTATTGCCACTTCGAAGCGGAAGTTGCTGCGTTACGGGCGCCACGAACGCCTGAATTGAGCGTCACACTCTCGAAGAAGCCCTGATGGATCCATCCCAATCAACGATCACTCTCAACGCTCTCGACATAACGGTTGCCGTGCTTTATTTTGCGGTGACGGTCATGGTGGGCTTCTATGTTGCGCGGAAAAACAAGAACACTTCGAATGATTACTTCATGGGAGGCAGGAACCTCCCGTGGTACGTCGTCGCCACCTCTCTGGTTGCCACTGTCATTGCGACGCAGAATTTTGTCGCCCAGGTCGGAGCCGCCTATGCGCGCGGGATTGTGGTCGCAGCTTTTGGTTGGAACGCATGGATCGTCTATACCCTCCTGATCTGGATTTTCCTTCCCTATTACATGAGGACCGGACTCTTCACGATGCCCGAATTCCTCGAGCGCCGTTACAGCCCCGCCCTGCGTTATATTTTTGCGGTGTTCCTGGCGGTTGGTTATGTGGCCTCCGTCATCGCCGGGTCCCTCTACGCCGGCGGCCTTATCCTGCAGAACATGTTCGGGCTGAACATCTTTGTGGGCATTTTCCTCCTGGGCACCATCACGGGCGGCTACACGATCTATGGCGGCTTGATTTCAGCGGCCTGGACAGACTTTCTCCAGATGGCCGTTCTTTGCCTGGCAGGCCTGTTGGTGCCGGTCCTGGGGCTAATAAAAATCGGCGGGCTTTCGCATCTCCTCGCGACCGTTCCACACAAGTTCTTCCTGTACCAACCTCCTACCGATAAACTTTTCCCTGCGACGGGGGTCTTCACGGGATTTCTCAGTATTGGAATCTGGTACAACTGCACGAGCCAGCACATTGTCCAACGCTGCCTTGCGGCCAAAGACGAATGGAGCGCCCGCATGGGTGTTGTCGGCGCAGGGTTTCTGCATCTTGTCACACCCTTTTTGTTCGTCATTCCCGGAATCATCGCCTATCGATTATTTCCCCACATGAACCGGCCTGACGACGCCTACGTGGTCATGGTCAAGCAGTTGGTGCCGCCAGGATTCCGCGGCTTGATTCTGGCCGGCATGGCGGCAGCGCTCATGTCAACCCTCTCCGCGATGATCAACTCAACCTCAACGATCTTGACCCTCGACCTCTACAAGAAGATTGGACGAATCGATGCGACCGAAAGCGAACAGGTCCGCTTCGGCAAGTGGAGCGGCACATTTGTGCTGGCTGCCGGCATAGGCGCGGCCTGTTATTACACTCTCCTGAAAGGCTGGTTTTTGTTTGTCATTATTCAGGATGTTTTTGCGTTTATCGCGCCTCCTTTTGCCGTGGTGTTCACGTTGGGCATGCTGTGGCGGCGGGCGAACAGCAAAGGAGCCATGGCCACCATTGTGTCAGGCTTCCCGTTCAGCATATTCCTGCAGGCATATCTTTTTCCCCATATCTCCTGTCTGACTCCCTATGACTCCTATCTACACCGGGCACTGATCTCATGGGCGTTCTGCATGGTTGTGATGATCAGTGTGTCGCTTTCGACCGCGCCGCCCGCTGCCGTCCACACGGATGGAATCATCTGGAATCCGCGGTATGCCCTGCTCCCCGCGGCAGAACAGGCCCATTATCGGGGTTGGAAAGATTTCCGCATCTGGTGGATCGCGTTTATTGTTATGGCCCTGTCGATTTATGTTTATTTCTACTGGTTCCAATTTCTGCGTCACCCATAGGAGAACCATGCTTGAAGGAAAAGAAATTACGGCCAGCCGGGGAGCCCTCGGCACCGAATCTCCCACGGCGGCGCGCATCGGCGCCGCAATTCTGGAGCGGGGCGGCAACGCCATGGACGCGGCGGCGGCCGCCTGCCTCGCCACCGCCGTTCTGCTTCCCTATTATGTCGACCTCGGCGGGTACGTCTCTTCGGCGACCGTTCTCGATGGCAAGTCCGGTGAGGTGTGGTGCCTGGATTCGAACGCGATTGCCCCCGCTGCAGCCCATGCGACGATGTTTCCGGTAATCGCTCCTGAGTCCGGCAAGACCGGCATCAACGAAAATGAGTACGAATGCTCGGTCAGGGATGATGCCAATATATACGGGCCGCTGGCCGTCAGCATTCCAGGCTTCATGGGCGGGGTCGGGATGCTGTGGGAAAAGTGGGGGCGTCTGAAGTGGCACGAGATCGTAGCGCCATCCCAGGATCTCATCGCAAATGGTTTCCCATACGGTGACGTCGCCCCGGCCATTGAGAAGAGGATTTCAATCATTCGGCGTTTCGAGCCGACCTTCCGGTTGCTGCTTCCCAAGGACCGACTGCCCGGGTCTCAGGACATCTGGCATCGCCCCGGCCTGGAAAAAACTCTCGATCGCCTGGCAGCCGCAGGATGGCAGGATTTTTACGATGGCGACCTTGGCCGACGCGTGGCCGATTACATCAGTCAAATCGGCGGCGTTCTGACTCGGGCTGATATGGCCGGGTTTGCCCCGCGCCTTGCACAGCCCTTGCAGTCAACCTTCCGCGACGCGACGGTCTTTGGCTCAATTCTGCCGAGCGGAGCGTTGTCAACCATCGAAATACTGAACATGCTGGACTGTTTTGAACCGCTCCCCCTTGAGGAACCCCGCTACTGGCACCGCCTGGCGGAAATCCTGAAACTCGCGTGGCGAGACCGCCTTCGATACATCGCCGACCCGGATTTTGCCGACGTTCCCACCGAGATGCTTCTGAGCAAACAATACGCCGCAGGACGAGTGGAAACCATCCGGCATTTCCCGGACCACGTCGATCAGTTGGGTCTGCCATCGGCGAGCGCCATTCGGCACGGAACGGCGCACGTTTCCGCGGCGGATGCCGAAGGAAACCTGGTGGCCATGACCATCTCACAGGGAAACCCTTTCGGCTCATGCGTGACGGTGCCGCAAACAGGATTCATCCTGGCGCATGGAATGTGCAGGTTTGACCCACGGCCCGGCCGCACCAATTCAGTTGAGGCGGGCAAGCGCCCTCTCAGCAACGTCGCTCCCCTCATCCTCCGGACGCCCGATCGTGACATCGCCATCGGTATGCGCGGCGGCCGTCGCATTGTCAGCGTCTGCGCCCAGATTGCGCACCGCCTGGTCGATTTCGGAATGGCATCTCAGGCGGCTGCCGATGCACCTCGTATTCATACCCTGGGCCATGAACCGGTGGAATACGAAACGTCGGGCGGCTTCAAATTCGCCAAGGAACTCACCCGAATGGGCCACGCAATCCGAGAAGTGGACGAATTGGGCGGCACGGCCCACTGCGCGGAAATTCTTCGAACCAACGGAAAGATTCGCAGCGGCGGGACGGTAGGCGCAGCCGGTATATAATCCATCCTCCTGAGCTCTCACAAGCACTAACGTCACCGGCAAATATCCTCATCCTGCGGTCTCCGCTCTCACCTCGAAATACTTAAAGTGCTTGACAATCGGCAGGGGAAGCGTATAACGTGCGGTCACCCCATCAAGATGCTGTTCAATACACCGAACAGCATGAGGGCAATGCCAGTGGCATAGTTCGCCCGCCGCTGCACAACGCCGTTCAATGTTTGATATCCGCCTGGCCAGCAAGAACGCCTGGCGCCGTCACCACGCACGCTGTTGTAGGGGCAGATTTTGGATCAGCATTCGGTTCGCTTTGTGACTATGGCAGAAAGCTAAACATTCCAGATATGGGAGTGAAAATACAAACATGTTAAAAACCACTGGTACGCGCAAGTCGCTACTCGCCTTTCTCTTCACCCTCCTCGTTGCTCTTTCCCTGGGAGAATTCGCCGGCACCGCGCTGGGACAGGAGATGCCGGTTAGCAATGTGTATCCCTATACGCTCGATGTATACTCCCTGCGAGGACCCCAGGACTCAAGTGCAACTCTTTATTTAACGATCCTGCCCGCTAGCGCCGGGATAACCGCTCCGAATGAACTCAAGGAAGTTCTGGTTAAAGTTATAGGGCCGGACGGGCAGTTGCTCAACACGAACGTTTACCAGGCTGTGTCTGCTCCCGGTGGACAGGCGAGCATCGACCTCGGCGACGTTCCGTTGCTTGATTCCGTTTCGGTGCAAGTTCTTGCGCAAACCAGTCAAATCATCTACACAGAGGTGCTCACCGGGATGACGGCGGTGACCGAATTTGCAGTGAATTCCCGTCAAACCGTGGTGCCCGATTTCGAAGGGTACGGCGCCCAGATGAACTCTAACTTATACACGTCGCTCAGCAATTCGGCAAATAACTGGATCAATTATCCGCCGGATGATGTGGCGAATGTTGAAGCGAAGGTCAAGGATATGAAGCCTGGGCTTTCTCGCATCTTCCTGTCCCCCATCAACTACGTTTCCGGCAACGAGAACCTGATGGATTCTTTTTACAAGACCGTCGAACTCGCTCAGGCGGCTGGGGCGAGGGTCAACATCACCTGGTGGTATCTTCGCCACGTGTCCACAAACTATACCACTGAGCAAACGGCCATCGACCAGGACATGCACAACTTTGCGGATACGTTGAATGACCTGGTCACAAATCACGGGATAACGGCGATCAAAGAGATCACGGTTCAGAACGAGGCGGACTCTGTGAGCTGGATCAAAAATAACATGTCCCTCTACGATTACGCCTATCGCCAACTCGATTACTACCTGAAGCAGGACGGCCTGCGGGATCAGATCAAATTTGTGGGCGGAGACCTGGTTCTCAATGGACAAATGCCCTTTTTCACTTACATGGCGAACAATATGGACGATGTCCTAGACGGATGGTCCGAACACATTTACTGGAGCTATTGGGAACCCGGATACATGATCACCCGGCTGGATGGCATCCTTGCTGATATGCAGGTCCTTCAGAGCGACGGACTTCCTATTAAGCCGCTTTCGATCACCGAGTACGGGGTCCGCGGGATCAAGACGCTGAATGGTTCCCCCATCAAGGACGTCAACCCCTACCGGAACGGCGCCCTGACAAACACTCTCGCCGGCTATTACCAAAGCAGCGACGGAACCCTGACACCCGTTAATGAAACCAACATCGCTGCATTCCAGCAGGCGCGGTTCAATATGCAGGCTGCAGACGATGGCTACATCGGTTTTTCCAAGTGGGATTTTTACCGGGCGCAGTACGACTTCAGCTATCAGGATTATTCCCTGATCGGATACCTGTTCAATCCTGACCCCGGAGTCGACCAATGGCCTCTTCGCCCCGCCTATTACATGGAATGGCTCATGGCGAATACGACCGGACAGGACTGGCAGGTCCTGGGCTACCATGGCAGCTCCGGAACCAAGTTGATTACACCTTTCCGCAGCCCGTCGAGCGCCCTGACGCTGTTTGAGATGAACACCAGCGCGGCGGCGACGTCGGTTAGCGTGGGCGATCTTCCTGCCAACACAGCCTTCAATGTGCTGGTGTGGAATGCCGACGGCTCCGGCAAAGTGACCACTGCCAGTGGCGTCAACTCCGGTCCCACAGGAACGGTTTCGGTCAATGTGCCGACTCAAGCTATGGTCGCTTTGACCACCGTAGCCACAAATCCATTACCCTAGTCTGGCCGTCACCCTCTATCGGCGCAGGTGTGAGTTGCGCATGTGCAACGCACACCTTTCGCTCAAGGCTGAACAGGCCCGTTGGGGTACAATGTTAAACATCGATTCCTCTGACTAAGTGAAGGTTTCTTGTGAAGATAACCCGAATTGAAACTATTCCGGTCGTTGTTCCAATCCAGCCAAGGCTGATGATCCGGGCTGCGCACGGCGACCATGCCAGATCGCCCTTTCTCCTGGTCAAAGTCCATACCAACGAGGGAATCACCGGGCTGGGAGAAGTCTCCTGCACGCCACGCTGGAGCGGTGAAGATCACTTTACAGCGGCGCATTTTATCCAAGCGTTTTATGCACCCCTGCTGGAGGGGGAAGATCCCACCGCAATCGAGAGGTTGACGGCCAGAATCGCCAGCGCCGTCGCCCGAAATCCATTTACAAAAGCAGCCATCGAGATGGCATTGTGGGACATCCTGGGCAAGTCGGTTGGTAAGCCCGTGTATCAGTTGCTTGGCGGCGCTGTGCGCGAAGCCGTCACCATCAAGTGGTCGGTCTCAGGCCAGGAGCCTGCAAAAGCAGCGGAAATCGCCGCCTGGGCCACAAGCCAGGGATTTAAGACCATCAAAGTCAAAGTGGGCCTTGAGCCCTCGGCAGATGTGGCAAGAGTGCGCGCGGTTCGCAATGCCGTGGGCCCCAATGTGCGCATTGGGGTGGACGCAAACGGCGGATGGTCGAAAGCCACGGCGATTGCAACCATTCCCCGGTTCTACGACGACAACATATTTTTTGTCGAGCAGCCGGTCCCCGCAGGAGACGTTTCATGGATGGCCGATGTCCGCCGCCAGATACGGCTGCCGCTGATTGCAGACGAGAGCGTTTACACCTCGCAGGACGCCATGGCCCTGATCCGCGCCGACGCAGCCGACGTGTTTTCGGTCTATGTGGGCAAGGCGGGAGGGATCGGACCGGCTCGAAAGATTGTCGCGGTCGCCGAGGCAGCGGGTATCGCCTGCACTGTGGGCAGCAACCTGGAAATGGGAATCGGCAGCGCAGCCATGATTCATCTGGCCGCGTCCACATCTGGAATCAAAGCAGAAGACTTTCCCTGCGACATCATCGGCCCCCTCTATTACGAGGACGATCTACTGACCGAACCACTGTCTCTCGCAAAGGGAGCGGCGGGAATTCTCCAGCGTCCCGGGCTGGGAGTGGGGTTAGATGAAGAAAAGGTGAAAAAGTATCAGGTTAAATGACCCGGGTACAGAGTTGGATTGCCGATCTGTTTTCCGAACACACCTTCCCACCGCTAAAAAATAAAGGCCTCCAGGGGCACTTTAATTTTACAATCGGTACCCGTCTTTTTATTCAGACCCACGGTTAACCCGTGGAAGCGCAACACGCCAAAGGTAGCCGTTTTGGCCGGCGAGATATCCGCCCCTATCAATGAGCGGCCAACTCACCGCACCCTTCCCATTCGCTTCAGAGCCGCCCAATATCCCCCTCACTTTCTTTATTGACAAGCACACAAAGTGGGCGCACAATGCGCCATACCATCTGTGAACGTGGTTCGACTAATAGAACATCAGGCACTAAAGGAGATCCACATGGCAGCAAGAAGACTTTTCTGTCGGGGCTTATATACGGGTGTATTGCTTTGCATCGTCCTCGGAGGGTGTCTGCCTGTGCTTCACGCGCAAATTGTCCGCGGCACAATCAGCGGCCGCGTCACGGACGCTTCTGGAAGGGTCGTTCCAGAAGCTCAGGTCACTGTCAGCAATGAACAAACCGGCGTGTCCACGAAAGCGGTCAGTACACAATCGGGCGTGTACGTTGTCCCCGAGTTGCAAGCTGGCACATACTCGGTTGCAGTTACCAAGGCAGGGTTCAACCGTCTCGAAATTCACGGCGTGCGATTGTTGTCAGCGGAGACCGTGCGGCAGGATGTGACGCTCAAGGTTGGAGAGTTAAGGCAGACGATCAGTGTCACAGCCCGTCCGCCGATGGTTCACACAGAAAGCCCCAGCATTACAACCGACATCACTTCAAAGCAATTGGAACAATTGCCTCAGGCCATACAGGACATTGATGGACTGTTGTACCTGGCCGCAGGTGTGGGGCGCCCCGAATTCAACTCGGCCCCCCAGATTGCCGGCAGCACCCACTGGGGCGGCGACAACTTTACCTTGAACGGTGTGAGCGTGAACGACCCCGGCAACGGGGGTGGCTCCTATTCATTCGGATTGGGCGGCGTCAATTTGCCGGCTCTGAGTTCCCTGCAGGAAGTTCGTATTGGCGGGGTCAATATGGACGCCCGTTACAGCCGGGTGGTCAATGTCACGATGGTCACAAAGAACGGAACCAACAAGTTCCACGGGGATGCCTATGAGTACCTCGAAAACACGTCTCTCAACGCCAGCGATTTCCTGCTCAACCGCTCGAACCTGTCCAAACCGCCCTTCCACCGCAATCAATTCGGCTTTGATATCGGAGGACCGGTCCTGAAGAATCGCACTTTCTTCTTCTTTGATTACAGCGGCGTCCGCCAAAGCATCCCCTTCACGCACCAGGCCAACTTCCCTTCCCAGGCCATGCGCCAGGGAGATTTCGGCGCCCTTTGCGCCAGCTACGATACCAGCGGCGTGTGCAATGCGAAAGGAGGCGTGCAGCTATACGATCCTTATACGGGGAATCCCTTCGCCAACAACCTGATTCCATCCAGCATGATCACGCCCCAGGCCCAGGCGCTGATGAAATTCATGCCTGCCCTGACCGATACAAGTTCTCTCGGCTTGCCTCAGACGGGACCCAATTACACGGCGGTAGTCCCGCAAGTCTTCCATGTCAACAAGTACGATCTGCGCGTTGACGAAAACCTCTCAGACAGAGACCGGCTGTTTGGGGTCTATTCGAATTCCGTCGGCGACCCCTGGTCTGATCCGCTGGGGTCCAACCCTCCAAATTACGGAAACGGCCAGAATTACGGTTACAAGACCTTTACCCTCAGCCTTTCAGAAACGCACACGTTCGGCCCGTCAACGGTGAATTCCTTCCGCTGGGCATGGTTCGATCACGCGGGCATCCGAAGCGGTCAAAACGCCGACTACAACCCTTACACGCTGTTCCCGCAGTTTATCCCCAGTGGCAATCGCGGCCTGCCAACGATTTCAATGACGGGGTACCAAGGGCTTGGCGACCACGGCCTTGGATATTATTTCCCCGAGTACGACATCCAGATTAACGACGACCTCACCCACATCGCCGGCTCGCACACCCTTCAAGCCGGGATGGACGAAACAGGCTTCAAAGTCTATTCCCGGGGAGGCAATTTCACGCCTTTGGGGACCTGGGATTTTAATGGTACCTGGACGGGAAATTCGGGCTGGCCGGGACAGCCCCACTCCGCGGGCAATGCTTTCGCGGACTTCCTTCTGGGAACTGCGACTGGAGCCGCGACCGGCAGCCCGGTTCTCGATAAGGTTCTCTACAATCGCGATTGGGAGTTCTATGTCCAGGATATCTGGCAGGCAAGCCACAGTGTAACCCTGAACTTCGGCCTGCGGTACACGTATCAAACTCCATGGTCCACGCGAGACAATCAGCTGAGTTATTACGATCCTGTCAATAATGCGATAGCTCTGCCCCAAAACTCTGACACGGTCACGGCCCCTCCCGGCTCGGTGGCGTCACTTCTTTCGATCTATCCCTTTGAGACCACCCAGGCCGCCGGCTTGCCTCTCAGTTATTACAATGCCGACACCAACAATTTTGGGCCGCGCGTCGGGATTGCCTGGCGGCCTTTCCGTAACGGGCATACGGTCTTCCGCGGTGGTTTTGGAATTTATTACAACTACACCGCCGCCTACGTGGGTCCGAACCAGAACTCGGCCAACATTCCCTGGTCAGCCGTTTACAGTTACAGCACGCTCAAGCCGAAGACTCCCGGTTCCCCTTATCTGCCCGACATTTCGTTTTCACAGGCGTTGCCGTCGGGTTCGCTCGGTTCGCCTGCTGCTCATCCGACGGTCCACTGGATCGATCGCAATGCGGTTAATCCCAGGATCAAGGAATGGAACGTCACACTTGAACACCAGTTTGGATCCAACTGGATGGGGCGCCTCAGCTATATCGGCAATCGCACGGATCATCTGACGTTTTACAACTACAACATCAACATTCCGGGGGTCCAACAACTGGGTGTGCCCCTGCAAACGCAGCGCCCCTATCAACCGTGGGCCACTATTGATTCCGTCCAGTTCACTAATTATTCCAACACTGACCAATTGCAGGCGGAGGTGCAACACGAGTTTGCCGGCGGTTTCTTTGTGCAGGGCGAATACTCCTGGACGCACTGCCTGGATGACGGACCGCCGACCGGAGGTCCGCAGAATCCCAGCAATCCGCTTGCAGATTATGGCAACTGCTCGTTCCTGCGACGTCAGAATCTGGCAGCCAATTACATTTTTGCCCTGCCTTTTGGGCACGGAAGACACTGGATGCGCCAGGGTGTTTTAAGCCAGGTGATCGGCGATTGGAATATCTCCGGCATCACGACGTACATGACCGGCCAACCTTTTTCCGTAAACTTCCTGGTCCCCTCAAAAGAAGTGGGATGGTGGGGCGGACGCGCTGACGTGGTGCCGGGCGTCAGTCCCTATACCAACGATCACTCCCACTCGGTGGGAGCGCAGTGGTTCAATCCAGCCGCCTTTGCGCCGCCTACCCCCGGCACGTGGGGCAACTCTCCGCGCAATGGCTACTTCGGCCCCGGCAGTTATAACTGGGACCTCGGATTGATGAAGGACTTCCATATGCCCTTCAGCGAAAAACAGACCCTCCGAGTTCGGGCGGACTTTTTCGACGCTCTCAATCATTTCAACTTTGATAACCAGCTTTCGACCTCGATCGGCGACACCCGCGACGGCGGGAACGCCTCGCCGACCGCCGGCCAGGTCCTGGGAGGAGAAGACAGCCGCGTCATTCAGTTGTCAATGAAATACACGTTCTGACGATCGATCCGACTCCGGGCACGGTGTTTGAGTTGGGAAAGCGTTCTATAGTTTTGCCACTCAAACCCCTGCCTGGGTCAACGCGCTTTCACTGGGAGGAACGGAACGAAGCTCCAACCGGGCTCATGAAATCCTTCCCGGCGGAAGGGCCGCTGCTTCATCGGTCAGGTAGGGGCCGTCAACCGGAGTTTTCATCCTCGTCCCGCTGATCTGCCGCCAACTCACCCTGCTCAGCGACTGCAATATCAGCGGTTTTACGGTATACAGCCTTGCGGTACATCACGATTCCTAGTCCAATAAGAATTATCGCGACAGACAAATCAATCACATGTGCAGACGCAGAACCGGCGATTAAGCCGGCCACCCCCAGCAGGCATCCCACGGCGACCGTCATTTTTGCGATCGGAAGGCGGTAGGGAGGTTCGGCAGAAGCCTCAAGAGCGACTGCGAGGGGTTCTTCACGGACCCGGAAAAACTCGCGAGCGCTTTCCTTTTCGGTCGCGCTGCTCCGGAAAACCACAGTCCCTATGCACATTCCCAGAATCGTTACCGAAGTGTTGATCAGGATTGTGATCCCGTCAAAGCCAGAGCGGACCCAGGCAGCGGTGATGTGAGGAAGGTACCAGGCTTTGACACCCAGCATCGCGAAGCCGCTACCCAGACCAAGAATGAATCCGGTCAGCGCACCCTGCCAATTCAGCTTTCGCACAATAAGAGCCGCCAATAACGGCAGGAAAGTCGGCGCCATGAACACACCGGCAACGACTACCATTAGTCGAAACAAGGACTGGTCGCCGCTGTACGCGATCCACAAGCTGCAGCCCACCACCAGGGCTCCCAGAATCAGCGTCGTGACCCTCCCGACCCGCACCAGGTGCCGATTGCTCGCCTGCGGACGAAAGAGGCGATGGTAGACATCCTGGGTTAACACGCTGGCGATAGCGTTAAAATCCGAACTGACCGTCGCCATGGTTGCAGAAAGCAATGCGGCGACAATAATCCCAACCATCCCGGCGGGCAGAAGCCTTAGCACCAGCAGCGCATAGGTGTCCGCAGTGCGGTGCTGGGCCACAAGGTCAGGAAGAAAATGCCGGCCGATAACCGCAGGCAATATCATGATCGGCGCGCCGATAAAATTGAGAACAGCGGAAAGGTAGGCCGCTTTCGAAGCTTCGGGAACGCTGCGCACGGAGTAGTATTTTTGCGCGAGGGCCCATGAACCATTGTAGCTGATGATGATGAGGACCATAAATCCAGCGAGGTAAACCCAGTTATAAGGCCCGTTGGTGATGCGGAAGAAATGGGGCGGCAAACCTTTGAACGCCTTCGTAATTCCCCCCGCGTGCCACAAGGCCAGCGGAAACAGGAGGAGAATCGCCAGGGCCTTCATCACGAACTGCACGTAATCGGTAACCACCAGTGCCCACAAGCCTCCGAAAACTGTGTAAGCTACGGTGACGACGCCGCAGGCTACGATGGACCATGGAATGGAAATACCGACTCCCAGCGCCAGAAACAGGCTGGTGGCGAAAATCTTGAGCGCGTCCTCAAAGATTTTCATCGGCAGCCCCGCCCAGGCGAACACCTGCCGCATGTACACATTGAATCGGCGCTCCAGAAATTCCACCGGGGTGATGACATTCGCCCGTCTCCACGCCCGGGCAAACAACAATCCTCCCAAAATGCAGGCGGGCACCGTAACCCAGAACAGCGTCACCGCTACCCATCCATAGGTGTATCCCATCTGGGCGTAAGCTACGAACGAAAACGCGCTGAAGCTGGACATGTAATGCGAAACACCGGCCAGCCACCACGGCACCTTGTGCCCCCCCGCGAAATAATCCTCCGGCGCGCTCATCCTCTTGCGGAAGTAAAGGCCGATCCAAATGACCAGGACGAAATATCCGACGATCACAACCAGGTCAGACGGCGCGAGTGACAACCGATTCATATCGCTCCTCGATGCCCTGCAGTAAAGGATAAATCACAGTCATCCTTTCACCCCTTCAGTCTTGACATCTCCGAAGGGAGTGATACGATGCATTAGGATTATAAACGCCTGTTCTACTATTCGAACAGGCTAAAATGAGGGGTTGGGCAAAAGGTGCCTTGGATGACGGGCACCGTCGGTCGGCCGGGGATCATGACTTAAAACACTTCGTGAGCTATTCCACTAACTCTTATCAATACCTATGAACGACGGTTATTTGGAGACGCATCGAGCTATGTCTTCTTCGCAGAAATTCAAAACGACAGCCCCTGGCAACCATCTTCTGGAAGGCAAGGCTGTAATTTGCAAGTACGGCGCGGTTGCGACCGGTCCCGCCGAAGCGGCTCGCGTGGGAGCCAGTGTCCTTGCAGCCGGCGGCAATGCCATGGATGCAGCGGCTGCCGCTTCTCTCGCGTGCGCCGTTCTGGAACCTGAATCGGTGGATATTGGAGGATACGTCTTCAGCGCCGTCGTCCGCAAGGCCGGCACAGATCAGGTATGGTCCGTGGATGCCAATGCCGTTGCCCCCCACCATGCGCAGGCGAACATGTTCAAGGTGATTCCTGCCGAGCAGGGGAAAGCGGGCATTAACGAGGCCGAATATGAATGCGGTATCCCAGGCGATGCCAATGTTTATGGTCCTCTCTCCGTGGCGGTTCCCGGCTTCATAGCGGGAGTTGGAACGCTTTGGGAACGATGGGGAAAACTGCGCTGGCCGGAAATCGTGGCCCCTTCCGAGCGATTGCTGCAAGAAGGCTTCCGATATGGTCCCACCGCTGCGGCAATCGGGCGCCGCGTTGAAATTCTGCGACGCTTTGAGTCCACTACCCAGCACCTGATGCCAGAGGGAAGATTGCCGCAGGCAGACGACGTGTGGCGCCGCCCAGGCCTTGAAGCCACGCTTCGGCGCCTTAGCGAGCATGGATGGCAGGATTTTTACTCGGGTGAACTTGGCCGCGCGATTGGACGTTACGTGCAGGAGGCAGGAGGCGTCCTGACTGCCGAGGATATGGCCGGCTACATCCCTCAAGTTGAACAGGCCTACTCCATCAGTTTTCGTGGACATCCGGTCTTTGGCCCCCTGCTGCCCACCGGCGCCTTGACCACCCTGCAGATCCTTAAAATGTTGGATTGTTTCCCGCCATCCGTGGCCTACTCGACAGTCGAATACTGGCATCGCCTGGCGGAAATCATGAAACTGGCGTGGCACGACCGCCTGCATGACCTGGGTGACCCTCGCTTCGTATCCGTTCCCGTCGACAGGCTTCTTGATCGAGCGTATGCGCAGGGAAGGACTGAAACCTTGCGGCAGTTTCCAGACTCGATCGATCTGCTTGATTCCAAAACCGCGCTCCCTTCAGCGCACGGCACCATCCACGTTTCTGCCGCCGACAGCACGGGTAACCTGGTATCTGCAACAATCTCTCAGGGCAATCCCTTTGGGTCGTGCCTGACGGTTCCCGGAACGGGCGTCATCCTGGGCCACGGAATGTGCCGTTTTGATCCCCATCCCGGGCTTCCCAATTCCATCGCCGGCGGCAAGCGTCCGCTCAGCAACGTTTCGCCGCTCATCCTTTCCCTTCCCGACCGGGACATCGCGCTGGGTACGCGCGGCGGGCGCCCGATCGTGAATGTTTGCGCGCAACTGGCACACCGCTTCGTGGATAGTTCGTCCGCCACTTCCCAGATTCTGAAATCCCCCAGACTGCATGTCTGCAGCCGGGAGCCACTGGAGTTTCTGGAATTTGAATTCACGGAAAGGATCCCGCAGAACATTATCGACGAACTCATCTCCATGGGACACAATGCCCGGCGCAAGCGTGAAGAGGTGGAAGGAGCGGGAGCGGTGCACTGCGTCGAGATGATTAAACCCGATAACACCGTCCACGCCAGCGGGAACACATGGGCAGCCGGTATCGGCTAAACAGGCGCCCGATGCTGTGCCCGGTTGCCGGCACAGGCTCAAAGGTTGCTGTATTCAGCTGAGACTCATTCACTCACTGAAACTCTTGCAAGGAGGAATAATGAGACACTTCTTACTTCACAACGCTCGGGATAATGTTGGCGTTGCCGTGGTGGACATCCAGCCGGGGCAGGCCGTGGTCGGAGCAGCAATGGGCAGCGGAGCCACATTCAATATTCAGGCATCCCAGGCGATTCCGTTGGGGCACAAGATCGCCCTCACGGATTTCAAAGTGGGAGATACGGTCATCAAATACGGCGAAGATATCGGAAAGGTTGTTGCAGATATTAAGGCCGGCGAGCACGTTCATGTTCACAATCTAAAAACAAAGAGGTGGTAAAAGCGATGCAGGGACCCAAGTTTAAAGCCTTCCGCCGTGAAAACGGCCGGGTGGGTATTCGCAATCATGTTGTGATCCTTCCCGTTGACGACATTTCCAACGCGGCCTGCGAGGCCGTTGGCAGCGTCATACGTGGGGTGCAATCGATTCCCCACGCCTACGGGCGGCTGCAATTCGGAGAAGACCTCGACCTGTTTTTTCGCACCCTGATCGGAACCGGCGCCAATCCAAACGTGGCAGCGGCCGTCGTGATCGGGATCGAACCGGGGTGGACGGACCGTGTGGTTCAGGGCATCGCCAAGACCGGCAAGCCCGTGGCAGGCTTCTCCATCGAACGCAGCGGAGACTTACACACAATCGCAGCCGCATCACGCAAGGCGATGGAATTTGCCCAATGGGCTTCCGAGCTCCAACGCGAGGAATGTTCAATGGGCGAGCTTTACGTCTCCGTCAAGTGCGGCGAGTCTGATACGACAACGGGACTCGCGTCATGCCCCACGGTCGGCAATGTGGTTGACCGATTGATGGATTTCAACGGCACCTCATCCTTCGGGGAGACCTCGGAACTGACCGGCGCCGAGCATATCGTTAAGAAGCGCGCCGCCACGCCCGCTGTCGCCGAGCAGTTCATGAAGGTGTGGAACGAGTACAACGACTTCATCAACCAGAACAAGACCAGCGACCTCTCCGAATCTCAGCCAACCAAGGGAAACATTCGAGGCGGCCTGACGACGATCGAGGAGAAGGCGATGGGCAACATTGAAAAACTCGGCAAGCGGACGAAGTTCGTCGGGTGCCTTAAGCCCGCCGAAGCGCCTTCCGGCAACGGTCTGTGGTTTATGGATACGTCCTCGGCCGCAGCCGAAGCTCTCACGCTGTGGGCTGCGTCGGGCGCGGTCCTGCACCTGTTCCCCACCGGACAGGGCAACATCATTGGAAACCCGATCATGCCGGTGGTCAAGCTTTCCGGCAATCCCCTGACCTGCTCCACCATGAGCGAACACATCGATCTCGACGTCTCGCAAATCCTAAGTGGTGACATGACGTTCGATCAGGCTGGCGAAAGCTTGCTTGAGTTGATGGTCCGCACGGCAAACGGGCGCATGACCGCTTCCGAGGCCCTCGGGCATCGTGAATTCGTCATCACCAAACTTTACCGGAGCGCGTAAGGCAGCGGGGGTTTCCACTCCACCGGGTCGAACTGCGCCGAATCAGCGGGTCCGGCAACGGTGGCGCGGGCCCCCGTTTGCGTTGTTAAATTGCGCGGAAATTTACACCAGATCTGCGGGCGGCTGTGCGATCTTCACGCTCTCCCCGGTGGCAAGGGACTGGTGAATGGCTTCAAGCGCGGCGGTCACCTGCCGTCCGTCAATCCCGGACACACAAGGAACGGTGTCGTTTAGAATGGAGTACAGAAAATCTTCCAAGCATGACGGGAAGGCCCCCCGCATTCGACCGAAAACCTCACTATTGAGAAAAGCCTTGGGATAAGAAAATTTCCGCTCGGTGCTGATTTCAATCGATTCACACTTTCGGTCAAAGTGCAGGTGCCCCTTTGATCCAATCACTTCCATGAACGAATCGACGGTCGAAGGGAAAGTGTTGGGATACACCCAGGCGGATTCGAAGGTGACGAAGGCTCCCGAGGCGAATTTGACCTGTGCCTGGATGACATCGTAGGTCGGAATTCCACGGGCGACCAGAACTTCCTTGCGCCCCCACGCACGCGCCTCTACGGGCTCGCTGGCAAACCACCAGCGCACCAGGTCGATATCGTGCGACGACAGGAACCAGGCTGAGGTTGTTTTTCCCGCCCAGTTGATGTGCTCGGTTGAAACATAGATCGTATCATTCTTCCGCGCATATCCGGCGAGTGGCACTCCGATCTCACCCGCTGCAATCGCCACCTTGGCGTGATGATAAGAGGAAAGCCACCGGTGATTGAAAGCGACCTGGATTTTCTTTCCCGCACGCCGGGCCACTCGAATCAGTTCATCCGCCTCGCTCGTAATCGTAGTAAAAGGTTTCTCGACCAGAACGTGCCGGCCGGATTCCAGCGCGTCGCGAGCCGGCTCACAATGGCAGTCGTCGGGGGTTGCCACAACCACCGCATCCAGGTCCTTCCGCTCCAGCATCCGCTTGTAATCCGTATATCCCTCAACCTTGTAGCTTGAGCAGATATTGTCGACCTGCTCCTGCCGCGGTGCGCTGACCGCAACGACCTCCGACAACGGATGCTGTGAATAAATCTTCACATAATGCCGGCCCATGGTACCCAAGCCGATCACTCCAATGCGCACTCGCTCCATCACTTCTCCCTTCTCTTTCCAACACTGTTTTGAAGAACCCCGATGCCTGATATTTCGATTTGAATCTGGTCGCCCTCCTTCAGAAAGCACGGAGGAACATGCTTTGACCCAATACCAGCCGGAGTCCCTGTGCTGATAATATCGCCGGGCTCAAGCAGCAGCGTCTGCGAAAGACGCGAAATCAGCGCTGCCGGCGGAAAAACCAGCTGACCCGTGTTGGAATGCTGGCGAATCTGGCCATTCAGCCTTAGCGTAATCTCAAGGTTCCCGGCATCGCGAACTTCGTCTGCTGTTACGAGCCACGGGCCCAGCGGTCCGAAGCCGTTGCAGTTTTTCCCGCGAAACCACTGCTTGTCCGCCCGCTGCAAGTCCCGGGCGCTGACGTCATTCATGATGGTATAGCCTGCAATATAATCTCCGGCTTCCGCCTCGCTTACACAGTCCGCACGTCGGCCGATCACAACGGCCATTTCGGCTTCATAATCAACCTGCTGGCTCGCGGCAGGCAACGGAATTGCAGCCCCGTGCGGAATGACCACCGAAGCAAGTTTTGAAAAAAAGATCGGCGAAGATGGCGGCGGCAGATTGTTTTCAGCGGCGTGGTCGGCGTAGTTCAAGCCCACGCAGAAGATGCGCGAATCGCGACCCACCAGCACGGCGTGCCGGAGCGTAGCCAGCGGGACGCCCTTTTCCCCGGACTTCAGGTACCTGTCCAGGAGATTATCTGTCCGTTGCCGTGCCGGCTCGCCTGCGCGCAGCCAGGCTGTGAGCGATGCAAACTCCGGAAGTTCGCCCGCGGCATGGGTCAGGTCAAGAACCTGTTCGCCCTCGACAGCCCCAAGATGAACGACGCCGCCCGCACTATAAAAGTTCAGCAGTCTCATCCAGCCTCCGTAATTAATTGCAGAAAATTCCCGCGAAGGATCTGCACCTTCGCCTCATCCGTAATGCGGGACGTCAAAACGTGGGCCATCGTCATGGAAGCTTCAAGGTACGGCAAATCGGAGCCAAACAGAATTCGTTCCGCCCCCAGCCGCTCCACACCGAGTTCCAGAATAAGCCGGTGTCTCTGCGATCCTGAAAGGTCCAGGTAAAGATTCGGCGCCTGCCCGGCGGCCTCCATTGCCTGGTGGTAACCCCGCCAGGTTACGCCCGAATGTCCCAGAAGGATTCTTGCCCCGGGATGTTCCCGAGCAATGGCGGGAAAAAGCAGCGGCCCGCAATTGGGATCGGAATCCCAGGTGTGCACAAGGACAATAGCGTGAGTCGAGTTTGCGTAATCCCAGACCGGCCGGTAGTGCGGGCCGGTCACCGGATAATGATGCAAGCCAGGGTGCAGCTTGATGAGTGGCGGCCGGTGAAAATGGGCCCAGCGTTCCAGTTCCTGGAGAGCCTGTCCCGGAGGGTTGGGGTTGACGGTAATGTAACCCAGGAAGCGGTCCGGGTAACGCTTCAGCAGCCCATCGATTTCAGCATTGCCGCGCGGGCAGTCGTTATAGCAGGCCAGCGTGGAAGTGACCGCCAGTCGCTCGATATTGAGGAGGTCCATCACCGCCAGCATCGATTCCGCATCCGACTTGTAAGCGGGGAAATCGACATGCGTCCCCAAATGCCCGTGGCAATCGAGTACCCCAACCGGCGATCTCATCCTTTCACCTCCCCGGAGGCATTGCGGCAACCCGCGAGGAGTCTTCGCAGATTGCCACCGGCAATCGCCCGGCGCGCTCCATCGGAAATGCGGGCGCTCGCCAGAACTCCCAACGCCGCGGCCGGTGTATAGAGCGGCAGGCGAGTGCCAAACAAGATGCGTTCCGGTCCGCGTTGATC
>Ga0307373_10001064_pt1 | contig 51937 bp, 40 predicted proteins | sample OX2MG_FD_202534 | JGI IMG/M metagenome (GOLD analysis project Ga0307373, IMG submission 202534) | Soil microbial communities from Risofladan, Vaasa, Finland - OX-2 | ecosystem: Environmental > Terrestrial > Soil > Coastal area > Acid sulfate soil | place: Finland: Risofladan, Vaasa | collected...
CACGCGGCGTTGCTGCGTCAGGGTTTCCCCCATTGCGCAAAATTCCCCACTGCTGCCTCCCGTAGGAGTCTGGACCGTGTTTCAGTTCCAGTGTGTCCGTGCGCCCTCTCAGGCCGGATACCGATCATCGTCTTGGTGGGCCGTTACCCCGCCAACTAACTAATCGGCCGCGACCCCCTCCTTGAGCGAATTGCTCCTTTGACCCGTAGGTATTATGCGGTATTAGCTGAGGTTTCCCTCAGTTATTCCCCACTCAAGGGTAGGTTAGTCACGTGTTACTCACCCGTGCGCCACTTTACTCATGGATTGCTCCACTTTCTCGTTCGACTTGCATGTGTTAGGCACGCCGCCAGCGTTGATTCTGAGCCAGGATCAAACTCTCGTTTGAAACCTGTGGCTACAACCAGACGACGGAGGTCGCTGGAGTAACCGCCCTTACAGCGCTCGAAAGGCTGCAAGGGACTAACATTGTGAGAATGATCAAACCTATATCTTCTCCCATTCTCACGACTGGCATGTTCAACCTGATTGTCAAAGATCCACACCGGTTGGCCGCCTAAGCGGGCCGTTTTGGATCGGGAATCGCAGACTAGCTGCGGTCCTCGAACTTGCTGCGCCGCATGTTTGCGCGCATTTCCTAAGAATATCGAAATACGCTTTGCGCGTCAAGCCCTCCCTGCAACAATTTGCAGTAACTCTTCCAGAGGCTTTCGAGATGCGCAGCCGTAGCCGCGAACCATGCGCCATGCAACACCAAACTTGAAAAGATCTGCTTTCCGGACTCTGCCGTGAAAGCCGGCCCTTGGGCCGCATAAATCCTCGGGGAACTTACTCTTCCCCTGCGATATGCAATGGATTGTTCGTCGATTGAGGCGCCTTGCGCCCTTCGAACACCCGTCTCGCCTTCATCTGCGCCGGAACCACATTCCGACCAGCAAGACTTATTGCAACATCTCAACTATTACATTACCACTCTACCACAGGCCTTGAAGGGGAGCAACTCAACAGAGTGTCCGCTGATAAAGCCTTTCAGCGTCGGAGCAACAGGTTGAATACTACATGGCGCGGCGCGCATCTGCAACTGTTGAAAAGCGGCGAAAACTGTTGAAATTCTCGCAGCAGGCCGCGCTTGTTGTCATGCGGATCCTCTTGGAGGCGCGGGGCTGCAGACAAAGAGTATTGCATGGCCCGACAGATGGACTATAGGGACGGCAAACCTGCACCAGCAAATTCACCCCTTATAGCCTTTAATTTCAATGTGATGTAAAGTCCGTGTCGGCCTTGCCCATCATGCGCCAGGGTCGCGATGCCTGCTCGCGCCGGGTATCGCCTGCTGGGCCAAAGGTCTTACGCAACCGAGCAGAGCGTACAGAATGTTCGGCTTCCTCCTGGCCGAAACACATCCCTCAAATGAAACAAAATAAATGATTTGGTATCGGATGTGCCTTTTTCGGCAAGATCCCATTTGGAATTTTGCCCTTGCCGTGGCCATCATCAGCGGTTTTAGATAGATTTCAGGCGGCTTACACGCAAGATTTCATGCCTCGAACGCATGACGTTTACCGGAAAAGCACGTCAGAAAAGCAGCCGGCCGAAACGATGCGCCGGATTTAACAGGAAAACACCCAAATGAAGTACTTCTTGAGGCTGTTGATTGCATCCATCTCCGCCGTGGCACTTACCGGAACTTCAGCACTTGCGGCTCCCTTGCTGCATCCAGCAACCACACCGAACAGTCCGGCAACTGCCAATCATACTTCCCAAGGCTACCTGGGCATTGTGTGCATCGACGTAACTAACACGGGCGCTACAGACCTGAAGCTGAAAGATGCCAAAGGAACCGAAATCATCAACGTGGATCGTGACGGCCCTGCCGGCAAGGCCGGGCTCCGCCCGCACGATGTGATCCTGCAGATGAACGGGCAGGTCATCACAGGAGAACAGCAGCTGCGGCGTATGCTCCATGAGACTCCGGCTGGCCGGACAGTGTCGCTGCTGATCAGCCGCTCTGGACAACAAAAGACCATCAGCGTGCAGCTGGCCGACCGCGCCACGGTGGAGCAGAACGCGTGGACGCAGCATGTTGTGATGCCAGATCCGGGCAACCCGGGTGAAGCCTTCTGGGGCGAGTCTTCGCTGCATAGCCTGGGCAGCGGACTGTTCAGCGTCTTTTCAGTTGGAGCGCCATCCGTGGGGCTGGATCTGGACACGCTCGGCTCGCAACTTGCGGACTACTTTGGAGTAAGGGACGGGCTGGGACTGCTGGTGAAGCACGTTTCCGAGAACAGTCCGGCATCCAGGGCCGGGATCAAAGCCGGCGACGTGATCACCAAGGCGAATGGCGAGAGGATTGCCACGCTCAGCGAATGGATGAAGATGCTGCATGCCAATCGGGGCAAGCCCATACAGATCACGCTGATCCGCAACCGGAAGGAGCAGACCACCACGCTCGAGGCCGTGGGAAAGAAGAGCCACAGCGAACTGGTAGCGCCGCCGGGCCTGCAGCCAATCAGCAATGTCGAGCTGGCGGAATCAAGCTCCCTGTTTGGCCCGGGCATGTTCGACCCAAACGATCACGACCTGCAGCTGCTGGAAGCGCAGATGGCACAACAAAGTGCGAGGATGGAATTTGAAATCCGGCAAATGGATGCCAGGATCGAGTCGATGGGACTTGCGCCCACGAGTGTGGATCCGGCTAATTAACCGCTTTCTCCGAAAACGATTACGCTCCGGGTGCTCGATGGGCACCCGATATTTTTGCCGTTCAACCGCCACGGGACGCCGTTCGACGCGGCGCAGTGGCTCCAGATGGTCGCATGTGATTCAATTTAGGAAGAGATGGCAGCTCCCGTTGTACAACCCGGACTAAGCAGACAGACTCCGGCCCGCCGGATGAAAGCCGCGGCACGTAAGGCGCGCGAGCTGGCGATCGTGGGTCATGGGCTGGCGTCGACCCGGCATCCGGTGATGGCGCAGATTGTGCCGATGCGTTTCTGCAATCTTTCCTGCGCGTATTGCAATGAGTACGACAAGGTATCCGAACCCGTACCGATTGATGAGATGCTGCGCCGCATCGATCACCTGGGCCGGCTGGGCACCAGCATCATTACCATTTCCGGCGGAGAGCCGCTCACCCACCCTGAACTGGATGACGTAATTCGCCAGATCCGCAAAGTCGGCGCACTGGCCGGCATGATCACCAACGGCTATTTCCTGGTGCCGGAACGCATTGAGCGGCTGAATAAGGCCGGACTGGACCACCTGCAGATTTCAATCGACAACGTGGAGCCGGATGAGATTTCGAAGAAGAGCCTGAAAGTTCTCGACAAAAAGCTCCAGTGGCTGGCCGAGCATGCCGACTTCCACGTGAATATCAACTCCGTGGTTGGAGGAGGCATCAAGTACCCGCAGGATGCGCTGACCATCGGCCGCCGCGCGATTGAGCTGGGCTTCACAGCGACCATCGGGATCATCCACGACGGGGGCGGCCAACTGAAGCCGCTGGGCGAGGAAGAGCGCCGGGTGTGGGAAGAGATGCGGAGCTGGAAGAAGAAGAATTACTCGCGCTTCAACCAGTTCCAGGAAGCCATTGCCAACGGCCAGACCAATGAGTGGCGCTGCCGCGCGGGCTCCCGCTATCTGTATATCTGCGAGAACGGGCTGGTGCATTACTGCTCGCAGCAGCGCGGATTTCCGGGCGTGCCGCTGGCCGAGTACGCGCAGGAAGACCTGGACCGCGAGTTCCTGACAGAAAAGACCTGCGCGCCGCACTGCACCATCAGCTGCGTGCATCAGATTTCACACATCGATTACTGGCGCGCGCCGCAGACCTCGCGCATTTCGCCCGGAACCCCCGATGGACTGGTAAACATCAGCAGCTAGCTGTGCTTGCGTAAATTGATTCGGCGGACCTGTGGCAGCATCCAAGCCCCAACTCGAGTTCATCCGCCGCCTGCCCAAGGCAGAGCTGCACCTGCATCTTGAAGGCGCCGTAACACCGGAAACTCTCGTGGAACTGAGCCAGCGGCACGACGGCACTCCACTCTCCATGGATGCAGCCAGGGCCATCTACCAATACAAAGACTTCACCGGCTTCCTGTTGGCCTTCAAGGCGGTCACAGAGCGGCTGCGCACTCCTGAAGACTACGAGCTGATTGCCTGGAAAATGCTCGAACGGTTGGCCGCGCAAGGGGTGGTGCACGCTGAGGTGTACATCGCCGTCGGGGTCGTCCACTACTGGGACCACGCCGAGGTTGAGCCGCTCTTCGAGGGCCTGGAGCGGGCGCGCATGCGGGCCGAGCGCGAACTCGGCATCAGCACCTACTGGATCTTTGACGCGGTGCGCCATTTCGGGCCGGAGGCTGCGGCGCGCGTCTTTCGCAAGGCGGCGGAGATGCGCGCGAACCACCCGTCGATCATAGGAATCGGTATCGGCGGCGACGAGCGCAAGACGGGCGCGGACGTCTTCCGCGAGCTGTATGCCGAGGCGCGGGCAGCCGGCCTCCGGCTGACGGCGCACGCCGGCGAATCGGTGGGGCCGGAGAGCATCTGGGGCGCGATCAACATCGGCGCGGAGCGGATTGGGCACGGGCTGACGGCGATTGAGGACCCGGAGTTGATGGGCATTCTGGCGGAACGGCAGATTCCGGTTGAAATCTGCATCAGCTCGAACGTGCGCACGGGCTGCTGCCAGCAGATCCTTGAGCACCCCGTCCGCAGCTACTTCGACGCCGGACTGATGATCACGCTGAACTCCGACGACCCGGCCATGTTCGCGAGCGACCTGGAAGGTGAGTACCGGCTGGCGCGGAACACTTTTGGTTTTACGAACGAGCATTTACGGGAGCTGGCGGCGAATTCGATTGAGGCCAGCTTTCTGCCTGCGGACCGCAAAGTAGAGATTCTTCGGCGAATCGAGCAATTTTTCTAATGTTACATAACTGGTACACCGATAAACACAACTGTCATCTAAGCAAAGGAAATCTAAGTTATGATGGTGGCAACGCGGAGCGGTTCTCCGCGGAAAGCGGGTTCAATCGTGAGCATCCTAAGGTCGCGAAACAGCAAATCCTGTTGTGAATCAAACATCGCCCTGCGCCTTGTGGGCTGGACCTCGGTCGCAGTCGGAGTCGCGGCTGTGGGTTTGTTTGTAGGCCGCGAACTGCGCGACCGCTACAAGTTCAACCACCGCACACCGAGCGACTTCTACGCCCATGCCGGAGATGAATTGCCCGCCGAGTTCGGCGTAGGCGTCTAAACCAACCCCGCTCCCCCAAAAGATCAAGGCCCCGAACCTCATGCTGGTTCGGGGCCTTTTACTTGCTTCGATTTAGGGTTAATTCTTGCCCGCGAGGCCGCGCAGCACGTACTGCAAAATGCCGCCGTTCTCGTAGTAGAGGATTTCCTGCGGCGTGTCGATCCGCACCTTGACCTCAAATTGCTTTGTCGCGCCGTCAGCGGACTTGGCCGTGACCTTCAGCGTGCGTCCGTTGGCGAACTTCGCGTCGAGCAGCGCCTTGAGACCGGGGAAGTCGAAGACCTCCTCGCCCGTAAATCCGAGGCTTTCGATGTTCTGGCCGTCCACGAACTGCAACGGAAGAACACCCATGCCGACCAGATTCGAGCGGTGAATGCGCTCGTAGCTCTCGGCTATGACCGCACTTACCCCCAGCAGCTTGGGGCCCTTGGCAGCCCAGTCACGCGAGGATCCGGAGCCGTATTCCTTGCCCGCGAGAATAACCAGCGGCACACCGCGCTCGGCGTACTTTACCGAGGCGTCAAAGATGCTCATCTGTTCACCCTCGGGCAGCAGTCGCGTTACGCCGCCTTCGGTTCCGGGCGCGAGCTTGTTGCGCAGGCGCACGTTGGCGAAGGTTCCGCGGACCATGACCTCGTGGTTGCCGCGGCGCGATCCGTAGGAGTTGAAGTCCGTGGGCTTCACGCCGTGGTCGGTCAGGTACTTTCCGGCCGGCGAGCTCAGCTTGATGGAGCCGGCGGGAGAGATGTGGTCGGTGGTCACAGAGTCGCCGAGCAGGGCCAGCACGCGGGCATTGTAGATGTCCTCAACGGGCGCGGGCACCGCCTGCATGCCGTCGAAGTACGGCGCCTTCCGGATATAGGTGGAGTCGCCCTCCCACTGGTAAACGTTGCCCGTGGGGAACTTGAGCTGCTGCCAGTTCTGGTCGCCGTCGGTGACGGTGGCGTACTCCTTCAGGAAGATGCCCGAGTCGATGGAAGCGGCGATGGAGTCCGACACCTCCTTCTGCGTCGGCCATATGTCCTTGAGGAAGACGGGCTGGCCGCTCTTGTCCTTGCCCAGCGCAGCCTTCTCGAAATCGTGATCGATGCGTCCAGCGAGCGCGTACGCAACCACCAGCGGCGGCGACATCAAGTAGTTGGCGCGCACATCGGAGTTGATGCGGCCCTCAAAGTTGCGATTGCCGCTGAGCACTGAGACCGCGACGAGGCCGTGGTCTTCGATGGACTTCGACACATCCGTGGGCAACGGGCCTGAGTTGCCGATGCAGGTGGTGCAGCCGTATCCAACGACGTTAAAGCGCAGCTTGTCGAGGTAGGGCAGCAGGCCGGCCTTCTCGTAGTAATCCGACACGACGCGCGAGCCGGGAGCCAGAGAGGTCTTGACCCAGGGCGGAACGCAGAGCCCCTTCTCGACGGCTTTCTTCGCCAGCAAACCGGCTGCAATCATCACCGACGGATTCGACGTATTGGTGCAACTGGTGATCGCCGCGATCACAATGGAGCCGTTGTCGAGGTACTTGTCTACATCGACACCGAACCGCTCCTTGATGGAGGTGGTTGGGCCGGGCTCGTTCATGCTCTGCGCCGAGTCAACGGCTTCAGCGGTGTGACCACCTTCACCCTCCCATCGGGCGACCTGGCGCGCGCCGTTCCTGTTGCCGTTAGGACCCAGCAGGTTGGGCAGTTGCTTCGCAAAACTGGGGCCGGCGTCCTTGAGCAGCACCCGGTCCTGCGGACGCTTGGGCCCGGCAATGCTGGGCTCTACGGTCGCAAGGTCGAGCGCAATGGTCTGCGAGTACTCGGCCTCGGCTGACTCTGCGGTATGGAACAGGCCCTGCTCTTTGTAATAAGCCTCCGCGAGCGCGATCTGCTCCGCCGTACGGCCAGTGAGCTTCAGGTAGCGCAGCGTCTCCACGTCAACCGGGAAGATGCCGCAGGTGGCGCCATACTCGGGAGCCATGTTGGCGATGGTGGCACGGTCGGCCAGAGCCAGCTCGCCAACGCCGGAGCCGTAGAACTCAACGAACTTGCCGACGACGCCGAGCTTGCGCAGCATCTCGGTCACGGTGAGCACAAGGTCCGTCGCGGTCGCGCCCTCGCGCAGCCTGCCGGTCAGCTTGAACCCAACCACCTGCGGCACCAGCATGGAGACAGGCTGGCCGAGCATGGCGGCCTCGGCCTCAATACCGCCAACGCCCCATCCGAGCACACCCAGGCCATTGATCATCGTGGTGTGCGAGTCGGTGCCGACCAGCGTGTCCGGGTAGGCGACGGTCTTGCCGTCCTGCTCCAGCGTGAAAACCACACGCGCCAGATACTCAAGGTTGACCTGGTGGCAGATGCCCATGCCCGGGGGCACAGCAGAAAAGTTGCGGAAGGCCGACTGGCCCCACTTGAGAAACGCGTACCGCTCGCGGTTGCGTTGGAACTCGAGCACGGAGTTCACCGAGTAGGAATTGGCCGTGCCGTACTGATCGACCTGCACCGAGTGATCAATGACCAGCTCGGCGGGCTGCAGCGGATTGATCTTTTCCGGATCGCCGCCCAGCACCTTCATGGCGTCGCGCATGGCCGCAAGGTCAACAATGGCGGGCACGCCCGTGAAGTCCTGCATAAGAACGCGGGCCGGCATGTAGGCGATTTCGCGCGAGGGCTCGGCCTTCGGGTCCCACTTGGCGAGAAACTCAATGTCGTCTGCCGTGACACTCTTGCCGTCCTCATGCCGCAGCAGGTTTTCAAGCAGAATGCGAAGGCTGTAAGGAAGGTGGCTGAGCTCGACGCCTTTCTTTTCGAGCACGCTCAGTCGATAAAACTCATAGATCCCGCTGCCGGACTTCAACTGCGAGTAGCTGCCAAAACTGTCCAGTGATTTGCTCATTGCATAACCTTTCTTCTCGTCGTAAAGGTGAGATTTCCCGATCTTGAGCGCGGCGCGGGCTGGCGCGGGCGGTCATCGATCCGCCGTAAGCGAACTCAGGAAAATTTTAGTGATCTGGCAAAAGAACCGTCTATAGTCGACGGCCACGGTCGCGGCGGCCGTGACCATAGCGCTTGAGAAGTAGCATCCTACACATCATTCTCATCATTCTCATCGTCCTGAACTCATCGTCCTGAACTCTATTTTAAGCCAGTCGCGAGCGCGCGGCCAACGGTGCGGCCAACGGTGCGGCCAACGATGCGGTGCGGCGTGGCAACTGTGAGCGCTGGGCTTTGTTAGGCTGGAACCAGCAATGAGTCAAAGAATTCTTCTTCACTTTTCCGGGCCCGACCACGCCGGGCTGACCAGCGAACTGACGCGCATCCTGGCCGAGGCGCAGGCCTGCGTACTCGATATCGGCCAGGCCGTGGTGCACGAGACGCTGGCACTGGGGCTGCTGATCGAGCTGCCCCGTGGGAGCGACTTCGCCCCACTCAAGTCCGCCCTGAACGAGAAGGCGCTGGCACTGGGACTGCATGCCCGCTTTACTCCCATCAGCCAGCAGGCGCTGGACCACTGGCTGGCGACGCAGGGCAAGGACCGCTTCTTAATCACAATCCTGGGACGCGCAATTTCGGCAGCCGCACTCTCCACGGTGAGCGGCATCATCGCCACGCACGCGCTGAATATCGACCGCATTGAGCGGCTCTCCGGACGGCTGTCACTCACGGCGCATACGCCAAACGCCAACGCCTGCGTGGAGATGAGCACCAGCGGCGCGGTCCGCGACGAGGCAGCAATGCGCGCCGAGCTTGTGGCGCTCACGCAGAAATTGCCCATCGACATTGCCTTCCAGCGCGAAACCCTCTTCCGGCGCAACCGCCGCCTGTTCGCTTTCGATATGGACTCCACGCTGATCCAGGGCGAGGTGATCGACGAGCTGGCGAAGATGGCCGGAGTCGCAGACCGGGTCGTCAAAATCACCGAATCAGCGATGCGCGGCGAGATTGAGTTTCAGGAGAGCTTTCGACGACGCGTGGCGCTGCTGAAGGGTCTGCCCGAAGCACGTGTCTGTGAGCTGATCGGGCGCATTCCGCTGGCTGAGGGCGCAGAGCGGCTGTTTGCGACTCTGAAGACGCTGGGCTACAAGACAGCAATCTTATCCGGCGGGTTCACCTTTTTTGCGCGGCACCTGCAACAGCGGTTCGGCATCGACTACGTACATGCGAACGAACTCGAGTTCGCAAACGGCACAGTCACCGGCGAAGTCACCGGACAGATCGTCGACGGAGCGCGCAAGGCTGCTCTGCTGAAAGAAATTGCGGAGCGGGAGCACATCTCGCTCGAACAGGTGATTGCTGTCGGCGACGGCGCAAACGATCTTCCCATGCTGAATCTGGCGGGCATGGGCATCGCCTTCCGCGCCAAGCCGTTAGTGCGGCAGAGCGCCGGCCACTCGCTCACACAACTCGGTCTGGACGCGCTGCTCTATCTCATCGGCGTCCGCGACCGCGACCTTGCGGCCACTTCGTAGGTGTGACGCGTGTCCCGCGTGTCGCCGGACACGCAGTCCCCTGATAGTCTGAGAGATGCATGATTAAAGGCATTACATTTATCCGTCCGGCAAGCTCCGCCGCAGTGTATGACACACTGGTGAGCTTCTTCTCTGTGCTTGGGTTTGAGCCGGGCAAGGGCTGGAAAGACAAGCTCAGCCGGGGCACACCATTTCTGGCGCCCCTGGGCAATATGGAGTTCGTCGACGGAACCATCCGCATCGGTTCCGACACGCTGATCGAAGTCACTTCTCTCGACGACGTGCGTCAGGTCATTGAGCACTGGCTGGGTAAGCACCTGAGTACCGCTGAGGCCGCAAAGCGCATTACCGCGACGGAAAACACCGACTGGAAGGCGCGGGCCTGCACGGTTGAGCCGGTGCCTGGCTATAAGTTCACCTTCTGGGAGTGGCTGGAGCCGCTCAAGGGCAAGCCCGCAGCGCTCGAAGGCGATCTGGTAGGCACGGACATGAAGTTCGCCATTATCGTTGCGCGCTGGAACGCCGTGATTACCGATCGTCTGCTCCAGGGTGCGCTCGACTGCCTGCATCGCAGCGGCGTGCGCAAGGAAGACATCAATGTGCTGCGCGTGCCCGGCGCGTGGGAAATTCCGGCGGCCGCGCTCGCCGTGGCGGAGACCAAGCTGGTGGACGCCGTAGTGACGCTGGGATGCCTGCTGCGTGGCGAAACTGCTCATTATGAAGCGATTTACAACGAAGTAGCGCGGGGCATCGGCCAGTCGCAGCAGGAAACCGGAGTTCCCCATGCCTTTGGCGTACTGACCTGCGACACGCTGGAGCAGGCGCTCGACCGGGCGGGCCTGAAGGCCGGAAACAAAGGCTTCGAGGCAGCTTCGGCGGCGATTGAGATGGTGTCGCTGGGCCGGAAAATCGACGACCAGGCCGCCCATCGGCTGGACGCGCACGACCAGGAAGCGGGCCAATGAGCACCACCGGTAAACGACGCAAAGGACGCGAACTCGCCATGCAGATGCTCTTCCAGGCGGACATGGGACGGCAGACGCCGGACGAGGTGCGCAAAAGCTTTTGGCTGGCGCGCGATGAAGTCGAGCCGGACACACGCGGCTTTGCCGAAGACCTCTTCCGGGTGGCGACGGCGAAGGCCGAAGAGATCGACGCGGCCATCGAGAAGCACTCCGCCAACTGGAAGCTCACGCGCATGTCCTCGGTGGACCGCAACGTACTGCGAATGGCGGTGGCAGAGATGACTGGGTTCCGGGGAACACCGGCACCGATCGTCATCAATGAGGCGCTGGAGATCGCCAAGCGCTACTCCTCGCCGGAGTCGATCAATTTCCTGAACGGCGTGCTGGACGCAATTGCCCGGGACAACCGATAGTTCGCGAAGTTGCGAAGAACGAAACGCGACTGGCAACGCCCTACATTCGTTTGCCCCTGTGATTAACTCCATGCCCCTGCTTTATCTTCGCGGCCTGACCGGTCGGGAGCGGTCGGAACGCGCAAATCGTCACCTGGCCTGGTATCTGGCCTTTGTTGCGGAGCCGCCAACGCAGGCGGATTCCTTGCTGTGCACCACTACACCTCGCACATGTCCGGCGTGGGTGGCGTGGCCGGCGCTATCGGTCTCCGGCACGTGGGCTTCCTGTTCGCTCTGCCACTGGCCCTGATTCTCATACTGCTGGCTGGGCTTGCCGGTGGCGGACGACGTGCTACGGCGCCAGCGTGCGGCGGCATGATGGGTCTCGCGCGTAAATTTACCCTACGGCCACTGCACGCCGGGATATAGGCTCGGAAGGCGGTCAACGTGGAACTGCGCCGCGTTGGGTGTATTGGCCTGCCATATGAGAGTTTTGCCCGTAGAGTCAAACTCCTGCACCTTAGCGCCGCCAACCGGAGTGCAGAAGTCCACCTGAATGTCCTTGTTCGGAAGCTGTTCCGCGTTGCCACCAAAAAAACTGAAGTAGCTCGGCCCAGGCATGTAGTGGATGAGCATGGTGGCGGTCATGTTCGACTCGTCAATCTGCAGAATGGGCATCGTCGAGTAACAGTCCGAGTTGCTTCCGGACTGCGGCGTGCAGAGAACCTGGCCGGTAGGCGGCGGGAAGATGCGGTCGTTGCCATTGTCCATCAGCCCGAGATCGAAGACTCCGGTTGTATTCGGCGAGAAGAATCCCATGCCGTGCTGTGCGTAGAACCAGTCAGTCGGATCAGCCGCGCCCTCCAGCTTGAAGTCGCCACCCTCGCCAAGCCGCCAAAGAATGTTGCCTGAGCCTTGCCCATTCTGAAAGTCGATCTTGATGATCCAGTTCTGGTGGCGCATGGAGAGCAGAATATTGCCGTCGTCCTTGGAGTAGAGCATGTAGTTCGAGTGCGTCCAGTCCGGGAAGTTCATCGGATGACGGTTGACGTCGAGGTGGTCAAACGAGTTCCAGACCCAGTCGGGCTTGCCGTTCTGGTCAACGTCAACAAGCACGTCACCAAGCACCGTGGTGGTACCGGAATATCCGGGCAGATCGGTGAAGTCCTTGGGATAGGCCGCCATCAGGACCCAGTGCCCGTTGGGCAGCACCAGCACGTTGTGGTGGAAGCTCTTGAGCGTCAGGTTGTAGCCTTCGGCAGCCAGGCTCTGGTTGAGCTGGTCAATAGAGATTTCGCGGACAGTATCCCCGGCAAGATCGATCTCGCGAACAACATCGATGGTTGTGCCGCTGATGTTGTTGGTGCTGTTCAGCGATGAGAGCGGCGCAATAAGAACAAGGAAGTCTCCGTTAGGCAGCATCTGGATACCCTGGAGAAGGTCCTGCTTGGAACCCTGGGCGGGATAGGTCCAGATCACATTGCCCTTTAGATCCGTGGCAAAGGCCGGGGCCGGCTCGTTGGGGATAAGAGTGTCCCACATCTCAATGCCGGGCTGCGGCGTTCCAGCCGACGTCACGTTGACCGTCGCTGTGCCGGGCGGCGTTCCAGTCGTAAAAGTATGGTCAATATCCGTCAGAGTGGCGCCGTCGTCGAGAACAATCTGCCCCTGCAGATGATACTGGGTCTGGCCGAGCATTCCTCCTACAAGAATGTTGACCTGGCCTCCGTTCGCGGACGGTGTAGCGACCTGCCAGGTGTCGAGTCCGTAGCTCGTCGTCTTGCCGAAATTCACGCCCATCTTGCCCGAAGCGGGCAGATAGATGGAGTACTTGGCGACCTGCGGGTTCTGCGTTTTCGAGACAACGCCGGGATTAATAACCGAGGTGACAGCCGTCGCATAGTTCTGCACGGGCGAGGCGGCAAGCGCGGCGGTGATAACAACATTCTCGCTCTGCGGAATCGAAGCGGGTGATTTATAGTTTCCCGCATTGCTGATGGTGCCAACCGTCGAGTTCCCACCGGCCACTCCGTTGACAAGCCACTCGACGGGCTGCGATCCAGAGGCGTTCACGCTGGCCGTGAACTGCACCGTTCCACCGGTCAGCACCGCCGAGTACTGCGGGCTGATCGTCACGGTGCCGCTCTGCGTGGCCACCGGCGGAGGCTGTGCGGGTGGGGTCTGCGAGGTAGAGCCGGCACTGGGAAAGTTGACTCCGCAACCGGCGATCAGCAACAGCGGCAAAAAAAACGCAGCAGGAAGCCGTAGCCTGCGGGCTGGATTGGACGGCGCGAAAAATCGCGAACAGATCGTGCGCGGAGTGAACGGCTGCATAGGTTTATGGGGGCGCCCGGCCACGCGCTGCGGGTCCAAAAATCAGTTTACGTTAAGAAGAACCCGTTCGTCGCACTGCCCGGCAAGCTTGATTTTGCTACACTCATCGGTCATGCAAAACGAACATTTGTTGGTCGAGATATCAGATACGGTTGCGACGATTACGCTGAACCGTCCGAAGGTGCTGAACGCGCTGAATGACGCGCTGCTCAAGGAACTGGATACGGCCCTGCAGGAGTTGGGCTCGGACGACGCGGTGCGCGCGGTGATCGTAACCGGCGCGGGCGAGAAGGCCTTTGCCGCGGGCGCGGACATTGAAGAACTAGCGGCCGTCTCGCAGAACGAAGGCCAGGTGCTGGCCGAGCGCGGGCAGCGCGTCTTCATCCGGCTGGAGACGCTGGGCAAGCCGGTCATCGCCGCCATCAACGGCTTCGCGCTGGGCGGCGGTTGCGAGTTGGCCATGGCGGCTACCCTCCGCATTGCGTGCGAAACCGCACGGCTGGGCCAGCCGGAGGTGAAACTGGGACTGATTCCCGGCTACGGAGGCACCCAGCGGCTGCCGCGATTGGTGGGCAAGGGCGCGGCGTTCAAAATACTGCTGACGGGCGAGATGGTCTCCGCGGCGGAGGCGCTGCGCATCGGGCTGGTGGATGAAGTGGTTCCGCTGGCCGAGCTGATGCCGCGCGCGCAGGCTGTGGCTAAAATGATTGCCGGAATGGCTCCCATTGCTGTGCGGCAGTGCATTGCTGCGGTGCACTCCGGCTACGACCTTCCCCTGGACCAGGGGCTGGCGCAAGAGGCGGCGCTGTTCGGACTGTGTTGCGGCACGGAGGACAAGGCGGAGGGCACGCGGGCCTTCCTCGAGAAGCGCGCGCCGAAGTGGCAGAACAAGTAACTCGGAATGCAAAAAATCGCAGAGCGCCGCACGGCGCGGTATGCTGATCTTGCACGAGCCATGAATCGATTCCGCCTCCTCCTCGCCGCAGTTGTGCTGGCCGCGCTTGGCGCTGCCGCCGGATGCCACAGCCCTGCAAACACCGCAAAGCCTACTCCGCAACAGGTGCAGGCCGAGCGCACGGAGCAGGCATCGGATCGCGTACTGCTCGACCAGATTCCGCCACCGGCCAAGAGCCGCTACATGGCGATCCACACCAGGAGCGACTGGCAAAACCCCCTTTTGATCATCAGCAAGAAGACGGTCACGCTGAGGGTCATGTATCCGCCTCCGCCGCAAAGCAACTTTCTGCCCGGTCATATTCTGCAGCCAACCTCCGCACGCAAGCGCGAGCTGGAACTAAGGCTGGGAGACCTGCCGGAGGCGCTGGCCTCGGTTCCGGAGAGCTCGTGGCCGTATGGGCGCGTAGTCGCCATCGAAGAAAACCCGGCAGAGGGGCCGAACAACCGGGTACAGATTCGGCGCAATGTAGAAGCTACCATCGCAATGCTGAACAATCTCGGCGTCGTGGTCTACGAGTGGCCCTACGCGAAGTAACTGGCCTTCGCCCCGCTGCGCAATAAACAGCAAAGCCGTCTTTCGTGGCGATTTTTAGTGTTCAGTCGGTGACGGATTCGGCGCCGTGAAGGGTGAGCAGCAGGGCTTCTCGACCGGCGTAAACTCCATCATCTCCACACGCGTTTCATCAGGATCGAACAAGTTGTACTGCCACTTGCCGTCCTTGCCCATCTGCATCTGGGTGTGCTGGTTGTCGAGGCGATGCTGGGAGTCGAGCGTGGTGACGGCCTTCTCCATATTCACAATGCCAATGGAGAAGTGGTCGAGCACCCCGTATTCGCGCTGCGAAATGGGCCCATTCCCGGCCTCCAGCATGTACTCCAGCCAGTCGTGACCATTGGGTACCTGCTGCGCGACCCAGTCGGTCTTGCCGGGCTTCATGCCGCCGTACCAGTAGGGCTGGAAGCCGAGCAGCGCGCGATAGAAGGCATCTTCCCTGGTCTTGCTGTGCACGCGCATGCCGACGTGAATAATGTGGCGCCCGATAGGATCTGCGCCGGCCATGGAAATAGGGTGCGGTGCGGCCTGGTTGAATTCCACCTTGTCGCCTTCAGGATCCTTCACGTCGAACCAGCGGCTGCCGTCCGGGCCTTTCTCCACATGCGCGGGAACCGCATAGTGGTGCGCGGCAAGATAGCTGCGCAGCGCTTCGGCGTTCGTGGTCTTGTAGCCGATGCTGTCAAAGCGTGCGTTGCCGGTATTGGCAGGCAGAGGCAGCACCTCAACAAACTGTGTGGGGTTGACGTAGTAGCGCACGCCCGCCGGATTCTCCGGGTCAGGACCTTTCTTTAGGCCAAGATCGTGCACGTAAAAGTGTTCCGACTTCGCCGGGTGACTGGCGTACACGGCGATATGCGAAACGCCGGTAATCGGCGGACGCGCCGGGGTTTGTGCGAAAGCAGCCGTTGCAATCATGGCAAAAAGACCAGCAGACCAGCGAAGGCTTTTCATGCTATCCACAATACTCGCCGTATTGCGGTGTGGGCAATGGATCCGGGACTCCCGTACGTTTGCGCCAGCGGGAGAGTATGGCAGACTATATCCACGCTGTCGGAGGTGCTCATGCTGTTCCGTGCTGCACGCAACACAATTGCCGCGTTGATCGTTCTGACCACCGGAGTCTTCGCCTCAGCGCAGTACCGCATCCTCTTTTCCCCAACGGCGAATGCACATGCCGAAATCGCCCGGGCCATCCGCACGGCAACACGCGAACACAAGCGAATCATTCTGGACTTTGGCGGCAACTGGTGTGCCGACTGCCAGGTGCTGTACATCTATATGCATCAGCCGCCGAACGATGAGATCGCGGCAAAGCACTTCATCGTCGTCCACGTGGACGTGGGCCGGTACGACAAAAACCTCGACCTCGCCCGAAAGTACAACATCCCCTTGAAGCTTGGCGTCCCGGCGCTGGCCGTGCTCAACTCGCGCGGCAGGCTGCTCTACAGTCAAAAACACGGCGAGTTCGAACGTATGAGCATCGTGGATCCGGGGTCGATAACCGAGTTCCTGGAAAAGTGGAAGTGACTCGCCGTAACAGGTTCCGCGCACCCGGCTTCTAAGTCGAATGCTGTATGAGCGGAACAGCCCCGGATGAGGCGCTTTCCTGCCCCGCGCATCAGCCAGCCGAGAAGTAAGGACCAAACGCCAGCACGGCCGCAAGGATGACGGGCAATGGAAACATGCGAATGGCTACAGTTGTAAGTTCAGGATCAGGCGGCCCAGGCGCGAGTATTTGGAATCAAAGCAGTTGGACGTGCCGAGAATGATCCTGGGATGCAGCATTCGCCGCCGGGCGCTCTCGATCTACAGCTCGTCAAATGTAACTTTGCGCCGCGTGAAGGCCCTTCTGACGGCGCCTTTTGCCATCAGCTGCGAGGAGCATCGAGATTGCAGCCATGAAGAAACTGAAAAAGTTTATCGCGGACAACAGCCTGCTGCTTGTTTTTATATTTCTGTTCCTGGGCTTCCTGGCCGGCCAGGTCTTCTCGGGAGCGGCCGCCTACAACGACACCCGGGCGGTCCACGGTCTGCCCGGGATCGGTTATTGGTGCTACGTCGCCACCGGCAATTTTTTACAGGGAGTATTTGCGAACTGGCAGGCGGCGATTCTGCAGCTTGGCTCGCTGATTCTCTTCAGTGTTTTTCTGCGGGCACGCGGCGCCGCGCATTCGATCGATCCGGATAAACCTCGCGAGAAAACCCGCTCTCGCTGGTCTTTGGGGCGGAGCAGGACGAGAGCCTCCGGGAAGACAGCGAGTTGGCTGTATCGCAACTCTCTGTCCATCGCCTTCACTGTGCTGTTCTTCGCGGCCTTTATCCTTCACCTGCTTTCAGGAGCCGCGGCATACAACGAACAGCTTGCACTGTCTCACAGGCCCCCGCTTTCGGTTGCCGCCTTCTTCGTGTCCTCCCAGTTCTGGTTTTCGACGCTCCAAACCTGGGAGGCGGAGTACATGGCGATTGCGCTTTACATCTTTCTGACCATCTTTTTACGTCAGGAGGGATCACCGGAATCAAAGCCGGTCGAGGCCAAAGACTCCGATACCGGCAAAGCCAACAAGTGAGCGTGGTGCAGACTCGGGGACGGCAAGGCCATAATCCTCAACAGCGCAAGCATGCGGAACAGCGGCGCATTGCAAACGCCGTGAGCCGCAGCTTTACTTCAGTGCGTGCGCGGAGTATCGTCAGAAATCGGGTTCGGGCGGCATTCCTCCCATATGAGGAAGCTGCACTGGAGACGATATGAGCATTACGAATTTCCGCACCGGCGGTGCCGCATCAGGCACGCCATCCAAAGTCACCTTCCAGACATTGCAGGAAAAGAAGCAGGCGCATTCGCCGATTTGCGCCCTGACCGCCTATGACTACGCGACCGCACGTCTGGTCGACGAAGCCGGTGTAGACCTGATTCTGGTAGGCGACTCGCTGGCCATGGTGGTCATGGGCTATGAGACGACTCTGCCTGTGACCATGGACGAAATGCTGCATCATACGCGCGCAGTTCGCCGCGCGGTCAAGCAGGCCATCGTCGCGGCGGACATGCCCTATGGCTCCTACCATGGCAACCTGCATGAGGCCGTCAACAACGCCATCCGCTTCGTAAAAAATGGCGGCGCGGAAGCCGTGAAAATCGAGGGCGGCGCGGTGCGCTGCGAACTGGTGGAACGGCTGACAGCAGCGGAGGTTCCCGTGATCGGACACCTCGGGCTTACTCCGCAGTCCGTGCACCGTATGGGTGGATACAAAGTTCAGGGCAAAACGCAGGCCGCCGCCGACGAACTGGCGCGCGATGCACGCATGCTTGAGGCCGCAGGTGCTTTGTTGATTGTGCTGGAAGGCATCCCGCGCGAGGTCGCTGCTGGAATTTCTGCCGATCTACACATCCCCACCATCGGTATCGGCGCAGGGCCCGACTGCGACGGGCAGATTCTGGTCTTCCACGATCTGGTCAACCTGAGCTTTTCTCCTCCGGCCAAGTTCGTGCGCCAGTACGGCGACGCGGCGGCTCTGTTCCGCTCCGCGATTGCCGGCTACAAGCGGGATGTGGAGGAGCGAGCCTTTCCAGCGGAAGCGGAGAGCTATCATCTGCCGGCAAAGTCGGTCTCGGCTCTGTCGCCTGCGTCCGGATTGCGTAAGGCTTGAATCATGCAGCAAACTACAGCACTTCAAATTGCAAGGTCCGCTGCCGAAGTGCGCCAGGCTTTGCGTGAAATGCGGCGGCGCGGGCTTACCATCGGGCTGGTCCCCACCATGGGCGCGCTGCACGAAGGGCATCTGTCACTGGCGCGCGCGGCAAGGGCAACATGCGATGCGGTGGTGGTATCGATCTTTGTGAACCCGACACAGTTTGGGCCAAATGAGGACTTTGCGACGTATCCGCGCACATTGGAAGCGGACTGCGCGGCCCTGGAGCGCGAGGGCGTGGAGTTGGTTTTCACCCCAACCCCGGAAGAGATGTACCTCCCGGGCGCAAGCACATTCATTGATGTCGAAGGCTTGAGTGGACGTCTCGATGGCGCGTCGCGGCCCGGGCACTTCCGCGGCGTGGCGACGGTGGTGGCCAAGCTCTTCAACATTGTGCAGCCGGACAAAGCCTTCTTTGGACAAAAAGACGCGGCGCAGGTTGCCGTCCTCCGGAAAATGGTGCGCGATCTGAACTTCGGCCTCGAGTTGGTGGTGTGCCCCATCGTGCGCGAACCCGACGGGCTCGCGCTGAGTTCCCGTAACCGGTATTTGTCCGCAGAAGAGCGAATGCAGGCCCTGGCTCTGAACCAGGCTTTGCGAAAAGTGGAGAAGCTGGCTGCCGGGGGAGTGACGTCTGCACCCAATCTGCTTACCGCAGCCTCGACGGTTTTGGCCATGGAACCGGATGTGCGCGTGGACTATCTGCGAGTGGTGAATCCGGATACTCTGGAGGACCTGGCGGACGTACGCGACGGTGCGCTCGTCGCCGTCGCAGCATTTGTCGGCACCACTCGACTCATCGATAATCTTCTACTCCCCACTCGTCAGCGCTGAAATACAGGAACCCGCATCGCTACCACCCAGTCGCAGCGATGATAAGAATGAGATTCATGAACAGACGAAATGCCTCGCCACGCGACCGACGGAAGCAGCTCCGCGACCAGCGGGAGCGGCCACAGTATCAGACGCGTGGATGGCGCGAAGCGCGTGTGCCTGGACGGCGAGTCCATGCCTGAGTTGCCTGAAGTCGAAACCGTTGCCAATGGCGTGCACGCGCGCGTGCATGGGCAAAAGATCGCGTCCGTCTGGCTGAGCCGGTACAAAGAGCCGTTCAAGACCCCGCGGGCAGAAATGGCCGACACGCTCACCGGCAAGCGGATTGAGCGGGTCTATCGCGAGGGCAAACACATCGTGTTTGACCTCAGCGCCCGGGGACGCACGAGCAAGATATCTGCACAGTGGATTGTGCATCTGGGCATGACCGGGCGGCTGCTGGTGTCAGCATTTGAGGTTCCCGTGCCAAACCATACCCACGCCGTGCTTAGCCTGAGCGACGGGCGCGAGCTGCGCTTTGTCGATGCGCGGCGGTTCGGGCGGCTGGCATTGCACAAAATGGAAGGCAATCCAGGCTTTCGCGGTCCAGGGCGCGAGCCGCTGACCATCTCCGGCGAAGACTTTGTGGCCCTGTTCCGCAGCCGCAAGCTGGCAATCAAAGCGGCGCTGCTGAACCAGTCCCTGCTGCACGGGGTGGGCAATATCTATGCCGACGAAAGCCTGTTCCGGGCTGGGATCCGGCCCACATGGCCCGCTTGCAGGCTAAGCCGGGAGCGGCTACTGCGGCTGCATGCGGCCCTCAAAGACGTTTTGCGCAAGGCAATTGAGCTGGGCGGATCGTCGGTCTCCGATTATGTGGATGCGGACGGGGTGGCGGGCTTCTTCCAACTGGAGCATCGCGTCTATATGCGCACGGGAGAACCCTGCCTGGTATGTGGAAAACCCATCAAAAGAATCGTGTTGGCCGGTCGCGGCACCCACTTCTGTGCACGCTGCCAAAAATAGGCCCAGCTGAGCTAAATCACTGCGCTTTTTATGGTTTTACGAATGCATATTTCGCTCCGATTCCAGAATTCAGTATTTGATTTCTGCAACACTCCTTCAAGTCATTGATTCCATTAATTGAGCTAAACGGCATAAAGATTGCTTATACATTAGCAACCAGAGACGTAGAGGCTCTCCAATTTAAGAGAAGAGCCATGCGAAATGAGTTCCGGCTGCCGAGAGCGCAAAATCCAACGAGATTCGCCCGGGCCGGAACAAGCAAAAGTCCTAAAGCCAAAAGCTAAGGGCATTTTTCAGGGAGGCCAGTGACTGGCCATTAAAGCAAAAAGCCACCGCAGCGATACGCGCGGTGGCTTTTTGCTGTCCGGCAGAAAATCAAGCGAGGCCATCGCAGGCTGGATATCTATCAATCCAGCCTGACGCCTCGTCTATCGCAACGAACGGATTTGTTCGCCTATCCGCAAAACTCAAAGCCATTGTGTGCCCTTGCTATGTCTGCCACGGGGGAGTAATATCAAATCAACCTATCGAACGGCTGAAGCCTGCTTTTCATGAGAAAGGCGGCTCGTCGTTATTCTCGACAGTGACAATAGGTGGAATTGACCGGCCTTATCCCGGCTTGTGTCGGTGAAGGCAGATAACAGCTGAACCCGTAGTGACTTGACGACGTACCTACTTAGCAGGGTTTCAACGAACTTGTCTCCGTTTGGATTTGTAAATTCGCCCTGTCAGTCCTCCATGCGCCGCATAGACATGCGCCAGCGTTTGCGGTGCAGCAGCACATGGATGGAGCCCTTGGGCTAGATGGACTTTCCGGCATGCTGAGTGGGAACGCGGGCAGCCCCCCCAGCCGGAATCAGAAGGCCCCGCAAAGTAGTAAGGCTGTACGCAGCAAGATTTACGCACCAGGAAGTGCAGGCATGACAACAGAGCAGAACCAGCCCCAGACCGCCGCGGCCGAGGGGCAAGTGCCCCAGCAGGGCCAATCCCCCACCCACCAAAACGGAGGCGGAGGACGCCGCCGCCGCCGCCGCCGCAAAAATAAGGGCGGATCGCAAGCCAGTGGACAGGGCGCACAGCCCGTCCAGCAGCCGCAACAGAACCCCGGCAACCATTCCCAGAAGGCCAAGGGCGACGGGCAAGCCCGCTTTTTTCAGAAAAAAGGAACTGGCCAGCAGGGTGGAGTACGCCGCAAGAACAAGCAGCGGCGACAGCAGGTTTTCGTGGGACCGATGGACCACAGCTATCGCACTACGAACGGCAATATCGCTGATGGGCCACCCTCAACCATCGATGTCGTGAACGGCAACGTGTATGGCGGAGGCTACTCCGGTGAACCGCTGGCCACTTGGGAGCCACCACCTCCGCCGGTCCGCGAGGATGCACCAATCCAGATCTACTTTTTCATCGAAGACCTCTTCTTCCTCGCCAAAATCCAGGAAACCGCGAAGAAGCTGGGCATCAAAGTCGGCTTTTTGAAGAACGATAAGGACACCGTCGCCAGGATCGTGGATGCTCCAGTCAATGAGCGCCCCTCGCTGATCGTCTTTGACCTCAATAACACCAACGCCAAACCGCTCACTCTGATTCCCAAGCTGAAATCCAAGCTTAAGAAGAGCACGTCAATCATTGGCTTCCTCTCGCACCTGCAGGGAGACCTGAAGGGGAAAGCTGTCGAAGCCGGATGCGACATGGTGATGCCGCGCTCGGCGTTCTCGCAAAACCTTCCCAACCTGATGCGCCGCCACGGCCTGACGGATGAGGAGGAGGACTTCGACGCTACTCCGGCCTACTCCTAAAAAGGATTGTAGCTGTGGCATAAAGACCTGCCCCGACGGGCAGGTCTTTTGTTTTTCAGCATCTGGGTGAACCTAAGCTGTGTAACAATGGCGTGCGAAGCGATTCTGCTTTGGATGTTCCAGTTCAAAACTTACAAGGACACACGCGATGCGCCGTTCTTCCGCTCTTCTTCTCGCCGCTCTTTTTCTTCTCGGCGCCTTATTATTCGCAGCGCTCCCGCTCACCGCTCAGACAACCGCTGCCCCTCCGCATCCGATGGGACATATGCACATGCACCACAAAATGCCGCGGCCAACCAACCTGAAGGTGCTTCCCAAAAACATCACAGGCAAGCAGCTGATGACCATCATGCACGGGTTCAAGGGCGCGCTGGGCGTGGAGTGCTCCTTCTGCCACGCAGGAAATCCCGCGACACATCACATGAACTTTGCCTCTGACGAAAAACCGGAAAAGAACATCGCCCGGACCATGCTGCGCATGACGCATGAAATCAACATGAAGTACCTGTCGACGGTGCATGTTTCCGATGCGGCGGCAAACCAGAAAATGGTGACCTGCGGCACCTGTCATCGCGGACACGCAATTCCTGTCGCGTTCGTTGTCAAGGAAGAGCATATGGACTGGCATCCGCACGGACCGCACAAGCCATAGCCAAACCGCAGCCGTGCGACTGCATCTCCTTAATGTAGGGAGCCTTTGCTGAAACGAGGCGGGGCTCACATGAAGGAGAGACCCGCATGGACGAGCCCGAAGTGCCAAACCAGTTAAGGAAGGTGAGCGGCTGGGCCATCGTCTGGGCCATTCTCATCATCTTCGTCGGCATTGTTGCGGTCAGCCTGCCACTGCTCTCGGGCCTCGGTGTGGCCATTGTGGTGGGCTGGCTGTTGGTCATCAGCGGCGTCTTTCATCTTATCGAGGCCTTCCACACCAAGGCCACCGGAACCTTCTTCTGGCGCCTGCTCGTCGGCGGCATCTACCTCGTCGGCGGCTTCGACATTGCCATTCATCCGACCGCCGGATTACTCACACTCACGCTGATCCTCGGAATCATCCTGATCGTACAGGGCATCATCGGCGTGGTCGGATTTTTCGGCTACCGCTCGCTGCCAGGCGCCTACTGGATTCTCCTGAACGCAATCTTCGCGCTTGGCTTCGGGGTCTTCATCTGGTGGGACGGCGCACGGGCCGCAGTGTGGATCATTGGAACCCTCGTAGGCTTCACGCTGATTATCAGCGGCGTAACGCGGTTGCTGCTGTGGCGCGCCGTGCACAAGGCGCTGATGAAGTCTCAACCGTAGCCCGCAGTCCGGCCTGAATCGGAACAATCTCTTGACGCTCCACCCCTATAGCATTTCTCCAGTTGGTGTAGAGGGAAAGGAACGCCTTGAAGTGGCTTTTTCCTTAAGAAAAAGCCACCCTGTACGCTGCTGGAAACTCCACCGAAAATGGAGAAATGCCTTAAAACCGGAAATAAGCACCGATCACCGGCTCGGAGGTCCTTGCAAAGGCGTCGGTTGAAGTCGCGACCTTGAGCAGGTCGGGTGCGCGATACAGATTGCCGCGATACTGCACACGCAGGCCAACGTGCGGCAAAATGCCCCAGTCCACTCCGCCTCCGTAGACAAATACCGGCTTGGCGTTACTCACAACACCAATCTGGTTGCTGTCCGGTCTAAAGTCAATCACGCCGGCGCCCGCGAGCACAAAGGGCCGAAAGTTGAGGATGGGCACGGAAACCACCCAGTCGGCGGTAATCTCGTGCGCGCCTGCTTTCACCCCCTGCTCTACGCTGCGGGTGCTGTAGGCCTGATCGGCGCGATGGTAGGAATAGGTGAGCTCGTACCCCATGAGCGGGTTGGCGATGTAGCGCAACTCAAAAAGGCCTCCCGCCTGATTGGAGGGGCTTTGTATGGTGCCGTTGCCCGTGGTGGTTCCCGTAAAGGCTCCGTAGAAGCCAAGACCAATGCTTGTCTGGGATTGCGCCTGGGCTGAGAACGGCACAAAGCACACCAGCGCAAACAATACGGCGAGAACACGGAGGGAAATAGGGGAGGAATTTCTCATATCTCTACTTTGACGCGGAAACAGGGCCTCGCGTAAGTGCCCGGCTTGAGTCCACTGGATGAAAAACCATGGCCCTGCGAAGCATGTGGCAATGGCTCCGGCACTTTATACTGAGGAGACCAATGGCTAATTTTCTTCCTGTCGATGAGCAGATGGATCTGCTCCAGAAAGGCGCGGCAGAGATCATCCGCGTCGCCGACCTGCGCGAGCGGTTGGAGAAGTCCCGGGCTTCTGGCCTGCCCCTGCGCGTGAAGGCGGGCTTTGACCCGACGGCTCCCGACCTGCACCTCGGACACACCGTGCTCATGCGCAAGCTAAAGCATTTTCAGAACTTGGGGCACCAGGTCATCTTTCTCGTCGGCGATTACACCTCACTCATCGGCGACCCGACGGGACGCTCGGCCACACGCAAGCCGCTCACCCGCGAGCAGATTGACGAGAACGCCAAAACCTACACCGACCAGGTATTCCGCATTCTGGATCGCGAGAAAACTGAAGTACGCTTCAACTCAGAATGGCTCGGCAAGCTGACGTTTGAGGACATCATCCGGCTGGCGGCCAGGTTCACTGTCTCGCAGATGCTCGAGCGGGACGACTTCCACCGGCGCTTCCAGAAGGAGCAGCCGATTTCGCTGCATGAAATGCTCTATCCACTGGCGCAGGGCTACGACTCAGTCGCGTTGAAGGCGGACGTGGAGCTGGGCGGCACCGATCAGAAGTTCAATCTGCTGGCCGGACGCGAACTGCAGCGCGACTTCGGCCAGCCTTCGCAGATCGTGCTGATGACGCCCATCATCGAAGGGCTGGACGGCGTGCAGAAAATGTCGAAGTCGCTCAACAACGCCATCGGCATCCACGAGCCGGCGCAGGAAATGTACGGCAAGCTCATGTCGATCAGCGACGAGCTGATGTGGCGCTACTGGGAGCTGCTGACCGACCTGCGGCAGAGCGAGATCGACCAGATGCGGGCCGATATCGCGGCGGGCACGCTGCATCCCATGGAAACCAAGAAGCGCCTGGCGCGCACGATCGTGGGCGACTTCCACTCCGAAGAAGCCACGCTGGCGGCGGACGAGAACTGGGCGCGGCAGTTCCAGCAGAAGAGCGACGACGTCGAGGGACTGGAAGAGGTACACGCGACGGCCGCGGAGCTTGGTGTGGATGCCGAAGACCGAGTGCGCGTCTCCAAGCTGCTGACGGCGGCCGGACTTACGGTGTCAGCCTCCGAGGCCGACCGCAAGATCAAGGAAGGCGCGGTCCGGGTGGATGGCGAGGGAGTGAAACAGTCACACCTCTCGCTCGATGGGCGGGCCAAGCTGACGCTGCGCGTGGGCAAACGCGCAAGGATCGTTATAATTGAGTAGAGGGGAACAAAAATCGAAACCCGTAGAAGCCACCCGCGGAAGCCATAGACAAGCTTTGGATTAGGCTGACCAGAATACCCCCTGCCGCTCAGCTCGAACTACCATCTGCAAATGGCAATCGCAATTACCCTTCTGAGTAAACCTAACCCCTTCTCGAATTGGTTGACCCCAAACCCCCAAGCTGATAGCTTTTTGACAAGCTTTAATAGGTTCTTTTTCAGGAACACACAGAACTGTCTGGCCCGGTCAGGCGCTCTATTTTTATACAACGCCACGGTTAATTTTTGGATACTGGTGACATAAGCTTGCGGAAACGGTTTTACATCATATTTGTTGCTCGCGAAGAGGATGGCCGCCTCCGCAAGATACCCGTTCCGATGCATTACGCCTACATCTTTGTCGCTGCGGCTGTGGTGGGAGCCTTCACACTCGCAGGAATGGCGGGATCATACAGCCGTATGCTGCTGAAAACGGCAAACTTCAACCAGATCCGAACGGAACACGAAGCTCTGCGCAAGGACTACCGGCAACTGCAGGCCGTCACCAAACAGAAGGAAGTGCAGGTGGCCTCGCTCGGTTCGCTCGCAAGTGAGGTAAGCACGCTGTATGGTCTGCGGCAAAGCCATGCCGCAAAAGTGGCCGCCGGCACGGCCGCAAATCCTTCCAGTTCCAGCGGCACGTTTGCGAATACTAGCTACACGCAGTCCCTGAATGAGCTCGCTTCGCTGCGCAGTACTGCCTTGTCCGGCGAACTCACGCAGGCTTACGCCATGGGAATCAACCCCACGACGAGCGGAAGCAACTGGCGCAAGCTGTTGGAAGCACCGACGCTTTGGCCCGTAATGGGGCGCATTACCAGTTCATTCGGCGAGCGGCTGGACCCGTTTAATGGAGAAGGCGCATTTCACGCCGGAATCGATATTGCCGCCCAGTTCGGTACCCCCATACGCGCTCCCGCCGACGGCATCGTAATAAAAGCTGGACTGGGAGACGGCTACGGACGTGAAATCGTCATCAACCACGGAAACGGCATCTCGACACTCTATGGACACCTCTCCGGATTTGCGGTGACCGCGGGTGAGCGCGTGCGGCGTGGGCAGGTGATCGGCTACCTCGGCGACAGCGGCCGCAGCACCGGACCGCACCTTCACTATGAGGTTCGCATCCACGATGCTCCGGTGAATCCACACAAGTACCTGCGCGAGACGATCACGCAATTTGCCGATGCAGGCGGCGATACCACCTTCAATGTTGGGAACTAAAGCAAAACCATAAATGGTGTAAGGCGGAGCGGCGAATCCCCAGTCGACGCGACCATCAGGGAGCGGCGTCCCTGCACTCACCTCAAAAAGCAAACACCTTACGGGAGCGCTGGTTTTGCTCCAGTCCAGGTTCCCTTCTTCCCTTGCGGCTGCGGCGATTTCTCGGGCGCAGTCTCAATTTGCACCGGCGCGTGCATCAACTGCTCCAGCAAACCAGACGGAATCGTCGCTGTAAAAACCGCGCGCTTGCGGCGGTGTGTAACTTTGGCGCTGTTGAGCAGGGCCTGCACATCCGCCTGCATTTGCGGGTGGGCCGCATCCGGTGGCGCTGAAATCTCGATATTGCGCACAAACTGAAGCAGATTGTTGACTGCTTCTGCCGAGCTGGCTGCGGCTTGTGCCGTCGGGGCAATCTCCACCACGCGCAAGCGCGTCTTGCCCACCCAGTGCAACGAGGCAACAAACGTTGTATCGGAAGAGAGCGGCAGATTGATTCCCAGAACGCTGATCCCGCCCTCGGAATCGTTCAGCGGAAGACCAATTTTACCGATACCCCAGGCTGGCGATAACAACGGCACATCTGAGTAGTGCGCGGCCAGCAGAGAGGATTCCGTGAAGGGCAGCGCCGCGGTGCGATAGCGATCGAGGATAGAATGAATCTGCTCTTCGGTGGGCGTATTGCTCACGGCCACCATGTCACGGCCAAGCAGCGCCACACGGACAGTGCGGCCATCGTGGGGAATCATGTACACGGTGCGCCCGGCATAGGTCTCGGTGCTTGCTGCAATGCCCTTCAGATAGTCGGCCAGGCGGCGGCCGTCGAAGTGGCCCTCAAACACCTCGGAAAATGCAACCAGGCCATTGGGACCATTGGGATTGGGCATGCGCTGCAGGGCAAAAGCAACCTGATCCAGATCGCGCTCCGGGTTGATGCCGGTCGCGTCGATAAAATGCTGGTAGTCTGCGTCGTGCTGTACCGGATGCTGATCGAAGTGCGTGGCCGCGCGCAACGGCCGCAGATTCAGATAGACAATGCCGTCGCACTCGGGCAAAAGCCGTGTCACCTCCGGAGGCGACTTCATGCGCAGATAGAGCGCCCCCGCCAGCAGCAGCAGGACAACAACGGCAATCGATAGGATGATGCGGGCGCGCCAAGAAATCTTCACAAGCATATCGGGCAAGATGCGGCAGCCCGTATCCTTATCTTCTCATTTCCCCGCTGCGGCAGACGCCACCCGGTCAGTCCAGTTTGGCGGTGGAACTGCGAACGATCAATTCCGGGGGGAACATCTGCAACATGGGCTCCTCTTTCGCGTCTTTATCCAGCCCATTCAGCACGCGTCGCGCGGCCGTGGCCCCCATCTCCTCCAGAGGCTGGCGAATGGTGGAAAGGCCCGGCGTACTCAGCGCCGCATGCGGTATGTCGTCAAAACCAAGCACCGAGCAATCATCCGGCGAGCTGCGTCCTGCCTGATTGAGCGCGCGCAGCGCACCGAGTGCGGTGAAATCGTCAAAAGCCACCAGACCCGTGAAAGGCTCGCCGGAATCGATCAACTCGGACGTCGCATTTAAGCCTCCTTCAAACGGCGAAACAGGATCGTCCGTTACAGACAGATCGCGAATCAGTCGAGAGTCAATCTTCCATCCGCTTTCGTGCGCATACCGCTCCACGCCCTCCCAACGCCGGATACTATCGTCCAGCTCCTTCGGACCGCGGATAATGGCGATCTTGCGGTGGCCCAGTTGATGCAGGTGGCGAACCGCCTCATACCCGCCGGCTTCGTTGTCCACAAGCACCGAATGAATGCTGCGCGCGGAAAGATCGCGGCCTACCACTACAACCGGGATGTCTTCCTCCATGATCTTGGCCAGCATTCCACTTTCATCGAAGAGCCAGTTGGCCACAACAATCAGACCTTCTGCGCACCGCGCGATGAACAAATCAATGTAATCCTGAAAGCGAGTGCGATCATTATGCGCGTCGACCAACACAGGCAGCCAGGGCGTGCCCTGCAGCGTTTTTTCAATCCCGCGAAGAATAAGCAGGCAATATGGATCGGAAATATCGAAGAGCAGCACGCCGATGGTGTTGCTGCGCCGGCTGCGCAGCGATTGTGCAAAGACATCGGGCCGGTAGCCAAGCTCCTGGGCAACCTTGCGAATGCGCTCTTTTGTTGCCGCCGCGACGTAGCGCGACAGCGGCGCTTCGCTGAGCACGATGGAAACGGTTGAGGGGGAAAATCCGCTTTCCCGCGCTACGTCCCGAAGGGTTACGCGCTTTGGTCTGGTCTTGCGTACTGACATCATAGGGGCCCCTTCTTATGCTCTACGAAGAATCCGCATAGGTCTAGAAGAAAGTAAGAGGAAGAAAGAGGTTTTAGTAAGCGACGCGCGCGACTTCTGTGAAGTAATCGGTTACAAAGACGCACCTGCGAAGCCCTCAGGTTAAACGATTGACCTTGCCACGAGCATTTGCGAGTCTCCCCGTGTATGCAATCCAGAGACAGGGTTAAGTACGCGGCAACGCGCCGCACTCAACTGTCCTGCACAACGCAAGCAAGGCGCTGGATTGCATCCGTAATGCTTTTGCTCGTACTCATTGCAATGGTGCTTCTGCTTTCGTGGCACGGATCCACTTCTCATCGGCCTGGCCCCTCATACGAATATTCCCTTGCTTGACGAGCACTTGCAAAACATACTCCTGCAAATAGCAACAGCTGTGTCTAAGGTAATTGCTCGCGCACTGGAGCCCGTGCTAGTATCCTTTGCCTCCGGAGGCTCGGCGGTTTCGCCGCAGCGAAATTTCCGCGCCCGGATACACGCCTCCTATGGGCGATAACGGCACCAGAACCGGTTGGAGTGCGCTGTTGAGCGCACCTGCGCCGCGACCTGCGACGCATGTGTTCTCTCCCTGTCTGCCGTTTTGTACGTCTATCTCTTCAGTGCATCTGTTTGATTCGCGCTCAGGCTGCCGGACAGCAGCAGGCCTGAATTTTTATGGGAGTGATCAATGAAGGCATATCTGGGAAGCGAGATTCGCAATGTCGCTGTAACGGGCCACGCACACAGTGGCAAAACCACGCTGGTGGCAGCGTTGTTGCACGCCGCAAAGATGACGCCCACGCTCGGCCGGGTTGAGGACGGCAGCGCCGTGACCGCCTACGACGAAGAGGAAGTCTCGCGCCACATGACCATGCAGAACGCCGTGGCCTTCGCGGAGTGGAATGGCGTGAAGGTAAACTTCATCGATACGCCGGGCTTCCACATGTTCGTATATGAGGCGCGGTCTGCCATGCTGCCGGTGGAAGCGGCGCTGGTCGTCATCAACACACCAAACGGGCCAGAGACGGTAACCGGCACGGTCTGGAAATATGCCGAGGAGTTCAGCCTGCCGCGCGTGCTGGTGCTCAACCAGATGGACCATCCACGTGCCCCCGGGAACATGCACCCCACTCTGGAGGCGTTGCGCGACCGCTTCGGCAGGCAAGTGATTCCCGTGCAGTTGCCCATTGTGACGGACAACGGCTTTGAGGGCGTAGTCGACCTGGTGACCATGCAGGCCTTCACATACACACCCGGCGATAACGGCGCAGGCATAGTCGGCGAGATTCCCACAAACATGCAGGCCGATGCCAAGGCGGCCCATGAGGCTCTGGTGGAACTGGTGGCCGAAGGCAAGGATGAGCTGTTGGAGGAGTTCTTCGCGTTCGGCACGATCCCCGAGCAGCACCTGATCTCCGCGCTGCATGAGGCCATTCGCGAAGACCGTATCTTCCCCGTGCTCTTTACCAGTGGCCTCACCAACGTGGGCGCCGACCACCTGCTCGACTTCCTCAAAGTGTATGCACCGGCGCCGATCGAGCGCGAGCCGGTGGCGGCGCGAGCCGTACTGCTGGCGGTCGCCGATGGCCAAGCGGCTGAGAATGACAGTGAAGAGATTGTGATGCGCAAGGTCGACGACAGCGAGCCGGTATCTGCTTATGCCTTCAAGACTATGACTGACCCTTTCGCAGGACGCATCACCTTCTTCAAGGTCTTCTCCGGCACGCTGAAGAACGACGCCGCCCTTATGAACTATGGAAGACGCTCGCAGGAGAAGTTCTCCCATCTCTCAATCATGCAGGGCAACTCGTCCGTGCCGGTGAACGAGCTGCACGCAGGCGATCTGGGAGCAGTGGCCAAACTGAAGGACACCCTGACCGGAGACACCCTCGGCGACAAGGGCCAGGAGATATTCTTTGAGCCGGTCACACTGCCGGAACCCGCCATGACCTACGCCATCGAACCGAAGACGCGGGCTGATGAGGATAAGCTGGCGCCGGCGGTCCACAAAATTATGGAAGAAGACCTGCTGGTGCGTTTCTATCGCGACCCGCAGACGAATGATTTTCTGATTGCAGGTGCCGGCCAGCCGCATATTGAGGCGATTGTCTCTCGCCTGCGCAAGCGCTATCACACCGAGGTGACGCTGAACCCGCCCAAGGTGCCGTACCTGGAGACGATTCGCGGACACGGCGACGCGCAGGGGCGGCACAAAAAACAGACTGGAGGCCACGGCCAGTTCGGCGACTGCAAAATTCGCATTGAGCCGCTGCAGCGCGGCGCCGGGTTCGAGTTCGTCAACGACATCTTCGGCGGAGCCATCCCCCGCAACTTCATCCCAGCCGTCGAAAAGGGCATTCAGGAGTCGGCGGCGCGTGGCTACCTGGCGGGCTATCCCGTCGTCGACTTCCGCGTGACGCTCTACGACGGCAGCTATCACGACGTGGACTCGAACGAGCTATCGTTCAAAATGGCCGGCCGCATCGCCTTCCGCAAGTGCATGGAACAGGCCAAGCCAGCGCTGCTCGAACCGATCATGCACGTGGAAATTGAGGCTCCGGAAGAGTATGCCGGAACGCTGATGGGCGACCTGAATCAGCGCCGCGGACGCGTGCAGGGTATGGAAACGCGCGGCTCTACAACCGTGGTGCGCGCCGATGTTCCCATGGCTGAGATGCTGAGCTATGGGCAGAGCCTGACGGCGATGACGCAGGGGCGCGGTAGCTACCACATGGAGATGGACCACTACGATCTGGTCCCGCAAGCCATCACCGAGAAGATTGTCACCAGCGCCAAACACACACAGGAAGACGACGAGGAGTAGACCCGGTCAGTCCCCGCAGGCAGCGGGAGGCAGTAGACGATTCTCCCTGCCTGTCCTGCCGGTGGGCCGGTCATCCTCACGCGCAGAATCAGTTGAGTCACGCCCCACCAGGCGCGGGCCGCTGCCACGCAAAACACGAGGGCCGCCGCCCGGCGAGTCCTCTGGATCATCGCCATTGACCACTTTGACCGGACGCAGCTTGAGTGGCAGAACAAAGCTGCATACCGTCCCGTGGCGCGCGGATTCAATGGACGAGCGTACCTGAAGACTGCTGCCGTAACGATTGAGAATGGCCTGTGTAACCCACAGACCCAGCCCCGTGCCGCTCTGCCCCTTGGTCGTGAAGAAGGGCTGGCCGAGGTGGTTGCGCACCTCGGGGGAAATGCCGGCGCCATTGTCGCCGATGGAGAAACGGAGTCCCCGCTCCCGGCCCTGCTGGGTCCAGTAGCTGGACTCGTGAATTCGCATCACGATACGACCGTGCGGAGCACTGGCCTCAAGCGCATTCGAGATCAGATTGGAAAGCACTTGGCGCATTTCGCCTGGTAGCATCCGTACCTGTTCGCGGGTTTCATATTCGCGGACAATGCGGAGTTGCTTATCGCTGATGCGGCGTACGTAAAGACCAAGAACTTCCTCTATTAGATCGGCCAGCTCTACGCGCACTGGAACGCTGTTCTCGCGGGTGAAGGTAAGCGTCTGCCGGGTAATCTGCACCACCCGAGCCAGCTCGCGCTGGGCAATTTGCAGATACTCGGCGACGTTGCCAGACTTGTCCTGCTCAATGAGATAGAGCAGGTTCGTGATGGACTCGAGGGGATTGTTGATTTCATGCGCAATGCTGGCCGTGAGACGGCCGAGCGTGATGAGCTTCTGATTTTCGCGAAGCACATCCGCAACCCGATCCAACTCTGCCTGGCTTCGCTCGGCGTTACTGCGATGCCTGTCTAATCCTGTCATTTGAACCTAAACCACCTCTTGGCCTGTCCTCTGCGATGGGATGAACAAGCTTTACAGGATGTTGCTTGGCCCTGGACTGGCATTTAAGGCCGATTAAGGGCCGCGTTGAAGCAGGTGCCATATCCATGGCTATCTAACAGCAAAGCCGTATCCATGGCTATCTATCGGCAAACAGGATATCCCCTATAGCTTCAAAGACCGATTGGAGGCAAAGTATAGAATCGCAAAAGGGCTTTTTGCCCGCTTGCTGCTGCCGATGCGTGCCCTTATCCTCTCCGACATTCACGCAAATCTCGACGCGCTCAACGCGGTCCTGGCCGCCGCGCCCGCCCACGACGAGGTGTGGAACCTGGGCGATGTCGTCGGATACGGGGCGAATCCCAATGAAGTCATTGAGCGCGTGCGGGACCGGTGTCAGGTATTTGTGCGCGGCAACCACGATAAGGCTTGCAGCGGAGTGGACAGTATCGACGGCTTTAATCCCATTGCCGGACGCGCCGCCCACTGGACCCGCTGCATCCTGACTCCGGAGCATACGGACTGGCTGCGCGCCATGCCGGCCGGCCCAGTCCTACCCGATGGACCGGACATGAGCTGCAGTTGCGTGCACGGCTCGCTGCTGGACGAGGATGAATACGTGCTCACGGTGCGCGATGCCTGGGCGCCCCTTACCAGGGCCCGGACGCGCATCAACTTCTTCGGCCACACCCACCTGCAGGGAGGCTTCGCCACCAATGGCGAGGAGTGGTTCCGCATTACGCCCCAATATCACGCACGCGGCGCCGACGAGTTTGAATTGCCCCTCAGAAACAGTGGCCGGTACTTGATTAATCCCGGCTCCGTGGGTCAGCCCCGCGACGGCGACTGGCGCGCTGCCTTCGCCCTCTACGAAACCGAAGGCAGCGGAGAAGACGCGATCCGCCAGGTCATCTTTTATCGCGTACCCTACGACGTGAAGTGTGCTCAGAAGAAGATCCTGGCGGCAGGGTTGCCCAATCGCCTGGCCAGCCGGCTCAAAGAGGGCCGGTAACAGGCCTTTTCTGCACCAATCACGAAGTAGGCGCGCCCCCAATCGGCCGGTAATATCTCTCCCCCGGAGCAGCACAGGCCAGGCACAGCGTCCTGCCTTCGCGGCGAACAAAGCGGTCGTAGTTGATGCCTTCCCCGCAAACATCGCAGGTCACGCGCTCACCCTTGTAGCCGGGAAACTCCTTCGCATCCAGCGGAACTTCAACCCATTCCTCGCTAAACAGCTCCGCATCCGGCATTTCGCGGTAAGCGCGCATCTGCTGCTGGTTCTTATTCTCAATCTCGGGATACATCGCGCGGGCCCGCGCCTTCGATGACTCCCTGGCCGCGATGCGAATGGCGCGGCAGCTGGGCACATCAATGAAGGTCGCCGCCATCTTCCCCCAGTCGCGGAACTTGAGCGCGCGCTTGCCGAGCCGGCAGCCGGTCACCACGCCGATGGCGTCCGTGGCGCAACGATCAATCTCGACAAATGTAACCAGGCGTTTCCGGTCCTTGCCGCGAGGCTCGTCTATACCCAGCCGCTCGCAGCCCAGCATGGCCATCCGCACACCCAGAATTTGCCCGGCGCACAGGTGCCCGTGCGCCTCTTCAGCCAACTGTAGAAGGTCATCCAGCGGTTCCATGCCTTCAGTGTAGACCCGCTTGCACCCGCCGCCCTCCCTTCCCCCAGCCGGAGCACCCGGCGGATGAGAGAAATGAAGTTTTGTACACGCCGCATGCGGAATGGGAAACCTCTCAAGCCATTTGGGATTTAAGATGTTGGGGCAGCTAAGAAGCGTACGACTCTCTGAACGAACGGCGCGTGATGAGCAGCAAGAAGACCATTTGCGGACTGGGCGAGTTGCTGTGGGACCTGCTGCCTTCGGGCGGACGGATGGGAGGCGCTCCGGCAAACTTTACGGTTATGGCCGCAAGGCTGGGCAATCGCGGCGTCATCGCCAGCAGGCTGGGCGCGGATCAGCGCGGGGCCGGGGCGCTCGCGGAATTGAAGCAATTTCCCGTTGACCTTAGCTACCTGCAGACCGATCCTCAGCAGCCTACGGGAACTGTCGGCGTGGAGATACTGGAGGGCGAACCCCACTACGTCATCCATAAGCCGGTTGCATGGGACTTCATGGAGTGGACGTCCCAGTGGCGCGCACTGGCCGAAGAGGTCGATGCCGTATGCTTCGGAAGCCTCGCACAACGCGAGCCAGCCTCACGCGACACGATCCAACAGTTTGTAGGCGCCACGCGCCCGGACTGCCTGCGTGTGTTCGACGTAAACCTGCGCGCACCGTTCTTCTCCGCCAGGCTGATTGCCGAATCGCTCCAGTTGGCCACCATCTTCAAGCTGAATGAGGGTGAGGTACCCATCGTGCTGCGGCTGCTGGGTGGCCCGTCCATGGCCGGCGCGGAGCAGACAGAAGCCGCGCTGCGCTCCGCCTCTCGCTGGCTGCTGGAGCGGTATCCGCTGAAGATGGTGGCCATCACCATGGGCGCGCACGGCAGCCTGCTCGTGACCCACAACGAACATGACCGGCACATGGGCCTCAAAACCAGTGTGGCAGACACCGTGGGCGCAGGCGACGCTTTTACGGCAGCGCTGGTGGATGCCTACCTGCGCGGCGTTTCCCTTTACAAGATGAACGACGCGGGTAACCTCTGGGGCTCCTGGGTGGCTTCCAGGCCGGGCGCCATGCCGGAGTTGGACGACGCCGCCAGAGCCGCCTTGCCGCACGCGCATGAACCTCGTTTGTAAAGCGCAGGCATTGCGTTGTATCGTGCGAAAACAATGACGCACTTCCCTACTCCACTGGAACGGCGCGCGCTGGGCCGCGCAAAACGCAGGCAAATGGCCCGGCAGGATCTCGCCCGCTGGAAGCCTGAAGTGCGACAGCAAAAACCTGTCACGCTGCTCGAAGAGTCGATGCGCGGACGGGTGCCTGCTCTCATTGCGCTCAAGTACGAACGCATGCTGGAGTCGCCGTTCGGGTATTTTCGCGGCGCGGTTCCGGCCATGGCCGCGGACCTTGCCATCACAGCAGATACCAGCATCCTCACGCAGATCTGCGGCGACGCACATGTCCGCAACCTGGGCGCGTTTGCCGCGCCCGACGGACGCATGGTCTTTGACATCAACGACTTCGACGAGACGATCCGCGCCCCATTCGAGTGGGACCTGAAGCGGCTGGCTACCAGCCTGGTGCTGGTCGGACGCGCCACCGGAGCGAAGAAAAGCGCCTGCGAAGACGCCGTGCTGACCTTGAACGCGCAATACCACAAGTTCATGGAGATGTTCGCGCGTATGCCCGTGACCGGGATGGCGCGCTTTCAGGTGCATCGGCTGCAACGGATTTCACCGCTGAGCCGGGCGCTGCAGCAAGCCGAACGCTGCACCTCCATGAACACGCTGGAGCAGTTGACGGTGCCGGGCAAATCAGCATCGCGCCAGCCCTCCCTCGGGCGCGTGTTCAAAGAAGATAAGCCGCTGCTCGCGCGCGTCAGTGGGGCGCAACGCCGCGCGGTCCTGGCTTCGCTCGGGACATACAATGTGACCCTGCAACCCGAGCGGCGGCATTTCTTCGCCCAGTATCACCCGCTCGACGTGGCCTTCAAGGTCGTCGGTATTGGATCCGTCGGCCTGCGCGACTACGTAATCTACTTCGAGGGCAACGGACAGGGCGATCCGCTGTTTCTGCAACTCAAGGAACAACCCGCCTCCGCCTACGCTCCCTACGTAAACCGGCAGGGGCTGGCGCTCCATCAGGGGCAGCGCGTGGTCAACGGACAACGGGCCATGCAATTCCAGTCCGACCCCTTCCTGGGCTGGACAACCATCGCCAACCGGCACTACCAGGTTCGACAGCTCAACGATCATAAGGGCGCCATTGCGGTCGACGACCTGGCCGGAGAAGGCCTGCTGCAATATGCCGAAATATGCGGGGAGCTGCTGGCGCGTGGACATGCGCGGTCGGGTGACCCCTGCGTGCTGGCGGGATACATCGGCAACGGCAAGCGCCTCGGCGAGGCAATTGCCCATTTTGCCGACGCCTACGCCGACCAGACAGAGAAAGACTGGGAAGCGCTGAAGACAGCAAAAAAACGAGTCCGCCGCCCCGCCGCCCCGCCGACCCGCTGACTCGCTGACCCGCTGACTTGCTGACCCGCTAAAATAGACCTATGCTGCAACTTTCCGGGGCCGGCAAGCGATTTGGCCCCAAGCTCCTCTTTCAGGATGCCGACTGGCTCATCACTCCCGACGAACGTACCGCGCTGGTAGGCGCGAACGGCACAGGGAAATCCACGCTTATGAAGATCCTGGCCGGACTCGACGGTCTGGACTACGGACAGGTGCAGCGCACCCGCGGTATGACCATCGGCTACCTGCCGCAGGATGGGCTGGCCCTCGCCGGACGCACCGTCTTCGGCGAATGCCTCTCCGTGTTCGACGAGTTGCTTGGCCTTGAAAAGGAGATGGAGACGCTCTCGGCCTCTCTCGCCGAGCTTGACCCGGAAGGGGCCGAGTACGCAGCGGCCGCAGACCGCTTTTCGCACATTGACCAGCGCTTCCGCGCGCACGACGGCTACGCGCTCGACGCGCAGGTGGGCACCGTCCTCACCGGGCTGGGCTTTTCAAAGGATGACTGGCAGCGCCCCACCGAAGAGTTCTCCGGCGGCTGGCAGATGCGCATTGCGCTCGCCAGGCTGCTGCTGCAAAAACCAAGCCTGCTGCTGCTGGACGAGCCGACCAACCATCTGGACCTGGAAACGCGCAACTGGTTTGAAGACTACCTGCGCACCTACCCCAACGGCTACATCCTCATCTCGCACGACCGTTACTTCCTCGACGTCACGGTGAACAAGATCGTCGAGGTCTGGAACAAGCGCCTGCACGTTTACCACGGCAACTACGAAAAGTACCTGCAACAAAAAATAGAGCGGCGTGCACAGCTTGAGGCCGCCTACCGCAACCAGCGCGACCAGATCGAGCACCTGCAGGCCTTCATCAACCGGTTTCGTGCGCAGGCCACCAAAGCCAAACAGGTCCAGAGCCGCATCAAGGAACTCGACAAGATCGAGCGCATCGAGCTTCCCGAGGACGAGCCGGAGATCCACTTCACGTTTCCGCAGCCGCCGGTTTCGGGCCGCTCGGTGGTTGAGGTGGCCGGGCTCTCCAAGAGCTACGGCCCCAAACTGGTGCTCGACGACGTGAGCTTCACCATCGACCGCGGCGACCGCATCGCGCTGGTCGGAGTCAATGGCGCGGGCAAGTCCACGCTGGTGCGCCTGCTTAGTGGCGAAGACACCCCCACCAGCGGCCTGCTTAAGCTGGGACACAATGTGCTGCCGGAATACTTTGCGCAGGACCAGTACAAGGCGCTCGACCCGAATGCGCGCATGCTCGACGACATCAGCCGCACCGCGCCCAAGGTGCCAGACAGCGAACTCCGCGGCCTCCTCGGCTGCTTCCTCTTCTCAGGTGACGATGTCTACAAGCCGCTCGGCGTGCTCTCCGGAGGAGAACGCAACCGCTACGCATTAGCGCGGATTCTGGTGAGCCCCGCCAACTTCCTGTTGCTCGATGAGCCGACCAACCACCTCGACCTGCACGCCAAAGACGTCCTGCTGGAGGCGATCCGCAACTTCACCGGCACCGTCATCTTTGTCTCGCACGATCGCTACTTCATCGACCGCCTGGCCACACGCGTGTTGGAGGTAGCCGACCGCAAGGTCCACGTCTTCCCCGGCAATTACGAGGACTACCTCTGGCGCAAGGAAGGCGGCTCCGGGGCCCTGGCCGCTGCGACCGCGGCTGCCGCACAGCCTGAGCTGGGAACACCCGCCATTCCGGAACCCGCCGCTGAAGCACCCTCCAAAGAACGCACAAAACGGATCAATCCCATCAAGCTGAAGCAGATGCAGGTCCGGCTGAAATCCGTGGAGGAGGAAATTCCACGCGTCGAGGCCCTCATCGGCGACGCCGAACAGTCCATGAGCGTATTCGTAAGCGTGGAAGAAACGGCCAGGGTGACTGCCCAACTCGACTCCCTGCGCGAGCAGCACGCAACACTCACCACCGAGTGGGAAGAACTGATGCTGCAGGTGGAAGAGGCTGTCGGCTAGGCAGAAAAATGCACTGCGCCGCTATTCCTGTACCCTGCCTTCGATTCTCCGGTCGGGGACCAGCCACATTGATGGCGGCCACAATGTAAATGGCGCACGCAAGGCACGGCTGAGCCGCTTAAACTCCATCATGCATAATTGATGTAATGCCATCTTTATGGAAACCGGATAGTTGGGCTGGGCGACTCGCTGAGCTTGAAACGCGCACAGGCGATTTAAAAGAAGCTCCGCTGCGTCGCGACGTGCGCTCACTGGGCATGCTCCTGGGAGAGGTCTTGCGCGAGCAGGCCGGTAACGCGATTTATGAACAGGTCGAGGGATTGCGACAGGCGGCCATACGCCGCCGCGAGGCACAAGCCAAGGGCGCTCTGGATAATGCCGACAACCTGCTGCAGGATGCCGTACGGCAGGTGAATGCCATGCCGGTAGACCATGCCTACCAGCTCAGCCGCGCATTCGCGTTTTACTTTGAGCTCATCAACCTGGCAGAGACGAACCATCGCAGGCGGCGGAGACTTTCGGCGCAGATCAGCGGGAACCAGGGCGGCTCGAACAAGGCGGCAAAGACCTCCTTCTTCGGCGTGCCAAGTGCGGATGCCCAGCGCGGCACTCTGCGTGGCACTCTGCGCGCCATGCGATATGTAGGCATTTCTGCCGAAGAAGCGCTCGACTGGCTGCGCAAGGTTTATATCGTGCCGGTCTTCACCGCACATCCTACTGAGGTTGCGCGGCGCTCGGTTCTGAGCAAGCGCCGCCGCATTGGGGAATTCCTGGAGCGGCTCGACCGCATTCCGGTGCCGGACGAAGAACTTTCCGCACTCGAGGATGCGCTTACGGCTGAAATCACCGCTCTGTGGCAGACAGATGAAGTACGCAGCAGCCGCCCGAAAGTCTCCGACGAGATCAAGATGGGGCTCGACTATTACGAGGTCTCACTGTTTGAGACGCTGCCGGGCCTGTATCAGGAAATCGCCGCGGCGCTCAAAAGCGAGTACGACCTTGATATCGACATCGCAGACCTGCCGCTGGTGCTTGGCTTTGGCTCGTGGATCGGTGGCGACCGTGACGGCAACCCCTATGTCACGACCGAGGTCACGCGTGAAGCTATTCGTGAGGCGCGCGAACGGCTGCTGAAGTACTACGACAAGCGGATGCAGTTGCTCATTGATTTGCTCACCACCTCGGCACAGCAACTGCCGGTGAGCGAGGAACTCACTCAACGTCTCAATTCGTACCTTAGCAAGTTACAAATAGGCGAAGAACAGATTTTCGGACATCATTTCCAGTTTGAGATTTACCGCCGATTCCTCGTCTGCATCCATGCGCGCCTGTTGAGTACCGCGGGAATTGAGCCCGCGGATAAAAACAGCACCGAGGCGCTGCTTACCGCGCTGCCCGCCTATTGCACGGCACAGGAATTTCAAAGCGATCTTGAGATTCTGCGGAAAAGTCTGGCCACCAACAACGGCCTGCGCCTGGCGCAAACCCTCGTGGATCCGGTCCTGCTGCTCGTGCGCACCTTCGGGCTGCACCTTCATACGCTGGATATACGTCAACATGCCAGGCTGCATCGCAAAGCCCTCGAAGAGGCTTCGGCATGGTGCGCAGACACGTCGGATAAGGTGCCAGGAAATCTGAGTGACCAGAGCCGCAATGTGATTGAAACCTTCCGCACCATTGCCGAAGTCAAGCAGGGATGCAGTCCGGAGACGATTCGCCAATACGTCATCAGCGGTGCGGCCACCGCGGAGGACGTACTGGCCGTCATCTGGCTGGCGCGGCTCGGTGGCGTCAACGTTGCCGGCAGCGGCAATGATCCTGGCTTGATTCCGGTTCCGCTGTTCGAGTCCATTGAGGACCTGCGCAATGCACCCGAAGTCTGCCGTGGACTCTGGACCAACCCCGAGTATCGCGAACTGCTGAAATCCTGGGGCGACACACAGGAGATCATGCTGGGCTACTCCGACTCCAACAAGGACGGAGGCATGCTCACCAGTACATGGGAGATCTTCCGTGCGCACCGCGCTCTGCACGAGGTGGCGCACGAGTGCGGCCTCAAGCTGCGCCTCTTCCACGGACGCGGCGGCACAGTAGGACGCGGCGGCGGACCAACGCATCGCTCGATTTACGCGCAGCCCATGAATGCCTTCGATGGACAGATCCGCATCACCGAGCAAGGCGAGGTCCTCAACTGGAAATACTCCGACGTGGTGCTGGCCGAGCGCAACCTGGAACTGATGATTGCGGCCAGTCTCGACGCGCTGGCCCGGCCCAACGCGCGCGATCCGCACGGGCACCAGTCCGGCGTCCTGCTGCCGGAGTGGGAAGCGGCGCTCGATGAGCTGTCGCAGACGGCTTTCCTCTACTATCGAGCCAACATCATCGACGACCCCGATATTCTGCACTACTTCGAGGTCGCAACTCCCGTCGCCGAGCTGGAACATGCCAAGATCGGCTCGCGCCCCTCCCGGCGTGGTGGACGCATGAGCTTCGACAGCCTGCGCGCCATTCCCTGGGTCTTCGGCTGGACGCAGAGCAGACTGCTTATTCCCGCTTGGTTCGGCGTGGGCCATGCAATCGAAGAGTACGCAAAAAATCCGGGCGGCATGGAGCTGCTGCAGGCCATGATGGCCGAGTTCCCGCTCTTCATCGACCTTGTCCGCAACGTGGAGATGGCCTTGGCCAAGGCCGACATTGGGATCGCGGAAATCTATTCCTCGCTCATGCCGGACGAAGGAGTGCGCACCCGCGTCTTCTCAAAACTCAAGACCGAGATGGATCGCACCCTGCGCGCGGTCCTGGCCGTAACCCAACAAAGTGAGCTGCTTGAGCAGAATCAGGTGCTGGCGCGTTCCATCCGGCTTCGCAATCCCTATGTGGATCCGATGAGCCTGATCCAGGTGGAGCTGCTGCGGCGCAAGCGCGCGGGAGAGAACACACCCGAAGTCAATCGCGCCATTGCCGCAACCATCAACGGCATCTCCGCCGGCCTGCGCAACACCGGCTGAGAAGCTTGCCGCCCCAACCTGCCTGCGCCATGTCGCCTGCGCCCGGCTTCTTGTACTGCCGAAAGATGGCGCGTGCGTCCTCGGTATAGGAAGTGGTGAATACGAGCGGCATGGGAGCCCTCCTGATTCGTCAACCGTCGCTGATCTATTGCTGCTTGACCATCGTTGCCTTGTCGTGGCGGAAGGTCACCGCCCACCTCTGCGGGCCGGCGTCGTAGTAGACAGTGCGGTTGCCGATATCCGATGTCTCCGATCGCTGCACAACGCCAACAGCCATCGCGGTCTGGAGCTCATTCATGCCCAGGATGGGATGATGCGCGTCAATCGCCGCCCAGACCTTTGCTCCCCAATATTTGTACATGGTCTGCGGGGCATCGTAGTAGAAGATCTGGTCGCAATACATGGTTGCATCCGAGCCCTGCAAAAAACCGATGGCGGTCGCGAACTCCTCGGGCTTGTCCGGCATTTTGAAGACCGCAAATACCTGCCTGTCGCCGTGCGGCACACGCGTGGTCAGGCCCGCGGGCGCCTTCTGGGTCACAATATTTTCAATCTTCATCGGCTGCACGCTGGGAAGCACTCCGGACTTGTGCGCGAACTCGACGCGATGACCTGTATATGGGTAGTAGTCAAGGGAATAACCGGCCTGGATCCAGACAGTCTTGCCTTCGAGTGCCTTGGCATCGCTGGCGTCCTGGATGTACATCTTGCGCGGCAGAACCATCTCGTCCTGCGTAAGCTGCGGCTCAGCCGGCGTGGGAGGCGTCATCATCGCTTCATGGCGCTCGCGCCAGATAAAGAAAACGCGTATGGAGAAGATGATCAGGACAACAAGGGTAACGAGCGAAACTTTTTGCCAGGTTTTCATGGGAGTGGTCCTTGCCTATTCAATCTTATTTGTTCGGAATTATTTGCGCAGCGCTTAAAGCTTCTGCACGTCCCTTCCAGATTCCAGCGCCTCCACATTTAGCAACGCCTCAGCCGTAAGCTCCTGGGCATCCCGAAGCTGAGGAAACAGAACCGCCCACAGGCCGGTGACAATCAGCGAGCCGATGCCCCCATAAATCACCGCGCGAACAGCTCCCCACCACTGCGCGGTCAGGCCGCTCTCAAACTCGCCCAGTTCATTGGATGCGCCGAGGAAGAGCGAGCTCACAGCGCTCACGCGGCCGCGCATCTCCTGCGGGGTGGCAAGCTGAAGAATGGATGAGCGGATCACTACGCTGACCATGTCGGACGCGCCGACTACAACCAGCGCGATCAACGAGAAAACTATGTTCTTTGATAGGCCAAAGAGCACCGTCGCCACGCCAAAAATACCAACACAAACCAGCATAAACGCTCCGGCTCGGCGCTTGATTGGCCACCGGGTGAGCCAAAAGGAAACGACAAGTGCGCCTGCGGCGGGAGCGGCGCGCAGTATACCCAGGCCGCGCGGCCCGGCATGCAGAATGTCCTGCGCAAAAATGGGCATCAGCGCAACCGCTCCGCCCAGCAGAACCGCAAACAGGTCTAGCGTGATGGACCCGAGCAGAATCGGCGTGCTCTTCACATAACGAAAACCGGCCAGCAGAACATGGAGCGAGGCCGCGCGGTACTCCATCCGTCCTGGCCGGACCGAGAGCGAGCTCACAAGAACGAGAAACCAGATGAGCGTGACAAAGGTGAAGAGATAGACAATCGGTGCACCGGCAATACTGCCATGCAGCGGCAGAGTGAACAGCAGACCGCCGATCGCCGGCCCGGAAATAATCGCAATCTGGAAGATCGTCGCGCCCCAGGTAACAGCATTAACAAAATGCTCCTTGGGTACAAGATGCGGGATGAGCGCGGCGCTGGCCGGACCGCTGAAAGCACGGCCGGATCCAATAACGAAGAGCACCGCGTAGATGGGCAGAATGCGGCGGGTGTGATGCAGCGCAAACAGAAACAACGCCACAGTGCAAAAAACCTGAATCGAGTAGCAGACCAGAATGATGTGGCGGCGGTCGAAGCGATCGGCCACGTGACCCGAAGGAAGCATGAACAGCAGTCCGGGCAGAAACAAGGCCAGACCCGTGTAGCCAAGGTCAATGGCGCTGTGCGTGATCAGGTAGATTTGCCACGCCACGGCGAGCGCCTGCGCCTCCGCGCCAATGATGACCATAACGCGCGCGAGCTGGTAGCGACGAAAGTCTGAAGACAGAAAGGCCGCTGAGGCTCTGGCGGGAGGTGTATCGGACATGCCTGCTTTGTTTATACCGTTCGCGGGGCAAGTTGTCAGGCAGAGTATGTGCATGACAGGCCACTTTTCGCGCCAAAGCAGCGACCGGAACGCTGCACTGCCACAAGGCGCTTCCGGACCACATTTTGCCAGAGGCAAGGAAGACCGTAATCTGAAGTGTGCACGACCCGCAACCAGCAACGCCGGTCTCCGCCTCGAATCCCGCGCTTGAGACCGTGGAGGAGCGGCTCGCCCCGCCTCCGGAACGCACCGGGCTCGGCTCGTTTCGCGGAGTCGCAGCCGTCTGCATCTGCGGCATCTTCGCCTTCCTCAACCTCTACGTAACACAGCCGCTTCTGCCGCTTCTCGAACATCTTTTTCATGCGTCGAAATCCGCCGTCGGACTCACCGTCAGTGCCTCCACGCTGGGAGTCGCGCTTTCAGCCCCCATCCTCGGCGCGCTGGCCGAGCAAATGAGCCGCAAGCGTGTCATCGTCACCTGCACGCTGGCTCTTGCCGTACCCACGCTCCTCGCCGCAACCTCGCCTGGGCTCCACGCCATGGTCTTCTGGAGACTCCTCCAGGGCCTTATCCTCCCCGGCATCTTCGCCATCACCATCACCTACATCGGCGAGGAATGGAACCATCACGCGGTGCCCATTGTGATGAGCATCTACGTAAGCGGCACCGCGTTTGGCGGCTTTCTCGGCCGCATGATCGCCGGCGTCGCCGCCGAGCGCCTCAACTGGAGATGGTCCTTCGTGCTGCTCGGAGCCCTCACCTTGCTTGGCGCCATCCTTATCGCGCGCTGGCTGCCCGAGGAGAAGCGTCCGATTCCACGCGGGCCGGAAACCAGCCTGACCGCAAAGCTCGGCGCCATGCTCCAGCACTTCCGCAACCCCCAATTGGTGGCCACCTTCGCCGTGGGCTTCGGAATGCTCTTCGCCCTCGTCGGCACCTTCACCTACATCACCTTCTACCTCGCCGACGCTCCCTTCCATCTCTCCACCGAAGCCCTCAGCTATCTCTTCGCCATTTACCTCGTCGGGCTCATCGTTACACCGGCGGGAGGCTACCTGGTCACCCGCATCGGCATGCGGGCGGGTATCGCGCTCGCCATCGGCGCCTGCCTCGCAGGCGCGCTGCTTACGCTAAGCCATTTGTTGTGGGTAGTGGTGCTTGCCGGGCTGGGGCTGGTTTGTACCGGAGTCTTCATCGCCCAGGCCACCGCCAACAGCTTTCTGCGCATCGCCGCTCCCGCAGGCGGACGCGCCTCCGCGGCTGGACTCTACATCTGCTGTTACTACATCGGAGGCACGGCCGGCGGCGTAATCCCGGCCTACGTATGGTCGCTGGGAAAATGGCCGGCCTGCGTGGCGCTCATCGCCTGCGAACTGGCCGTTACACTGGTGATCGCCTTGGTCGGCTGGCGCATGCCAAAGCAAGCACACTGAAGCATCCCCGGATCGCTTCGCACATCCCTTTTGCGAAGTGCGGATGAATACACTCGGCTCCAAAGTTTTTTGCGGTGATCGCGCCTGCCCTCGCACCGCCATCGAAGGCTCCTACTCGTAGCGCAGCGCCTCAATGGGATCCAGCGTCGCCGCCTTCCATGCCGGGTAGATTCCGAAGACAAGCCCGATGGCCAGCGAAACGGTAAAGGCGATGATGGTCCACATGGAGGACATGGTCGCGGGTAAGACGGTGAGGATGGTGCGGACCAGGAAGGTGACAATTGCGCCGATGAGTATCCCGATCACGCCGCCAATGGCGCACAGCGTGGTCGCCTCCATCGTGAACTGCACCAGAATATTGCGTCTGGTTGCGCCTATCGCCTTGCGAACACCGATCTCGCGCGTTCGCTCCGTCACCGACACAAGCATGATGTTCATCACGCCCACGCCACCAACCAGCAGGCCCACGCTCGACACCGCCACCATAAAGATGGCCAGCCCGCCCGTCAGTTCCTTCCAAAGTCGCGCAATCGAGTCCGGCGAGAAGATGGCGAAGTTGTCCGCCTGCCAGGTATGCACCTTGCGGCGGATGCGCAACATCCCGCGCACCTCGTCCTCAACCAGCGCGCGGTTCTTCGGGCTGTCGTACTTCACGCTGATCCACGCGCCGGCGTTGCGCACATCTTCGGGGTGCATTTGGAAGAAAGTGTTGTATGGAAAGATCGCCTTATTGTCCTCGGGGTTCTTCCCGCCGCCAAAAGCTTCCTTCAGCTTGCCGAAAACGCCTATGACGGTAAACATGTCACCGTCAATTTCAACCTGTTTTCCAATGGCATTGCCGTTTCCAAACAGCTTCTGCCAGGTGTCGTGGCCTAGAATCACCACATTCGCGGCACGTTGATCTTCATCCTGCGTGAACATGCGGCCCTGAATCAGGCTGATGTCGTTGACGTCCTTCATCTCCGCAGTATCGCCCTCGAGCATGGTTCCCTGCGCAATCTTCTTGCCATACCTCACACCGATATTGCCCACCTGGAAGTTCTGGTCAGCATGACGCACGGCTGCATTCACAGCAGCCACATGGGGCAGGCCCCGCAAAGCATAGGCATCCTTCACGGTCAGCTTGGGCCGGGCCAGCATTGCTGGGGTGGGGCGCACGCCGATCACCGGCATGTAATAAACCCACAGCACATTCGAGCCAAGAGAGTTTACCCACTGCTGCACGTTGTTGTTCAGCCCGCTGATGATCGACGAAATGCAGATGACCGTGGCCACGCCGATCACAATACCCAGAATCGTCAGGCCGGAGCGCATCTTGTTGGCGCGCACCGTTTGCAGCGCCATTCGGATCGATTCGCTGGAACTTCCGAATTTCATGCCGGGTACACTCCTATAGCTCCGACCGCAAAGCCACAATGGGATCAAGCGAAGCCGCCTTGTGGGCTGGATAAACTCCGAAGAACACGCCAATGCCGCCAGAGACAAACACTGCAAGCAGCACAGACCATAGGGCGATTTCTGACGGGAACCCGAAGATCGCGGTTACCAGCTTGGCCGCACCCGCACCCACGAGTATCCCGAAGAATCCGCCCACCAGCGACATGGTCCCCGATTCGATCACGAACTGCAGCAGAAGGTCCCTGCGCCGGGCGCCGAGCGCCTTGCGCACTCCGATCTCGCGCGTGCGCTCGCTAACAGAAACCAGCATGATGTTCATGATGACAATGCCGCCCACCACCAGCGAAATGCTGGCTACGCCAATCACAACAAAAAGAAACGTGGAGCTGATGCTCTTCCAGAGGCCCACAAAGGTCTCGTTCGTCGATAGGGTAAAGCTGTTCGGCTCGCCCACACGATCATGCCGCAGCGAGCGCAAAATCACAATCGCCTCGTCCGAGGCGCGCTCCAGCTTGGCGCTCACGCCACCGGCCTTCACATAAATCGTGATGCTGTCGCTGCTTCCGTAGGTGTGCTGGTAGGCCGTGATGGGCACGTCAATGTAGTTGTCCTGGCTTTGACCAAGCGTGGTTCCCTGCTTCTCTCCTACTCCTATGATGGTGTACGGCACGCCGTCCACCCGAATCTCCTTGCCCAGCGGATTCACGCCCGGCATCAGGTTGTGCACAATGTCGTAGCCCACTATGCACACCCGCGCGCCATAGCGCTGGTCAGAGGGAACAAAGCTCCGACCCTGCACAATGTTGAGGTTGGAGATGGCAGGCATATTCCAGCTCCAGCCGCGAATGCTGGTGTTGTTGCTCGAGTGGTTGCCGTAGACCACTTGGCCCTCGGTGTTCAGCAGAGCACCCACGCTCTCGCAGCTCCTGCAACGGTCCCGGATGGCCTCATAATCCGCCATGTCAAGCTTCTTGCGCTTCTGGTACTTCAGATACTCCTGATAGCTGAAGATAACCGGCGGCCGCTTGCTCAGCGTAAAAACGTCGGCGCCATAGCCATAAACCTTGGTAGCCACATAGCGATTCACTCCGTTGCTGAGTGTAATGACGGCGATAACAGACGAAACACCGATCACCACTCCGATCAGCGTCAGCACGGAGCGGAGCTTGTTGACCCAGAGGGACTGGAGCGCGATTTTTATCGCTTCTTTGAATTCCATTCGCGTTGCAAGCCTGGCAGGCCGGCCATGACTTCGCTGGCCCTGACATCATGGTAAGCGGCCAGGAGACAACCCGCATAGGCAGACCATGACGCTCTTTTCAACATACGCATCCTCCGCCCCGGAAGTTCCCGGCTCGGCGCACCCGGCCCCTAAAGGCAGATACGGCGGCCAAATGCCGCCGTATCTGCCTTTTAAGTAGGAAAACCCGGGGATGCAGGCTATCTGTAGCTCCGCTGATACGTGCGGGTCATGCGATCCTGCCAGCCCAGCCGATCATCATCCAGCACCGCCCACAGCAAACCCAGTCCCAGCGGAAGCACCGCGAGCAGAGTGGCCCAGACACGATGCCGCATGGCCTTGCGACCGGGATTCTCATCATCGAACGTGCACAGGGCGATCTTGGCGTAGTGCATGCCCGGTGTGCCTTCCGCATAGGTGAAAAAAAGCCACTGGTAGAGCGCGGCCAGCACACCCAGGGTAAGCCCGGCGGCGGACATGGCCATCTTCCCCGTGGGCAGATGAATGGTGCAGGCCACAAAAACCAGCACAAACAGCAGGAAGGCGCAGAGCACCAGTGCTGCGTCCACAATGGCTGCCATCATGCGGTCCTCCATGGGAGCCACATGCAGCGGAAGCAGGTCGGCAAGCAGCGCCATTCGCTCCGTCGAGCGGCTCGGCTCACGCTTGCGGGGAGAGCGCGTGGAAAACGGTCTGTCGTGGCTATCCTGAAATACCTGTGCGACCGGCATGGATACACCTGCGGTTTCTGAGGCGGCGCTCAGCTCGGCCTCGGCAATACAAGGCTCGGCATCAAGACGAATGGAGCTCCAATCCGGCACCACCGGCGCCTCTCCAGCAACGGAAGCTACCGGCTGGTGACAGATGGTTTCCGGTTCAACCTCGAAGATACGGAGCTGACCCTTCTCTGGCTCGGCATCCGCGTCCCAAAGTGGGCCTTCGGCAATGCGTGGACGCACTTTGCGGGTGGCCACCAGTTCGCGCGGAAATTCAAGCACGCGGGCTGGCAGAGGCTGGGCAGGAGCAACCAGCGCTTCCTCAAAGGGATCGACAACAGACGGATGTGGCTCGACTGCGGCGCGCGGCGCGGGCTGGGACAGCTCAATCCGCCGCTGTACCGGCAGGGACGCCGGATCAACATGATACTGCGCCGAAGCCTGGGCAAACGCCTCCGGCCTCGCATCCCGGGTTCCATGATCGCTGAATTCAAGGTCTGAGGAAGAATCGAGACCGGCCCACAGAACATCCGTAAAGGCCTGCGCAGCCTCGTGCGCCTGTCGCGCTGCATGGGCTGCGGCCTCCGCGGCGCGAGCGGCTTTGGCCGCCTCGGTGGCCAGTACTTCGCTGTAAGAAGGCGCCTTGGAGTAGCGCTCGGCAACCCGCGCCGCAACCCGCGCCGCGCGCGTTCTGGACGCAGCGGGTTCCATGCCGGGCAGCGCTGCCTGTTGCGCGGTTGCGGTTCCACCGCGGTTGCGGTGGGCGCTCACCTTGGCACTGATTTCTTCTTTCCAGGCAGAGCGTACTTCAGCAGTCGCGGCAAGTTCAGCAGTTTGGGACGGTGTGCTCAACGGAAACCCTCATTTCAATTCGGTTCTCCCGGACCGGACCACTTGGGACACGTCCAGGCTTGTTCTTCAACTGTCAAGAGGAATGCGAGGTTGCGGAAACCTTTATTGATAGGCGAACGTCTATCCACGTATTCTGGCTCCAGATACGGTCGAGAAGCGTTTTGTCGAACCAGAGCAGCGCGCTTTCGCCGGGAGGGAACCTTGGTGAAGCTTTGTTATCCTTAAGTTGCCCCTCGCGATGAGAGCCCGCATCTTTTTATGTACCACGCTGTTGGTGCTATGTCATCCGCAGCTTTGGTCTCAGGCAGTAACGAAGCAGTTTCCCCCTGCGTCCACAGCCGCCGCGCAGCCGCAGCTTCAGGCGTCGGTACCGCTCACCGTATCGCAAATATCCGCTCAATCTCTGCCCGATGCGCCCGAACCAGAGAACGCGATTCCCGTCGCGCATGTCGTGCCCGGACCGGCCCTCGGCGTTCCGGTTCGGATCGTGGCCGCCACGCAAAGCTTCCAGAAAACGCACCAGGACAACGTCTACACTCTCACCGGACATGTGGTCATTCACTATCGGGACTATGTCATCTCCGCTGACAGGGCGACCTTCAACCAGACCACCTCCGAGGTGGTCGCGGAAGGCCATCTGCGGCTGGACGGTGGCCCCGATGATGCGCACTTCCTGGCCTCGCACGGCAAGATGAACCTGAACGCGCACACTGCGCAGCTATACGACGTGACCGGAACACTCGGCGCCGGGCAGGATGCCGAAGTAAAAACCGTAACCAACTACATCCCTGGCCGGGGAGCGACCACACAGAACAAACTTGTCCTGCGTTCTCCAAATCCCTTTGCCGTATCCGGCAAGGAGATCATCCAGCTCGGCCCCCGCAGCTATCGCGTCATCGACGGCGCCATTACATCCTGCGAACTACCGCATCCCGACTGGCTGCTGGTGGCCCATAACTTCTTCCTCGACAAAGGCACAGCAAAAGCCACAAACAGCCTCTTTGAGCTGCAAGGACTGCCTGTTGTACATAAGGTCCCGGTCTTCTACCTCCCCTATGTAACCCACGCCATCGGCAGCAATACCCGGCAGAGTGGGTTCGAGATCCCCATCTTTGGCAATGACACAACCAAGGGCATGATCATCGGCGAAGACGTCTACGTTGTGCTGGGCCGCAGCGCCGACCTGATGATTGGCGCGCAGTACTACTCCAAGCGCGGCTTCGCCCCTACAGCCACATTCCGCTACCGCGGCCGAGGGCTGAACTTTATCAATTTCCATTTCAACAGCCTGATAGACAAGCTACCCGGCGCGCAAAACCAGGGCGGCGTCGACATGATGTTCGATGCACGGCATGACTTCTCTCCGGAAACACGCACCGCGGCCGACGTCGAATATCTCAGCTCTTACGCCTACCGTCAGGAGTTTGAGGACAACTACGCCGTCGCTATTAACTCCGAAGTCAAATCGCAGGCCTACCTGTCGCACTCCCACAACGGACTGGCCGAGAGCATCACTGTAAACCGCTACCAGAGCTTTGAAAGCAGCACAGCCTCTGCCGCCGGAGAACAGGAAATCAAGATCCTGCACATTCCCACCGTGCAACTCGACGGCGTGGACCAGTACCTGTCGGGCACGCCGCTGATGTGGGGCTTCGACGCCACCGGCGCGGGCCTTTCTCGCTCAGAGCCCGGCTTCCAGACCTCGCGCTACGTGCCGCGTATCGACCTGCATCCACACATTGCACTGCCTATGCACAAAAACGGATGGACGCTGCGTCCGGTCTTCGGCGTGCGCGATACCTTTTACGCAAAGAGCCAGAATCCGGGGCCCCTTGGAGTAGTGCCCAGCGAGCGCGACGCTACGCTGAACCGCAAGGACTTCGAGGCGGGCG
>Ga0307373_10001065_pt1 | contig 51930 bp, 45 predicted proteins | sample OX2MG_FD_202534 | JGI IMG/M metagenome (GOLD analysis project Ga0307373, IMG submission 202534) | Soil microbial communities from Risofladan, Vaasa, Finland - OX-2 | ecosystem: Environmental > Terrestrial > Soil > Coastal area > Acid sulfate soil | place: Finland: Risofladan, Vaasa | collected...
GCGGCGGCAAGAAGGGCGGCAAGCCGGAGAAGGTGCACAAGGTCGGCGTCAAAAAGCAGACCGGCTACCTCTACTACCTCGACAAGAAAGGCGATGTGTCCCGCGCCAAGATGGTCAACGCCTAAGCCCTGAATCAGACGAAAGCAAAAACATCCCCCTCCCGGACGCTTCGTGGAGGGGGATTTCTTTCTTCGGCGCGCAGCACTGGCGGAAAGGAAACGTTTTTTGAAAACGTTTTCAGCTTCCGCCGGCGCCGCGCGCAAAAGCTCTGCCTGGACGCGGCGCTGGGCCCGGTCGCGGCATTGTGCCGCGCCTCCAGGGGCGACGTGCTTGAGGATTCGGCGCTGCGCGCTGTGGCCCTGCGCGCGCTGCAAGAAGCCGTCGCCGTCGCGAATAAATACGGAGAACGCTTGAGCTACCGGCAAATGACCCGCGAAATGCTCGCGGCTTGCCGCAGGCCCGGCGCGCTGCGCCGCGCGGAAAAGCTTTCCCGCGTGGAAAAAACTCTCGCTCCGCTTCTTGCCGCCGCCCAAAAAACTCGGACGCCCGTCCCCATCTTAAGCCGGCTCCTGCGTCTCTCGCGCCTCCTGGAGGCGGGATTGTGAGCGCGGAAATTCTCTCCGGCGCGGCCCTGGCAGCGGACATCAAGGCGGACGCCGCGCGCCGGGCCGCCGCCCTTAAAAACCGGCTGGGGCGGCCGGTGCGCCTGGCCATTGTCTCCGCTCGGGCCGACGCCGCCGCGCAAAGCTACTTAAAGGCCCGCGTCAACGCCTGCCGCGGCGTGGGCATCGAGACGCAGACGCACCCCGTGGAGCCGGACTGGAATACGGCGCGGTTGCGCGCGCTGCTTGAGGATATCTCCGAGAACGACGCCACAGATGCGCTCATCGTGGATTTTCCCCTGCCCGCCGGGATCGACGCGCGGGAAATCCGCGCGTTCATTCCGGTGTCCAAGGACGCCGAGGGGCTTTCTCCCGAACGCTTTGGCCGTCTTTTTCTGGCTAAAACCTACTCCGAAACGTCCGCCTTGGCCGTTCCGCCCACGGCCAGGGCCTGCGCCGAGCTTTTGCGGCTCGCGAAAATTCCACTTGAGGGGCGCCGTGCGCTGGTCGTGGGGCGCTCACCCGTGGTAGGCCGCCCCGCAGCACAGCTCCTAAGCCTGCTGGGAATGACCGTGACCATCGCCCACTCCCTGACTCAGGACTTGGCGGGCGAGGTTAGCCGCGCCGACGCGGTGGTCGCGGCCGCGGGAAAGGCGCGTTTGGTGCGCGGCGCGTGGATTAAAAAAGGCTCCGTGGTCATCGACGCCGGGGTCAACAAGGACGGCGCGTCCTTGTGTGGAGACGTGGAATTTGAAGCGGCGGCTCAAAGCGCTTCCTTTATAACGCCGGTCCCGGGCGGCGTGGGCCCGGTCACCACCGCCTGCCTGCTGGCCAACGCCGTCTTGCTGGCCGAAGCCCGGCTCTAGGCCCCGGAATCGCGGGTAAAGCAGCGTCGGCAGCGGGCCTCGTATTTGTCCGCCGCGCCCACCTCGATGATTTTCTTGGAGACCGAGAGCCGCTGGGAGCGGTTGGCCGGGTCGCCGCACACGGCGCAGATGGCCATGTTCTTTGTCACCAGTTCCGCCACGCCCATCATCTTAGCGGTGATGAGGAAAGGCACGCCGCGGTAGTCCTGATCCAGGCCCGCCACGATGACGCGCCGGCCCTCATCGGCAAGGCGCTCGCAGGCCTCCACGATGCCCTCGTCGAAGAACTGCACCTCGTCGATGCCGACCACCTGCGTGTCGGCCTTCACCAAGCGCAGCACGTCCTTGGACTTGGACGCGCTCTGCGAGGGAATTTTCGCCAAATCGTGAGACACGATGTGATCCTTGGAGTAGCGCGCGTCCAAAGACGAGTTGAATACCTGGACTTTCTGGCGCGCGATGGTGGCCAGCCGCAGGCGTCGGATAAGCTCCTGGGTCTTGCCCGAGAACATGCTGCCGACTACGGCCTCTATCCAGCCGCCGCGCGGGCCCCAGTGCAGGGGCACCTCCAGCGCGCGGCGTTGCTCCTTTTTCTCCGGGCTCATGACGCAGCTCCCAATCGCGCGGCGTACTGCCGCCGGTAATAGGCGAGGTAGCCGCCGCCTTTTTTCAACGGCCTCCACCACTCCTCGTTGTCCCGATACCAGTCAACGGTGCGCGAAAGCGCTTCCGCGAAGCCGTAAGCCGGCCGGTAGCCGAGCTTCTTTAATTTTGAAAAATTAAGCGCGTAGCGGCGGTCATGCCCCGGGCGGTCCGCCACGGGCCGGACCAGAGTATTGGGCTTGCCCATCAAGCGGCGCACGCGGTCGATGATCTCCTTATTCGCGCAGGAGCGCCCGCCGGCCACGTTGTAAATCTCGCCCGGCTTGCCCCGGCGCAAAATGAGGTCCAGGGCCCGCACGTGATCAAGGACGTAGAGCCAATCCCTCACCTGCCGGCCGTCGCCGTATAAAGGAAAGGGCTGATCGTCGATCCAATTGGTGATGAGCAGCGGCAGGGCCTTCTCCGGAAACTGGTAGGGCCCGAAATTATTGGAGGCTCGCGTCACGATGACGGGCAGGCCGTGCGTGACGAAATAGGACCGGGCCAGCAAATCCGCGGCGGCCTTGGAGGCGGCGTAGGGGCTGTTGGGCCAAAGACGGTCGGTCTCCTTGGAAAATCCCTTCGGCACGCTGCCGTAGACCTCGTCTGTGCCCACGTGCACGAAGCGCTCGACCTTGTTTTTGAGCGCGGCGCGCAGCAGGACGTCCGTGCCCAGCACGTTGGTGCGCAAAAAGGCCCCGGCGTCTTGGATGGAGCGGTCCACGTGGGTTTCCGCCGCGAAATGGACCACCGCTTGGGCGCCCGCCATGCACCGCGCCACTGCGGACGCGTCCGCGATGTCGCCCTTGACCCAGCGGTAGCGGGGGTTGTCGCGCACGTCGGCCAGGTTGGCCGGATTGCCCGCGTAGGTGCGCAGGTCCAAATTAACCACGCGAACCCGGGGATGCTCGGCCAAAACATGACGGACGAAGTTGGAGCCGATGAACCCCAGGCCGCCCGTGACCAGGAGCCTCATGCCGCGGCTTTTTCGGCCTCGGGGTGGCGCTTGAAATAGGCGCCCGTGAAATATTCCCAGGTCTCCGCCAAGCCGTCCTCGAAGCCCATGAGCGGCTTGTAGGCCAGAAGTCTTTTGGCCCGGGAGATGTCGGCGAAGGTCTTTCTCACGTCGCCAGCGCGCATGGGGTGGTGCCGGCGCTCGAGCTTTTTGCCGCAGAGCTTCTCGATGACGCGGATTAAATCCAGCAGGGAATGGGTCTTGCCGTTGGCGATGTTGTAGGTCTCGCCCACGCCCTTCTTGGTCTTGGCCGCCAAAAGATTCGCCGAGACCACGTTCTTGATGTGGGTGAAGTCGCGGCGCTGCTTGCCGTCCCAGTGCACCTCCAGAGGCAGCCCCAAATAGGCCTGCTCCATGAACTTGGGGATGACCGCGGAGTACTGCGACTCGGGGTCCTGGCGCGGCCCAAAGACGTTGAAGTAGCGCAGGCTCACTGTCTCAAGGCCGTAGAGCTTGGCGAACATAATGCAGTACTGCTCGCCGGCGAGCTTGGAGCATGCGTAGGGCGAGACCGGCATGGGCCGGAACTCCTCTTTTTGCGGGAAGCGCTTGGCGTCGCCGTAGACCGAGCTTGACGAGGCGTAGACCACGCGCCTGACCTTGGCGTTTTTGGCGGCCAGGAGCAAATTGAGCGTCCCGGTGCTGTTGCTGTCGTGGGACTCCGTGGGCCGGTCCACGGACTTGGGCACAGAGCGGATGGCGGCCTGGTGGATGACGACCTCGGCGCCCGCGACAGCGCGGCGGCAGTCCTCGGCTGAGCGCAGATCCCCCTGCAGGAACTCGATTTTGCCGCGGAAAGACGCCATGTGATCTTCCTTGCCCGTGGACATATTGTCGAGCACGCGGACGTTTTCCCCGCGCCGCACAAGTTCTTCCGCGATGTGGGATCCGATAAATCCTGCCCCGCCCGTCACCAGCCAAAGCTTCGCTTCCTGCGGCATGAATTCCTCCCCGGATATCGTTTTACGGCCTTCCGTTGCCCTGGAATTCTATTTAATTTCCGCCGCCGGCGCCACGCGGGCCGGCGGCCAAAATGATATCATGCCCCAAAATCGCCATGAAAGGAATCCTCCTCGCCGGCGGCAGCGGCACGCGGCTCTATCCGTTGACCAGCGCCGTTTCAAAGCAGCTCCTGCCGGTCTACAACAAGCCCACCATCTATTACCCCCTCTCGATTCTGCTCATGGCGGGACTGCGCGACATCCTCGTCATCAGCACGCCGCAGGATTTGCCGCTCATCCAAAAGCTCTTGGGCGACGGCTCCAGGCTCGGCGTCTCGTTGTCTTATAAGGAACAACCCAGCCCGGGAGGCATCGCGCAGGCTTTCGTCATCGGAGCGGACTTCATCGGCCGAAGCCCCGTGTGCCTTGTTCTGGGGGACAATATTTTTTACGGGCATGACTTGGCTCCGGCCCTGGAAAAAGCCGGCACGCTCAAGAAAGGCGCCAAGCTTTTCGCCTATCACGTCAACGACCCGGAGCGCTACGGCGTGGTGGAATTCGGGCCGGACGGGCGCGCCATAGGCCTTGAAGAAAAGCCCAGGCGCCCGAAGTCGAATTGGGCCGTCACCGGCCTTTATTTTTACGACGCCGACGTCGCCAACATCGCGCGCGGCTTGAAACCCTCGGCCCGCGGCGAGCTGGAGATTACGGACGTGAACTTGGCCTATCTGCGCCGCGGAGAACTTGACGTGCACCTCATGGGCCGCGGAGTCGCCTGGCTCGACACCGGCACCTACGACTCGCTTCTGGCCTCGGCGCAGTTCGTCCAGACTCTTGAAAAGCGACAGGGCCTGCAGGTCGCCTGCCTCGAGGAAATCTCCTTTCGCAAGGATTTTATCGACGCCGCGCAGCTCTCGCGCTTGGCGGACGGCTACGGCAAAAGCGACTACGGGAACTATCTGCGGCAAATCCTTAACGAGCCGCGGAAGGCCTGAGGGCTTCCCGGACGCCACGCAGCGCCCGCGCGCTTATCTCGCGGGCACAATGTCCGTCGCGCGCTGCGGGTACCACTCCGACTCCCAGTAATTCTCGCGCAGGGCCTGGGCCACGGCCTCGGGCGAGTGCCCCAGGCGCAGCGACACGCTCACGCGCGCGACCTTGGCTCCGCCCGGACGCCACATGAAGCCCGCCCGGGTGATGAAGTCGTGCCAGAGCTTGACCACCTGGAGTTCCTTGTCGAAAAGCGCGACTTGGCCCGCGCGGGAAAATCCTCCCGGGCTGCGCGCGCCGGCGTAGAGCGCGCCCACGAAGTGCCAGTCGCCTCCGGGCGAGACCCAGCCGAAGCGCGCGTCCGCGTAGTACTGGTCGGCCTCAAGGAGATTGTAGCCCGCACCTCCGCCTAGAAAAGCTCCCTTGGGATCGCCCCACTGCGCGTCGGCCACCAGGGACTGGTTGCCCACGCCCGCGACGTACTGATCGCGCAGGTCCACGCTCTCGAAAAGCCCAGGCGAATAGGACAAATCGCCCGTGATGGGCAGAAGCCTCTGATGAAAGACCAAGTCGTAGCCGCTTAACTGCTGGAGGTTGTAGCCGGAGCCCAGGCTCGCCCAAAACTTGGGCGCGGGCCGAAAGGCGTCCTGCAAGGTGACCAAATTCTCCTCCAAACCGTAGTCCGGCGCGGAAGAATCGATGTCGAAGGAGCCGGGCCGCGAGCGAAACGTCATCGCGTGGACCGCGTCCCAGTAGCCCAGGCGGGACTCCCAGCGCAAATCGTTCGACACCGAATAGCGGTTGATGAGCGCGTCCGAGTAGAGCGGGCTGCCGGCCAGCGGGCTGCTGACGTAGACCTGGGTCGCGGGCGAGGTGAAATTATAGAGCGAGTTGTTGAAGGGAATGAAATATTTGTTGTAGTAGGCCGCGTTATAGGACACGGCGGGCCGCAGCGTCAGTCCCTGCGCCAAGCGGATGGACCGCGTGCCCTGCCAGCCGACGCCGCCCGAGTGCTGAATGAAGCCCTGGCCCTCGGCATAGGTGTTGTCCTGGAAGCCAGAGAGAGTGTTGAGCCAGGGCAGCTTCCACAACGTGAATGATTTGCTCTGAATATCCAGGCGCGGCGCGCTCTCGGAAACTTTCTGGAAGCCCGTGCCCGACGCGTCGGCCAAGTCCACACGCGAGTAGCTCAGGTGGGCCGTAAACGAGCTTGCCGCGTAGGTCAGCGCGGCGCTGTTGTTGAGCTCGCTGGTGAAGGGATAAAGACTCGCGCGGGCGTAGTCGTTATTGAAGATCGGGTCGGACATCGCCTGGAGATGGCCGTGAAAACTGACCCCGTTCCCGAGGGATTGATAGCGCTCGCCTAGAAATTCCCAGCGCTCGCGTCCGCCGGAAGGCTGCAGGTCGGGGCTCTTGCTTTCGTTGATTTGATAGCCGTAAATCGTGCCCCGGGAATTCTGGCTTTCGTGGTCGTCCAACTCGCCCCCCGTTCCTACGCCTTCCTGGCTGTAGTAATCGACATCGGCCCTGGTGTAGAACGAGCGGCTCCAGTGGCTGGTGACGGTGTTATCGAGGAAGTAGCCGTTGCGCTTGTCGTAGCCGGGCTGAGCCTTCCACTCGAACAGCGACATGTCCGTCCCGGGCTTCAGGGACTTGTAGAAAAAAGGCGCGTAGAACAAAGGAACGGGATGGTAGCGCCCCAAATAAAACACGGCGTTGCGGGCGATCAGATAATGATCGGGCACCACGGTCAGGTGGGTGGAATAGAAATAATAATGCGGATGCGGGTAAATATCGCAGCTGGTCAAGTCGGCATGGTAGTAATCGATGGAGCGGTCGGCGCGGACGACGCCCTCGCGCGCGTGGACGCGCCAATTCCCGTGCCCTGCCGCGGCTTGGCTCATCCTGGCGCTGCGGGTCGCGAAATCAAATGTTCCGCCGCGTCCCGAGACCGCGCTCCAGGTGTCGGAGACGATAAAGAACCCTTGCGCCGTGCCGCGGCGGGTCTCTGGGTTGATCCACAAATTATCGGCCTTCAAGGTCCAGCTCGATTCGCGCACGACCGCGTGGCCCTGGAGATGAATAAGCGCGGTCGCGCTCGAGTAATCCAGGTGATCGGCGGAAAACGTCAGCGCGGCGGTGGCGCTTGAGGCCGCGGGCGGAGGCGGGAGAGGATAATCGACCGCGGCGGCTCCGGCCGCGCGCGCGGGCGCGGCCAAGAGCACCAGGGCCAATGTTAAAATCATCGCGGCGGCTCTCTGTGTAAGACGCCCAATGCCCGCGCGGCCTGCGCGGCCAGATAAAACGACCCGCAGACGACCGCGGTCGGCGGCGCGTCGCTCTCGCGCCGCCACTCGCGCAGAGCCGCGGCAACGTCGGGCGCCAAGGCCAGGCGGGCTTTGGGCGCCGCGGACCTGACGACCGCCGCCAAATCTTCGGGCGCCATCGCGCGCGGGCTCGGCGGAGCGCAGACCACGACGTCTTGAAGCGCCGGCGCCAAGGCTTTGACCACGCCGCGCGCGTCCTTATCCCGCAATATGCCCACAATCCACCGGACTCGCCCACGGCTCCAGGGCGACGCCCTCCACGTCTCGGCCAAGCACCGCGCCGCCTCCGGATTATGCGCGCCGTCCAAAATGATCGTCCGGCGGCCCGCTCTGCGGACATCAAAGCGCAGCGGCCAGCGCGCCGAGCGCATCCCTTGGCGCCACGCGGACTCCGGCACGGGCAGTTCCGCCTTGGCCGCGTCCAGCGCCGCGCGGGTTAGCGCCGCGTTCATTCCCTGCCTGGCGCCTAAAATTCCAATGAGAATCCGGCGGCCGGAAGCGTCGGCCAACTCCTGCCGGTCGCCGCGCCAAAGCACGCGCGCCACGCGCCAGGGCTTGGCCGCCACCCGCAGCGGAGCGCGCAAGACTGTAGCGCGGCGGCGCACCACCGAGAGCGCTGCGGGCGCAAGCCTCGGGCAAACGACCGGCCGCCCGCGCTTGATGATGCCCGCTTTTTCCCGCGCGATGTGTCTGAGCGTCGGGCCCAGAAAATCCATGTGATCGAAGTCTATCGAGGAAATGACGCAGGCCAGAGGCCGCCGCACCACGTTGGTAGCGTCCAGGCGCCCGCCCAGGCCCGTCTCCAGAACCGCTACGCGGACGCCTTGGTCTCGGAAATAAAGGAACGCCGCGCAAGTGGCGAGCTCAAAATAGGTCAATCGCGTTCGTGTTTTTTTCTCCGCGGCCAGGACGTCGCCCACGGCGCGGCCGAACGCCGCCGGCGAAATCATCCGGCCATTGACCCGGATGCGCTCGCGGACGCTCCAAAGGTGCGGCGAGACATAGAGCCCCGTCTTGTAGCCGGCGCGGCGCAGCACGCTTTCCAGCATCGCGCAAATTGATCCCTTGCCGTTGGTCCCCGCGACATGAAAGGACAAAAACGCCTCCTGCGGATTTCTCAGCGCCGCAAGAACCCGCCGGACGCGCGCCAAGCCCAAATCAACGCGGGTTTCCCGCCGGGCCTCCAGAACTTTCAAGGCCTCGGAATAATGCATCCGGGACAAATTCTACCTTGTTAGGGGTTTGTCCGACGAATGCGCGCGCCCAACCGCCGCAATTTGGCCTCCAGCCGCTCGTAACCCCGATCGATGTGGTAGACCCGCTGAACGACCGTGCGGCCGCGCGCCGCCAGGGCGGCCACGACCAGCGCCGCGCCCGCGCGAATGTCGGAGGCCATGACCCAGGCGCCGCTCAAGCGCTCGACGCCCGAGACGCGGGCTTCGCTGCCCCGCGCGCGGATGCGCGCGCCCATGCGCGAGAGCTCGGCCGCGTGGAGAAAGCGGTTCTCGAAGACCGTCTCTCGGACGCGGCTTTCGCCCCGGGCCAGGCACATGAGGCTCATCCACGGGGCCTGCAGATCGGTGGGAAATCCCGGGTGGGGCTTGGTCTCGATGGAGACGGCCTTGGGCCGGCGGCGCATGGCCAGGCGCACGCCGCCGGAATACGGCTTAATCTCGGCGCCCGCGGCGCGAAGCTTCGCGATGACCGCGGACAAATCCTCGGCACGCGCGCCCTTCAAGTCGATGTCGCCCCCCGCCGCGGCGCAGGCCAGCAGAAACGTGCCCGCTTCAATACGATCGGGAATGACCTCGTGGCGGCAGCCCTTCAGGACGGAAGCGCCGCGAACCGTCACGCGGGACGCGCCCAGGCCCGCGACCTTGGCACCCAAGCGCTCCAGAAAGCGCCCCAAGTCCGCGATCTCCGGCTCCCGCGCGGCGTTCTCGATGACGGTCGTTCCGGGCGTTCCCGCCGCGGCCATCATGGCGTTCTCCGTGGCGCCGACGCTGGGAAATTCCAGGCGCACGCGCCCGGCTTTGAGCAAAGAAGGCGCGCTCAGGATAATATCGCCGCCGTCGGCCACCTCGCGCGCGCCCAACGCCGAAAAGGCCTTTAAGTGGATGTCGATGGGGCGCAGGCCGATGGCGCAGCCGCCGGGGATGGGCACGCGCACCAGGCCAAAGCGCGCCAGGAGAGGCCCTGCGGCCAGAACCGAGGCGCGCATCTGCTTGACCAGATCGTAGGGCGCCTGCGTCCTCAATGAGCCGCCGGCGAGAACGCGCACCGAATTTCCCCGGACCTCCACTTTCTTGCCCAAGCTTTCTAAAAGCTTGATGGTGGTCTTGATGTCGCGCAGACGCACGGGGACGTTGTCCACGCGGCACGGCTCGTCGGTCAAGAGCGTGGCGATCAGGATGGGCAGCGCCGCGTTCTTGGAACCGCTCACCTGCGTCCGGCCTTTCAAGCGGCGGCCGCCGTCAATGACAAAGCGATCCATAATGGGCCTTAGACGGCGGCTCCGGACCGCAAGCGGTTTCCCGCGCGGGACCGCGCCAGCAGGCGGACGCGCCCGTATTCCCCGTCGTAGCCGGCCTCGATGCGGGCTTTGCCCGCGCGCATGCGGAAGAGCGCCTGCGCCAGTTCCTGTTCTCCGGTCGCGGATAAAATCTTCAAGTCCAGTTCGCGCAAGATGAAAAGCTCGCTCCCGAAGCGCGCGAGAAGATCGCCGTAGCGCTTGTCCACCGCGCGCGACTGCGGTCCCACGCCCAAAATTTCGCCGATAATTTCCTTTAGCGGCACGGCGCTCTCGAAGCCCGCCGCGCCCGCCGGCCTCTGGCCCAAGCGCCGGTCGGCCAAGGCCTCGACGCGGCTTAGAACCCCCACCGTGACGTGCTTGCCGCAGACGGGGCACAAGCCGCCTCGTCGGCAGGTTTGCTCGGGAGTCAGCCGCGCGCCGCATTGGCGGTGTCCGTCGCAGTGATACTTGCCTTCCTCGGGGAAAAATTCGATGGTGCCCAAAAAGCGCCGGGGATCGCGCGCCTCCACGGCGGTGAAAATGCCCTCATAAGAAAGCTCTGTATCGAAAACATTGGCCTCGCGGCCGATTTTCTCAGCGGAATGCGCGTCCGAGTTGGAGATCAAGGCGACGCGATCAAGGGCCTTTAGCCTCCAGTTCATGGGCGGGTCGGAGGAGAGGCCCGTTTCGATCGCGAAAACATGGGGCGACAAATCCCCAAAGCATTCCTCGATGGAGTCAAAGCCCGATTGGGAGCCGAAGAGCCCGAAATGCGGCGTCCAGGCGTGCGCCGGAACGAGCCGGCAGCCCTCGCCGGACTCCAGGACTATGTCCAGCAAATTCCTCGAGTCCAAGCCCAGGATAGGACGCCCGTCCGAGCCCACGTTGCCGATTTTTTCCAGGCGCTTGGCGATGCGCTCGGCCGCGGAAAAAGACGGCGCGAAGACCAGGTGATGAATCCGGCGCACCCGCCCGTTCTTGGAGTAAATGCAGCTGATTTCGACGCCCAGCAAAAACCGCGTCTTCGCCCGGCAGGACGGCGGCACAAACTCATCCGCGGTCCGGGCCAGTTCCGGCCGAAGCGCGAAGAGCCCCGGCTCCGCGGGAACGAGCTTATCCTTTAATTCAGAGCGCCACTTCGGATGAACAAAATCGCCGGTGGAAAGGACCGCGACGCCCTTTTTCTGCGCCCACTGATGGAGCGTTTCCGGATCAAGGCCGCGGCTGCAAGCCCGGGAAAATCGCGAGTGGATATGCAGGTCGGCGATAAAGGTCATGGCGAGCGAGAAATTTTAGCATACATAACCCTTGCGGTCGGGTGAAACCGAGGCTATACTCCCCGCATGCCTGCGGGATCGGCGCGCCGGGCGTGGAAAACCCTGCGCGCGGCGGCTTTTTTGTGCCTGGGCCTTCCTCCGGCCGCGCGCACCGCCGCGGCAAAGCGAACATTCGAACCTCCCGCCGTTTCCTCGCCCGTAGCCCACGGCTTCAGGGCGCCGGCCTCTTTCCGGAAGCTCTCCGCGGCCCAAGTCCGGGGCGGCGGAAGCTTTTCGGCCGCGGCCTTAAGCCTCCTTTTCGACAACGCGCGGCCAAACGCCGCAGCGGACGAACGCGCCGTTTTCCCAGGAGCGTGGGGAAAGCCCGCCGCTGCCCTCGTGTTGGGCGCCTTAAACGGCGCCCGGGCCACGCTGCGCATCCCTCCGCCCGCCCCGCTTCTCGCTCAGTCCGCGGCGCCGGACGTTTTTTCGACCCTGCTCCACGAGGCCGGAGTCTTCGTCGGCCGGCCGCTCGATAGCGAAGATCGCGATTTGAGCCGAAGGCTCAACCAGAGCCTCGATAACGTTCTCCAAAAAACGCCCTCCGGCCGCCGGCTCGTTCAGGAAACGGGAGCCGATTCGGCGCCCATATTTTTGGAAAAAGACGCCCCCGCCGCGCGGGCTCTCTACCTCGCCGATAAAAATATCATTATTTTTAACACCCTCTACGCCTCGCGCCTGGCCGTCCCGCCCGGTGATTCAATCCCCGCCTCGATTAGAAGCGATCCCGAATCGCTGGGCCGCTATCTCTTGGATCACCCGCAAGCCATGCGCCGGCTGGCCCAAAAGACCGCGGCGATTTTCTTCCATGAAAAAACCCATCAGCTGCAAAAAATCCAAAATGAAAATTGCGGCTGCATCGAGCAGGAAGAGCAGGCGTTCATCCAGGAACTCGCCCACTACCGCCTCGAGGCGCTCGAGCTCGAGCCGAAATCAACTCCGATTGATGAAAGCAAGGGCTCCATCATGAGCAACCTCGTCTGGTACGCGCAGGACGACCAGGCTTTCTTGGACGCGGTGGCCCGGACCTACTCCGGGGACGGCCTCGACGACGGCATGCCGCTCTCGCAGCGCATCGAATCGGAGCAGGCGGCTCTTAAAGGAAATGAATCCGGAATCTCCGCCTATCTTTTCGGCCCGACCCGGCGCGCCCTGGCCCAAGACGGGCGCTGGAACAGCTACTACCAAGCTTACTTCGCGCGCGAGCACGCGCGCTGGCCGGAAGTCAGCTGGGAAACCGACGTGCTGGTGGCCGAGCACATGGCCCTGGGCAATCATGATTTGCCTTCGGCGGCTTATTATTTCGCCACCGCGGCCGCGCGCGCCAAGATGGGCGGGCTTTTGACGCCGACGCGGCGCGAGCGCATGCAGAAAATTCTCGATGAAATCGCGATCGCGGCGCCCAAAAAAGGCGACGCCAAGGCCCGGGAAGCTCTCGGCGTGCTGCGCTCATCAGCCCAGCTCGACGGCCTGCGCTGGCCGCGGAGAACCGGCCGGCGCGGCGCGGCGCGCGACATAGCCGCGCCGTGACGCGCATTTTTCGCCGGGCGGCCGCTCTGTGCGCCGCGGCGTCGCTCCTCATCCCCGCCGCCTGCGGCCGCAAACCCGCCCCCGCGGCGCGGCGTTATTCACAGCCGGACGGGCTTTTTTCCTTTGTCATTCCGGCCGGCTGGCGCGAAATCAGGATAACGGGAAATCCAGAGCCTCGAATCGAGCTTATCGATGTTTCGGATTCGGACGGGCTCCGGGAATCGGCATCGGTGGTTTTTTACCCAAAAGGCAATCCGAATTTCCCGACCCCGAAAGATTATCTCAAGCTTCATTCCGGCCCCGGACCGCAAACCCCGCGGCCGATCGCCGCGGCTGGCTTGAGAGGATTAGAGTTCTTATCTCAGGCTCCGACTGTTTCCTCGCCCGAGCGGGGAACGGGCCAGCCGCTGGAAAACAAGACCGTCGTCTTGCCCGCGGCGAACGGTTTTTTCGCGCTTGCCTGCAGCGCGCCCGCCGGGAGCGCGGCCTGCGCCGGCACCGGCGGTTTTCAGGAAATTTTGGATTCCTTCAAGCCCGGGCCGTCGAGCCAAGACAGGGCGGCGCGGCGCGAGGAAAAGGAGCCTCGCCACTGAAGGCGGGCCGCGCGGTTTAATATTTCCCCCATGAGCCGCCCCGGCGCGACGCCGCGCGCGGACAAATCGCCGCCGGAGAGGAAAAGCGGCTTAAGCGCGGCACCCGCAAGCCTCGGATAGGCGGCCCGGAGCGCGCGGCGGGAAAAATCAGAGAGGGGCGCGCGGGACGCGGCCTTTTCCCGCGCGCGGACCAGGGTCTCGCGGATTAATGCTGCGGCGGCGCGATCGATGGGCAGGGAGTCGAGCCAAGAGAGAGCTTCGTCCGGACTCAGACTCAAGGCCAGCAGGGCCAAGCGCTCCGTCGCGCCGTCCAAGGCGAAATCGCGCGGCGCGACCAGGCGCGGGTGAACGAGGCCAAGATAGCCCCAACGCCGCAAAAGCCCCAGCGCCTGAGCCGGCTTTTTCTCTTCTAAAAGGCGCCACAATTCTTGCAGCACGCGGTGGCGGGACAGTCGGGCGGCGTATCCCGCCTCAAGTGCCCGGCGCGCGGCGGGCGCCAAGTCCGGCGCGGGCTTGAAAGCAAAGCGGGAGAGGTAGCGCGCCGCGCGAAAAACCCGCGTTGGGTCATCCCGAAAGCTTTCCGGGTGCAAAAAGCGAATCGTCTTGCGGCGCAGATCCGCGAGGCCGCCCATCGGATCGATGAGCGCGCGCGGTCCGGGAGAAAGCCTCAAGGCCATGGCGTTGATGGTGAAATCCCGGCGGATCAAGTCCTCCTCGATGCTGCCGGCGGGCGAAACCTCGGGCAGGCAGCCGGGGGACGGATAGGTTTCCCTCCGGGCTTGGGCGAAATCGACGCGCAAGCCGGACGGAGCAAGAACGCGCAGTGTTCCGAAGCGGCCAAACGCCTCAACCGTGCCGCCCAGCCTTCGGGCGCAGGATTGGGCCAAGGCGGATGGATCTCCCACGACGCACAAATCCAAATCCGAGACCGCGGCGCGGCCCAGCAGCCAATCGCGCACGCAGCCTCCGACCAAAAACAAGGGAAGCCCGGCGGCATGCGCCTGGCGCGAAAGCGGATCCAGGATGGCCCGCGCCCGGGCTGGAATCTTCAACGGCTCCGGCCTACCGCTCACGCGCGGCGGCCGGCGGAAGTTTTTTCTCAAGGCCTTTTCCAATCATCTCGAAATAGGCTCGGTATGATTCGAGGTGCGCGTTGGCGCGCAGGAGTTTTTCCAGCCCGGCCGAGACGCTTTCCAACGTTGCCCCCGCCGGACCTGGAACATAGGGAAGAGACCTCGGCACTCGGCGCTCCCGCGCGTGGCCGGGGCTAACGCGATAAAGCGAGAGACCCAAGTCTCGGGCGAAGAACTCCATCACCTCGCGTTCCTCGTCCAAGTAATCATCCTGCTCCAAAAGCCGCGAGAGATCCTCGAAGCTGAAAAAAATCCGCGGCTCCATGTCCGCCAGCGCCCGCTCCCCTAGCGCCTTGCGCATGGCCGCAAAATCCGAGGCCATCTTCTCGCGCCAATAGCTTTCGCGCTCTCGATAGGAGGACGGGAAGACGAAGGCCAAAATCTCCGCGGCGGAGTCCAAGTAGACCACGGGCGCTTCGGGGAAAAACGCCGCGCCGCATTGGGGGCAGAGCAGAAGGTTCAACTCCTGCGCGATCAGGGTCTCGCGCAGCTCCGCGTCCTTGTCCCCGCGGACGAAGCTCCACACCTCGGTCTCGAACGACTCGCACCCCTGCGGGCAGACGGCTTCGATAAGGCCTTTAAATGCCATGTTTTCGCTCGGGCATTATAGACTATTGCGCGATGCGCTGGAAGTATTCCCGGATGATGGGCGCATAAGCCGCCGGTTTTTTCTCGCCCAGGGACTGCTCCAATTCTCCGCGCAGAACGCCGGGCGGCAGATAGTCCCGCGCCGAAGGCAGGGGCACCATGCCGGCATTTGCGCCCGAAGCTCCCCCAAGCGTCATGCCGCCGGAGCCGGAGGGCGAGAGTTCCAAGGAAAAAGCCCGCCGTCGGCCGCCGAGCGCGCGCGAAAGGGAGGATTGTCCCGCATTCAAGAGGCTCAGCGCCTTGTCTTGGTGAAAGAGCGCGTGACGAACGTCCCCTTCCGACAAAGCACCCTGCGCCGCCCTCTCCTCACCGGCGGCTCGGGAAACGTCGCCGAGCGCCTCGGAAGGCATCTCGAAGCCGTCTTGGCGAAGGCCCCGCAAACCCTCCTCCAGGCTTCCGGTCTCCGCAAGGATGCGGCCCTGGCGCGCGGCCTGGGCTGCGGACTCCACATCGGGCCGCGCCTCGGATTGTTGCCGGGCTTGGCGCAGGCGCTCAAGGACGTCTTCTTCGCCTTGGGCAATCCGCGTGTCCAGAGTTTTTCCCTTACCTACACCCGCGGTCGCGCCGCGCAAGACCCCGATGACGTCTTGCAGACGTGCGCCGGCGTCGCTGACTTGGCGCGCGGCGAACTGGCTTTCCACATTTTTCATCTGCTCAAGGACGCCGGAAGGAAAAAATGCCGCGGCTTCCGCGGAGGAAATGAGCGCCGATTGCTTTTTTTCCAGCGCCGCCAGGACATCCTTCTGCCGCCGGATGCGCCGCGCCGTCCGACGCGAATCCAGCTCCTGCGCGACGGCGCGCGCGTCCTGCTCATCCAAAATAACCTTGGACCACAAAGCCGCCGCGGCTTGGGCCTGCCGCGTCGCTGCCGCCTCGACCTGTGACATGGCGCCGGACGAAGCTCCTTGCAAAGCCCGCGAGATTTGAGACAAATCCTTCGAGAGCTCGTCCGCCAAGCGCTCCGCCGCGCGCGCGTCGCCCGAGGCCAGGGCGCTTTCAAGCGAGCGGGCCGCGTCCATCGCCGATTGCAGCGGCAGGCTCTGCGCCGAAGAACCCGGCGGCGCCGGGGCGGCCGAGGCCAAGCTTTGAATTTGCCGCGCCAGCGTGTTCAACTGGCTTTCAATGCGGGAAAGCTTCTGCTCAAGCGCCTGCCGCGCTTGGCCGCTTAAAGCCGCGCGTGGACGACGCGCCAAGTCGCCCAGGAAAGACGCGGCGGAGAGACTTAAATCCTGCGACTTGGCCGCGGCGGCCTGCCAATCACGGGCCCGGAGGCCAGCGGCTAAAAGATTTTTACCCCGCGCGGCCAAATTGGCCAGGCTCCGATGGATGCCCTCCGCTTTGGCGAGGTTCCCCGTCCGCCGGGCGCGCTCGGCCTCCGGGATGTCCCGCGCGGCGGCTCGCCGCAGGGCCTGCGCAAAATCCGCCAAGCTTTGCGCGAAGCCGGGATTGGCGCCCGGATCCCGCGACAGCGCGTCCGAAAGCTTCGTCGAATCTTCGGACGCGGCGCGCCAGTTCCGCGCCAAAGTTTCGGCGTTTTGGGACAGCGCATCATGGCTCGACGGCCCGCTTTTGTTTTTGCGCAGAAATTCCAGATACCGGCTTTCCTCTGGAGCGAGGGCGTCCAGTTGCGCCTGGGACTCGCCCCACAAGGCCCGCTCTTCGCGGCGGATTTTTTCCCAGTCCGCGACGTTCGCGACTTGCCAGCGCGAAACCGCCCAATGAGGCGGCGCCGCGTTGTCGTAGGCCTTGAGCCGGAACCAGGCGCGTCCCGGAGAAAGCCCCGACAGGCTCCAATCGTAATCCCCGATGTCGTCCTTGGGCGGCGGATTGAAGTTTCTGATGTCTTTTTCCACCGTCTTGCCGTCCTTGCCACGGATAATTATGGAAACCCGCGAGACGCCGCCGTCGTCTTGGACCGCGTAGGAAATTGGAATCTCGCCGTCGACATCGGCCGAAACAGGCGCGTCTGGCGCGAGCATCTGGATGGCCGGCGGCTCGTCCGTCAGCGCCGCAATCGCGTACTCGGGAGCGGACGCGTTTCGGCGTCCATCCAAGGCCGTCAATTCGAAATGAAAGCTGACGCCGTGCGTCAAATCGAACGCGGCCGCGAAACGGCCGTCCTGCCCGCGGAGCATGGGTAAAACCGCGTGCGGCGATGAGAAAAGAACCTCCGCCCGCGCAAGGCCCTCGCTGGGAGTTCCCTCCAGAATAATGCGGCTGCCGATTAGAAACCGCGGGGCGCTGGAGCCATCCAGCGCGATGGTCTCATCCTGATTCAAGCCTTCCACCGTGGCGTCCAAGCGCTTCCATCCGGGGCTGGGCACGGGCGTGAGAGCGTAGCTTGCGGTGAAGAGGCCGTGCCAAGACATCTTGTATTTAAAGGCCGCGGTCAAATTTTCCGCCTTAAATTCCGCCGAGCCGCCGCCCCGTCGATCCCACGGGGCCGCGCGCCACCCCTCGCCATCCTCAATCCAGAGCTTGAGGTCCTGCGGCGCGCGGGCCACCAAGGAATCTGGAGTCCAGGACGCCGAAACGGAGGCGCTCTGGCCCCAGGCAATCCGCGCGCTGCCTGGAGAAACCTTCAGAAACGCTTCCAGAGGCCTGTCCGCCCACGGCGCAAAGACGCGCCGGAGAGACGCCGCGGGCCGCGCCCAAAGCAGGAAAGCCGCGCCCAAAATTCCCGCGGCCGCCGCCCGGCTTGCGCCCCGCGACGGCTTCCACTTAAAAAGCGGCTCGGGAGAAAGCCCGCGCAGGAGATTTCGGGTACGCTCCATATGCGCCTCGCGCAGCGTGCGCGACGTCGCCGGATCCTCCGGATGCCGGGCCAAGTCCCAAGCGGAAAGCAGGCGCCCGCGCAGTTCCGGGAATTTATTTTCCGCCGCCGAAAGGACATCCCGCCACCCGCACGCGCGCCGGATCTGGACGAATAGCACCCAAAGGGCCGCGGCCAGAACGGCAAGCATTCCCCACCATATTCCCCACCGCGCGGCGTGGCCGGGAGACCAAAAGCGATCGGCCTCGGACAGCATGGCCGCCGCCGCCAAGGACCAGCCCGAAAGCCGCAGAACCTCCTCGGCCAAGACGCCGCGAAGCTTTTGCAGGCGCCACCGACGCGGCCGCGCCAGAAGCGGCTCCGCGCGCGAAAGCCGCTCAGCCATGATTCAGATCCAAGGCTCGGCCCAAGCGCCCGCCGTTGACGCCGGCCAAGACGCGGCCCAATCGGGCGCGGCCCGGGGCATCGGAGCTCAAGTCGTAGAGAAAAATGGAATGCCCCGCGACGAACACGGGCTTTCTCCGTTTAAGCCATGAGAAAACAACGTGATCCTGGTAATAAACTCCGTCTAGATTGGTCGCCGAAATGGCGAAGAGCAGTTGCTTTATTTGGATCGGGCGCACGCCGTCGCCGTCGCGTTCCACGTTGGTGATAAATCCCAGAGGAATGTAGCGGATGCCGTAATAGGCCGGATCGGCCGAACCAAAATAGGAAAGAAGAACCGGAGGATTGCCGCGAGCGCGCAAATAGCCCGCCAAAGCCGGCAAGGCTTGGCCCCAATCCACGTTGGAATCGGCCAGCCATCGATAGCCGCTGGAGGGTCCGCCCGCAATTTCATTGAAGTAGGAAAGATAATAGGGATAGGCCCGGATAACTCCAACGGCAAGCCACAGGCAGAACCCCGCCACAAGAAAGCGGACGGCCGGCGCGCGCCGCCAGAGCCACGCCGCGGCCCACGCCGCCGCGACGAGCAGGAAAGGATAGACCGGCAGGATGTAGCGGCAGCCGATTTGAGTTTTTGAGAATTCCGCGGCGCAAAAATAAGCCGCCGCCGGCATCAGGACCCAGAAGCGTTCCAGGGACGGCCGGCGGAACCAAGCAATTACGCCGAACGCGCTTAAAACCAACTCGGGAATGGGCGTTTTAACCAAGAGAGCCGCCGGAAAGTAAAGCCACCAACCGGTCGTGGAATAATGCCCGAGAAGAAAAGTAGGGCGGCCCCGCCCCAAACGAAAAAGCGTGTCGGAAAGACCGGCCCAGTATTGGCCGAGGCTCGCGAAGCGATACGCCGCCCACAGGCAAAGCAGCGCCGCGCCGGCCATGGCGGCCAATCCCAAGAAAGGAACGCCTTTCTTGTTTTTTTGCAGGCGCCCTTGGGTCAAGACGCCGACCACGACCAACGGGGGAACGGCAATGAGGCTGAACTTGGAAGCCAGTCCCAGGCCCGCGAAGACGCCGGCCAGAATCCAATGCCAAAAACGGCGCGGAGAAAAAGACAGAGCCCAAAAGGTCAGGAAATAAAACACGGCCGCCGGAGCGTCCGTGGTGACCAAGGCCGCGTTGGAGACAAGCGGCGGGCAGAAGGCGAAGAAGATGCCGGCGAAAACCATCGCCTCGGGCCCGCCCAAGCGCAGGGACCATTCCAGAATCGCGAAGCCCAAAAGCGCGCCCCAACTCGCCAAACTCCAGAGCCGCGCGTCGTTCATCAGCCGGTCCGCAGGAACGACGTTCTTATAAAGGAAGAGATCGGCATAGTGGTAGAGAAGGCGGTCCATCCATTGGGCGCTGGAGAAAAATGTCGCCGGCTTAAGGAATACCAGCGGGATCGTGTCCCACGCCTCGCCGAACGGCGGGTGATTCTTGTAATTCAGGGACTCGATGGCCCCTGCCCAAACGCTGTAGCCCGAGGCCAGATGCAGCGGTTCATCGTAAGTCGGCCCGGCAGAGCGGATAAAGCCCGCGCCTAAGGCCATAAAGACGCTCCAAGAAGCAAGGAAAACGCCCGCCAGAAGCGTCCGCGTCCTCGGTTGGTTCACACCGGAATTATACTACTCGATGCTTGCCCTTGACTTCGCGCGGACAAACCGAATAAACTTTCTCCATGATTGAACCTAAAAAGATTATCGCCGTTTTCTCTCTCTTCGCCGTCGCGTCAATCGCGCTCTGCGCCTGCCAAAGCCCGAGCGCCCCGGCCCAGCCGACCCAAACTACCGCGCCCGCGCCGCAAGCTCAGGCTCAAGCCGCCCAGCCGGCCTCTTCCGCGCAAAATCCCGCGCTTACCAACCCCAGCTTGGCCGACGCGCAGGCGCCGCAGACCTTCCGAGCGCGCTTTAGCACCACCAAGGGGGACTTCGTCGTCGAAGTCCACCGTGATTGGGCTCCGCAGGGTGCGGACCGTTTCTACAACTTGGTCAAAATCGGTTATTTTAACGGCGACGCGTTTTTCCGCGTGGTCAAGGGCTTCATGGTCCAGTTCGGCATTAACGGCTCGCCCGCGATCAACGCGGCCTGGCACGCGGCCGACATTCCGGACGACCCGGCCGTGGGCCGGTCCAACAGCACGGGAATGGTCACCTTTGCCACCGCGGGCCCTAATACCCGCACGACCCAGATCTTCATCAACTACGGGAACAATTCCTTCCTGGATTCGCAAGGCTTCACGCCTTTCGGACAAATCGTCGAGGGAATGAACGTGGTGGAGAGCCTTTACGCCGGCTACGGCGACGGCCCGCCTAGCGGCAGCGGACCCGACCAGGGCCGGCTGCAAAGCGAGGGCAATTCCTACTTGCAGTCTAGTTTCCCGAACTTGGACTACGTCAAGACCGCGGTCATTGAGCCCTAACCGCCGGCTCCGCCAGCGCCAGCGCGATTCGTTCAAGGCCTTGAGCGTCTTTTAGGATTGACACGCGCGCAAAGCCGCTCCGGGCCAGCATCGCGGCTACGCGGCGTCCCTGGCCCATCCCGAACTCAAGCGCCACGGCGCCGCCGGGCTTCAAGGCCTCGGCGGCCCGTTCAATGACCGCTGAAAGGGCGGACATGCCGTCTTTGCCTCCGTCCAAAGCCAGGCGCGGCTCCCGGCGCACCTCGGGCATCAGCGCCGCGATGCGCCGCGTGGGAATGTAGGGCGGGTTCGACACGATCAAATCGGCCCAGGCGCGCGGCCTCGCGCGGCCTTTGGGGCGGATTTCAAAAAAATCGTCGCGGCGCAGCCGGACGCGGCGGCCGACGCCGATTGTCCGGGCGTTGCGACGCGCCAAAGTCAAAGCCGCCGCGCTTATATCCGTTGCCAACACGCGCATCCTGGGAAAAAATCGGGCCAGTGCGACGGCCAAGCAGCCCGTGCCTGTCCCCAAATCCCAAATCCGCAGCGGCTCCCGGCGGCGGGCCTTGAGGGCTTCCATCGCCGCGACGGCCAATTCCTCGGTCTCGGGCCTGGGGACAAGGGCCTGCGGTCCGGCCGCGAGCTCGAAATCAAGAAAAGATTGAACGCCCAGGACATGGGCCAACGGAACGCGGGCCAGGCGCCTTCGAACCAGGCGCGCGAAAGCATCGCTCTGGCGGCGGTTCAAGGGACGGCCGCGCGCCAGGAACACTTCATTGCGGCCGGCGCCCAGGACGTGGGCCATCAGGATTTCCGCGTTAGCCGAAGATTCCGGCACGCCCCGACGCCTGAAGTCGGCGGCGGCTTTTAAAAGCCGCTCCCCGACTCTCACGGCGCGGCGGACTCGAGGGCTTTTTTGCGCGCTTCTTCGCGCAGGGCTTCCAAGACCGGCCCCACGTCGCCCTCCATGATTTGAGGCAGGCTGTGCCAGGAGCGCTCCAGGCGGTGATCGGTCACCCGGTTTTGCGGGAAATTGTAGGTGCGGATTTTCTCCGAGCGGTCGCCGGTGCCGACCTGGCTGCGGCGCGCGTCCGCGCTCTTGGCCTGGGCGCGCTCGCGCTCGATGTCCGCGATTTTGGAGCGCAGCATCTTCATGGCCTTCTCGCGGTTCTTCAACTGCGAGCGCTCCTCCTGGCACTGCACGATGATGCCGGTGGGAACGTGGGTGATGCGCACGGCGGTCTCGACTTTGTTGACGTTCTGACCGCCGGCGCCGCCGGCTCGGTAGGTGTCGAGCTTCAAGTCCTCGGGCCGAATCTCCACGTCGACTTCCTCGGCCTCGGGCATGACGGCCACGGTCACGGTCGAGGTGTGAATGCGGCCCGACGCCTCCGTCTGCGGAACTCTTTGCACCCGGTGGACGCCGCCTTCATGACGCAGCCAGGAGTAGACCCCCTGCCCCTGGACATAAAGCGTCGCCTGCTTTACGCCCTTAAGGCCCGTGGCGCTTAAATCGGCCAGTTCGGCCTTCCAGCCCTTGGCCTCGGCAAAGCGCGTGTAGACGCGCAGGAGTTCCGCGGCAAAGAGCGCGGCTTCGTCGCCTCCCGCGCCGGAGCGGATTTCCAAAAACACGTTTTTCTTGTCGTTGGGATCCTTGGGCAAAAGAGCGTCATCGAGTTCGCGGCGCACGTGCGCGAGGCGGGCGCCGAGCTGCGCTTTCTCCTGCTCGGCCATGGCCTTCATCTCCGGATCGGAGGAATCCAGCAGCGGCGCGAGCCCGGCAATGTCGGATTCCAAGCTTTTCTGTTCCCCGATGAGCCGCGCCGTCGGAGCCAGCTCCGCGCGCCGGCGGGCCAAGTCCTTTATCTCCGCGGCGGAAAGGCCGCTTTGGGCCAACCGCTCCTCGACGCCTCGGAACTCCTCGGCCAGTTTCTTGAGCTTGTCGTCCATGGGGATAAATGAAAAAGCCCCGGCCTAGGGCCGGAGCTTTTTTCGGGATGAGCCGCTAAGCCGCTTTCTTGGCGGGCGCGGGCTTCTCCTTCTTGGCGCCCTTGGCCTTGGCCGGCGCTTCCTTCTTGGGAGCGGTGCTCAACACCTTCTTGCGGGAGACGCCCACCGGCCCCACCTTGCGGGCCGTCGTCTTGGAGGGCTTCTTGACCACCGTCTTGCCCTCGGTCGACTGGAAGCGCTTCTGAAAGCGCTCCACGCGCCCGGCCGTGTCGACGAGCCTCTGCGTGCCCGTGAAGAAGGGATGGCACTTCGAGCAGATTTCGAGCTTGATGAGCTCCTTGGTCGAGCGCGTCTCGAACGTGTTGCCGCAGGCGCAAACGACCTTGGCGACGGTGTAAACCGGATGAATTCCCGCTTTCATGGATTCTTGCCCTCGAATTAAAATTAAATTGAAACGCTTTAAAGTATACAAAATTTGCGCCCGCTCTCGGCCGCATTTGTCAATTTCGCCGCCGCGTCAGGATCATGATATAATGCGCGAATCCATGCTTGAGCGCCTCAAGCGCCTGATACTGGGCTCTCCCCGCGACATCGAGGATCCGGAAATTTTTCACCGGATTTCTCTTATCGCGTTTTTGGCCTGGGTGGGCCTGGGGGCGGATGGGTTGTCCTCCTCATGCTACGGTCCCGAGGAATCCTTCAGGGTCCTGGGCGTCCATACCAGCCTGGCCATCCTCATCGCCGTGGCGACTGCGCTCACGGTCTTCATCATTGCCTACGCCTATTCCCGCGTCATCGAGCACTTTCCGTTCGGCGGCGGCGGCTACACCGTAGCGACCAAACTCCTGGGGCCCTCCTTCGGCCTGGTCTCCGGCTGTGCGCTTTTGGCCGACTATTTTTTGACCATCACCGTCTCCATCGTCTCGGGAACGGACGCCTTCTTCAGCTTCCTGCCGCCGGGTCTGGCCCACTGGAAGCTCGCGGTCGAAACCGCGCTCATCATATTCATGACGCTCATGAACCTGCGCGGCGTCAAGGAGTCCATCCAGCTCCTGGCGCCGATTTTCCTGCTTTTTTTGGCCACGCACGCCACGCTCATCTTCGGAACCTTTTTCCTCCACGCCCGCGCCCTCCCGCAGGTCGCAAGCCAAGTGGGGTCCAACTTCAGCTCCAGCCTCGCCACCCTGGGGCTGGCCGGCATGACCGCCGTGTTCCTGCACGCCTACGCCATGGGCGCCGGCACCTACACCGGCATCGAGGCGGTCTCCAACGGCCTGCAGATCATGCGCGAACCCAAGGTCGAAACCGGCAAGCGGACCATGTTCTACATGGCTGTCTCCTTGGCCGTGACCGCGGGCGGCATCATCCTGTGCTACCTTCTGGTCGACGCCAAGCCAGTGCCGGGACAGACCATGAACGCGGTCTTGACCGGGCTTTTTGTCGCGCGCGCGGGCCTGGCCGGCACATGGGCGGGTCACAGCTTCGTGATAACGACTCTCGTCGCGGAGGCGGCGCTTTTGGTCATCGCGGCGCAGGCCGGCTTCGTGGACGGCCCCCGCATCATGGCCAATATGGCGCACGACTCCTGGATGCCGCACCGCTTCGGCACGCTTTCCGACCGCCTGACCGTGCAGGACGGCGTCCTGGTCATGTCCATCGCCTCCCTGTTCCTGCTCTGGGACACGCACGGCGACATCACCACGCTGGTGGTCATGTACTCCATCAACGTGTTCATCACCTTCAGCCTGACCCAGGCGGCCATGATCCGCTTCTGGCTGCGCGGGCGCAAAACCAAGTCCGACTGGAAAAACAAGATTTCCATCCACGTCTTGGGCTTCGTGCTCTGCGCCGGCATGCTCGTGCTCAACATGGTCATCAAGTTCGCCGAGGGCGGCTGGGAGACCATGCTCATCACCTCCGGCATCATCGCCCTGTGCCTGCTCATCCGCGCCCATTACCTGGCGGTCAAGCGCCGGCTCTCGCGCTTGGACGACATCCTCACTGCCCTGCCGGAGAATCCCCGGTCGTCGGCGCCGCCGGCGCTCGACCCCAAGGCGCCCACGGCCGTGGTCCTGGTCGGAGGCTACGGAGGACTGGGCATCCATTCGCTCCTGGCCATCCAGCGGCTCTTCCCGAACTATTTCAAGAACTTTATCTTCATTTCGGTCGGCGTCATCGACTCGGCCTCATTCCACGGGGTGGGCGCGGTGGATGATTTGCGCCAAAGAACGGAGGACGAACTCAAGCGCTACGTGGGGCTGGCCCGCAATTTAGGCTTGGCCGCGGACTACCGTCTGGGCGTGAGCACGGAAGTCGTCGAGGAAGCGGAGCGGCTTTCGCTTGAAATCAGCCGGGAATATCCCCGCTCCGTAGTCTTCGCCGGGAAGCTGGTTTTCGAGCAGGAGCGCTGGTTCCAGCGGGTCCTGCACAACGAGACCGGCTACCAGCTTCAGCGGCGCCTGCAGTTTTCCGGCATCAACACCATGGTCCTGCCCGTGCGGGTGCTTTCCGGCGTTCCGGCTAGGGTTCCTGCCTGAGGAACCGCGCGCCGAAGAAAACAAAAAGCGCGCCGAAAACCACGTAAAGCCGCCAGTAGGTTTGGTGGATTTGCCCCCAAATCCCGCCTCGCGCCGCGAAGTGCCAAGAGAGCATCTCCACGGTAAAAAGCGCGACAGTCGGAACAATCATGAGCCAGGCCGCGCGCCGGGACGAGAGCTTCCAGTTCGTCATGATGGCCGCGGCGAAAAGCCCCAATAACGGACCGTACGTGTAAGAAATCACTCGAAACGCCAGCCAAAGGACGCGGTCCAAGCCCTTGAGCGTCAAGGCCAAAACTAAAAATATCGCGCCGAAAACCACGAAGGATACCCTCGACACGCCCACGAGATGTTTTTGCCCCGCGTCCTTGCCCCAAAAAGGCTTGTAAAAATCCATGACAAACGCCGTGGACAAAGAGGCCAGGGCCGAGTCCGCGCTGCCCATCGCGGCGGAGGCCACGGCAGCCAGCAGCAGCCCGCGCAGGCCCGGCGGCATCACGGCCAGAATGAAGCGGGGAAAAACGTGATCCGGATCTCGCATGCCCGCGACAAAGGCGGGGTGCGCCTGGGCGTAGGCGTAAAGCCCGACGCCGATGCTCAAGAAGATGAACGTGATGGGAATTCCCGCCAGGCCCCAGATGATGAGGGAAAACCGCGCCTTTTTTTCGTCCCGGCAAGCCAGGAGCCGCTGCACCATGTCCTGATCGACGCCGTAAGCGGCCGAGGAATTAAAAAACCCCCAAACCACCATGAGCGCTAGAAGATCCAGATTCTTCCTCTTATAGAGTTCCAGGAAATTAAATTTGTCATAGAGCGTGCCGTCCGGCCGGATCGCGTGCTTGCCGGCCGCGACGATGCCCGCAATGCCCCCGGGAACGTGCAGGACGATGTAGACGATGGAAATCACGGCGCCGGAGATGAGCAGGACGAACTGCAGCGTGTCCGTCCAGGCCACGGCCCTGCCGCCGCCCATGGTCGTGTAGGCCAGGATGGCCAGCACGACGAAGACGACGCAGTGCGCGTAGGAAACGCTGCCGCCGGTCACGACTTGCAGCACCTTGGCCACGACCACCACCCTCACGGTCGAAGCCATCGTCCTGGTAATGAGGAAATAGGCCGACGCGGTCACGCGCGCCCCCGAGCCAAAGCGCTGGGCGATGATCTCGTAAATGGAAGTGACTTTAAACTTCTGGAAGCAGGGAATGAACACGAAGGCGATGAAGACCGTGGCCATGATGTCGCCGGCGTTGCTCAAAAGATAGCGGTAGTCCGAGGCGTAGCCCTCCGCCGGAACGCCGACGAAGGTCAAGGCGCTGATGCAGGCGGCGAAAAAGCTGGCCGTGGCCACCAGCCAGGGGATGGAGCGGCTGGCGAGAAAATAATCCTCGGTGGTTTTCGCGGTGCGGTGGGCGGCCCACCAGCCGATCCATCCCAGAGCCGCGAGATAGGAAACGAGAATCGCGCCGTCTAAAAATCCCAGGTGAAGCGGCGCCAAAAAGCCCCCTTAGGGCGTCTTCTTGATTAGCGCTTTATTGGGGACGATTTTGGCTTTTTGGCGCAACTCTTGGAGGAACTGCGGCCATGCCTTGCCGATCTTGTCGGCTAGAAGCGCGTTTTTAAGCCGGGCGGAAACTTCCTTATACGCCGCCGGCTTGGCCTGCCGAAAGCTCACGACTTTAAGGATGAAATATCCGTTGGGAAGACGCAGAGGCCCGACGACGTCCCCGACCTTGGCCGAGAACACCGCCTTTTCGATCTGGGGTTGAAGCATCCCGCGCGGGATAAATCCCATGTCGCCGCCCTGATTCTTGGTGGCGTTGTCCAGGGATACCTCGGCGGCCACCTTGGAGAAATCGGCCCCGGACTTGAGCGCGACGAGCAGGTCGTTGGCCGAATTTTCGCTGGCCACCATGATGTCGCTCACGCGCACGGCTTCGGGCACGCCCAAGGTGCCCTTATGCGCGTCGAAATACTTCCTGACTTCGTCATCCGAAATGGAAATCTTATCGGCTTTCTTGACCAAGTCCTCGCGCATGACTTGATCCTCTATTTGGCTGCGCAGCGCGGCCAAGCTCGACCCAGTCGCGGCCAGACGAGCCTCGAAGGTTTTTTGATCTTTGAACTGCTTCTGAATGTTCTTTATCCGCGCGTCGATCTCCCTGGTGTCCGGGCGGACATGGTAGTCCTTCATCGCCTTGTCGACCAATATCTTGTTGACCAGGTCGCCCAACGCGGCGTTTCCGTAATTCTTGACGGCAAAGGCCGAGACCTGGGCCTGAGTCACGGGTGTTCCATCCACGGTCAAAACGACCTCTTTTTCCCCCTGCGCCCAAAGCGGCGCGGCCATGAAGATGGCGCACGCGGCGGTCAAAATTTTATTTGCGCTCATTGTTCCTCCTTATACTTAGCGAATAAGATTATACTTTGCCACTTTAGCATTCAGCGCCCGGATTTGTCTAGAAATATTCAACCTAGTCCGGGTCCAAGGACCCATAATGGCCTGGGCCATTTAACGCCGCCGGGAAAGCCCTTAGGCTCAGGCCGCCCCCCGACGGCCATGCCATAATGACCCCATGATCTCCCCACGGCGCGCTCTTGCGTTCACGCTTTCTCTTCTTGTGCTCGTTTCCGCTCCGGGCTTGCCCGCCTATGCCGCGGCCGCGGAAGTTTTTGACGCCGCGCCGTCTCAGAGCGCGCCTCTCGCCTGGATTCCCGTTTTAGGCGCGGCTTCCACCGAAATGGACGCTCTGCAGGATCCTGCGGCGCAAAACGTCTCGGGCATTCTGGACCAAATCCAGTTGGAAGCCGTCCTTCACCCCGGCTCCGCGGACGCCCTGGCCTTCGCCGGCAACCTGCCCGCGGCCGCCGATACGCCGGAAAAGCTCTCGGCTCTTCCCCAAGAAGAGCGCCTCCATATCCTCTCGCGGGCGGTCGCCGCCGCCAGCCGGGATCTTTCCGCCCAAGCCGCGCCGCTCATCGCCGAGCTTTCCCGTCCGGGATTTAAGCCCTCCGCCGCCGAGCGCCGGGTCCTTGGCCGGCTGGCTTCCTCATGGTTTTATCTTCCCCCGGCCCAGGCCGAGGCCGTGCGGGATATCGCGCGCCAGGAAACCGAGCGCAGCGCCCTTCAAAAAGCCCGCGGTTTGGCGCGCGCCTTGTCCGGCAAGATTCATTCCGTTCCGCCCATGGCTCCGGAAGTTCAAGCCGGGGCACGCATGATGTACGCGCGGCTGCGCCCTGCGCTGGCCAAGGCCGACTATTCACGCGCGGACGCCGTCGAGAACATATTGGCGCCGCAGGCCGCCCAAGCGCTAGCCCAGGCATCCCGAAGCCTTGCGGAGCGCGGTTCGCCGCGCAACGCATTGTGGACCGCCATTCTCACGAATCACCGCCAAATTTTCGGCGTCATCGCTGACGAGCGGATGGTCAACGCCCTGCGGCGCAGCGGCCAGTGGACGGAGTTGGTTTCGGCCCTGTCGCTGGCGGCGGCCGGGGAGCTCGCCCGCGCGGACGACGCCCAGAGCGACGAAGTCCTGCGCGAAGCCGGAGCGAACCATGATTTGCAGCTGCCCATCCCGGCCTGGCATCCCCTGGCCGGAGAATTTGACAGCGTCGCGGACGCGCTGGCCTCAGCCTACGGCGCGCCCCAGGAGAAACCCCTCGGCCCGGGGTTAAACCTGGGCAAGCCCTTTGGAATTCCCACCGTGGTGCGGCCTGGAACCGCCTTGGGCCTGGCCGTCGTCGCCGCCCAAATGTTCCAGGAAACATCCTTGGCCATGCCCGGCGCCGCCAACGGCTTGCTGGCAGGCCTGGCCGCCACGTCCGCCTTCCTTCTTTACGGTTCGGTCCTTGCCCATGAATTCGGGCACGCCCTCATGGCCCGGGCGCGAGGCATCGGGACCCGCAAAATCACCTTGAACATCATGGGCGGCGCGGCGGACATCGAGCACGACGGCCGGCGCCCGCTGACGGATTTTCTCATCGCCGCCGCCGGACCGGCCGTCAACGTGCTTCTCGTCGCGGCATGCTTCGTGCCGGCCCTTCTCCACATCCACGTCCCCCATCTGCTGACCCAGGCCTTGGTGCCCTTCATCCTGACCAATATTCTCTTAGTTGGGTTCAACGTTCTGCCCGTGCTTCCCATGGACGGAGGACTCATGCTGCGGGCCGCGCTTTCGGCGGCTATGGGAGACGACTACCGGGCCGCGCGGGCGGCCGAGAAAACGGCAAAAGTGCTCGCCATCGCTTCTTTGGCCGCGGCAACGGTGCTGCTGTTCATGGGGCACTCCGCCGTCGCTTGGGGGCTGGCGTTCTTAGGCATGATTGGCCTTGTGCCCCACGCCATTTCGCACCCCGGAACGACGCTGGTCGGGCCTAAAGCCAAAAACTAAAGGGCCTGCCGCACGTTCTCGACGTGTCCGGGAACGCTCACCTTGCGCCATGCGTTTTTAATCCGGCCGTCGGGTCCGATGACGAAGGTGGAGCGCTCGACGCCCATGTACTTGCGGCCGTACATGGACTTTTCCTTCCATACGCCGTAGGCCGAACACAGGGCCTTGTCCTCATCGACCAAGAGAGGAAAGGGCAGCCCTTGTTTTTCCTTAAAAGACGCATGGCTCTTGGCCGAGTCCGGGCTCACGCCCAAGACCGCCGCGCCTTTTTTCTTAAGGGCGGCGTGCTGGTCGCGGAAGTCGCAGGCCTCCGCTGTGCAGCCCGAGGTATTGTCCTTGGGATAGAAGTAGAGCACGACGGTCTTGCCCTTGTAGTCCGCGAGTTCATGACGCGCGCCCGTTTCGTCCGCGGCCGAGAAATCAGGAGCCTTGTCCCCGATCTGAAGTTCAATGTTTTTCGCCATGGCCGGATGATAACAGATGCGCCCGACAAGGATCAAACCCGGGTTCCGTATTGCCGTTTGGCTATAATGTCTGCGTCCCATGTTATCGAAACGGTCTGCGCCGCCGACGCGGGTAAAAGCGCCTCTTCGGCCTAAAGCCGCCGCCTGGGCGCTGGCCCTGGCCTGCGCGCTGGCGGCGCTTTTCGTCCTCTGGAGCACGCTCGGCATGATGGAGGCGGGCGTTTTCCGCGCGCCAGTCATGGATCAATGGAGCTTTCTCAACCGCATGCGGCTGTGGCAAGCCGGGCGGCAGAGTTTTTGGGCGCTTCTCTGGCGGCAGCACAACGAGCACCGGATGGTCCTGGGATTGCTGATCCTGGTCCTGGATCAGGCGTTGGTCGCGGCCCGCGGAACCTTCGCCGCGGCCTGCGCCTGGACGTTCCAAGGGGCGCACGCGCTGCTCTGGTGCGCGCTTTACTGGAAAATGGAAAAATCCGCCGCGCCGCGAACAGCCTACGCGGCGCTCGTCCTGGGCGCTTTTTTTTCCGCAGCGCAGTTCGAGAACTTTCTTTGGCCTTTTCAAGCCAATTTCATCGCCGTCTTCCTGCTGGCTTCCGCCGCCATCTGGTGCTTTCTTCGCCACTGCCGAACACGGAGCCCCGCGCCCCTCGTTGCGGCGCTGGCGTTCGCGATAGGAACGACGTTCTGCATGGCCAACGGCGTCCTGCTCTGGCCGATTTTTTTGCTCATGGCCGCCGCGGAAAACGCGCCGTCGCGAACCGGCGCCGCCGTCCTGGCGGCCGGCGCGACGGTTTTGGCGGCCTATTTACACGGTTACGCGACTCCCACACAGCATGCCAACCCGATTTTTTCCGTTCTCCACCCGCAACTTTTGACGGGCTATTTGGGAATCTATCTGACGAGCGTTTGGGCAGTACGGCCGACGTTCGTCACGCCCGTGCGCGCCGGATTCTTCGCAACGGCGCTTTTCACGGCGTTCTTCGGCGCCTATCTCTGGCGGCGTGTCCGCGGCCAAGCCCTGGACTACTCCTTCTACGCCTACTCGTCTCTGTTTCTCTTCGGCACAGCGGCGCTGACGGCGCTGGGCCGCATCAACTTCGGTTGGGCGCAGGCCGAAAGCTCCCGCTACGCCACCCCCGCCTTGCTCTTCTGGGTCTCCCTAGCCTCGGCGGCCTGCCTGTTCGCGGGACGCCGCAAGAACACGGCATGGAAAATTCTCGGGGCGCCGCTGATCTGCGGCGCCCTTCTTTTGGGCATGATTCTTCCCAGGCAGGCGTCCGGCGTTTCAACGGGCGTTAATTGGACGCGGCAGGCGGACATTTCCGGGCTTTCTCTCGCCATCGGCGCCTTCGATGCGGCGGCGTGGACCCGTCTCTATCCCGGGCCCGGCATGATTTTTTCGGTTCTGCCCTATCTCCAATCGCGACGGCTTTCCCTTTTCAGCGATCCCGACGTGGAGAAAATCGGGCGGCCGCTTTTCTCCTTCCTGACCGAAGCTGCTCCCGGGCGGTGCGCCGGATCGTTTTCCGGATTCATCCCCGTTCCCGCCGTCGCGCCTGGAATCCGGACCGGACGGGTCTTTGGCCGCGCCTGGGTTCGGGCCGCGCGCCCGCTGCAAACCGTCTTCATCGCCAATAAACGAGGGCGCATCGTAGGACTCGCCTACGCCTTCAGACCCGTGGAGCGTTTATTTCCTCCTCCCGATCCGCTGCGCGGCGCGTGGGGAGGCTATGTCCGGCTAGCGCCGAAAACACGCCGCCTTTTCGCTTACGGAGTCCTGCCGCGCGAACGCGCGGCGTGCCTCATCGGCGCCTTGAGTCTCGGGCCGATGAGACGCTTCAACGCCGCCCAAACTTCGCCGCCCGCCGCGGGCGCGGCGCCAGGGCTCAAATCGCGCTTGTAGAAATCGCGCAGGAGCCGGGGGCCGACAATTTTTTCAAGCCGGTCGTAGCCGTGAATTTCCCAGGGGCTCGTGCAGAGAAAAATCGCGGCCGTGGGCTTGCCCAGAGCCAGGGCCAAGTGCATGGCCAACGTATCCCCGGAAACGACCGCGTCGCAGCCGGCAATATCCGAAACGTAGCCCGCAAGCGAGCGCCTCTGGCGGAGAATCTTGACCGCGGCGCCCGCGCGCCGCAGGCGCCGGGCCAATTCAGAATATCCCCGCCAGGCCTTGCCTGGCCAGCGGTCGCCCACGCGCGGCTCAAGACCCACGCGCACGCCGCCGCGGCGCTTAGCATCCGACGCGGGCAGGAGATTCCCGCGCGCAATCCAATATTCCTCGCCGCGAAAAGGCAGTCCCGCCATGGCGAATAAAATTTCCTGATAGCTTTTCCTATTTTTTTTCTTGAGCGCGTCCGCCCGGCGGCGACCCAGCCGCGAAATGAGCCCCATGTCGAACCATGGCGCCGAGGATTTCGTGTAAACAAGCCTCCCGTTGTCGGCCGGCTTGACGCCGATAAAGCGCCGGGTTGGAAACCCGGCGGCCACGGCCGCGGCGACGGCGTTTTCCTCGAGGGAAAATACGGCGTCAAAAGAAAGGCCGGCGAATTGCCGCCAGGAGTCCAGCTCGCAGACCCCGGCCAGTGCCCGGCGCGGCAGGATGCCCAGCGCCTCGCGGCTCGTGATCCAGTAGACCTCGGCCTTGAGCGCGCGCAGAAGCGGCGTGGTCCGAACGACGTCTCCCAGGGCTCCGATCTTGACGATGAGGACGCGGCGCTTGGTCGAAAGAGCGTTCCTGCCGTGAAACGGGGCCATAACTTGGCCGTATCGTATCAAATCTTAGCCGCGGCTCCAGCGGGTTTTCGCAAGACCCTAGCCATCTCAAAAGCCTTGACAAACGGGACCGGACCTGATATTAATGTAACAGGCCACCGAGAATTCGGATGCGCCGTTGTCTTTTCTTAAAAAACGCGCCGAGAACGGCCTCCCAAGATGGAGGTGTTTCGGCGTTTTTTATTCGCCGGCGACGAGACGATTTGAATGGCTGATTGGTCCAAACTGAAGACGCAGGCAATCGCAATCGCGAGCACCGCCCGGAGCCGGGTCAAATCCCTGCTGGCCGGAGGGCCCGTCTTGTCGGTTGATTTGGGCGGCTCAGCCATCAAAATCGCGCTTATCGCCGAGGAAGCCGGGGGCCTGGAGATGAAGGCCTGGGGGCACGCGCCCTTGGACGTCGATCCCGAGGCCCCGGCGGATGATCGCAAGGCGAAGATGATTGACGTCCTGCGCCAGGTCCTCTCCATTAAGGGGCTCAAGCTCAAACGCGCGGCGACCTCGCTCTCCGGCAACTCCGTGCTGGTGCGCTACGTAAGGTTCCCATCTTTAAGCCCCGCCGAGCTCGCCGCGGTCCTGCCGATCGAGGCCGAGCCGTTCATACCCTTCGACATCAACGAGGTCCAGCTGAGCTTCCACGTCCTGGGCGAGGCGGAGGAGGACGGCCAGAAAAAAATGGACACCGTGCTGGTCGCGGCCAAGCGGGATCTTGTGTCCTCCCGCGTGGACGTCCTGCGGGATGCCGGGCTTTCCCCGGCCCTCATCGATGTGGACTCCTTCGCGCTGGAAAATGTCTGCGCGCGCCTGCCGGAAGGCCAGGCCGGAACGACTTTGTGCCTCAACATCGGGCATTCCGCCACGAATCTCTCCCTCATCGCGGACGGCGCCACGCGCGTGGTCCGTGACATTTTCATCGGCGGACACGCCGTCACCAAGGCCGTGATGAAGGAGCTTTCCTGCGACTACGCCCGCGCGGAGGAGTTCAAAAAATCGTGCGGACTCTTCCTGGACGAAGAAAAATCACGGGCGCTTCAGGAGCAAAAAAACGACGAGTTGGCCGCGGCCGCGGCCCCGGCGCAGGTCGTCAAGGACTTGGTCACCGAAGTGCACCGCTCCGTCGATTTCTATCTTTCCCAAGGACCGGACCGGGCCATCACGGGAGTCGTGCTCTCCGGCGGGAGCGCCCGGCTAAAGAACCTGCCCCATTTTCTCTCCGAGGATCTCAAGGTCCCCGTGAGCCTCCTCAACCCCATGGCCGCGCTCAAGCAAATCCCCGATGATTTTCCAGCGGAACTCTCCCCCTCTTTCGCCGTTGCCGTCGGCCTGGCCCTGCGCTGCGCGGGAGGCGCGCCGTGATCCGCATCAATCTCGTTCCGCAGGAAATCCTGGACAAGGCGCGCCAGAAGCAGTTCATCATCAAGGGCGCGGCTGGAGGCGTCGTCCTCATTCTCATCCTGGGCCTAGTTTCCTTCGGCCAATACCTGCGCCTGAGGGATCTCCAGGGCCAGTCCGCCAAGGCAGCCGAGAAGCTCAAGAAGCTGCAGGTCCTGGTTTCCGAGGTCCAGGAACTGCAGAAGACGGAAAACGGCATCCGCGATCGCCTCAACATCATCAACGGCCTGCTCAAGAACAGGCCGCTCTACCCGGACTTCATGTCCGATTTCGCGCGCGACGTGCCCGGAGGAATCCAGGTCCAGAACCTGACCACCACGGGCGGAGGAAGCGCCGGGGCAACCCTCAAAATTTCGGTCAGCGCGCGGGCGCTGAGCAACGACGACATCGCAAGCTGGATCGGCGACATGCAGAACTCAGGCCGCTTCACCTCGGTCGTTCTGGGCGCCGTTTCCGCCCAGGGCGCGACGCCGCACCAGGCCTTCTCGTTTACTCTTGACGCGACCTATAGCCCGAACCTCTAGCGCGACGCCATGAATTTTAAACTAAAGTTTAAGAAAATTTCCCTCGACAAAAAGGCCCGGCAGGCGCTGGCCGCGGCCGGCGGCGGCGCCTTCGCGATTCTCTCGCTCTACGTTTGGCTCTTGTGGCTGCCTTTGTCCGGCCAAATCGCGGCCGCGAGGAAAAACCTCTCGGACGTGAACTCGAAAATCGCCCAGGCGACCCAGGAAGCGCAAAAAAAACACCGCCTCGATCTCGAACTCGCCCAGTTGAACCAAACCGCCGCCGAAGCCAGCCAACGGCTGCCCCAGAGCAAGGACATCCCGGCCGTTCTCGTCGCGGTCAGCGATTTGGCCGCCCAATACAACGTCCAGCTACAGAGCTTCGTCTCCAACAAGGAAATCAGCCGAGGCTTTTTCAACGAGCTTGATTTTTCCGTCGCCGTCCTCGGCACCTACAACGACATCGGCCGGTTTCTCGCCGCGCTCTCGCTCCAAGAGCGCATTTTCAACGCGGCCGACGCGGTCTACGGCAATCCCAACACCGCCGGGCAAATTCCGGCGCATTTTACCCTAATCGCCTACCAATACAAAGGCTGAGGCGACCGGAGGCTTGATTCATGACGACGGCACAAGGACTTGCGCGCACTCTCGAAAAATCAACTGCCGGGCTCTTGTCCCTGCTTCTGGCGGCTTCTCCGGCAATGGCCGGCGCTCCGGCTGCGGCCAAGGCTTCGGTCCAAGCGCCCGCGGCCGTGCGCTCCATCTCGATTAAGGGCGACGAGGTCCGCATCGGCCTTGATGGGCGCGCGTCCTACGAGGACTTCATCCTCTCGCAGCCGCCCCGCATCGTGCTGCAGATTTCCAACGCCACCTACCACCTTTCGCAAAAAGACTTTCCTGGCCAAGGCGTCGAGCTCAAGGGCGTTCGGGCGGGACAATTCGCGACCGCGCCCGTCCCCGTGGCGCGGGTGGTCCTCGACTTGACCAAAGCCATCGCCTACCATGTGGCCATGGACGGCGACGATCTTCTGGTGAGCCTCGCCGCCAAGGCGGCAGGCGAGGTCAAAGCCGCGGCCCCGGCTCCAGCGGCGCCTGCAGCGCGAGTCCCGGCGGCAACCTCCTCGGCGCAGGCTTCTCCGGCGGCCGTTCCCGCCGCCCCGGAGACGGAGACGGATCAGCAGGCGCCCATCGACATCCTTGGCCGTCTTCCTACGGACAAGGTCACGCTGGACTTCGACCAGACCGACGTCAGGGACATCTTCCAGCTTTTCGCCGCCAAGGCCGGCATCAACATCATTTATGGCCCCGACATCCAAGGCCAGCTCACCCTGCACTTGAACAAGGTCCCCTTTAACGAGGCCTTCCGCACGGTCCTGGACATGCTCAACCTTACCACCGTCCAAGTGGGCAACAACATCCTGCGCGTGCTGACCCCCGCCGCGCTCACCAAAGTTCAGAGCGAGGCGGCCACGACGACTCAAATCATTCCGCTCAACTATGCCAAGGCCAGCGACTTGGCCTCCACCATCCAGCAAATCATCACGGCGGAGAAAATTCCCGGAGAAGCCATTTCGGACAGCAAAACCAACTCCGTCATCGTCACCGCCTCGCCCAGCAGCCTGACTCAAATCGCGCAGATGGTCGAGCAGTTGGACGTCCGGCCCAAGGAAGTTCTCATCGAGGCCAAGATGGTTGAAGTTTCCTTGGACAACAGCCTTGATTACGGCATCCAATGGAACGAAGTATCTCAGGGAGCCAACGGCGGCGGAACGGACTATACCGGACTGCCGTTCACCGAAACGGCGCCCACCGGCGGCACCAGCGGCACCAACAGCCAACTCAGTTACAGCAACTTCCTTGCCAACCAGCCCGGCAAAACGATCCCCAGCTTGGGCAGCGCCGTCACGGGCACCGGGGTAAGCCTCGCGCCGACCTCGGCCTTTGGGGCGTTGACCCTGGGCCGCATCACCAGCCATTACATCCTCAACGCGACCTTGAGCGCCGCCGCGGCCGCGAACAAGGTCAAAATTCTCTCCGATCCTAAGATCGCCACGCTCAACAACCAGCCCGCCAATATAAACGTGGTCACCAACGTGCCCTATGTCACAACCACGATCGTGGCGGGCAACACCGGCACCAACGTTCCCCAGACGGTCAATTACGCCACGGAGGGCATCCAGCTGACCGTGACCCCCCTTATCAACGCGGACGGACGCATCACTCTGACCATCAATCCCAACGTCAGCCAGCCCTCCGCCACGGCCAGCGCAAACGCGGCGACGGGAGCTCCCGCCCTTGACACTCGCAGTGCGCAAACCACCGTCATGGTCAAAAACGGCGACACCGTCGTCATCGGCGGGCTTATCCAAGATTCAGTGACCAATGACATTTCCAAGATTCCTCTTCTGGGCGACATCCCGATTCTCGGCTGGCTCTTCAAGAGCACACACAAGGTCCACAATCGCAACGAACTGCTCATCTTCGTGACGCCGACCATCATGACGGACTAGGGAGCCGGGTGCCGGCCATTGGAATCGGACTTCTCGCTGCTCTCGGGCCCCTGCTCCGGGGCGCGTGGGATCTCTGGGCGCAGACTTTCTTTTTCTGCCTCTGCATTTTTCTGGCCGCCTTATGGCTGGGAGCCCGCGTCGCCAACGGCTATCTACCCCTGCCCTCCAAGAAGGTTCTGCTTTGGTCCGCGGCGCTCGCCGCCATCGCCGGACTGGCCGCGTTTCTAAGCCCGGTCCGCTTCTATAGCCTTCCCGCGTGGCGGGATTTGGCCTTGGGTTTGGCCGTATTCCCGTGCTTGAGCTTGGCTTCGCGCCGCAACCGCGAGCGGCTGGATCAAGCCGTGCGCGCCGCCGCTTGGCTGGCGGTGGCCCTGGCCTTCTACCAACATTTCAAGCAGAGCGCGGCGAGCCCGGCCGGGCCCTTTCCCAACAAAAATCTGATGGCGGCGGCCGTCCTGCTCTGGCTGGGCGCGGCCTGGGAGACCGCGGACTGGCTTCTGGCCGCGGCGCTTTTTCTCGTGCTGTTTTGGGATCGCAGCGTGGGCGCGTGGCTGTCCCTGGCGGCGGCGCTGGCGCTGAATCGAAAAAACGTTCCGAAGGCCGTCCAGATCGCGGGCGCCGCCGTCGCCGTGTTCGCGCTGGGGGCGCTGGTCTTGAAGCTCCAGTCCCCGGACGCCGTCCACCGCTGGCAGTGGTGGTCGTCCGCGGCTCGCATGATCCGAGACAAGCCTTACTTGGGCTACGGGCCGGGCTCTTTCGCCTACGTGTTCCCGGCGTACCGCAAGCCCGGCGATCCCTTGGGCTCGCTCTACGCCCACGACTATTTCCTGGAAATCGCCGCCGGCTGCGGCGTGTTCTACGCCCTGCTCTGGCTGGCGGGAATTTTGTCATTTTTGCCGCGCGCTTCTGCGCCCAAGCGCTTCGCCGTTTCGGCGCTGCTTATCCAATCCCTCTGGGATTACCCGCTCTCCATTCCCGCGCTTTTTTGGCTCTTCTGCCTTTTCGCCGCGGACGGCGTGCCCGAACCTGCGCGCGGGGCAAACATCCCGGGCCGGTGGAAAATTCCGGCTCTCGCGGCGGTTCTCGTTCTCGCCTGGAGCCTGGAGTCCGGCGCTTGGGCCGCTTTCCGCGCCGATGAGTGGCAGGCGCGCGCGGCCGCCGCGGCCAAAAGCGGCGCACGCCCGGACGCGGTGCGTGATTTGCTGCGGCGCTCTGAAGCCTCCGCGCCGGATCCGGAAACGGAGGAGCTCTTGGCCGAGTTGACGCTGGCGTCGGCGCCGAAAACACGCCTTTCCCCGGCCGATTCCGCAGGGGCGCTTGACGCGCTCAAGAAAGCGGCGGCTTTAAACCCTTATCGCTGCGAAGCGTGGAACCTGATGATCCGACTGGAAGAAGCGCGCGGCGCGGCCGCGTCGGCGGCCGCCGATTTCCGCCGGGCTCTGGCCTTCTGCCCTCGCTTAAGGGAAAATCGGAGCGGCCCGCCGTGAAGCGCCTGGAAGCCCTGGTTCCCCGGGACAAGGACCTGCTTGTGCTGGCGCTGCTCGCGCTGGCGGTTTTCCTGCGCTTTGCGCCGATGTGGGCGCGGGGGCTGACTCCCTTTTGGAGCGATCTGACCTACCTGCATCACCCGTGGCGCGCGTTCGACGCCGAGACCCTGCAGGCGGGCCGGCTGCCGCTCTGGAATCCTTATCTCTACTTCGGCATGCCCGCGGCCGCGACCATGCAGGATTCTTTATTTTATCCCGGCACGCTGCCATTTTTCTTCTGCGGCTTTGCCGCGGCGCTGGCCGCATACCACTTCCTGCATTATTGGCTCTGCGCGGCGCTTAGCTTCCTCTGGCTGCGTTCCTGGCGGCTCTCGCGCGGCGCGGCAGCGGCGGGGTGCGTGGGGCTTTCCTGGGGCGGCGTGATGCTGAGCCGCATGCCGTTCTTGAACCACCTGGCGGTCCTGGCACTAGCCCCGGCCTTCTTCCTGTTTTTCCGGCGCCCAATGCTCTTGGCGCTCGTCCTGGCGCTGTCCTTCCTGGCGGGCTATCCGGCTTTTCTCATCGGCGCGGCCCTGCTCGCCTGGATCCTGGCCGCCGTTCTCATCCGCCGCGACCGCCGCCTGAACCTTTTGCGGGGCGTTTGGGACTGGAGCCGCGCCGCGGCGGGAGCCATGGCCCTTTCGGGATGCCTTCTTCTGCCCGCGTGGCAGCTGCTGTCCCTCTCCCCGCGCGCGCATGGGCTTAAGTACGCCGATATTTTCCGGTTTCAATTTTCTCCGGCCGATCTGCGCCAATGGGTGAGCCCCTGGCTCGTGCCCTGGTCGGCCTTCAACCCGGCCGTGGAGTGGTGGAAGTGCTGCTACGTCGGTTTTTTGGGCTGGGCCGCGGCCCTTTGGGGAGTTTGGGCCCTGCCGCGCCGCAAAGCCGCCGGTCTCGCGGCGGTTTTGCTCGCGATTGGGCTCCTCCTCTTGGGCAACTCCAATCCCGTCTCGACTTTTTTGTGGCAGCATGGCGGACTTCTGCGCTTCATCCGCTATCCCGGCAACCTGGATTATCTGGCCGCCTTCACGCTCTGCCCCTTAATCGCCTTGGGCACGCAGCAATGTTCCCGGCGGGGTCTTGCCGCGGCGGCGCTCTGGCTGGAACTCTCGCTCTGCGGCTTTCATGCCTTTCCCTTGGCGCCGCGCGGGCTCTTCACCTCGGCGGGACCGCTGGTCCGCCGCCTGCAGAATGAACTTCACGGGAACCGCTATCTGCTCTCGCCTAAAACACTGGAGTTCGACCGCGGCCTTTCCTACTCAGATTGGAAACACCGCCTCTACGGGCTCACCAACGCCCCATACCATCTGGCCGCCGCGGGAAGTTTCGGGGATCCCTTATCCCCTCGCGCGAACTTCGCCTTCATGAACCTTCTCTACACCCGCGCCTCCGCCGACGCGGCCGCGGCGCTTTTCCCTTGGGCCGGAATTGAATATCTGCTGACGGGCAAAAAGCTGGCGCCGTCCGCGCTTCTTGAGCCGCGAGGCCGCACGCTCTGGCGAGTCTACGCGGCGCGGCGGCAAATATCCCTGGCTTATTTCTTCAATGAAAAAATCGGAGCGAAGATTCCGGAAAATTTGACGGCGACACCCATGCCGCGGACGGCGCGGCCGGCCGCGTGGAGCAGCCCGGACGGAGAGAATTTCACGGCCTCCGGGAAAAGCTCCGCGCCGGGATGGCTCTTCGTGTCCTGGCCGCGCTACCCGGGGTGGCGCGCGCGGCTGGTTACGCCCGCGGGCGCAGCGGCGGCGGCGATGGTTCCGGCGCTGGGGCTGTTTCAAAAAACGCGCGTGCCCGCGGGCGCGTGGATCCTGCGGCTTCGCTACGATCCGGCGAGTTTCCGCTGGGGCCTTTGGTTGAGCCTTGTTTCCCTCATCGCCCTGGCGCTGGCGGCCGCGCGCCGGCTGCGAGAAGCCCTGCATGCGCGCTAGGGACTTCGCGCTTTTCGGGCTTTTCGCGGCCCTGATCCTTTTTCTCCTGGCCCCATCCTGGCTTGACGCGCGCACGGCCTTGTTTAATTTCGGGGACCTTTACGCGTACCACTACCCTCTGCGGCATTTGGTCGCGAGCTCCCTGGAGCAGGGCCGCCTGCCTTTTTGGAACCCGTATATTTTCGCGGGAACGCCGCTTTTGGCCAACCCGCAAAGCGCGATCTTCTATCCCGTCTCGCTCCTGGGATTTTTCTTTCCGCTCGTCCTCGCCTTTTCCTGGGACTACGCCTTCCATCTTCTCTGGGCGGCTCTGGGCGTGTGGCTGCTGGCCCGCGCTTGCCGGCTGCCGCGCCCGGCGGCCTTGGCGCTTTGCGCCTTCTACGCGCTCTCCCCGTTTCTCGTCTACCGCGTGACCGAGGGAATCCCGACCCTGCTGGCGTCCTTGTCGTGGGTTCCCTGGTGCTACCTGGCTTGGCTGAGCGCGGACTTCTGGCTTTTGAGCGGCGTCTTTGCCCTGCAATTTTTATCCGGACATCCGCAATTTCTAATCATCAACGCCCTGGGAATGCTGCTCTATGCAGCGAGCCGCGGGCGGTCCGGAGGCCAAGCCGCCGTGCGCATGGCCGCGGCGGGGGCCGCCGCCCTGGGGCTTTGCGCCGCGGTCTGGCCGCTGACTTGGCAGTTTCTTTCTCTCTCGGTGCGGCGTATTTGGGCGCCCGCCTTCAGCCTGGGATACTCCTGGTCGCCTAAGTTTTTATTGACTTGGATTTGGCCGGGCGCTTTCGGCAGCCCCATGGCCGCCGGGTTCTCCGGGTTTCCTTCGCTGTTTTTCGAGCGCTCGAGCCTGTTCCTCGGGTTTTCCGGCCTGGCCCTGATCCTTATGGGATTGCGCCGCCGGCGCGCCGCGGCCGGAGCGCTTATCCTCGTCGCGGCGGGGATATTCGTCGCCCTGGGCCGGCATAACCCGCTCTATCGCGCCGCCGTGGAAACGACCGCTCTTGATTTCCTGCGCACCCCTTCGCGCTTTTTGCTCCTGGCCTTCTGGGGCCTTCTGCTTTTAGCCGGCGCGGGCTTGGCTCGAATTAAAAGCTGGCCCTTTAAGCGCGCGCTTTACGCCCTGGCGGCTCTGGCGTTGTGCGCCGAGCTTTCCGGATGGAGCCGGCGCTTCTTGAAGCCCCAGGCCACCAGGCCTTTTTTGGGCTTTAATCCCGTCATCGCCGAGGCGTTCGGGAACAGGCCCGTGCGCGTGATGACGGATCCGGGCTTGGCCAACCCGGACAAGACCATGCTCTACCGGGCGATGAACGTCAACGGCTACGACGCGTTCTACCTGGAAAGCTTCGCCTTCTACGCGGCCAGAAGCGCGGGCCGCCCCGCGGCGGACGCGAGCCGATCCTATTTGACGAACGTGAATACCCCGGAAATGCGGCGCTTGGGCGTGGACGATTTCATCGCGCGAGACGGGATGCTGCATCCGGCAAGCGGACCGCTCCGGCCTCTTGTTTTTTTCACCGACGGCGCAAAATCCGCGGGGCCGGTATTGGGCAAGGCCGGAGTTTTCATGGAAAACCCGGAGACTTGGCGCGTCACGGCCACCCCGTCGCCGCGCGCCAGGGCTCTTGTCCTCTCCATTCCTTTTTATCCGGGGTGGCGGGCCTATCTTAACGGCCGCCGCGTCCCGCTGGCTCGGTGGGACGGCTTTTTGCAGGACATCACCCTGCCACCGGAACGGGCGGCGCCCAAGACGATGCGCATACTGCTGCGCTTCAAGCCGACCCTCTGGATTTTATGGCTCTGGGTTTGTATCGTATCTTGGTCCCTGTGGCTGGCCGCCGCCGCCCGAGCCGTCGCGCGCGGCGCCGCGCCGCCGGGGTTTTCCGGCCTTCATTCATGCTGAGCTTCACGCGCAGGCACCTCTCCGCAGCGGCCGCCCTGGCAGTCACGCTGGCCTTCCTGGCTTTGGCGCTCCGCCACGTCCAAGTGGGCAAGCTCTGGGAGATTTTCAGCCAGGCCCGTTGGCGCTGGGTCGCGATCATGTGCGCTCTTTCCCTCGCGGACTTGTCCGTGCGCGCCTGGCGCTGGCGGCTTCTGCTCAGCGACGCGGCGCCCGAGGCGCCCGCCAAGCTTCTTTTCCGCTTGGAGGCGGTGGGCATCGCGCTCAACAATATCCTTTTTCTCCGCTTGGGAGAATTCGCCCGGGCCTACATGGCCGGACGAGAGCTGGACGTTCCCGTGCTCGCCGCTCTTTCCAGCGTCGGAGTCGAGCGCGCCCTGGATTTGGCGGCGCTCTTGTCTTTGTTCTGCTGGGTCGGCTCGACCTCGCCCGATTTCTCCTACCCGGGATTCTTGCGCGCGGGGGCCGTCCTGCTCGTCTTGACCGTCGGCGGGCTCGTCTTTCTCGCCGCTGCGGGAAAGCCCTTGAAGCCCGGCGGCTCCTGGCATAAAAAACTCTCGCGCTGGCCTAAAATCCAGGACTTGGCCTCGCAGATGGCCTTGGGCGCTTCGGTCCTGCGCCGCCCGGCCGCGGCAACCGCGGCCGCCGCAGGCAGCCTCGGGCTGTGGATCATCGACAGCCTGTTCTACTGGGCTGGAGCGCGCGCCTTGCAGTTGGGATCGGTGCTGGGATTTAAGCGCTCGGTGCTGGTGCTGACCTGGTCCGGCGCGGGCACCGCGCTTCCGGCCGCGCCCGGAGCCTTCGGCACGTTCGAGGATTTCGTCAAGTCTTTGCTCATGGATTTCAAGGTTTCGGCCCAAAAAGCCTTCGCCTACGCCTTTTTCAACCACATGGTGGCCTACATCTTCGTGACCCTGCTCGGCCTGGCTTTCCTTTATCAGGAAGGGCTCTCCCTGGCCGAACTCAAGGGCGCCCTGCGCCATGGCCGAGACGCTTAAGAACCGGCGTCTCAGCGTCGCGATGGTGAGCGCTAGCTTTTACCCCTACATCGGCGGCGCGGAAAAGCAGGCGCTGGAGCTGGCCGCGGCGCTCGAATCGGGCGGCGCGCGCGTCACCGTCTTGACCCGGCGCCTGCGCGGACTGCCCGCCGAGGAGACCGTGCGCGGCGTGCGCGTGATTCGGCTGCGTTGCCTGGGGCAGAAAGGCTTTTTCAACGCGGCAAGCTTCGGCTTTTCGCTCTTTTTCCATCTCCTCAACCAGTCGGCGTTCTATGACGCCTTTCACGCGCACTTGGCCGGCTCTCCTGCCCTGGCCGCGGCGATGGCCGGCCGCTTCCTTAATAAGCCGGTCTGGGTGAAGCTGGGCGGCGGGCGCGGCGTGGGAGAGCTTTCCGGCTCGGCGAAAACCATTCCCGGCCGCCTCAAGCTCCGGCTCCTGGCTTGGCTTAAGCCACGCTTCATAGCGGTCAGCCCCGATTTGGTGGAGGAAGCCGCGGTCTACCTGGGACGGCGCGTCGGCGTGCAGGTGCTGCCCAACGGCGTGGACACCGCGCGCTACCGCCCCGTTTTGGCCGCGCGCAAGGCCGAGTTGCGCCGAAGCCTGGGCTGGCCCCAGGACGGCCTTGGGTTCGTCTACGCCGGAAGAATAGCGCCGGAGAAGCGGCTGCCGTATTTCCTGGAAGCCTGGGCCGACGCCTTGAAGAAATCCCCCGACTCCCGCGCCTTCATCGCCTTCGTGGGAGACGGCATCGAGGCGGCGCGCTTGAAGGACATCGCGGCCTACGAACGGCTTCAAGACCGGGTCTTTTTAGCGCCGCCGACGGACGACGTCGCGCCCTTCTACGGCGCCTCGGACGTCTTCGTGCTTCCCTCCATTTCAGAGGGGCTCTCCAACGCGCTTTTAGAAGCCATGTCCAGCGGGCTCGCCGTTTTAGCCAGCCGCGTGGGCGGCACGCCGGAAGCCGTCACCGAGGGGCATAACGGCCTCTTGTTCGCCCCGGAAAACGCCGAGGAAATCCGGGTGCAGGTCAAAAAATTCCTGGACCACCCGGAGTTGGCCGCGCAGATGGGCCGGGAAAGCCGCGGCATCGCCCTGGAGAGATACTCCCTGGCCGAGGTCGCCAAGCGCTACGAAGCCCTCTACGCCGAGGGCTAGCTTTCCTTGAAATAGCCGCGTCCTCGCCAGCTATAACATAAATCTGCGCCCGGCAGGACTTGAACCTGCGACCCTCCCGTTATGAGCGGGGTGCTCTAACCAACTGAGCTACGGGAAATTTAGATTATTTTATAAGCTAAGTCTTGGGCTCTGCTCTTTCGCTGCAATAGCCTGGTGTCCATATAGGTGTCCATCAAAACCCACGCCCTCAAGCATGAGTCGCGGCAAACCGCTTGAACTGGCTTTTCGGGATGATGACCATGGCATCCGGCACCAACGCCAGGTGCGCCCCCATCTTCTCTCCCGCGCGCTTGTAGAGGCTCAGAAGATGGTCAGAATCGACTTTTTCAAGCCTGGAGACATGGGTTTGCTTGAGCCCTAGCTCCTTTGCAAGCTGTTCCTGAGTCATGCCCAAGAACTGACGAAGCAATGCAACTTGGACCGGAAGAGGCCGGGTCATCAATTCCTCGAAATACTCGGCGGCATACTCGGGGTCGGACTCGATGGCCTTGCGGACATCCTGGTCAAACCCAGATTCTTTTTTATTCATAATTTTTCTCCAATACCTCGCGCATTCTGCGGTGAGCGCGTTCCAACTCGCTTCTCGGGGTCTTCTCTGACGCTTTCTCATACGCGGACAACAGCCAAAGCTCATCATTACGGATACAGAAAAAGATGCGATACGCAATCTTATCGTAGAGCCGCTTAAGCTCCCACAATGGCTCCCATCCGCGCAGTATCCTCACAGTCACATTCAGCGTGTGGGGCCAAAACGTCTCCAAAGTCTGAATGTCGATGTCCAGCTTTACGGCTGCTTTCTTTTTTTGGTTGCTCTTCCTCAAGGCGTCCAGATAGTCTCGAACATCGCCGGACTCCCCGTGAGGGTAATATTTTCGATGAAGCATTATTTATACCTCTTTCAGTATATACCTAATTAGGTATTTTGTCAATAGTCAGCCCTTCACCGCCGGACCGACGGGTGTTTTCGTCCACCGGCTATCCAAAATCTCAATAGCCACCTTCTTATGGTGCGGCGAAAGGTGCGCGTAGCGAAGCGTCATTTCGAAAGTCTGGTGGCCCAGCAACTCCTGAATCGTCTTCAGGTCCACCCCGGCCATGGCCAGATGCGAGGCAAAGGTATGGCGCAGGGTGTGGAAGTTCACGTCTTCAAGTTTGGCGTCCTCGACCGCCGCCTCGTAAAGCTTGCGGAGGTTGGAGCAATCAAAGACCCGCTCCCCGGTCTTGGCCAGGGCCTTAAAAAGGCCGCGCAAGGTCGAGTCCATGGGGATTTCGCGCGGCTTGCCGCTCTTGGTGTTGAGCACGTAGATGATCCCGGTATCCAGGTCCACGTTCTTCCAGAGCAGGGACTTAAGCTCCCCCCGTCGCATGCCGGTATGCAAAGCCGCCGTGACCAGGGGCTTGATTCGGGCATCCACCACGCTCATGAGCCGGTGGACCTCATCCGTGGTCAGGTAGCGCAGGCGCTTATTGTCCACGCGCAAGAGCTTGACCTTGCGGGCCGGGCTCTCCCCGTGGAACTTGCCCCACTCGCTGGCCTTGGTAAAAAGGTTCTTGAGGACCTGGTGCGCCCGGTTGATGGTCGAGGCCGCGACCTCGGCGCGGCGCTGGATGCGCAGCTGCTCGATTAGGAGCGGCGTAATCTCATCCAAGTATCTGTCCCCGAAGGCCCGCTTGTAATACTCCAGGACAAAGCGGTCGCTGCGGGCGGAGCGTTTGTTGACCTGGGAATGGTTCTTGAAGTAGAGATCCGCCATGTCGGCGAATTTCGTCCTGACTTTGATTCGCTCGGGAAAGAACCTCTGCTCGACAATTTCGGCCTTGCGCTTCTTAAGCAGGTCTTCGGCCAGCCGCCGGACCGGGCCGGCGCATTCCCGCCGCCTGCGGCCGCGATAGTAATAATCGACGTAGTAGTTGCCGCCCTTCCTATAGATGGCCATGGATTGCCTCCTCTTGCGAATTTTCCGGCCTGAATGTCCGGCTTGAAAGCCAGCCCTCGATCTCCCCCAAGTCGAACCGGGTCGAGCGGCCCAGCTTTACGAAAGGTATCCGCCGCTGGGAAACCCAGTGGTAGAGCGTTCCCTTCGGCATGCCCAAATAATCGGAAAGCTCCTCTATGGATACGATTCTTCTCTTCAATTGTTCCCCGCCAATCATCTACTTGCCCCCGCTGCCGACTTTGAGATAATCACCGGGCCGATATCCTTCTGGCCTGGCCGACGGCGGCAAATGGCTGTAGGGATTGCGCTGATGCCCGACGCCCCACTGCTCCGGCTCTTTAGGCGCGTCCAGGCTGGCCGTGGGCGGGGCCTCCTGGCCGCGCCGGACCGGTTCTAGCGCGGGAAGATTCTCCGGGGCCGTGACCGCAAGAGCCTCAACCGGCGCACAACTCCCGGTATTTTTAGGCGCAAGCGTCAGGAAAGTCTTGTTGCTCGGATAACAAAAGATGGAATATCCGGTGAACCCGCAGCGTCCCCCGCTGTCGCGGAACTCCTGCAGGCTGGCCACAAAAAGGCGGGTGACATCGTGCTTCCTGGCGAGCTTCCACATGAATTCAGCGCCTTTCGGCCAGCCGGTCAGATAGAGGACGCTCCCCTTATAACTGATTTGATTGAAATAGCGATCAAATATCTCCTTGTACCGCAGATCGGATTTTTGCGTGAGCTCGACCTCGATGGCCTTGGGATATTCCTTGTCCGGGAGCCATAAATCGGGATAGGCTTCCCGGCCCTTGGGGACCCTCACACCGTCCGCGTTCCACTTGCCCAGCTGGCGCTCTGTCAGCACCCTGCGCCCCAAGAGCTCGGCCAGCACCAGGCCCACCCCGTTGACCTTAATCTCATGGTCAATCAACGCCTCGGACATGCCCCTGCGGAATCCCGGCATCCTGGCCCGGCCCGCCACGATAAGCGCTTCATGGCCCCCTTCCGTTAAGGTATAGAGCTTCCTGTGATTTAGATAGTAATGCGACCGGACATAGCCGCCGCGCTCCAAGTCCGACATCCGCTTATAGCACGCCTTCGTATATATTTCCCGGCCATGCTCATTGAAAAATAACCTTGTCCGCTCCGTATTTCCCGCTTCCTTCTTGAACACCAGCCCTTCCAACTGCCCCAACCCCAAGATGCCCCACTTCTCGATTGCCCCTAGAATTTCATAGTCCCTTTCCCCCAACCTAACCCTCTTCAACCCATGACCCATTCCCCGCACCCCCATCCCCTTTTGAATTATTTTTTGCCCCTCAACCATTTATTTCTTCTCAAATTCCACGATGATTTCCAGTTTTCATAACACCTTCTTTAGCCCGCCGACTTCCCGACCTCCCTCACTCACTTGTCTCCGATGTAGAGGGAGGTCGGGAAGCTGAGAACGCGCAGCGCTCTCAGAGGCGGGCGAAATTCCTCCGCATTTCTCGCGCCATTTTTTTCAACGAGGACTATACCACTCCCCGTTTTCCGTTCTGGCGCGTCAGAAGACTTGCCAGAATATCTGGTGCTGTTCTGGCTGCCAGAACAAAAACGAAAGCTGCGCCGACCAGCACACCATGAAATTCTATCCGTGCAGTTATAGTGCATACTTATTTTCAAAAAAATTTGCGCCTATTTGCGTCGGCTGCTTCCGCGTTCTATCGCCCGCATCATACCCAGCACCTCGCTGAATTCAGCCCCGGGCCGAGCCATCTCGGCCAGCTCGATCTTCTGCCGATGGCCCGCCTTAAGCCAATCGATATAGCTGCGCGCTTCCTTCATTAATGCCTCATCCACGAATTGCTCATGAGCCTCTTCCGCGCCGTTGCCTAATTTCTCGAAAGATTTCCAATAGGGCTCTTCAATGCTTTCCAGAACCCGGGAAACCTTGCGGAAAAGAATGTCTTTCATGCTGTAGCCGTCTTTCATCAAAAGCGCCGTATCTAAAATTTCGCTTCCGGTTAGATTGTCCTTTAGAATAAACCTGTAATGCTCTTCCGGGAAGTTGTTTATTACCTTTTGAATCGCATTGAGCGGGAAATAATGTTTTTTCTGCAAATGCACAATCACTGCCAGGCGCACGGTATGCTCGGGATTCAAGTAATAGGATTTGTAGCCCCCCCTGTGGACCGGCAAGGGCAAAAGCTTGAAGGACGGCGAACTATAAAGCTGCAGCGTGCGCCGTGGTATTTTTACGCCGTAGACACGCGCGAAGAGCTTGAGGAACTCCTTGGTCTCCACCAAGCAAGGCTCGTAGGGATCCGCCAGGCCCTGCCTTTCTTTAGCGTAAATCTGCTCGTAGGTCAGGATCGGACGATCAAGCGCGGCGGGTGAACCAGAACGAAGCATGCCGATAGTATGCAATACTACTGCATAGATGTCAAGCGGTAAATTTCTGCGCCCGGCAGGACTTGAACCTGCGACCCTCCCGTTATGCTTCCCACTCCGGGTTTCCCCGGCCGTCTCGCGTTGTGGGCTGGACTATATCATGCTCCTCATGGGAGCCCAGGCGTATAGTCTCTGAACCTTCCCGCGAACATCCGCGCGCTTGGCTGCCGATTGCCCAATCCCGGGAATTTTTAGCCGTCGCGCCTGCCGTTTGCGGCTACGCTGTGGCTCCCCGGGCTTAAGGGGGTTCCGGCAATTTGCCCGGTTATCCGTCGCCGATTGCTCGACGCGGAGCCCGATTTCAAGCGGGGTGCTCTAACCAACTGAGCTACGGGCGCATCGCAGGGATTCTACTACTTTTCCGAAGAAGCACCGCATCCTCCTTCCATGAGCACCAACTGTTGACATGTTTTGTATGCCATTGCCGTATTAATGACAATTTTCTACGCTTCGGAGGTGGCCCAATTTCGAATATTGCTTGTTGACGACGATCCTTCCGTCTTGGCACAACTCCACGGTATTTTAACTACTGGAGGCTACGATGTAACGGTAGCCAAGAACGGCCGCGAGGCCCACGCATTCCTTATCCAGCAGGTAGAAAACTTAAATGATCGTTTCCAGGGAAGTGGCGTGGATCTTATTATCACCGATATCGCGATGCCCGAGCTTAATGGCGACCTCACCCCTCTTTTTAGGCCAATGCTGACTGGTGTTCTTTGAGGGCTTCCCGTTTTAGCATTGCCGTGTGCTCAGCCGCAAATTCTCTCGGCGTTAAGCCGTCGAGAGAGTAGTGCGGCCGTTGTTCGTTGTAGTCTTTCCTCCAAGTCTCGATGATGGTCTGCGCCTCCGCCAGCGTTAGGAACTGATTGTCGTTGAGGCATTCCTTCCGGAATTTGTCGTTGAAGCTTTCCACGTAGGCGTTGTCGTTGGGCTTCCCCGGACGGATGAAGTCGAGCTTGATGCCGTTGCCGTAGGCCCAGCCGTCCATCGCGTTGCCGACGAATTCGGGGCCGTTGTCGCTGCGGATGGCCGCGACCTTGCCGCGCTCCTCGATGGCTCGTTCAAGCGCCCGGATCACCCGCCGCCCGTTGATTCCGAAGTCGACTTCGATGGCCACGCACTCGCGCGTGTAATCGTCTATGACGTTCAATATCTTCAACTTCCTTCCGCTTCGCACCCAATCCCAGACGAAATCCATCGACCAGACCTCGTTGGGCCCCGTCGGCTTGGGAAGAGGCACCCGCACCGCCGAAGCCTGCTTCCTGCGCCGCTTAAGCCTCAGAGAGAGCTTTTCTTCAACGTAGAGACGCTGCACGCGCTTCCGGTTCACTTCCCAGCCTTCCCGGCGCAGCAGCCGCCAAATGCGGAAGCTGCCGAAGCGCCGCCTCTGCGCCGCCAGCTCGCAGATGCGAACGCGCAGGACCTTGTTCAAGGCGCTCTCTGGTTTTGGCTCATACTGCCAGCTCGCCCGGCAGAGCTTCACCAAAGCGCACGCTTTGCGTTGGCTGCGGCCCAAGCCCTCCACCGCGAATTTCGCCGCGGCTCGGCGCTGCTTGGGCCCTAGAAGTTTTTTGTGAGCAGTTCCTTGACCGTGTCGATGTCGAGCGTCAATTCCGCGACTTTCATCTTGAGCTTGCGGTTTTCTTCCTCAAGCGCGCGCATCTTCTTGATGTCGGGCACCGTCATCCCGGCGAATTTCGTCCGCCAGGCATAGAACGTGTTCGGGCTCACGCCGTATTTGCGGCAGAGCTCCTCCGTCTTCGCGCCCGCCGCCGCTTCTTTGAGTATCCCTACGATCTGCTCTTCCGTGTACCGTTTCCGCGCCATTGTGTGGCCTCCGTTGTGCTAGTTTAGCACCTCGGAACACCAATTGGCTTCGGCCTAGTTTAAGGGGGTGAGGTCGCTAGGCGTGGGTATTTTGCCACCGCCCCAACTTGAGGTTTCAGGCTGAAACCTCAAGTTTCCCGATTCCGCAGGCGCGAAGCGGGGCTTTTCTTTTAGGCGCGGCGGTAGCGCAGCGCCGTCACGCCGGACTTAAAGCGCTTGGCGCCCAAAAACTTCAAGCGCGACGGCCGCAGGAGGCCCCGGAACAAAAACGGCCCGTGGCCGGCGATGATGGGCTGGACCGCGAAGCGGTACTCGTCGATGAGGCCCAGCCTCTCAAGCTCGGCCGCGAGCGTGGGGCTGCCCACCAGCAACCCGCGCGGCGTGCGCCTCTTAAGCGCCTTGACGGCCCCGGCCAAGCCGCCGGCCAAACGGCGCGTGTTGTTCCAGGGAAAGTCGCGCCGCGACCTTGAGACCACGTACTTGGGCTTGGCGCCCAGCGTCTTGGCCCACGCCCGATGGGACGCGGGCGCCTTAGCGTCCTGCGCCACGCGCGGCCAGTATTCCTCCATCATCTCGTAGACCACGCGGCCGAAGAGAATCCCCCCGGCGGCGCCCAAGAGGCGCGTGTAGTAGCGCATGAGCTCGTCGTCGGGGATGGTTTCGCGGTGGTCGCAGCAGCCGTCCAGCGTCACGTTGATGGCGAAAGTAAGCCTTCCCATGGCGACGCCCATCCTATCATAAACGCGGCCATTTTCGCGTTTTAAACGCCCCAATCCGCTTCCTTATATATGGGGCTAGGGCCTAGACACCACCCCCACCTAGGTCTAGCCACCGGGGGGTGGTGGGGTATACACCCCCCCGAAAAACGAATTATAGCTGGCAATTGGCTATCTACCCCCTAGCCACCACCCCCGTATACCCCTATCAACCCCCTATCTACCCCCTATCTACCCCCGTATACCGACTAGGTTTGACTAGCTAGTGCCGCCCTAGTCAAACC
>Ga0307373_10001066_pt1 | contig 51915 bp, 53 predicted proteins | sample OX2MG_FD_202534 | JGI IMG/M metagenome (GOLD analysis project Ga0307373, IMG submission 202534) | Soil microbial communities from Risofladan, Vaasa, Finland - OX-2 | ecosystem: Environmental > Terrestrial > Soil > Coastal area > Acid sulfate soil | place: Finland: Risofladan, Vaasa | collected...
CGGTCGGCAGCGGATTGCGGTTGCCCGGTGGGCGGCACTTGAGGGTGTTGAGAATGTAAACGTCCTGTCGTCGCAGCGTGCAGGCTTCGATGATTTTGTTGAGCAATTGTCCGGCCCGGCCGACGAACGGCTCGCCCTGGGCGTCTTCGTCGGCGCCCGGCGCTTCGCCCATGAAGCACAGCCGGGCACTGGCGTTGCCGACGCCGAACACCGTTTGCTTGCGCGTGGCGGCCAGTTCGCCGCAGCGCTCGCAGCCGCGCACTTGCCCGCAAATCAGATTGAGCGCCATCTCGCGTTCGGCGTGCGGCAGCTTGGGCGCCCCGTCCCAGGCGGGCGAGGCAAACAGTGAAGCGTTTTTCGCCGTGAGCGCCGGCTTGTCCACAGTTGCCCCTGCGCGGACCGGCGCTGGCGATGCTTGCGCGACATGCACAGCCGCGGTGCTATTGGGCGGGTGAGCGACGACAGGTCGGTCGGGCAAGTTGGTGGCAGGCAATGGCGGCGAGACGGCACCGCTTGCCACCGCCGCGCCCCGCGGCCGCGGAACTTCCTGTATTCCTGCGCGTTGAAGGCTCTCCAAACGCTGTACGAGTGCCCGTCGCACAACGTCGGGCGAAAACGAATCATCCATGTATGCCGCTCCCTGCGCATGTAAAATTGCCAGTCTATCGTATTGTCTTTCGCTTTGGCAGGGTTCGAACTCGAGTGTCACCTGGCATCGTCCCGCAGAACCATTAATTGGTCGTCGATGCTTGCGGTTCAGCCACCGTTTCGCTTGGACTTGATGGTCTGGGCGCCGCGGCAGAGTGGCCCCTGGAAGCCAGGCTGGGGCGCAAGCAAGTATTGTTCCGTGAATTGTCGTATTGCGGGAGCGAATATGGCATCCCTCTTGCGTCAACTGGCCGGAGTAAAAACGCGTGGCGGTGAGCAATTCCGCGGACGAGGTGCCAACGTGAGCCGAACCGATGTTTTCCAAAACCGCACCGGCGACAAGCCTCGTGCAAGGAGTACGAGTGATAAACGCGTGGCGGTGCCCGATGCCGTCTGGGCGCCGTTGACCGTCACGTTTCTGCTGGCGATTCCCGGCCTGCTTGGCTATGTGATCGGCCAACCCTGGCTGTTTCCGAGCCTTGGTCCGACCGCTTTCCTGCAAGCCGAAGCTCCTCACTTGCCGAGCGCGCGTTTTTACAATGTGGTCGTCGGGCACCTGCTGGGCCTGTTGTCGGCGTTCGCCGCCGTGGCCGTCTTCGACGCCAGCGCAGCTCCCTCGGTACTTTCCAGCCATACTTTGCCGACGGTGCGACTCGAGGCGGCGCTGCTCGCAGTATTGATCACGATGTTGGGAACGTCGCTGCTGCGCGCCTCGCATCCCCCGGCGTCGGCGACTACCCTCTTGATCGCGCTGGGCGGAATGCAAGCCACCTTGAAGGAAGCGGGAATCATCTGCACGGGCGTCGCCATCGTGGCTATCGCGGGCGAGGGCGTCCGCCAGTTGCGACTTCGGTTGGTGCGGCCACACTCGTAGTATTTTTTGCTGCGGGCATCCGCGGGCCACTGTTGTCGCGTTAGATTTCCGCGCCCATGTGGAACTGCCGCTTGTCCTGCGGATGCCGTCGCCCTGCCACGCGCCGCCGTGGTCAATTTGAGACCGCGACTTCTGCCGGCGGAGAGCGATCCGTTACGATCTTCGCCGCATTTTGCCTGCCAGAGGAGTTTGTCGGCGGTTTCGGCATTGCAGTTGCTGGCGTCCGCAACAACCCAGCCGCTGCTCGATCGGATTCATCAGGGATATTGACCACTTGCCTTCAAGAGCGTCAGGGGGCGTCGGCGCTTGACCAGAATGCCCTTTGGACGTCCACGGAGAACAAAACTCATGGCCACCGTCGCAATTGCTCAAAACGTCGATATCGGCCGGGCCGTTCGCGAGGCGCTGGATCATCTCGAACTCGAGGCAATCGTGCGAGGCAAGCTCGTCGCGGTCAAGCCGAATGATACCTGGGCGTCGAAAGACGATACGACCGGCGTCACTCAGCCCGATACGCTTCGGGCCGTGATCCGGCACCTGAAGAAGTTTGGTCCAAGGGAGCTGGTCGTCACCGGCGGCGCCGGGAGCGCAGAAACGGATGAGGTCTTCAAACTCGCCGGGCTGATGAAAGTCGTCGAAGAAGAGGGCGCGATCTTCTTCGATCACAACCGGCCCCCCTTCATCGAGGTTCAGCTTGAGTCGGCGGCTGAGCCGGAAGTGCAGGGACCACAACAAAAGGTGACGGTCAATCCGCGCGTTTTGGAGTACGAGACGCTCGTGGCGGTGAACCAGTTAAAGTTGCACGAAACTGCGACCGTAACGCTGGCCCTGAAAAACATTGCGATGTCGTACCCGGCCGCCGACTATTACGGGCACCCTCGCTCCAAGCAAAAGCACAAGCACGGTTTCTTCGACGACATGCACACGTTTATCGCCTCGATGGCCAAGCGGTTTCCGATTGCGCTGGCGGTGACCGTGGGTCACCCGGCAATGATCGGCACCGGACCGCTGCTCGGCCATTGCGTCGAAACGGGGCTGGTCATTGCCAGCCGCGATCCCGTGGCGGCCGATGTTGTGGGCGCCCGGCTGCTCGGCTTTTCGGCCCAGGCGGTCCGCCATCTCTGGGAAGCAGGGCGTCTGAAATTGGGCGAGACCGACACCGAAGCGATGAAGTTTCCTGGCCTGAGCATGGAAGACGCCTGGGCCAGGTTCACGGAGAAGGTCTATGGTCGTCGGCTGCCGTACGAGCAGCCATAGCGCCGGCTGCTTACGTCTGCTTGGCTTTCGCATGGCAGGGCCGTGTTTTAATGGTCGCCCGAACGCACGCTCTCCGGCCCTTCGACCGGCTGCAACGGAGATTCTGCCGGCCCGGCCAAGACTTTGCCGTCCGGCCGGAACCGAGAACCGTGGCACGGACAGTCCCATGACCGCTCGGCGGGGTTCCAGCGAACGACGCAGCCCAGGTGCGTGCAGATCGCCGAGACAAGGTGCAACGTACCTTTCTCGTCGCGCGAGCAGGCGATTCGCTTCCCGTCGATTTTTGCGATTTGTCCCTCACCGGGCTTGACGTCGGCGGCTTCCGTTTTCGCCGGTCGAGCGAGTCGGTCTGCGACCAGGTAATACGGGAAGTCGAGATTCTCCTTGATGTAGTCCCAGGCGCCCTTGGGCACCATCTTTCGTTCGACGGAGAACAGGTCCTGCCAGGGGTTTGCGCGGCTCAGCATGGCGTCGCGGGCCATCATTCCCGCCAGCGTGCCAAAGGTGATGCCATTGCCATTGAACCCGGCAGCGACAAACTGCCGCGGGGACGACTCGCCGATGAAGGGCAACCCATCTGGAGTCGCGATGACTTGCCCGGACCAACGATGATCGAGTTTCGTCTTTGGCAAGACTTGCAGCAGCATCGCTTCGAGTTGCCGGTATCGCGATTCCGTGTCGGCTTCCTGGCCCGTTTTGTGATCGTTGCCGCCAAAAATCACCCGATCATACTGCTGCCCCGCATCAATGCGCAGATAGTAGTAGGGATCGCTGGTGTCCCAAAGACTGAGATCAGGTTCCAGGCCCGCCGGCAGCAGGCCACTGACAACATACGACGTCTGGCCGGCCAGCTTCGTTTGCAAAAGCGAAGCCTTGAGCAGGCCGCCTTTCCCGGTGAGAGGCACGTGCGTCGCGATCACGACGTAGTCGCACTCGATTCTTACGTCGTTCGCCACGACGACGAGGGGATCATCTTCAATACCCGACACTTCGCTATGCTCGTGGATGACGCTCCCATCGCCCTGAACCAATCGCGCTAGTCCGGCAAGGTACGCCTTCGGATGAAACTTCCCCTGGTCGCGAATGCGGATGCCAGGCTTGTGGATGGCCGGCACATCGTCGACGTAGTCCAAGTCAAATCCCAGCTCACGGGCAAGCTCCGCCTCGTCTTTCAGTTGGTCTCTTTCATCGTCTTTCCCGTCGATGGCTGAACAGAGGAAGCCGGGAGTGCGGCGGAAATCGCAGTCAAGGGCGTTCTCGGTCACAACCTGCTCAATGAGATCAAGAGCGCTCGTACCGGCGTACCAGGTCAATGCCGCCCGGTCGCGGCCGACGAATCGGACGAGCTTCGTCAATCGTTCGTCGGTGACACAGGTAAGATGCGCGGTCGTGTGGCTGGTGTCGCCGCCGGCAAGAGAATCGCGCTCCAATACACAGACGCACTGGCCAGCCCGTTTAAGGAAATAGGCGGCCGACAACCCGGTCATGCCGCCACCCACCACCACGGCATCGAACCGGCCGGGCTGAGTCAAACGCTGGAAGGATTCGATCTGGACGTCATCCCAGATGGGAGTTGATTTGCCTATGAAAGTCGTCGTCACCTTAAATCTCCGCACCCATGTCGAACTGCTGCTTGTCTTCGCGGACGCCGCCCATGCCGCCGCCGATTCTGCGATAATCGTCCACCACTTCGATCGCACGCAAGAACTTGACCATCTTGAAACCGAGCTTGGTTTCGAACCGCGGTCGCAGCGGTGCGCCGTGTTGCAACGGTAGCGGCTCGCCGTTCAGCTCATAGGCGAGCAGGGTCTGCGGATAGCGACCGATGTCGAGCGAAACGCACTCGTAGTAGCACTGGCCTGACGTTTCGTGCTTGCCGAAGGAGTAAAACACCAGGTACTTGGCTGCCGGCAACGGCTGGCAGCGATTGAGGATTTCGGCAAGCCGCACTCCGCCCCACTTGCCGATCGAGGTCCAACCCTGAATGCAATTGTGCAGCGTCACTTGCTCCTGCTTGGGCATGGCCCGCAGGTCGTCCAGCGACAGCCGTAGCGACCGCTCCACCAGGCCCGTCACTTCCAGGCGGTAGTCGCGAAAATCGTTCGCCAACAGCCGCTCGTAGGTGTCGTCGTCTCCTTTGGCCTGCGGGTAGGCGGAAATGGGTGGATAACCGTTGGTGCGATGGTAAGGCGATATCTCCGATTCGTCGCGGACCTGCACGCTTTTCACGCCGTACAACAGCAACCAGCGCAGCGGCCCATAGACCATCGCCAGCATCCTGTGGACCGTCCGCTTGGCGTAGGCCGACGCAAGGTTGGCCGCCATGTGAAACAAGACGATGCCACCGATGATCGCCATTCCCAACCAGATCCCTTCGGTCGACCCGTCGGAGCGAGTACGGCCGAGCACCATCTTGTCCATCTCTTTGGCGAAGTCGTGCCAGAAGACCATCACCAGATGAATAGCCAAGAAGCCGCCGAAGAACACCAGACCGATGAAGTGCAGACTTCGCGCCGCCTGTCGATTGCCAAATAAACGCTCATACCAGCGGAACCGCGCAAGGATGGTGGGCGATTGCGCCAGCCCGGTCAGGATTTGCAGCGGCGTCAACAGAAAGACGACGCCGAAGTAGGTGAGCTGCTGCAGGGCGTTGAACGGCAACCCGCTGGAATAGGTGAAGGGTGGGTGCGGTTCCGGCGACTTCAGCTCCAAATAGGCGACGAGCGTCCGCCACGCGCAGGGGAAGATTTCCCAGGAGGCCGGCACGAGCCGCCGCCATTGCTCCGACGTGAACAGCACCGCCACGTAGCATAGGCCGCAAATCACCCACAGCGCCGCAGTCGAGAAGTGCCAGTAGCGGCCCAGTCCGAGACCATCGCCGCCGGGCAAAGCCAGCCAACCGCGCCACTCGCCTTCTTCGTCGGTCGAGCACCACATGCGGTCTTGGGGAAGCGGTTTGCGCAAGAGGTCCAGCCATTCGCTCGTCGGCCAGGCGTCGATGTTCCAATAAAGCTTGGGATGGGCGGAAAGGATCGCCAGACCGCTGCGCGCCAGCAACGTGAGAAACAACACGTTGAACCAGTGCGCGACGCGAATCTCCCACGGAAAACCCAATTCGTGCATCGCTATTTCAAAGACCGCTCAAAGAGTTTCGCCAAAGCCCTGCCCAGCCCTCGTTCGGAGAAGTGACTCGCCAGGCAACGCCAATAAATGATGCCGATCAAGCCGCCATGCCGATCGACGACGAGCGTGCCTCGGCTGCCGAAGCACGCGAGCAGCTTGTCGAGCGTGGCATCGTCGCGCACCTGCGCCCACTCCTTCGACATCACGCTTCCGACCGGCGATCGCGAGAATTCCATCAAACCTTTCGCCAGCGCACGGACCACATCGCGCTCGGTTAGCACTCCCACCGGCTTGCCGCCCTCCACCACCGCCAGCAAGCCCGATTCGCACTCCGCCAGTAACCGCACCGCCTCGACGACCGGGAGCCTCTGATCGCAGACACGCACTCCCTTGGCGGCAATGTCGCCTGCCCGCAGCATCGGATTGATAAGATCGGATTGGCAGACCAGGGGCACCGGCTGAGGAAACGATTTTGGGGACGGTTCCCAGGGGTGCTCTTGCTGCCAGTTCGCGACGTTGCTTCGGCTGATATGCCTGGTGGTTATCGAAAACATGGTGATGGTCTCCTTCGGCAAGCTCGCCCTACCAACAATTCCCTTAGCGGCGCCGCCTGCGACTGAGCATTTCTCGCGCCGCAGCACTGCGACCGCGGCACCGCCGAGGCAAAGTCCACCGATCGCCGCCGTGCGCAAGGTTTGCTTCCAGCGCTCGGGGCCATCGAGCCGCGCGGTGGGATAGCGGACTTCGGGGAAAGCGCCTGTTGGTCCCCTGGGCCCACTATCGAGCGCCATCTTCAGCACTTGTGCCAAGTGCATTGCCTGGCGGTTCGTCCCTTCCGCGATTTGATGCCGGCAGCTAAAGCCGTCGGCGATGATCAGCGTATCTCCCTCGGCGGCGGCGACTGCGGGGAACAATTGTTGCGAGCCGATCTTCATCGAAATGTCGTAATTCCCTTCCTCAAAGCCGAACGAGCCGGCCATGCCGCAGCAACCCGAGTCGAGTATCTGGCCATAGTCCAGCCCCATGCGCTGCAGGATTTTCTCCTCGCCCTCCATGCGGATGATCGACTTCTGGTGGCAATGTCCGTGTACCACGGCGCGGCGATCGAGCGGCGGAGGACGGTAATCGTGCTTCGCTAAAAACTCGCCCAATGTAAACGCCTGCTGAGAGAGCCGCTGGGCGTCGAGATCGCTCGGAAATAGGTTCCGCAACTCGTCGCGAAAGACGGCCACGCAGCTCGGTTCCAAACCGACGATCGGTACGCCTTGGCGAATCGGTTCGCGCAATGGCTGCCGGCGTCGAAGCGGACTTCGCCCGACATATTCCGCCGCCGCTCGGCCGCTAGCGCAGCCGCGTCGACGGAAGGCGATTCGTCGAGATGCCGTGCAGGGGGGCGGAAAGTGTCGGGAGCAAGTGCATTTCGTTAAGCGTGCGAATGAAGCCGGCGCCTTTATCCGGCCGTTAGCGCGTTGCATTTCTCGTGCCCCGCCCAGTAACCCCGCGGCTGCCGTTATCGACGGCCTCTCGGCTTGCAAGTTAGAATGTGGTTTTGACGACATCCGCCTCGAGGAACCCCTCCGATGCCCTTGCGTGATCATTTTCGTCCCCCGCTTGACGAGCAGCGCCACTGGGAAGCTATGCACGCGACGTGGCCGGTCATGATGGTGGTTGGGTTGGGCCAGAAGCTTCCGCCGGGATATTTCGCCGAGCCGAGCGTGCATTCCGGACGGAGCGCGGAAATCGATGTGATCACCTACGAATCCGAAGGGACGGCCCGCGCGCAGCGCGAGGAAGGCCACGGCGGCGTGGCGACGGCGGTCTGGGCCCCCCCCCAGCCAACGCTCGTCGTGGCCACGAACCTGCCCGGCGAGGAAGTGTACGAAGTGCAGGTCTACGATGGGCGGCGACGTACCCGCTTGGTGGCGGCGGTGGAAATCGTCAGCCCATCGAATAAGGACCGTTCAGCAAGTCGGCGGGCGTTCGTCGCCAAATGCGCGGGATTGCTGCGCGAGCGGGTTTCGGTGGTGATTGTCAACATCGTAACGACGCGCACTCCAAGCCTCTACGCGGAGTTACTCGACTTCTTGGGCCGGTCCGATCCGCGCCTAGGTTCCGAGCCGCTTTATTCAGTGGCCTGCCGCATGACGAAGCAGGGCGACGACTGGCAGTTGGAAGCCTGGGCCGAGACGCTTTCTCTACGAGAAGCTCTGCCCACCATGCCCTTGTGGCTGGCCGACGACCTCGCCATTCCGCTTGATCTGGAGAACAGCTACGAAGAAAGTTGCAAGGGGCTGGGTATTGCTCACGCCCCCGAATAGTCGCGAATTTTGTCGCGGACGATGGTCAGACCGATGCGCTTGGCGTTCGGCCGTTGAGCAGATGCACGGCGCCCGGCCCCGAGGTGGAGAGACAGACGCCAAGCTTGCCGGTGAACTTGGCGTAGGCGCAGGCCATGAAGGCGGCGCCTTCCTCGTGCCGCACCTGGATGAAGCGGATTTGTCTTGCCGCGTTCGCAGGACCTCCAGGATGCCGTTGTTGCCGTCGCCCGGATAGCCAAAGATCATCGACACGCCCCATTCGATGAGCCGGTCGATCAACAAATCGGAGACGGTGGTTTTGGCCATGGCTTGAATCATCGGGTGAGTTACCTTGCCTTGGCGCCCATCGCCTCCGGCCCGGTCTCGGCCGAAACCGCCGTGCAGCGCGTGACTTGCCATGGCGCCGGGAGCAACCGCTTGTTCGTCTTCTCATGGATGCAGAACCGCACTGCCTCGCCGTCGCCGAGATTCTCGGTTGGCAGATCGGCGTAGAAGACGCCAATTTCGGCATCGGAGGTTTCGATCCGCCGCTTTCCAGAGGAGCCGTCGCATTCGACGAGAATGGTTGCCGGAGCGTCGAGCATCACCCGCAAGGTTTTGCCGGGCGGTATTACTTTGCGGCGATGGTTGGGCCGCCAGATGACAAGCCGCGACTCAATGCCCTCGATCAGATAACGCTGCGTGGTTTGAGGCGGCAGGTCGTAGACACGGCCTTCGGCCAGCGAGCGGCGGAGCTTGATATACTCGGCGTGCGCCCAGGCGAGCGGCATGGCGGATCCGGCCGGCCGGCCAAAATAAAGCTCGCGCGAGGCAATATCGTCGGTATCCCAGACTTGCTCGGGCATCATTTTTCCCTCATTGGCAAATCGCTCCATGGCGGCCATCAGCCGCCGGGCTTCGTCGGGCCGCCCGGCGAGCAACTCGTAGTGGGCCCGTTCGCCGGTCAAGAGCGGCCAGAGCCGCCCGATGCCGCGACGGCCATCAAACGGTGAGCCGTCCTCCTTTTCGCCGTAGCCGTCGTGATTGTAACGGTGCCAGCAGGGGCCATACGGCGTATCCGTCTTCAATACGGCGTCGATGACCTTGATCGTATCGAGAATGCGCGGATCGTCCGGCGCTCGCAAACCGAAGCGGACGTAGGCCAAGGCGTCGACACTCACGATTTGCCACGGTGGAAGGTCTTGATCGCGCTCCGGGCGATACCACAACTCGTCCGAGTGGCCCGAATACTTCACCGGCTCGCCGTGTCGGTCGGGCGGCGCGACGCGGAGATAATAACCCGGCACGCCGACTTCGCGGGCCAGCGGTGTGTCGTGGACGTAGGTCCAATAATCAATCGAGTCGTGCCATGAATCGGCCGTTTCGCGAAAGAACGCGCCCATCATCGTTGCGCCCTGCTTATCGGCCTGCTCGGCGGTGACGACCAGGGCCGCGATCATGTTCGACAAGGTGAACGGCGTGAAGCCGCGGGCATTTTCCCAGCGGTCTTGCTCGGCCCAGGGACCGCTCTTTACGATGTGCGCGGCGGCGGCGCGCAGCATCGGCCAGAACCGCCGCCGATCTTCGTCGGTAAGCAAACCCGCCCGATTGATGAGGTCGAACAGCAGCACGGGCATCGAGGTTTCGCCCAGTTGCTTGCCGGTCCACACGGCCTGGCCGTTCACAGCCTGGTTCTGCGGCCAGCCACCATTGTTTTGCTGCGTGGCCTGGCAGTATTCCAAGGCCCGTCGCGCGGCGCGGCGGTCGCCCACGGCCAGCAGGCCGCCGGCGGTCATATACAGATCACGCGGCCAGACGACGTGATAGCCTACAGGCCCGAACACGTCGTTCGTCTTTCGCGCCTGGCCCCAGGGAACCGTCAAGCTGGCAACGAACGCGCCCGGCACGCTCTTGTCTTCGTGGGCGCACAGCACCATCGCGCTGACACGAGACAGATCGCGCGACGCGCTGGGAGCCAAGTCGCTGTAGTTCAGGCCGGCTTGCCAATTGCGCCATGGGGCCACGTAGTCTTCCCGCAGAGCGTCGAAGTCGGCCAACAGTGATTGTCGTGCTCGCAGACCCGCCTCTTGCGGCGCTGCCCCAAACGCCAACGCCAGCACGAACTCGCCGCCCTGGCTGAGGTCGATTTCGCCGACGAGGCTGACGTCGCCGGGCGGCGCCCGGCGGTAGGTCTGCGTCAGCCGTCCGTGGCGGCGGAGTTGCTGGCGGCCGTCCGAAACGCTGGTGAATCCGACCGAGCGTTTTTTCCATCCCGCGGACGAAGCGAGTGCCAGCATGTGCCCGTCTTCTTCCGCGAACAACATCGCCTCGCCTTTGTAGTCGCCCAGCCAGGCCTGGTTGAGCCAACCGTGGTTGCCCAAGTGCGGGTTGACCAGGACGTGCAGGCGATAATCAGCGAGACTGCCTGACAAAGGCACAAAGCGCGTTTTTTGCAGCAGCACCGGGAAACGCGGATGCGAAAAGATTTGCTTTTCGGTCCGGTAGCGGCCTGCGAGACAGGTGTTCCTGAGACGGTAGAGCGGCACGCCGTCACGCGCGTATTCGATCGAGTGCTCGGCATCGTTCTTCTCTTCCGAATAAAAGCCGTCGGAGGCGGTGACGACCAGTCCCATCTGAGCGACGGCCGGCTGGTCGACTCGCGGAAAAAAGACCTCGGTGACGATGCCGTGGTTAAGCGTAAACCATAGGTTCGAGCCGGGACCGCACGCGGTGCCGACACCTTGCTTGGCGCTGGAAGTCCAGTGCGGCGTTTTTCCTGGCCAGCCTGGTGCGATCTCTAATTCTGAGCTGAACTTGCGCCACGCCCATCCCGCCGCCGAGGCCAAGAACAGCGCACCCGCCCCCAGACTCAGCGCGCGATTGCCCTGGAAAAGTCGGCGAACCGAGGTGCGGTGATGATTTACGCCCTTGCTCATGTGGCCTCTGCCTTTCCGGCGACCGCGCCGATGCTGTTCCGTACAAAGGCATTTGCGTGCAAATCGGGGGCCGTTGTGTTTTTTCGACAACCGGGTAAAAAATGGCGGCGGCTCGGGCTTATGCCGAATCGCACTTCACGCTTCGCCCAGTTCACGGCGAACGTCGGGATCGGTTTCTACGGCAAGGCGCGACTCAACCGCGCGGCGTGCGCCTTCTGCCTTCTGCCTTTTCGGATGGTGGGCCGGCGCTTGCAAGCTCGCTGGTCCCACCCTACTTGCCTGGCAGCACGAGTCCCATCTCGCCCATCAGCAACTGCATGTCTTCCCAGACGTCCTTCTTGGCCGCCGGGTTGCGCAAGAGATAGGCTGGATGGTAGGTACACAAGACCCGGCAGCCGCGATACTCGAAGAACCGTTTTCGCAGCCGGCTCATCGTCGTTTCGGTATTGAGCAAGGCCTGGGCGGCCACCAGGCCGAGGCAACAGATGAATTCGGGCTGAATGATGTCGAGCTGTCGATCGAGATACTCGCGGCAGTTGGCCGTCTCGGTCGGCAGCGGATTGCGGTTGCCCGGTGGGCGGCACTTGAGGGTGTTGAGAATGTAAACGTCCTGTCGTCGCAGCGTGCAGGCTTCGATGATTTTGTTGAGCAATTGTCCGGACCGGCCGACGAACGGCTCGCCCTGGGCGTCTTCGTCGGCGCCCGGCGCTTCGCCCATGAAGCACAGCCGGGCACTGGCGTCGCCGACGCCGAACACCGTTTGCTTGCGCGTGGTGGCCAGTTCGCCGCAGCGCTCGCAGCCGCGCACTTGCCCGCAAATCAGATTGAGCGCCATCTCGCGTTCGGCGTGCGGCAGCTTGGGTGCCCCTCGGCGCATGGATGATTCGCTTTCGTCCGACCGCCTGCGGCGGGCACTCGTGCAACGGCTGGAAAGTCTTCAACGGGCAGGCGTCAATGAACTGCCGCGGCCGGCGAGTGCGGCGGTGCCGTCGAACGAGGCCGGGCCGATGCGCGAGACGCCAAAGCGGCACGCCGTTGCCGACGCCCAGCCAAGGGCCGCCGCACCTCAACCCGTCGCAACCCGCGCCTGCACCGGCGGCGGTGGCGACGCTGGACAAGCCGGCGCAACCGGCGAAAAGCGGTGCGCTGTTTGCCTCGCCCGCCTGGGACATATTGGTCTTGGCCTTCCTGGGCGTGGAGTGCCCGCTGAGCAAACTCTATGCGCCGCGGCTGGCCGAACTCGCCGGCGAATTCGCGAACGTCGGTGTGCGAATCGTCGGCATCGATTCCAATCAACAAGACTCGTTGGCCGAAATCGACGCCTTTACGCGCCTGCATCGGCTTCCGTTCCCTGTCCTTAAAGACATGGGCAACCGCTTGGCCGATCGACTGGCGGTCAAGCGGATCACGGAAGTGGTTGTGCTCGACCGGGAGCGGCGGGTGCGCTATCGCGGGCGGGCCGACGATCAGTATCAGATCGGCGTTCAACGCCAGAAGCCCACGCGCCGCGATCTGGCCGAGGCGGTCGAAGAAATGCTGCGCGGCGAGCGGGTCAGCGTGCCGGAAACCGAACCGGTCGGCTGCTTCATCGGCCGGCGGCGAACGCCCGCCAAGGACGGCAAACTCAGCTACGCCCGGCACGTCGCTCCGATCTTGGAGCGGCGATGCCGGACCTGTCATCGACGCGGTCAGGCGGCGCCGTTTGCGTTGACGACCTATCAGGACGCCGTCGACTGGGCCGAAACGATCGGCGAGGTCATCGAGGACCGCAGAATGCCGCCCTGGCACGCCGACCCGAAGTACGGCCGTTTTGCCAACGATCCTAGCCTGACCGATGATGAGCGGCGAACGCTCCTCAATTGGATCGACGATGGGCTGCCGTTAGGCGGTCCGAGCGAGTTGACTTCAGCCGACGACCTCCGCGACGGCTGGATGATCGGGCGACCGGATGTGACGCTCGCCATGCCGGAGGTTTTTCGAGTGCCGGCGGAAGGCGTCGTTGAATATCAACAGTTCTCCATCGATCCGGGCTTCGGTTCGGACCGCTGGATCGTGGCGGCCGAAATTCGGCCGCGCAATCGCGCGGTGGTGCATCACGCGACGCTGTTTCTGACGCCGACCGCGGGGGGTGCGCAGGTCGAACAAGGTTCGCTCGGCTCGTTCTGCGTCGCGGCAATGGCGCCCGGTAGCGGTCCCCTTACTTTGCCCGGCGGGATGGCCAAGCGCGTCCCCGCGGGCTGGTGCTTTTCGCTGCTCGTACACTACGTGTCGGTGGGCTCGCCCCAGACCGATCGGACCAGCATTGGGCTGAAGTTCGCCGCTCCGCACACGGTCCACAACGAAGTGGCCACGCGATTGCTGGTGGACGAACACCTTGCCATTCCTCCGGGGGCTGCCGACCACCGCGTCGAGCATTCCGTACGGCTCAACGACGAAGTGCTGTTACTGGCAATATTTCCTCACATGCACTCCGCGGCAAGTCGTTTCGTTATCAGGCACGATATCCGGACGGTTCGCAAGAAACTCTGCTGTACGTGCCGCGTTATGACTTCGATTGGCAGCACCGCTACGCGTTGCTCGAACCGAAGCGGCTGCCTTCGGGCACCGTGCTCAGTTGCCAGGCCGTGTACGACAATTCGCGTGCGAATCCGCGCAATCCCGATCCCAGCGTCATGGTTACGACCGGGCCGCAGAGCAGCGACGAAATGTTCAACGGTTATTTCGACGTGGCATTGGCCGATGAGGGTCTGCAAAGCGTTTCTCACCGCTGGTCTGCGCTACTGCGTTACGGGACTCATCCGGCGATGGCGTTGTTGAAATACCCGATACGAAAACCTGCTTCGATTTCAGGTTGAATACGCCAACCGAGATACCGACCGCGTGGTGTCGCTGCCCGGCCAGTTGGTCGCCCGCGAGCACATCGGCGGCATGTATATGGAAGGAGAGGTGCGGCTCCGGAAGGAGTCGAAGCTGAGCTATCTGGTGCGATACGACTTGCTGGACCACCGCAGTATCGTGCCGCCGCCGGGCAGCACCCTCACGACCGGCCGGTTCGACGTCAAACGGACAACTGTCGGCGTCAACTACCAGTTGACCGGCAATAGCCTGTTGATGCTCAACTACGAACGCTGGGTTCTCCCCGGCCCGCTACCCGATTTGAACGTCTACGGCGTGCGCTGGGCAGCCACGTTTTGACGACCAAGCCTGACAATCTCTTCATCTTGCGGCGCAATTGTTGCACGATTCGGGCGGTCGTCCTAACATAGATATTGGAAAGGCGGTTTATCGCTTGAAACAGGAGCCCGCCATGCTCAGTCTTGCCAGTTCGTCGCGTCATCAACGTGAGACCAGCGCCCTCATCGAGCAGCAGATTCAGCGCTGGTTGATGCTGCAACAGGCCGTGGAACAACGTTCGCCGCCGTGCGATTCGGTCGCCTGCGGACACTACATCGCCATCTCGCGCGAGGCCGGCACGGGCGCCGAGCAAATCGCGCGTGCCGTCGGCGACGAGTTGGGCTGGCGGACGCTCGATCGCGAGCTGCTCGGCTTGGTGGCCAAGGCCGCCGCCTGCTCGCCCTACGACGTCGAATTGATCGACGAGACGGGCGTGCGCTGGATCATGGAAATCTTCAATCACTGGATCGAGCACGCCCCGGTGAGCCACGAGAAATACTTCCTTCGTCTGTCGGCCGTGCTGCGGGCCGCCGTGCGGCAGGAAAACGTGGTGATCGTGGGCCGCGGCGCGCGGTTCTTGTTGCCGCACGACAAAGGGCTTTCCGTGCGGCTGATCGCTCCCAAGCACTTTCGCATCGAACAGGTGCGGCTGTTGCAGGGAATAAGCTTGGAGCAGGCCCGCGAATGGGTCGACCAGACCGACCGCGACCGGCGCGAGTTCGTGTTGCAGCACTTCCACCACGATGTCCACCATATCCACCTCTACGATTTGGTGCTCAACGTCGAGAAGCTCGGCGCCGACGGCGCCGCGCGGCAGATTGCCGCGGCCGCCCGCGACGTGTTTCCGCGTTGAACGGTCACTTCTGACGCGCGCCATGCAAACAATGGCGGTGGCTGGGGCAGAAGCTGGCCGAGATCGATCCGGCCATTGCCAAAACGCGCCGTTCGGCCGGCGATGTCCCGGTGGCGGCGCGACCGGGGCATCGCCGCGGCGGAGCGGTTAGGTCAGGAACCGGCCGAGCGCGCGGCTCTGCCCCAGCCACCGCCGTTGGTTTCGCCTTCTGCAGCGTGGCGTATAGAATACTTGCATGGCTGCTGTACCCGAACGCGAGACGATCTTTTCCGCCGGCCGGCTGGCGGGCATCGATTATGGCACAGTGCGCGTGGGCGTGGCCTTGACCGATGCGCGGCGGACGTTGGCCAGCCCCTACGAGATTTACCGCCGCCGCGACCGCGCCGCCGACGCACGCTATTTTCAGTCGCTCGTGGCTCAAGAACGGATCGTGGGCTTCGTCGTGGGCCTGCCGGTACACCTGAACGGGCGTGAAAGCGAGAAGTCGCGCGAAGCCCGGCAGTTCGGCGAGTGGCTGGCCGAAACAACCGGCCTGCCGGTGGCCTACTTCGACGAGCGATTCACGACGGCCGAGGCCGACCAGTTTCTCGGCGCGGCGGAACTGACCAAGAAGCAGCGGGCGGCCCGACGCGATATGCTGGCCGCGCAGATTATGCTGGCGGCGTTTCTCGAATCGACCTCGCCGGGCGAACCGGCGCCCCTTGACGACTGAGTGCGACGCCGATGGCAACAAGATTGATTATCGGCTGCGGTTACCTGGGCGGCCGCGTGGTCCGGCGCTGGCTCGCGGCGGGCGATGCGGTGTATGCCGTGACGCGCCGGGCCGACCGCGCCCTGGCCTGGCAACAGGAAGGACTCAAGCCGGTCGTGGCCGATGTCACCGACCGCCCAACGCTCGATTTGCCAACAGCCGACACCGTGCTCTATGCCGTCGCCCACGATCCAAGGTCGGGCAAGAGCCACACCGAGACACACGTGGTCGGATTGACGAACGTGCTCGACGCGCTGCCCCCCACGTTTCGGCGGCTGATCTATATCAGCACGACCGGCGTTTACGGCGACGGTCAGGGCCAGTGGGTCGATGAAGAAACTCCCTGCCATCCCCAGCGGCCGGCGGGCGTGGCATGCCTGGCGGCCGAACGAATGCTTGAAGCTCACGGCCACGGCCGGCGGGCGGTCATTCTGCGTCTGGCGGGCCTCTATGGTCCCGATCGAATCCCCCGCATCGACGCGCTGTTGGCCGGCGAGGCGCTCGACGCTCCGCAACACGGCTTCTTGAATCTGGTCCACGTCGACGACGCCGTCGAAGCCGTGCTTGCCGCCGACGAGATCGAGACGAGCTTACCGCGACGCTATCTGATTGCCGATGGCGCTCCGGTGGAGCGGGACGAATACTACGCCGAGTTGGCGGGGTTGGTCGGCGCACCGGCTCCGCGGTTTCGGCTGCCCCAGCGCGAGACGCCGGCCTACGCCCGTGCGACCGCCGACAAGCGCGTCTCGAACGCCCGCATGTTGGCCGAGCTCCAGCTGACGCTTCGTTATCCGAGCTACCGTGAGGGGTTGAGGGCGATCGTGGCCGGGCGACAGGCATTGGGCGAGTAACGGGCTGACCACCGCCCGAGGTTATATGCGGCTAGTCGTGAATTGGAACCAGGTGGGGGGTGATCTCCAGCGCGCTGGAGATCGCGGCCAACGGCAGATCGCCAAACGGTTGAAGGGTTTTCCCGCGGTCCGCCGGACTTGGGGACATGATCCAAACGATCGAGTCGTTTACGGATTTCAATCCGTCGTCCGGAGTCGAAACGACGCCTTACGCCTCCGGCGCCTTTACCGATCCCACGATGAGCGCGCAAGCGCACGCCGCGCCGGTAGCAGCGCCGGCGGTACCCGAACCGTCGAGCCTCACGCTGTTCGGCGTGGCGGCTGGGATGTTCGCTGGTTACCGCGGCTGGCGGCGAAGAAAACAGGCATCCATCGCCTGACCGTCTCGGCGAATTCGTTAAGCTCGCGCTCGGCCGGAGCTTCAGGCGCGCGCGGTGGGACGGCGCTCGCAAGCTCGCTTGTCCCACGCTACGGATGGTGGATGGTCGTCAGCAGAAAACTAAAACGGCAGCAGCACCCCCAGCGAGGCGATGTGGATCTGGGCGCGGAGCGTGCTGTTGTTGAAATCGCCGCCGGCCAGGAGGCTTGTGCCCACGTACCGCGTGGGACCGAAGGAGTATTGATCAGCGGCGTTCACCCTGCGATTTAGGGCAGGCCGATCGGCGACGTGAAATCGGCGGGCTTCACGGCCAACAGCGAGCAGGGCACGTGCGTCACCAGCCGCTCGGCCGTGTTGCCGATGAACACGCCCGGAATGCCGCTGCGGGCCATCGTGCCCATCACCAGCAGGTCGACGTGGTGGACCCGAATGAAATCGAGAACGGCGGTGTCGGCGATGCTCAGCCCTTCGACGATGTGCAGCTCCGCCTTGACCGACGGATTCGGCCCGGCAACGCGGGCCAACTGCTCGTCCAGCCGCTGCCGCCCGTCGGCCTTCACCTTGTCGTGATAAATCTGCGCGCTCGTGTCGAGCAGGCCGGTGCTCCAGAGGCGGTCGAGCGGATAATCGACGGCGTGCAGCAAGTTGACCTTGGCCCCGGTCAGCGCTCCCAGCGCCAGCCCTAATCGCAAGGCGTTCTCGGCCACCTCGCTCAAATCGCTGGCCACCAGAATGCTGGTCGGCAGCGGATGCGGTTCGGGCCGCGTGATCCACACCGGGCAGGGGCAATTGTGCAGCAGCTTCATGGCCGTGCTGCCAAACAGAAACCGCTCGACGGCGCCCACGTTGCGCGTGCCGACGATCACCACGTCGTACTGCCCACGCTCGACCTCGCGCGTGAGTTCCACCCACCCCTCGCCGCTGACGAGCCGGGAGTCGGCGGTCAGACCTCGCGCTTTGGCCTCGTGGACCAGATGGTCGAGGGCACGGCCGCCCGACTTTCGAAGCTGGCCGGTGACGCGCGAGGCATCGCCTCCCAGCGAAACGATGGTCGCTTCGGGCAGGTCGACGGCGGCAAAAAACGTGACGCTGGCCGCCGATGTTTCGGCCAGCCAGAGGCCATGCTTGATGGCTTCTGCGACGGGCGGCGAAAAGTTGCTCGAACCCACGCCGTCGGCCTGCAAAAGATCGACGCCCACCAGGACTTTCTGAAACGGTGCCATGAGGTTGTTTCCCGACGAATTCGTTGACATCGCGCGCCCAGACCGAACCGGCCGGCGTCGAACAGGCCGATTGCGGGCCTGCCGCAACTCCGGCACGCTCCAGCTTACACTAGGGACATGCTTCGATGTAGCGGGGACATGATGTGCGAAACGGCGCGCCGAGCACGCTTAGCACAGCTTTCGGCACGCAATCGTATCGCTCCCCGCCGCAATGCCTTTGTTGCTTTCGCGGTTTTTCTCGGCGTTTTCGGCGTCGGATGTGGTTCGGCTCCGCTTCGGCGCACCACGTGCTTTAGTAACCGGTGGGTCGTTCATCGACGACGTTCTTACCGACTTGATTAGAAAGAAGCGCGACTACGCCCGTTTTGAATGAAAAGTCTTATTGGCAGCTTGCCGACCGCGGCCTTGCCGCGTGCGACAGGCAGGAAACCGCACGGAGTTACGAACCATGAACACCTACAAAGACAGCGAAATTCATTGCGACCATTGCCAATGGACGAGCGAGCGTGCGCTCTGGCACGACGACGTCCGCGTATGGGAGCAAGAGATCGACGAGATGGGCGCGAAGCTGCGCCGAGTCGAGGCGGTGCTGATCCAGCACCGGCACGACTTGCAAGTCCACGCCGCCGCGCTGCGGCTGTACGACGACCGGGACGCTCGCCGGGAGCACGCCTTGGCCCAATACGAGAAAGAAGGCAACGACGAAAAAGGGATGGTGCTGGAGCACGCGCATGAGTCGGAGGTCTCTCAACAGGCCCGGCAGCGCGAACGCCACCACGAGTTGAAGGCAGCTCAGCGGCGGCTGATGGCGAATCTGTTGGCCATGGCCAAGATCGCCGATCACTTGCAAGACTGGGATTGGTGATGTCCGTCACGCTCGGCTCTTGACGGTCAGCCAAACCGGGCCATCGGGCCATAAGCCCAAAGACGCAATCGGCTTGACGACTTGACCGGGCCGAAGGGTGACGTCGAATTCTTGAAGCACTCGGGCGACGACGAGTTGCATCTCCAGCAAGGCAAATTCATTTCCGATGCACTGGTGCGGCCCCCCGAGAAAGGGAAAGTAAGCTTCCTTCGGACGACCGGCCATGCGCTCAGCGGTGAAACGGTCGGGGTCGAAGACGTCCGGCGCGTCCCAGAAAGCGGGATGCCGGTGAGTGACGTACGGGCACAAAACCACCGTCGAACGCGCCGGGATACGGAAACCGCCGATCTCGTCATTCGCGACAACGCGGCGCGGGACGACCCAGATCGGCGGGTATAATCGCAGTGACTCTTGGATGACGGCACGCGTGATGTGCAACCGCGGTGCATCCGCCGCGCTGGGCAGCCGATCGCCGATCACCGCCTTGATCTCCTGGCAGACACGCTCGCGTATCGGCGCATGAGAGGCAAGCAAATACCAGGTCCAGGTGAGCGCGGTGGCCGTCGTCTCGTAGCCTGCGAGCAAGAAGTTCAGAACCTCGCTGCGGAGCTGGTCGGCGGTCATTCTTTCGCCCGTTTCTTCGTCGCGGGCCTGAACGAGCATCGAAAGCAGATCGCCGCGGTCCGCCTCGTCGCCCAGCCGCTCTCGGACAATCGCCGTCACGATCTGTTTGAGCGTCGACACCGCCTTTTTGAATCGGCGGTTCGTCGACGTCGGCACCCAGCTCGGTGAACCGAAGGGATGATGGAGTCGATATTCGAAATACTGGCCCAGCACGGCGAACGCCTGGCCTACTTCGTCGGCCTCATGGCTTACATCCCGATCGAAGAGTGTCCGGCTCGTGATGCCAAGAGTCAGGCGCGACATCTCGCGTCGCGCCTCGATCACCTTTTCTTCTTCTTCCGCCGCCATGTCACGCCATCGCGATACCAGCCCGGACGCCGCGTCGACCATCACGCCGGTGTACTCGGCCAGCCTTTGCCGGTGAAAGGCGGGTTGTGCCATCCGCCGCTGTCGAAGCCAGAAAGCCCCTTCCGACACGGTCAGGCTGTCGCCAAATATTCGCCGCATCAACCGGTACTGCCAGCCGCGCAAATAGTTCTTAGGATGCTCGTGCAACACGCGTCGGACGTGCTCCGGATGGAAGAGGAAATGGACCACCACCGGCCCAATGCGGAAACGAAATACGTCGCCGAACCGCTCCCGTGCCTGCATTTGAAAGCTCAGCGGGTCGCACAGGAAGGCGCCCAAGGGGCCATAGGGCAGCGGAATGGCATGAGTGATTCCTGGGGCCACAGCCATGTCAGTGTGCCGCTGGTCGGCCGCCGTGAAACTCGCCGTGACCGGCGTCGTCCCAGCTTTGACCGTTGACCAGCACGTCGGCCACGAGCTCGCTCGACAATGCGCGGCGCACCGCGGCCAGCACCTGGCGATGTTCCATGGGCTTGTTGTAAATCAAGCTCAGGCAAATCGGCTGGGGAGTTTCCGTGTCGACATGCTCGAGCACGGCGGTGCCCCCGCCCGCGGCCGCTTGCGACTCGAGGTGCTCCGGCGTCGATGCCAGCGGCCGAGGAGGCCCTCCCTTGAGAAGGTCTTCGAGGCCGTCGGTGTCGTACCACCGCACCGAACCTTGCTGCTTGACGTGCAGCCGCAGCCAACGGCGGAGCGAACGCCCCAGCGCCTTGAAGTCGGCGGGCGTGAGCGCCTGGCGAGGATAGATATCGAAGTTGACGGTCACAGCGGTCCTTCTATCGGGTCCGGTTCTGGTCTGTGGCGGAACGGGCAGAGGCGCCGCCCTCACCCAACATCGTCTCGCAAGCACTCTGGCACTTGCGGCACTCCTTGGCGCATTGGCTCATGTGTTGATCGTCGGTAAACCGCTCGCAGGCTGCGGCACAGCGGGCGCAGGCGTCGGCGCACGCCTTGCATATCAGGCCGCTGAACGGACCACCCCGCGAGACGATCTGGTCGGCGGCGGCGCAAATCTCAGCACAGTCGAGGCAAGTCTGCAACGTCTCCCGATGGGCCTTGTTTCCCTCGCTGACGAGATCGAGGCAGTGGGCCGCGCACGAATCGCACGCTTGCTGGCACGCGCCACACTCGGCGGCGCATTGCGAGGTCGGCTGCGCGTGATGCTCGTGCGCGGCCTTGCTTGCGGTGGCCGCTCGGATTCCGTTTGGCCGAGACGATTCATTACGGCCCTGGGCAAGGGCCTGAAGACTGAAGGCGACCGCGACGGCAAGGGTGGTTGCGGCGACGAACGCAGAGGCACGGGCAGTAGCTCGCATGACAGAATCTCCTTTTTGGGGTACGACACACACGCACAAAAGCCCCACCTAGCAATTCTTGGGCCACTGCACCCAGATTAGGGCCGTAACGCGGTGACCGTGGCCATCTGCCGGTGTGCCGACGTCGCAGGACGGGTCGGGGCAAACCGCGCCGGTGCCAAAGAAACCAGTCCACTGGCTGAACCTCTCCGATCGGCAGTGCCTCCATATCCACCAGAAAGTGGGGTAAACCGGCCGCGACCATTCATGCTAATCTCCGCCGCTGCCGATATTCGCGGTTGCACGCCGGGCGCTCCGCCTCAAGCAAATCCCCGGCATTTGGTCGTCAGGGAAGATGGGTCGAATAGACAAAGATCGCTGGTTCGACGGTTTGTGGCTGACAGCATGTCTGGCGGCATCGAGCGTCTGGTGCATCTCCGCCGGTCGGCAGCTTAGCGCGACATTCGACGAGCCGCTCTATCTCGAACGCGGCCTGGAAGTCTGGCGAACCGGCAGCCACGCCGGGCTGATGAAGCTCGGCACCATGCCGCTGGCCATCGATGGGTGTACGCTGCCACTCTATCTATATGAGCGCTGGTCGGCGACGCCGATCGACCCGGTGCGCGACCTCAACCGCATACTGCCCTGGTCCCGCTCGGCGGCACTGGTTTTCTGGTGGCTGCTGCTGGTTTATGGTTGGCTGGCCGGCCGGTCGTTGGCCGGACCCTGGGGCGGACGTCTGGCCGTCGCCTGGCTGGCCTGCGAGCCGAACCTGCTGGCCCACGCCGCGCTGGCCACGACCGACATCGCCGTCAGCGCCTGCCTGCTGGCCCTGGTCTATCACTTTCGCGCCGGGCGCGAACGATCGTGGTGGCCGCGCGTCGGCCTGCCGGGCTTGTGGTTCGGCGCGGCGCTGCTGGCCAAGGCGTCGGGCATGGTCTTTGGCCCGCTCTGCCTGATCGCCGTCGAAGCCCACCGGATGTGGAACACCCGGCCCTGGCCGGATTATCCGTCGGCCCACACTAACCCGAAGCGCAAGCGAGGAGGAACGGCCGACTTGCCTCGCTTGCGCTTCGGGTTTGTGTTGCGGCAGTCTTTGCGCGGGTTCGTGGGCCCAGGAATCATCCGCGCATGGCTCCTGCGAGCATCGATCAGGGACTTGTCGCAGATCGCTGCGATCGGCTTTGCGGTGACGTTGATCTATTGCGGCTGCGACTGGCGTCCGGAACCGAGCTTCGTGGCCTGGGCGCATGGGCTGCCCGAAGGCCGGGCGCACGACGCGCTGGTTTGGCTCTCCGAGCACCTGTGCCTGTTCAGCAATGCGGGTGAGGGGCTGGTGCGACAGGTGAAGCACAACATGCGGGGCCATCACGGATCGTATCTGCTGGGCCGCGCCTACCCGCAGCCCGTGTGGTATTACTTTCCGGTGGCACTGGCGGTCAAGCTTTCGCTGCCGTTGCTGGCGGCACCGCTGGCCGTGCTGGCCGCGCGACGCCGCGCCGCGTTGAATTGGGCGCTGGCCGTGACGGGAGCGCTGTTTTTGTTCAGCCTCAACTGCCGAGTGCAAATCGGCATTCGGCTGGTGCTGCCGCTGGTGGTGTTTCTGGTGGTCGCGGTCGCCGGCGGGTGCGTCGGAATCATCACGCAGAGCCGACCGTGGCCGCGGCGACTCTGGATTGCCGGTTCGCTGGCTGCGGTGCTTTGGACGAGCGCCGCGGCCTGGCGAGCATGGCCCGAAGGGCTTTGTTACACCAACGAACTGTGGGGCGGAAGCGACAACGGTTATCTCTGCCTGAGCGATTCCAACTACGACTGGGGACAAGGCGTCAAAGAGCTGGCGGCCTGGACCCGAGGCCGCGGCTGGCCGCAACTCGACGTTTGGTATTTTGGCAGCGACCCGGCCGTCAACGCCGCTCCGTTGCGTCATCTGCCCTTGCACCTGTTGCCGATCGGCAAACCGTCGGACGTGCCGACGTTCGTGCAAAGCCGCTACCTGGCCGTCGGCACCACGCTGATCTACGGCACGCCGTTGGGGTTGCCGGCGCATCGGGCCGCGGTCGACTTCTTGAGATCGCGAACGCCGGTGGCACGCACCGCAACGTTCTTGATTTACGACCTCGCCGAGCGAGTCGCGGCGAGCCCGGATTATTCATGGCCCCACGAATTCCAGCGCAGACTGCGCGCACACCAACCCGAAGCGCAAGCGAGGTAAGTTCGTTGCGCGGCCTCGCTTGCGCTTCGGGTTAGTGTGGGGCCCTGAATAATCCGGGCGAGTAAGCCTGCCGGCGGCAAATTGGATTGATCGAACGATGAAGCACGCGATGTCGAAAAAAACGGACCTACCGGTAGGCTTACGCCTCCCGCTCGGCTGGGCGAAGGACCACGAACGGCAACTCCGCTGGATCGTCGTGGTGGTTGCCATCGCGGTGTTTGCCGTGCAGTGGGTGCGGTCCGCAGTCAACGTCGAAGACGGCGACTTTTATCTGCATTGGCAGTTCGCCTGCCGCTTTGTGCAACACAAGCTGCTCTACGCAGAGGGGCTGCACATTCCCTACCCGCCGTTCTGGGCGATGGGCTGGTCGCCCATCGCCGCGCTCTCCTTGCCCGCAGCCAAGATGCTTTGTTATCCGCTCAGCGCCGCCGCCTTGGTCGTGCTCCTCTGGACTCTCGACCGCCTGACGCGCCAACAGCTTGGTCTGTCGAGCACGCGGCGATTCTGGGCGACGGCCGCCGCACTGGCCATCGCATCGCGGTTTCTCGTGCGGGAGCTGCCGGAATGCGGTCCCAATCTGATGCTGCTGGCACTGACGTGGTCGGCAATCTATCTCTGGACCCGGCACCGCGACCTGGCCGCCGGAACGTGCCTCGGCTTTGGCGCCGCCCTGAAATGCACGCCCGCCATCTTCATCGCCTATTTTGCCTGGAGGCGGCAGTGGAAGCTGGCCCTCACCGGCACGGCGGCGGCGGCCATCGTTTCTTTGGCCCCGGCCCTCTGGCAAGGCACGGCCGATTACGAGCGGCACGTGCGGCTGTGGCTGAGGCACCTCAGTCTCGGCGCCGGACAGGTCGACCCGACCGTCGGCGTGCTCGGCCCCGAAACTTTGCAAAACCTTTCCCTGCGGCCGGCGATTGCCCGATGGCTGATGCACTTGCCGCCCGGCCACCCCAGCCGCCTCGACCAGCCCGGATACGTGGAGTTTCTCGATCTCGCGCCGGCCTTGGCCGGGCGAGTCACCAAAGGCGTGCTGTTGGCCTTGCTGGCGTGCGTCGCTTGGATGGTCCGCAAGCCCGTCACCGATCGCGGCGACACGGCCCTTCTCTGGGAATGTGCCGCCGTGGGCGTACTGGCCTTGCTCCTGTCGCCCATCACCTGGTATCAGCACTGTGTGGCCTTGCTGCCCGCGTTTTATCTGTTGACGCGCACGGCGGCGGCCGGTGGCCGTGTCGCACCTTGGATGTACGCCGTCGTGGCCGCGTTCATCGCGATCGTGATTGTGTTGAACCGCGGCGTCATTGGGCGAGATGCCACGCTGCTCTTGGCCAGTTACCACCTCACCACGTGGGCCATTCTGAGCGTCTTGTTGCTGACGCTCGGCGGCCGATCGACTGCAACCGGTCGCCGGACCAGCGATGTCGCGGCCTCACCTCTGCGGCGGGCGGCCTAAGCTCATGAACTTCGTCACCACGAAATTGCGGCCGGCTCTGTACCGCGTGCGGCGATCCGTCGAGCAATTCGTGGTGGCTGGGGCAGAGCCGCGGTACAGCGTGAATTCTGCCAATACGCCCCGCCGCGGCGATGCCCCGGTTCCCGCAGCACCGGGGCATCGCTGGCCGGCGGCGTTTTTTGGCGATGGCTCGTCGCATCCGGCCAGCTCTGCCTCAGCCACCGGCAACTGCGGCGCGCGCGTGTCTTGGACGTACGTTCTGCTGGCGCTGGGACTTTGCCTGCGGCTTTATCATTATCTGCGCAATCCTTCGCTCTGGCACGACGAGGCGGCCCTGGTGTTGAACGTGCTCGACAAGAGCTTCTGGGAGTTGCTGGGCCCATTGCAGTTTTCCGAGGCGGCGCCGCCCTTGTTCTTGTGGCTGGAGAAAGCGGTCACGCTCGCTTTCGGCGAATCGCTCTATGCCTTGCGGCTGTTGCCCCTGGCCGCGAGCTGCGGCGCGCTGGTCCTCTTTGCCTTCGTTGCCCGGCGGACGTTGGAGCCGGCCGCGGTGCCGTGGGCCGTATTTCTGTTCGCCACGTCCGACCGGCTGTTGTGGCACTCTTGCGAAGCCAAACAGTATGCGATCGAGGTGTTCGTCTCGGTCGTGCTGTTGGCGGTCTGGCTTGGCACGAGCACTTGGCCGACGGCCCGGCGCGCCGTGCTCTTGGCAGTCTTGGCGCCGCCGCTCTTGTGGCTCGCTTATCCGGCCGCGTTCCTCTATGGCGGTCTGCTCGTCGCGCTCTTGGGCAAAACGTGGCAGTCGCGGCGGGCCGCCGACGGCATTGCCTACGCCTTGCTCTGCTTGACGGTTCTCGTTGCTTTCGCCGCGTTGCTGGCCGGTCCCGTCCACGCCCAGCGCGACGAAACGATCGTCCATTGCTGGGACGCCATGAGTCAGTTCCCTGACTGGAGCCGCCCGATGAGCGTGCCGGGCTGGACCGTGCGATCGACCTGCGACCTGGTCGGCTACTGCATCAAGCCGGTGGGTCAGTGGCTTACGCCTTTGGCCGCCGCGGGGCTGGTTCTCTGTTGGTGGCGCGGGCAGCGCGAATGGTGTCTCGCGCTGATGACTCCGGTTGTCTTGGCGCTCGCGGCCTCGTCGATCAAGGCCTATCCTTACGGGGGCATGCGCGTCATGGCCTATGCCGCACCCGCCGTGACCTTGCTCGTGGCCGCGGCCGTCCCGTGGTGTTTCGAGCGTCTACGGAGCCGTCACCGATGGGCCGCGGCGCCGCTCATCGGCCTGTTGCTGCTGCCGGCACTTCGGGCAGGCTATTGTGCCGCATGGCCGTGGAGCCGGGCTGACTGCGCCGCGGCGTCCGGCTTCGTCGAGCGGCATCGCCGGACTGGCGAAATCGTGACAGCCAATCACTGGGAGTATCTTTATTACTTCCGCGGCCTGGGCGCGGATTTCATACCGATTGAGAATCTAACGACGTCTCCGCAGGCTGGGCGGATGTGGGTCGTCGTGACGGGTGCCACACCGGCCGATCGCCAACCCTGTATCCGGCCCTTCACAGGACCCGAATGGCACACCCAGGAGCGGCGCGAATTCGAACGCACGACCGTGCTGCTCGTCGAACACGGCGGGCTCGCGAAGCGGCCAGCGCGATCGCGCTCACAGCGATGAAGGCCACGCTTAGCGCGGATTATTCATGGCCCGACACTAACCCGAAGCGCAAGCGAGGCCGGGCAACGAACTTACCTCGCTTGCGCTTCGGGTTGGTGTGCGCGCAGTCTGCCCTGGAATTCGTGGGGCCACGAATAATCCGGGTCAGGCGGTCGCCGGAGCGTAGTCTGGGAAAGCTACCAAGCCGAGCTGCTCCCGCAGGCTGAACAGATCGGTCAGGCCCCAGTGCTCGATGAGCCGGCCGTTGGCGAGCCGGAAAACGTGGGCTTCCGGGATGGTGAACTCTCTGCCCGTCGGCTCGGCGCCCATAAAGTCGCCCAGGTGCGTGCCCTTGCCCGACATGATCACGGCCACCTTGTCGCCTTCGGCAACCAACTGCACGATGGTCGCTTGGAAGTCGGGGAACGCCTGGTTTCGGATTGCGAAGCGTTGTTTCAAACCATCGAGGTCAGGGGAGGTCCCCGGCAAAGGATGGTGATCGTAGTAGTCCGGGCTGACTAATTCCTCCAGGATGTCCGTACGCCCCCCATTGACGACTTCGTCCAAGAGGCGGCGCACGACATGCTTGCTTGTTTCCGCGGACACCACTTACGCTCCTTTTGCCCGGTCTTCTCGCTGCCTTCCCAGCAACGCCTCGGCCGAATACGCAATAAGCGCGGCCGTTTCTTCCCGCCGCGTAAGTGCATATAGCACGCCGCGGCCAGACGTGCAAATCGGCGAGTGACGCGCAAGGGCGACGGTTCCGATTATTCCGCCAGCGCCCAGTGGTTGTCGGCGAAGCCGCCGGAAGGTATGGTAAAACACGATGACTTCACTCACGGAAAGCACAACCCCGATTGCCGGACCAGCCCCTGCGGCCGGTCCGATGACCCTGGCCATCGACATCGGCGGCACGGGCCTCAAGGCTTCGGTGCTCGATGCCGACGGCAACCTGGTGGTTCCGCGGGTCCGCGTGCCCACCCCGCACCCTTCCCCGCCCGCAGTGGTAATCGAAGCGGTGGTCAAGCTCGTATCGCCGCTGCCGTCGTACGAGCGCGTCTCAGTGGGTTTTCCCGGCGTGGTGCGCAAAGGGCGGACCGTTACGGCGGCCAATTTGGGTCAGGACGACTGGGCCGGGTTCGACCTTGCCGAGGCGCTGTCCCGGCACCTGAACAAACCGGTGAAGGTGAAGAACGACGCCGATTTGCAGGGGCTGGGAGCAATCCGCGGGCAGGGCATTGAGATGGTCATCACGCTCGGCACGGGCTTCGGCACCGCGCTGTTCGACGACGGCTTCATCGCCACGCACATCGAATTGGCCCACCATCCTTTCCGCAAGGGCGACACCTATGAGGAACAGCTCGGCAACGCGGCATTGGAAAAGGCCGGCCGGCGGAAGTGGAACAAGCGGCTGCGCAAAGCGATCGACACCATCCGCGCCCTGACGAACTTTGATACGCTTTACATCGGCGGTGGGAACGCCAAGCGGATCGACATCGAGCTGCCTCACGACGTTGAAATCGTCTCCAACGACAACGGCATGCGCGGCGGCGTTTGGCTCTGGCGCCACGACCGCCACCATCTGATCCTCGACGATTAACGCGGATTATTCGTGGCCCCACGAATTCCAGCGCAGCCTGCGCGCACACCAACCCGAAGCGCAAGCGAGGTAAGTTCGTTGCGCGGCCTCGCTTGCGCTTCGGGTTAGTGTGGGGCCATGAATAATCCGGGTTAACAGGATTCGTGGGCGGGAAAGGCGAACCTGGCGATCAAACGCTTACGGGTTCGACCGCCAGCGGACTGGCGCGACCGGCCTTCCCGTCGTGAGACGAACGCTTGTCGCCGAGACGCGTCCGCAACAGATCGACCCAGGCGTCGAGCCCGGCGCCGCTCTTGGCAGACGTTTCGAGCACCGGCACACGGGGCCGCACGCGCTCGATGTTGTTTCGCAGCAGCCCCAAATCGAAATCCAGTGCGGCAACCAGATCGGTTTTGCTGATCACCACCGCGTCGCACGAGTTGATCAAGGTCGGATATTTCAGCGGCTTGTCTTCGCCCTCGGTCACCGACGAGACCAGCACGCGCACGTCTTCGCCCAGGTCCCAACTCGATGGGCAAACCAAATTGCCGACGTTTTCAATGAACAGGAAGTCGATCTCGCCAAGTGACCAATCGGCAAGTGCGTCGCGCACCATGTCGGCTTCGAGATGGCACATCGTGCCGGTCAGAATTTGCTTCACCGGCGAGCCGCTCGTCGCCAGCCGCCGGGCGTCGTTCTCCGTGGCCAGATCGCCCACGACGGCAGCCGTGCGATAATCCTTGTTGAGGCGGCTCAAGGTCTGCGTGAGCAACTCAGTCTTGCCGGCGCCTGGTCCGGACACCACGTTCACCACGAGCACGCCCAAGCGGCCGAAGTCAGCGCGCAGTGCGCGGGCCAGCTCGTCGTTCTTCTTCAGGATCTTCGTGCGAAGCTCAAGAATGCGTGGCTGCATGGGTTTCGATTTCTACGGATACCAGTTCCAATTCACGGCCCGTCACGACGTCGGGCGTCGGAGTGCCACAGGCCGGACAGACAAAGTGCCAGCAATCGGGCAACTCACGAGGCGCATCGCACCGGGGACACAGGACGCTGACCGGCACATCTTCGATCTCGAGCGCCGCGCCTTCGCAGGCGGTGCCTTCGGCGGCCAGATCGAAACTGAACCGCAACGCTTCTTTCACGACACCCGACAACACGCCGATGCGGGCGACCAGCCGCGTCACTCGTCGGGCGTCTTCACGCTCCGCCGCTTCGCAGGCCGCATCGACCAGGCATTGGGCAATCGAAAGCTCGTGCATAGCCGCGGCCTCGACGCGACGATTCTTGCCCGCCTCGTGTTCGCCCATCACGGTCGTCGGGCTAGCCGGATTGTACCGCAATCGAATATCCTGTCAAAAAAGTGTGCCCGGCACGGGGCGAGGTTTTTTGCCCTTGAGTGCTCGGACGAACCCGCTACGATAGTTGATGGCAGGCTGCTGGCTGCGCTCCGGCCGCCGTGCGCCGATGCCTCCTTAGCTCAATTGGTCAGAGCATCTGACTCTTAATCAGAGGGTTCCGCGTTCGAGTCGCGGAGGGGGCACTTTGGAAGCCCGGATTCGCACATCTGCTTCGATCTTGCTTTGCGCTAGCAGGATATTACGATAACAATATGAGCCAACTGGTAGAGTTATCGGACGAGCTTGTGCAAAACGCACAGCGGAGGGGGGAAGTTGCGGAGCGCTCGGTCGCCGGGCAGATCGAGTATTGGGCTGTACTTGGGCGCGCCGTTGAACCTCTGTTCGAAGGCCCGCGGGCCGTTGCCTTCCCAAGCGGTGACGCTGCGGTGCCTGTTTCTCAGTTACTTGCCTCCGTCGATTCGCCGGAAGGGCGACAGCGCGTTGCGGACTATATACAGTCGCGGCCCGGTCCGCATTTTGAGGCCGCTCCAGGTGAAGCGGGCATGCTCGTGCGGGTCGACGCGGATGGAACACGCACTCTGGGCCGCATTATCGACGGTCAGTTTCGGCCGGCCGGATGATCGACTTCGCCCAATTCGATCGACGGCCGCTCATCGTGGCGGTCGCCGGACCGAACGGGGCGGGAAAGACGACGTTTTTCCGCACGCAACTTTCCCGCGCTCGATTGCCGTTCGTGAACGCCGACGTTTTGGCGGCCGCATCGTCCACGGATTCATACAGTGCGGCCCGATCGGCCGACGACCTCAGAAGGGCGTACGTTGATCGGGGTGAAAGCTTCATCTTCGAAACCGTGTTTTCGGATCCGGTCGGCGACAAAGTCGGCTTTCTGGACGATGCAGCGCGACGAGGTTACACGGTGGTCTTGTGCTACATCGGGCTCACTGGCGCCGAGCTGTCGGCGGAACGTGTGGCCATGCGAGTTTTCGAAGGCGGTCACGATGTTCCAGCAGACAAGCTGCGATCGAGATTTCCGCGCACGCTGGAGAATCTTCGCGCAGCGATTCGGCGTTTGCCGCACGTGTTGATCTATGACAACAGCGATCTTGCCGTTCCGTATCGCCAGGTAGCGGCTTTCGATCACGGGCAATTGCAGTCGCTCGCAGAGCCCGTTCCCGAGTGGCTTCGGCCTCTGCTACCTTGACCCTGCTATTGCTGAGATGCTGGTGGCGGCGAATAGACGGGCGGGGGCGTTCCGAGGCCGCTTGCACCGGTGCCGTCGAGATGCACGTGCGGCGGTGGCGCGATCATCGGTGTTCCGGCCGCGCGAAACGAGGCAACCGTCTCTTCCACCATAACCGGCGATATTACCAGAATGCCGTAGTCCCGAAATACGAAAGTGCAGTCGTACATGTCGGCCAGGGCCTGTAGAGCCGCCTCCATGGTGATCTGCTTCAGGGAAAGCGTCACCAAGGACGGGTAGCTCTCCTCCTTGCCTTCCGCCCACTCATCACGATGTAGGATGACAAACTCGACGCCACCCCCGCCAACTTCCGCGAGATAGCCAAGCACTTCGCCTATCGGTTGTTTCACGAAGTCGAGATCGACGCGCGACTGCAGAAACTTCTGGACCTTCTCCGAGACGGCTGGCCCGGCTTTGGCAGATGCCGGCGCGGACCCCATTCTGGCGCCCATGCCCATGCCGTGCCCCTGCATCGCCATACCCATGCCAGGCCCCATTCCCATCATGCCAGGCCCCATTCCCATCATGCCAGGCCCCATTCCCATGCCGGCATCCATACCCCCCATCATCGCATCCATGCCACCTCCTGCCGCCCGTTGCTGAACCTTGGCGGGCAACTCCGCTCGCTCCGCCTGCTTCCAAAACTCAGTCCCCACTCCCAGCAAATACATCAGGTGAGCTTCGTCTTCCAGGATCGCCTGACGAAGCTTTTCGAGTTCAGCATGCTCGGTCGCGACCGTCTTGGCCCTCAAGGCTTTGTTGTTCGTGTATCGCTGAAACACCAGGGTTACGTCGCGCGCGATGCTCAGGCGAACTTCGTTCAATTCGGCCTGAGCTTGCCGCAGCTTGGCGTCGGCCACCAGGATGGGCGGGCTGTTGTGTAACGCGCACGCCAGCGCTTCATCCAGCTTGCCGGGAATGGCGCTCTCCATCCTTTGCGCGGCATTGCGCTCCGCGGCGGCCCGCTTCTGTTCGGGCGAAAGATCGTCGATCAGGTCGGTGTTGAGACGCAAGTCCGGCGGCAGCGTTTGCTCCGCGCCCGTCCGCGGCTTCTTCGCTCGCCCAGCGGCCTCCTTGGCGGCTTCCTTCCGCGCCTTGGGGAGATCGTCGATCAAATCTTCGTCCTGGGCCAGTGCTGCATTGGAAATGACAAAAAGGAAGCCGACCAACGTGAGATGGTAGAAGCGCATGTTTGATACTCCTGTTCAAGGGATGTTGCCGTAGGGTGGGACCAGCGAGCTTGCGAGCGCCGGCCCACCGATTTCAGGCGTCAGGTTTCAGGCGTCAGGCGTCAGGACAAGCAACCGGATGCCTGACGCCTGATGCCTAACGATGGTGGGCCGGCGCTCGCAAGCTCGCTGGTCCCACCCTACATCTGCCCATCATTCCGCGGCGAGCCGGCCCTCGCTGCCGGCCGCCGACGATTTAAGCTCCGCCAGCAGCCAACTATCGTCCGATTCACGCTTTGCCAGGTCGCCCTGCGGAGTCAACTCGATGACCTGGCGGTAACAGTCGAGCGCCGATTCTACGTCGGCCGCGCCAAACAGGTAGCGATCGCCCGCCAAGCGCAGCAGACGGATCTGCTCGCGACGCGGGGCGCCGGCCACGCGGCCACGCAACTCTTCCGGCGACAACATCGACAAGTCTTCTGTGGTCGATTCGCGGGGCGCTTCGCTCACGGCGACCTGGGTCGTGGCCGCCGCCGGTGGCTCGTTCGGCGCGACAGGCGGTTTCTCGCGCGGCCAGCCGAGCCACGCGGTGCCGATGCCCGCCGCATAAGCCAGCCCCCAACCGGCCGCCAACGGTAATCGCCGTCGCCGCGCGCGACGGCGGACCAGTTTCGTGGTCTCGGCCAGCAGACGAGCACGCAGCGCGTCGGGCGGCTTCGGCCAGCTCGACCAATCGACGGCGTCCAGCGGAAGGTCTACTTCGGGCACATCACTCATCTTTCCACCTCCTCATTCTTCGGACTGCAATTCTTGATATGCCCGGCGGAGCGCCTCACGGGCACGCGACAACATCGACTCCACCGACTTGGCCGTGCTGCCCAGCCGCTCGCCGATCTCGTTGACCGAAAGTCGCTCTTCATACTTCGCCCGCAACACCGCCTGATAACGCGCCGGCAGCGCGGTGAGCGCCAGCGCCATCAATTCGCCCGCTTCGCAACGGCCGTCGCTTTGCGGCGCGGCGGGTTCGGCGTCGAGCGATTGGATCCGGCTGTCGCGTTGCCAGCGGCGACGATGGTTTTTCAGCACGTTGGCCGCAATCCCCTTCAGCCAGGCCTCGAACGTGCCTTGCGCCGGATCGAAGTCAGCGATGCGCCGCACGGCAACCAGCCACGTTTCCTGCACGATCTCTTCGGTGCGGTGCGGGTGCCGTTGCGCGCGATGCCAGACAAAGCCGTAGATCGCGTCAAAATGCTCCTCGTAGAGCGCTCGCCAGGCCGTTTCGCTGCCGGCCAACACCGCTTCGCGCAGCGCTTGTGCATGCGGATCCAATTTTCACCCGGCTCCCTCTGGAACAGAAGGCCGCTTTCGCCAACAGTCTGCCCATGCTAGTCTATTGTCGCCAGCGGCAAAAATCCTTCGGTGGCAGCCATGCGAACGCGGCGGATCTCAACACTCACTGCCAGGTCGCGTCCAGCCGCGCGAAGTAATCGCACAAGTGCTTTTTCGCCTCGAAAACGGTGAACGCGACCATATCCGCAGGAGGTTCATCGAGGAAATCATGGACCAAAAAGTTCCGAAAGATGCGCACTTCATCGGCATTGTCGATGCAATCTTGCGAAAATCGCTGATTGGGGATCAGGTGCCGCACCAACTGAATCATCGGCGGGTGGTTGGCCTGCCCCAGATGGGTTTGCCAATAGTCTCGCAAGCCGGCTTCGAACTCGGCATAGATGCGAACGACGTACGTTGCGGGAAGGTTTTCGACGACGTCTCCACCCGCTCGGGCCGACCAACCGCGCGCCTCGCCATAATTTGGATCGGCCTTTAACTCGGCGGCGAGCAGTTCCGCGGCTGTGTCGGCGGCCAAGTATTCTTGGGCAATCCGAACGATGCGTTCGAGCCGCCACTGCCGCTTGATCATAGTAAGGCCCTGAGATCCTCCACGCTCTGTTTGAAAGCACCTTTACTCCAGGGCTCCACGCGGCCGCCGTTCGCACCGTGTTTCAGATCGAGGTGGATATGCCAGACCTTGTCGAAGTCTCGATAGAGGCTTGTTAGATAGTAGGAGGGCTGGATCGAGAGATCGAATGCGCCGCTCGCGCCAGGAACAAAACGAGCAACCGGATCCAAAACGTACAAATGCTGCTCGGCGTAAAACTGCAACTGTGGCAAGGAATAGTTACCGAGCACGGTTTCTTCAAGCTGCTTGCGTTCGCGCCGTGACTGCCATCCAAATTCCCTGGCCCATTGTTCGGCCTGGACCGTTAAGCGTTCGACGGACTCCAACCAGTCGGAAAGCACGATGCACTGCACCGCTCGCTGAAGCTGATCGAGTGCATCAAGGCCCCTTGAAAACTGCTCTCGGGTGGCCGGCTTATTGCTTGGGACCGCCGCCGCCACCGCGCGAAAATCGTCGACGGCCTGGCGCAGAGAGTGCTGATCGTCGCCGGACCACGCGGCGAAGTCGTCTGGCGCGTACCGTTCGACGATCTTTGGGGAGAGCCAAAGCGCGGCCCGCTCGAGTGCTCTTGAAGCGCCGTTCGCTTTGACCAATTCGGAGTCGGTGATCGTGGTCGGTCGTCGCTCAATGCGCGCCGCCCGCCGCACTTCTCGAATGAATTCCTCAGACCGCGGCAGCACTCCATTTCCAACGAGAAGCGTCATTTTTATGTGTTCCAGCGCGTCACCAAACCGGCCCGCATCAGGGGCCATCTAATTCTATCGACTCGTTATCGCGAAGGAAGTTCTGAATCGCACGATTGGCCTTCGCTCAGCTTAAGGCTTGACTACCGAATGGTCCTTGCGCCGCACGCCGCCCCACTCCAGGTCGAAGGGCGGGTCGTCCTCGATCGGGAACTTCGCCGCCAGCTTCTCGTCGAGATCGATGCCCAGGCCCACTCGGTCGCTGACCCAATAATAGCCGTCCTTCAGTTCCGGGCAGCCGGGAAAAACGTCCTGCTCGGCCTGCGTAAAGGCGCGGGCCTCTTGAATGCCGAAGTTGGGCGTGGCGATGTCGAGATGCACGTTGGCGGCGTGACCGACCGGCGAAACGTCGCCCGGTCCGTGCCAGGCGGTGCGCACCGCGAAGAATTCGCACAGCGCCGCCACTTTGCGGGCCATCGTCAGGCCGCCGATCTGCGAAATGTGAATGCGAATGAAGTCGATCAACCGGCCGCTGATGAGCGGCACGTATTCGTTCGGATTGTTGAACAGCTCGCCCATGGCGATCGGCGTGCTCGTCTGCCGGCGGAGGTGCGTGAAATAGCCGACGTCTTCGGGGCTGAACGGGTCTTCGAGAAAGAACAGCTTAAACGGCTCCAGGTCTTTGGCCAACTGAATGGCCAGAATCGGCGGCACGCGCTCGTGAACGTCGTGCAGCAGCTCAACCTCGTCGCCCAGTTCCTTGCGCAGATGCTCGAACAGCCGCGGAATCTTGCGCACGTAGGGGGCCGGCTCCCAAGGCTTGGGCGGCGCCTTGGTCTTCTTGGGCTTGTTGCCGGCGCCATAGGTCGCCATGTTCGGCAGGCCGACTTGTGCCCGAACGTGGCGGTAGCCTTGCTCGATGAGCGACCGCGCGTGATCGGTCACGTCCTCGAAGCTTTCGCCCGTGGCGTGGCGATAGGTGTCGACCGCCTTGCGACACTTGCCGCCCAAGAGTTGCCAGACGGGAAGCCCGGCCCGCTTGCCCAGAATGTCCCACAACGCCTGATCGACGCCGCTGATGGCATTGCCCAGCACGGGACCGTTGCGCCAGTAAGAACTGACGAACGACGATTGATAAACGTCTTCGATGGCCAGCGGGTTCTTGCCGATCAGGAACGGCTTGATGTACTTTTCGACCGCCGTTTCGACGGTGCGCGGCCGCTGTGTGAAGGTGGCGCAGCCCAGGCCGTAGAGTCCCGGCTCGCTGGTCAGCACCTTGACGACGACCAGGCGAATATCGGCCGGCGCGGTGAGCACGGTCTTGATGTCGGTGATTGCCAGCGGCGGCAGCTTCTTGCCGTCGGCGGCCCCAAGTAGCCCGCTTGCTCCGCAAGCGGACAGCCACGGCAGCCCGATTGCGCCCGCCACCGTCGTCTGTTTCAGCCAATCGCGCCGGTCCATGATGGCTACTCCGCCGACTTGGCTTCGATTTTGACCACGACCTCGGCCCCTTTGACTTTCTTGGTCATGAGCCGGACCGACGCGCCTTCTTCGAGGTCTTCGAGATCGGCTTTTTTGCCGTCGAGCATGACCTCGCACTTCTCATCGACCTTGAACTCTCGCTCGTCGCTCCCCTTGATGAGCACGACGATCTTGTGGTCTTCGTCATCGACGCTGACGAGCTTGCCTTCGTGAACGATGTTGGCGAAGGCGGGCGAAACACAACAGCAGACGAAGGCCAGGACCACGACGGGCACGAACAACCGGTTCATAAACGCTACTTTCGTTAACGGGCAATTGACACGCACAGGTGCAAGAACACGTCCGCCTTGCACCCCTTCCGCCTCCGCTGGATTTTGACAGAACATCTCCGCCAATCAAGGTAGTCGATCGGCAAAAACTGGTTGAACCACCATGCTTGCACCACATGGGGGGTGATCTCCAGCGCGCTGGAGATACCGCCGCGCACGCAGAGGAACGGGCGGATGGTGGTTTCCGCCTTGTCGTACCACTGCCTCAACCACCGCCAAGGTCTCATTCCCGGCCGCGTGAAGTATAGACGTTTCGCGAATCCGTGAGCGGGCGGCCCGTCGGCTGCGACTGGCCTGCGTGGCCGCGGTGGGCTAGAATGCGGGCGTAACTTGTTCCGGAGGCGAACGCATGCCGACGATCACCGCGAAGCAGACGGCGCTCTATGGTCCCAGGGACGCCGGAGCGATCCTGACGCTGGACGAGTTCGAAGAGGCTGACTTCGAACTGGGGCACCGCTACGAGTTGATTCATGGAGTCCTGGTCGTGACCCCGCCTCCACTCGAAGAAGAGCGCGACGCCAATGAAGAGTTGGGCCATTGGCTGCGGAAGTATCGAGAATCGCACCCGCAAGGCAAGGCCCTCGACCTGACGCTGCCGGAGCACAATGTTCGGACCACCGGCCAGAACCGCCGTTGCGACCGGGTGATTTGGGCCGCGCTGGCGCGGCGGCCTGTAAGTCGTGGGCCGGTCGGCCGCCGCGATGTACCCACGATCGTGGTCGAGTTTCCCTCATCGCGCGCGGCCGACCGGCGGCGCGACTACGAAGAGAAAAAGGCCGAGTACCGCGTCATCGGCGTGCGCGAATATTGGATCGTCGACCGCTTCCGCCGCACGCTGACCGTCTATCATCGGCGAGGCCCCCGTTGGGCCAAGCAGGTCATCCACGAAGCCGAGACGTACCGTACGCCCCTCTTGCCCGGCTTTGAGTTGCCCCTGGCAAAGCTCCTGGCGGTCTCCGACCAATATCAGCAGTGATGACGGGCTGTCTTCGAGATCGGCTCGCCGTCGAGCATGTGCCGTCGCATCCCCGCCCCATTGCATCGGACCTGTCCATGACCTAGATTCATTGGCAGACATAAGGCTCGGGCCGCCCCATGCGGTGGTTCGGGCCGAATTGCTTTGATAGCCAAGATACAAGATGGACAGTCGAGGAGAACCGGTCGGGGGCGACAGGGCGGTCGATCCGGCGCCGGCCCCCCCGAACGCCGATACGGCCGACGAAGTCACCGTCACGCCGCAGATGGCCCACGAGAAAGACGCCGCCGTTCCTTTCTCGGACAAGGAATTGGGCGAACCAGATCCGGACCCAGACGGTGCGGGCGTCGTCACCACGCTCGGCGGCCCCACGGGCGATCAGCCCTCGCTCGCCAAACGTTTCAAAACCGTGCTGATCGGCAAGCCTCGCGATCTGCGCGATCAGTCGGTCTTTCACAGCGTTTCGCTGGTGGCCTTTCTGGCCTGGGTCGGTCTGGGCGCCGACGGCCTGTCGTCGTCGTGTTATGGGCCGGCGGAAGCCTTCAAAAACCTTAGCGTTGGCGGCGACCACTCGTATCTGGCCGTGTTTCTGGCGCTGGCCACGATGCTGACGGTGCTCGTCATCTCGCGCTGCTACAGCCATATCATCGAAGAATTCCCCAGCGGCGGCGGCGGCTATCTCGTCGCCTCGAAGCTGTTGGGGCGCCCCGCCGGCGTCATCTCCGGTTCCGCCCTGCTCGTCGATTATGTGCTGACGATCACCGTTTCCGTTGCCGCCGCGGGCGATGCACTCTACGGCTTGCTCGGCCCCTACGTGCGCAGGCTCGTGGAGTACCTGCACAACTTCAAGTCGCTCGGTTGGCTGCCCACGCCGCACGACAACCTTAAGCTGTATTGCGAGCTGCTGGCCATCGTGCTGTTGATCGTGCTCAACCTGCGCGGGGTGCGAGAATCGGTCAAAACCTTGTTGCCGGTCTTCCTGCTGTTTTTGGCGACGCACGCCCTGCTCATCGCCGGCTCGGTGCTGCTGCACATCACGGCCGTGGGCGCAGTGGCCCATGAAGTTACCGTTCAGGTGCGCGAAGGGCTGGCCAAGCCAAGCTTTGGTTTTTGGGGCATGCTGGCCCTGTTGCTGCGAGCGTATTCGTTGGGGGGCGGCACGTACACCGGTATCGAGGCCGTCTCGAACAGCATGCCCGTGATGCGCGAGCCGAGGGTGGCCACCGCCAAGCGAACGATGCTCTATATGGCCTGCTCGCTGGCGTTGACCGCGGGCGGGTTGATGCTGGCCTACTTGCTGCTCGGCATCCCGGCCATCGCCGAGGGGAAAACCCACAATCAAATCCTCACTGAAAAATTCCTGGGCGACATCGGGCTGTCGACGCACGGCGTGGGCGACGTGCTGCTCTGGGCCACGATGCTTTCGGAAGGCGCCCTGCTGTTCGTCGCGGCCCAGGCCGGTTTTATCGACGGGCCGCGCGTGCTGGCCAACATGGCGCACGACTCGTTCATGCCGCACTGGTTCGCCAACCTCTCCGAGCGATTGGCGACGCACAACGGCATTCTGCTCATGGGCGTGGCGGCCCTTTCGGCGCTGCTCTACACCGAGGGCAAGGTTGATCTTCTGGTCAACATGTATGCGATCAACGTGTTTCTCACCTTCTCGCTGTCGATGATCGGCATGAGCCGGCTCTGGTGGCAGCGGCGCGGCCACGACCCGCTCTGGCGGCGACGGTTCAATTTGTTCGTCTTCGGGGCGGCCGTCTGCCTGGGCATTTTGTGCGTGACAGTCTATGAAAAGCGGAATGAGGGAGCTTCCGTGACGCTCGGCGTGACCAGCGTGCTGGTGGTCGTTTGCTTCCTCACCCGGCGATATTACCGGGGGGTCGTGCGGCGTCTGAAGCGGCTTGATGCCTCGCTGGGCAACATTTCCGCCACGGGAACGCCCAACCCGGCCGAGCCCGACCCCGACCAGCCGACCGCGGCGATCCTCGTCGGCGGCTATGGCGGGCTGGGGGTGCATACCATGCTCAACGCGGTCCGCTTTGCGCCGGGCTACTTCAAGAACTTTATCTTCCTTTCGGTTGGCGTCGTCGATTCGGGCAACTTCAAAGGGGCCAGCGCCGTGGAAGACTTGCATCGTCACACGGCCGAATCGCTGGCCAGCTACGTCGACTTGGCCCAGCGGCTGGGCATGCCTTCGGCCTCTTACATGGCCATTGGCACCGACGCCGTCGATGAGCTGGAGCAGCTTTGCCTGGAAATTGCCCGGCGCTTTCCCAAGGTGGTCTTTTTCGCGGGCCAGCTCGTGTTCAATCGCGACACCTGGTGGCAACGCTTGTTCCACAACCAGACCGCCTATTCGCTGCAGCGCCGTTTGCAGTGGGACGGCGTGCCGATGGTGATCTTGCCGACACGGGTGAAGTAATTCCTCGTCAGGCCGTCACTTTCGGCAAAATATGAGCAGGACAGGGTCGGAAGACGAAAATCGTTTCCGACGGCTCGTGCTCGAATCGCCAGCCTCGCTTGTCACCCCGATTCGGCTCGAGCGAGCCTGAAATACGATCGTGCCGACAGGCCCTTTCATCCTCACGTAGGTCGGCACGCGCAGCCCGGAGACGTGGCCGCGCAGGCCCTCGATGATCTCCAGCCCTTCCACCTCTGTAGGGAACGCCCTCTGTGGCGTTCCGCAAAAAGCCGGCGCCTACCACCGGATCGCAATGGAACAGGTAATAAGGCCGCACCTTGATCCGCAAGAGATTGCGGACCAGCTCGCGCATCACGGGCACCGAGTCGTTCACCCCCTTGAGCAAGACCGCATGGTTGCTCACCGGCATGCCGGCGTTGACCAGTGCCCGGCAGGCGCGTTCGGCCTCGGGCGTGATCTCGCGGGTGGTTTTTTGCGGCGGGCCTCTACGTGCTGAGCAAGCGATCGTATTCGCTGTGAGGGCCGATCCAAAACCAAACCAATCCTTCCGCTCGGTCACGCGCCAGGGCGCGATAGCGCAGCCCCACACGCGCCGACCAGTACGAGCCGGTTTTCTTCAACCGCAGCGAAGGGTGGTGCGGATCTTGGCGCAACAGGGCAAAGTTTTTGTCCGCCAGATCGCGCACTTCGGTGGGCAGGCTGCGGTAGTGATACCAGAACTCGGGCGTGGCGAACTGGTTCACAGCGGCGTACACCGCCCGGCATCGAAATCGGCATCCGCGCGACAGCCGACTTCGTCCAACCGCCCGGCCTCGATGTCGGCCTCGATGCGGCGGTCCCAGGCGTCTGCCAAATACTCTTTGAACCACCGCGCGAAGGCGCTCAACTCGTCGGTGGGCAACTGGCTTACCGCGGCTTCGAGTTCTTGCAGGCTCATGGGATCTCCGGGAAATCGGGACGGCTCTTCAAGTATCGCCCATCCTTGGCCTCACGGCAAGCTGGGGCGGCTGGGATCCTCCCAGCCGTTGCGGTCCATGGTCGCTCTCTTACGGGGGCAGAACCGGCAGTACATCGTCGAGACGTGCGTGGTGACCATCAGCACCCGGTCGGGGTAGCGATGGGTTAGGCCAGGCACGGGCGAGTCTTTGTCCTCTCCCAGAGGATCCACGAGTTCCAGCCCCCTCTCGCTCGTCATCTCGGCCGTCGAGGGGACCGCCTGCAACCGAATGGGTAAGAGGTCGTCGGATTCGGTTGCATTCGCCACGGATGGCGATTAGCCTTCACCCAGAGCGGTGTTTCGCGGAATGGCCCGCGATCCGTCTTAGCCTGGAGCTCCGAAGGGCGTATAATTGGCCAAGAAGAAGAGAAAGAAGGGCAGATCGAAACGGACGCCGAAGGCGGCGCAAAAGCTGGTTTACAAAGGGAGAGGGCCGGCGGGCATCGACCGGATTGATCCCCCGCACACCAAGGGCGGCCAATGGCATGCGCACCTTGGGCCGGGGCAAGGGTCGCCTGCCGTGAATCTGGATGGCAGCGGCAGGCACGGGGGCGTCAGCTTAACTAACGATCAGGCGGACTTTCTGCGGAGATTTGGATGGCAGGTATGACCGACCGGTTCGAAGATGCCTTTCGAGAACTGTTCCGACGGCGAGAGCTCGACGACTACGCCGTTTTTTCCGCAAGCGACTATTGCGACGAAGTACCACTCTACGCGCGCTTTGATGAAATCTCGTTCTTGCACGCCCTGCCCACCGACCAGGCGAATGCGGTCTTGCTGCGGGCCGGGCTGGATTACCTTGACTCGCTCGTCGCGCAGGCCCATTCACCGGCGCCGTTTGTCGCCGCGTTGACGATCTGGGACGACGGCGACGCCGATCCAATCGTGCCCCGGATCTTTGTTTGCAACGATATCGACAAGCACGAACTTCGCCGCAACCTCGTGCTCGAAGCTCCGCGAACGTCGTTCGCTCGAAGAATCGCCAAGCTTATTGAAACCGTTTGGCCCGGCAGGTTCGAAGTCTTCGAGGACGATGAAACGTGCCCCGATGCCCTCCGGGTCGTCGTCAGCCACAAAGTTCCCGCGCGCGAGCGACAGATCGCTCTATCGTCTTTCGGCAAAGACCTGGCCGTGAGGTAATTCCAGCCGTCGCGGTCCATGGTCACTCTCTTACGGGTGCAGAACCGGCAGTACATCGTCGAGACGTGCGTGGTGACCATCAGCACCCGGTCGGGGTAGCGATGGGTTAGGCCAGGCACGGGCGAGTCTTTGTCCTCTTCCAGAGGATCCACGAGTTCCAGCCGACTCTCGCTCGTCATTTCGGCCGTCGAGGGAACCGCCTGCGATGGAATCGTGCGCGCCGCCAGCCGGGGAAATAGTCGTTCGTCCCCTCGTCGGCCAGCACCCCTTCGCCCGACGCCACGATCAGCCGAATCAACCGCATCAATCGCTCGTCGCGAATGCGTCGCCCCAACACGTCGAGCAGCACCTGATTGCCATCGTCGCGATCAAAAAAGGGCGAGCGGGCACGTTCGCCTTGCGGCTACCAGCCCCCGCTCGCCACAGCGGCTTTGGCCCCGTCGCCCGGTCCGCCGCCACGCTCGTGGCGCTTTGGCCGCCGGGTCGGGTTCGCAGGATACGGTCCGTGTCGTCCTCTTGGCGCTGGCCGGACGTGCCACGCGGCAGATCCGGCATCGGGCGGTTGTTGACGATTGGCACGCAAGGACGCAGCCACCAGCACGACACGGAATCCGATGTTGTTGTCGCGGTTCGTCGGGTCGTTGGCGTTGCGGTTGGCGGAGCGACAGTTGGACGCGTTGTTGTTCCAATTGCCGCCGCGAATCACACGCTGCGCACCGGCGCTTTGCGGTCCGTCCCCTTTTTCCAGGCGCCTAACAGGCGCCCGAGCTCATCCACACGCTGGCAGGCATGCTCGCTTTGCGTGCCCGCCAGCAGCTTGAGATCATACGCCAGCCGCAGCAAGGCGCGAAGACACACCAGCTTGCCGTCGGCCCGCGCCAGCCAACTCGAACGCTCGGCGCCGCGCACGGCGTTGGCCATCAGAATCGCCTCCTGAAACTCGAAGGCCGCCGTCTCAAGCTTCAGAGTGTATGACTGCCGCAGGTTCTTTGGAAACCTCTGGGTGCGCTGGATGAGCCACAACAGAAAGTCGTGCGTCTTCACAAAAAGCGGTGTATCGGGAGCGGGCATGTCTATCTCAAAATGCGCGCGAGCAGGGGCTGCCGCCCCTGCACCCCGCTACAAAGACCAAGACAAATACAGAGATCAGAGAACAGAGTTTCAGAGGTCAACGACTGGCACGCAAGGACGCAGCCACCAGCACGACACGGAATCCGATGTTGTAGGGGCGGTACGTCGGGTCGAAGGCGTAGCGGAAGGCGGAGCGACAGGAGGACGCGTCGTAGTTCCAACTGCCGCCGCGAATCACACGCCGCGCACCGGCGGAAAATGGGCAAGTTGGGTTGACCGCGGGCTTGTCCAGGAACCGCTTATAGAACATCGGCTCCCACGCATCCTCGACCCATTCCCACACGTTGCCATGCACATCGAATACCCCGAACGGATTTTCGCCCAGCTCCCCGGCTTCGTGGGTGCGTCCGCCGCTGTTCGAGCCGTACCAGCCGGCCGAGACCAGATCTTGCTCTCTGTCGCCGATCCAGAACCTGGTGGTCGTGCCGGCGCGGCAGGCGAACTCCCACTCGGCCTCCGTGGGTAGCCGATAGCCGGTCCCTTTCAACGGCGTGACCGTTTCGCCGGCGCGGAAGTAAAACGGCTTCATCTCCTCTTGCTTGCTCAGTTTGGCGCAGAACTCCGCCGCGTCGTTCCAGCTCACCACTTCGACGGGATGGTTCGCGGTTTCGAGGTCGGCCACTTGCTTCACGACCTTCTCGTCGGGATTGGTCTTAGTAAAATAGGAGGGGTTCGTGCCCATCACGGCTTCGTACTCTTTCTGCGTCACCTCGTGTACGCCGAGGTAGAACGGCCGGGTGAGCACGACCTTGTGTTGTGGCGCTTCGCTCTTGATGCACTCTTGCCAAAGTTTGTCATTGGGATCCACCCCCTTGAGTGTCTCTTCGATCTCTTCGGGCGTGCTGCCCATGCTGAACTCGCCGGGCGGAATAAGGATGAACTTCATGCCGATGGAGTTGGTGTGTTCCAGCGGCAGGTTGAGGTGGTCGGCCCAGGCCTGCTGGTGCTTTCGGGCCTGGTCTTCGTCGAAGGGAGCGACGGCCGGTGGCGGCGCGTCGGGCGGCCATGCGCCATCGGCGGCGGGCAGGCGGGCGAGGCGCGAGGCGCTCGCCGCGGTCGCAGGAGCCACTGTAGACCCGGCACTCCGTGACGGGAGCGCCAGCCGGTCGCCTTCGGCGACCGAATCTCCGCCACGGAGTGTCGGAGCTACTTTGTCGGCGGCTTGCGAAGTGCGCGGAACGCCACGGGGCCCAGAGGGCACCCCGTTCCCTACAGAATCGCTCGGCTCGGTGTCGGCGGTCGCCTGCTCGCCTTCGTCGCTGGGCTTCACTTCGACCGTCGCGACCACCTCGCCTTTGCGGTTCTTGATGACAATCACGACGCCGGCCAGCAATACGAAGGCGGCGGCCGCGGCGGCGATCTTGAGGCTGCGACGCGGCGGCCGATTGCCAATGTACGCCTGGGTGGCGGAGTCCGCGAAGCTGGCGGCGCCTTGCGACCCGGCGCCCGGGCGAGTGCCGGTCAGCGCGGAACTGAGGTGCGGCGTCGTCTCGCTCGTCGTCGGAGTGACGGCCGGCCTGATCGGCTGCGACGTCTGGGCGAAGAGTTTGCTCAGATCGCTGCCGGCGGCGAAAGGGGCGATCGCCATTAAGACTTCGGCGGGCGTGGAGTAACGCGCCGCGGGTTGCTTGGCCAGCATTCGGTCGAGCACGGCGGCCAACCCCTGCGGCACGTCGGGCCGAAGCTCGCGGACCGGACGCACGGGCTGTGAAATATGCGCCATCAGCTTCTTCATCGCCGTGTCGAACTGCTGGCCGCTGAAGGGAGCGTGGCCCGTGAGCAGCTTGTAGAGCGTGCAGCCGAGGCTGTAGATGTCTGCCCGAATGTCGACCGTGTGGCTGTCGCCGACCTGTTCGGGCGCGCAATAGTCGGCCGTGCCCATCATCTGGCTGGTGCCGGTGAGCTCGTCGCCGCCGGGCTGCTCCGCCAGAAGCAGGGCGAGGCCAAGATCGAGCACCTTCACTTGCCCGGCGGCGGTGAGCATCAGGTTCGAGGGCTTCACGTCGCGATGCACCAGGGCGTGTTCGTGGGCGGATTGCAGGCCGGCGGCGGTCTGGCGGACCAATTCGCAAGCGTCGGCCACGGCCAATGGGCCATGCCCTTTGACCACGTGCGAGAGGTCGAGCCCGTCGACGTATTCCATCACCAGGTAGTGGGTGCCGTCGTGTTCGCCGGCGTCGAGCGCGCGGACGATGTTGGGGTGCTCCAGCTTGCCGACGGCTTCCATCTCGCGTTCGAAGCGGGCAACCGCCCGTTTGTCGCGGGTGCGGTCTTGCGGCAGCAGCTTGAGGGCCACGGTCCTCTTGAGCCGTTGATGGCGGGCCTTATAGACGGTTCCCATACCGCCCTCGCCCAGTTTTTCCAAGAGGTGATAGTCGCGCAGGGTGCCGAGCGCCTCGTCGCCGATGGGCTTGCCGCTCTCGCCCGAAGCGGTTTGCGAGTGCAACCGCGTGCCCAGCGCCTCGACGGCCGCCAAGGCTTTTTGCAAATCAGGTTCGCCGTCGAAGCGGGTGACCGGCTCCTGCCGCAAGCTGTGGACGAGCGTATCGTGCGAATCGCCAATGGTTTCAATGCTGGCCTGGCAGGCGGGGCAAGCGTCCAGATGTTCGGCGATCTGCTGGGCGTCGGCCAGCGGCAGCTTGCCGAGATGGAAATCACGCAAGGAATCGTGGTCGGGGCAGGTGGCGACTGGCATAGGAGGGTTCGGGGTTCAGGGTTCAGGGTTCAGGGTTCAGGACCGGAACGGCCTGGGAAGGCCATCCTTCGGGCAGTTCCGCGCCCCTATCTTTACAACGCGAGAGCCTAACGCGATTTTTTCCGCGCACACAAACCCGAAGCGCAAGCGAGGCGGCCTGGCGGACTTGCATCGCTGGCGCTTTGGCTTGAACCGGCTGCCTCGCTGGCGCTTCGGGTTGGTATCGGATCATCTCTCACCGTTCATCCCTCGTCGATGAGCCCCGACAGCTCGTCTCGAAGGCGGGCCAGCACGCGGCTTTTGGCCATGTAGACGGACCCGACCGTCATGCCGAGTTGTTCCGCCGCCTCGCGCGCCGCCAGACCATCCACCGCGGTCCGCCAAAAGGCCTGCCAGGTGCGCGGCTCGAAGTCGCCCTCGACCAGCGACAAGAGACGATGGGCCAGGTCGATGTTCGCCCCCGCAACGGGTATCGAGGTGTCGTCGGTCGGGGCGGCGGCTTCGAGCAAACGGGTCTGGGCGGCGCTGCCGTCCTGTTCTTGTCGCGCGGCAAGACGGCGGTAATGGTCGCGCACCTTGTTGCGGGCGATGGTCCAGAGCCAGCCGCGAAAGCTGTCGCCGGGCCGATCGCCGTGGAAACGGGCCAGATTTGCGGCGACGCTGCCAAAGACCTCTTGCACGACGTCGGCCGCGTCTTGCGACTGCAAGTTGGCCTGCCGCGCCCAGCGATAAACCAGCGGGCCGTACAGGGCCGAGAGGCGGCGCCAGGCGTCGCGGTCGTGCGCGATGGCGCGAACGATCAGGCTCGACGACGTCGAACCAGACAGTGCGCTGGCGGAAGGCGGCATACCGCTCATGGCGTTTCGTTCCCAGAACCCCCGGACGCCACCACGGCGGCCCTCATAAGCCGTCAGAATAGCGTATCGCCGCGCGACTGTCATGCTTTTTTTCTGTGCGCGGCCCGGTTTGTCGGGTTCGACCTGCGCTTTCTCATTCTCTTATCCGCAACCGCGTGCGAGGTGCGGCCCTGCTCGCAGTGGGGCGGTGCTGTGGTAGAATCAGAGCCATCGCCAGTTGAACGCCAAAGGAATTGAAGTCATGCCCCGACGCCCGCCAAAGAAAATCAGACCGCCGAGAAAACATTCGGACCCCGCCGCCGAGCTGCGCAAAGCGCTCGTGCGGCGAAGCAAAGCGGAGTTGGTGGAGGTCCTGTTGGAGCTGGCCCAAGCCGACCGTGGAGTCCTCCGGCAACTCACCGCGCGGTTCGACGTGCCGGCAACCTCCGACGACATCGTGACCGCGACGCGGCAGGCCATCGCCGATGCCACCGATTTCGACGAGCGAGAGATCAACTACAACTTCTCTTACGACGACGAAGCCTACAGCGAGGTGAAACGGAACCTGGACCGCTTGATCGACGCCGGGCAACTGCCCCTGGCCATGGAACTTTCGCTGGAACTAATGAATCAAGGCAGCTATCAAGTCGAATCGAGCGATGAAGGCCTGATGACTGAAGACATCGAGGACTGCTTGAGCGTCGTTTTCAAAGCCCTGAAGAACTGCGAATTGCCGGCGGACGAAATCGTGGCTTGGTGCTCGGCGATGCTCGCCAACGACCGCGTGGGATTCATCGCCGAGAAGCCGCTTCAGTCGCTGCGGAACCACTTCAAGTCGGCAGCGGGTGTGCGCCGTTAGCCAGACGATTCATGTCGTCAATTTGATGTCAGGTGATTCCTCCCCGACGGTCATCGCCGTTGCAGTGCAAACGGTCGCAAGCGGTCGAATTGCCAACCCCTTGCTCGAAGGAAAGCCTCGGACAGAACGGTCGATCGACGCGGGACATCTTTAAGCGTCCAGCCGTCGGGCATTTTGTCGAGCTTGTAGCCGCCGCCCATCGTGACCACCAACTCATCGCGGTCGGCTTTGGAGGGGCGGATGCGCACGCTCTTGGCCATCGCGATTCCGCTGAGATGGTCGTCGTAGGTCGAGATCAGGAGGCAACGGCGAAAGACTGGGAAGAGCAGAACTGGCGGAAACGTTTGCTGGCCATTGCCGGGAACCGCTAGCTCAAACTGCAGCGAGCGGGCGAGGCCGAGTTCGGTTTTTCGCCCAATCGATCGCTCCTGAAAAACGACCGGATAGTGATCGCGAACCTGCTTGAGAAAGTCGGCGGCCGACAGATGCTCAGGGAACGCCGGGTTCTCGGCGTCGAGGTTGCCCGATCGCAGTTGTCGCAAAAATTCGGTGATTTGGTCGGTCGGCATGGTTTGGGGCGCCTCGCTCGGCTACCTTATTTTAACATCGCCAACGGTCCCGTCAGGATGCCGAAAATAGTGCAGCTCGATTTCGTCGCCGTGCTCGTCGAGGTAGAGGTCGTAGTGTTTCATGGTTCCAGGCAAGGCATTCTCCGAGGTGGCCGGCGTCGGGCTCCCCGTTTTCGGCCCAAGGTGGCGCCATTTGGCTGGATCGCCGTGCTGGATCACGTCGTCGAAGTCGATGAAGTCTAAGGGATCGTCCACGGCAGGGTTCGGCGGGCGTTTTCGTCAGAGATTCGTCAAATGCTTGCTCGGGCGGCAGGCCGCGGCCGTCGAGCTGCCAGCGGATGCCAAATAGATCAGGCATGAAAACTCGCTCGGTTCGGCGATACGCGCGGAAGACGAAAACCGTTTCCGACGGTTCGTGTTCGAAACGCCAGCCGCGCTTGTCACGGGTTCCCGAAAATCCCAGCCGCTCGAGAAAAGCCTGAAGTTGGCTGAATCGAATGTCGCTGCGTCTCACCATGCCGAATCAACCACTGGCGACGGCGTCGTCCTGTCTGGCGGCCTGCCTAATGCCTCGGCGCCGGGCTCCCTTCCGGCAATGTCGCGTTGGCTGAAACGGGCGCCGCCGGTGGAGTTGGCGCTGGCTCGTCGGGGCAGGCGGCGTAGGAGACAAACTTGCGACCGAGCTTTTCTTCCCATTCCTTTTCACGTTCCTTGATGTCGCGGTAGATGGCGTCCAGGTCGTAATCGAAGCGGGCCGCGTGGGCATCGCGAATCTTCCGGATTTCATCGACAATCGGATCATTCATGATTCTTTCGCCTCCATAAGTTCTTCGGGCGTGCAGATAATCGGGGCCTTGAAACCCTTAGCGGCACAAACGGATTCGATGACGGGCCGCATCGTCGCGTTCGCCAGATGGCGACAGTTCCACGTCAATAGATATGGTATTCGGTTCACGGCCGCGATGGCAAGGTGCAGGGCGTCGTCGGCGGCATTGGCGGGCAGCGCACCGGCCTCGATAAGCGCCTTCGCGAGAGCTGTCGCGTCGGCCGACGATCGCAGAAGCGTCATGGCGCTCAGCATATCAAGCCGGTTCTGTGCGGCTTGTGGGTCACCTAATGCCGCCTCTTCCAGAACAGGCTCGGCGATGCAGAGTTCGTAGTCCGCACGTCGCGTGTTCCACCACTGATGCGTGATCTGCTGGTCCTCCATGCTGGCGGCAGATTACGAGCCTAAACGGGCGGTGCGCTTGTCTGACGCATGATGGATGCCGGACCGATCAATCGTGGCCACCCAGCAGTTCTCTTCCTTCGAGAACGACACGATGCCGTCAGCCAGCAGCTCATCGAGCTGGCCGTTCTCGTCGAGGTCGTCCGAGTAGAGCGTGAGGCCCATTCCATCATGCAGAGTGATTGCTTGTCGCGCCAGATCCTCAGTCGTTCCGACGCAGTTCAGCCGCAAACGCCCCTGGGTGTCCGCGTTGTGAAAATCCGCATAGACCTTGGGCTTCATCATCTTGCATCTTTCTTTGTCATGGCTGTTTGGCTGGATTCGCAATCGTTGGCGTCAGCAGGCGACTTGCCTCTTCGGCGCTCAAGCCGGTCATCGTGGCATGATTCGGGCTGTGGCCCGATGTCCGCACCACATCGCCACCCGCAGCGCGAATGGCACCGGCTGTCGTTACACCAATCTGATTGTGCGGAATGGCCGCCGCTAAATCCTTTACCGATAAACCCTCCACGCACTCGACCGATGCGCCGGTCACGCCGCTCGGATGGGTTCGCATCCCGCGCCGCAAGTCTTCGGGCTGATTGCGCCCACCGCGGAGCACCAAGGCTTCGTCTGGGATTTGTTCCGGCAACGCCCGCTACCCTTGCGGTCTTAAGTGCAAACATGTTTTCGCGCTCTTTTATTCTACGGCCAAGCAGACGGTACGAGCAATCCGGGAATCAAGCATTGAGACGGCCTGGGAAGGCCATTGTCCAGCTAAAGCGGCACAGCGACCGACTGCGCGGGTGCCCCGTGCCTGCTACGCTAAACAAAACCGCGGGCCGGATTGAATCCGGCCCGCGGCGCTTTCGTTGCAAATTGACAAACTGGCTATGGCAGCCGGTCGATGATCGGCAGCTCGAACGGCTCGCCGTTGCCATCGGCCCTGTCCCGGAGGGAGAGAGTGCTGCCGTTGCCGTTGCCGTCCGCGTGGCCATTGCCGTTGGCGTGGCCATTGCCGTTCAGCTTGGCATGCCCGTTCTTCTGAGGCTTGCCATTGCCGTTGGCGTGACCGTTGCCGCTGTGGTGGCCATTGGCGTTGCCGTTCGACTCGACCTCATGCTCATGCTCCTCGCGGCGGGCCATGCGGCGGTTGCCGACGGGAATCAAGGCAGAGCCTTGACCGCCAAGCAGGCCGCTGACGCCCATCGAGGGGTAATGGCTCTGCTCGCCGCCGTCCTTGTCTTCAGGAGCATAGCGGAACAGCAGGCCCTCCCCCTTCCAACAAGATCACAGTTGCGCAAGATCACCGCGTTCTCGCTGGCCGAAACCAGATAGTTCGGCATCAGCGGAATCTTGCCCGCGCCGTGCAGGCCGTCGACCACGTAGGTCGGCACGCCTAGCCCGGAGACGTGGCCGCGTAGGCCCTCGATGATCTCCAGCCCTTTCCACACCGAAGTGCGGAAGTGGCCGGCGCCCACTACCGGATCGCAATGGAACAGGTAGTAAGGACGCACCTTGATCCGCAGCAAGCCGCGGACCAGGTCGCGCATCACGGGCACCGAGTCGTTCACCCCCTTGAGCAAGACCGCGTGGTTGCTCACGGGCATGCCCGCGTGTACCAACGCCCGGCAGGCGCGTTCGGTCTCCGGCGTGATCTCGCGCGGGTGATTGAAGTGCGTTTGAATCCAGATTTTGCCCGCTCTTCGTAACAGATCGACCAGTTCGGGGTCGAACAGCCGTTGCGGAAGCGTGACGGGCACGCGCGTGCCGATCCGGATGACGTCGAGGTGCTCGATCGCCGCCAGCTCGTTGACGAACCAGCGGAGCTTCGACATCGGCAGCGTCAGCGGATCGCCGCCCGAAACAATCACGTCATGTACTTCCTTGTGCTCGCGGAGGTACTGCACCATTCGCTGGTCGTTGTGACTGGAAAAATCCCAGCCGTCGCGGTCCATGGTCACTCTCTTACGAGTGCAGAACCGGAAGTACATCGTGCAGACGTGCGTGGTGACCATCAGCACCCGGTCGGGATAGCGATGGGTCAGGCCAGGCACGGGCGAGTCTTTGTCCTCTTCCAGAGGATCTTCGAGTTCCAGCCCACTCTCGCTCGTCATTTCGGCCGTCGAGGGGACCGCCTGCAACCGGATGGGGTCGGCGGGGGCATGGATGCCGACTGCTCTCCATTGCTTGCAGCCGTTATTAGGGTACAATCATTGGCGATGAATTCGATCAATTTGGCTTGCACGCCACGCTGTTGGTCAAGACGATTCGCGCGTTGTACTACACGGCGGGCGGACAGCGATTGCTGACCATCGTGCTCGTCCGGGACACCGTCGGCAAACGGCCGGACCAAATGTTCTATTGCACCTGTCTCGACTGGGACGCGCGCACGGTTCTCTC
>Ga0307373_10001067_pt1 | contig 51912 bp, 52 predicted proteins | sample OX2MG_FD_202534 | JGI IMG/M metagenome (GOLD analysis project Ga0307373, IMG submission 202534) | Soil microbial communities from Risofladan, Vaasa, Finland - OX-2 | ecosystem: Environmental > Terrestrial > Soil > Coastal area > Acid sulfate soil | place: Finland: Risofladan, Vaasa | collected...
TGCTGTCACGTTCTTGGTTCGTGGGTACGGCGAAGGCGTGGCGTCTGGTTCACTCAACCTCTTCCAGTACTTCAGCTACATCATCACCATTGCCCTGTACGCCACAGGGTTTGCTGCGTACGCCGTGACCTTCGTTCATCTGCCATCCAAAGTGTGGGCAGTTGGTGTCGTGCTCGCCTTCACGGCGTTCAACTTTCTCGGCAGCCGCCTCATGGGTCGAGCAGAGTCCGTCATCGTGATCATCAAGGTTGCCATCCTCATCGTCTTCATCGTTGCAGCCTTCATGGCGCTCACCGGGAAGGGGGTTGCTCGCCTCGCGCCCGCCACCTGGCCCGGTCCTCTGGCCATCTTCACCGGGGCAGGCATCCTCTTCGTTGGCTACGAGGGCTTTGGCCTGATCACGAATGCTGCAGCCAACATGGCCCAGCCGAAGCGCGAGCTGCCACGTGCGATCTACGCCAGCGTCGCCATTGCGATCATGATCTACCTGCTGGTCGCGAGCGGCGTCGTGACCAATGTGCCGCTCGATGTCTGAGTGGACTTGGGAATTCCGCCTTGGCCGTCGCCGCCAAGCCGTCCTTGGGACAGGCGGGATTCAGGTTGATCGCCATCGCAGCCTTTCTTTCGACTGCATCCGCAGTCAACGCCACCTTGTTCGGGTCCACGAACATCGCCTTCAGATCGCCAAGAACGGTGGTCTTCCCGCAGCGTTCGACCGCAAGCTCTGGGGTCGTGATGTTGAAGGACTCTTCATCACCTCTGGATTGGTGCTCGTCTTCGTTCTGCTCTTTCCCTTGAGTTCCGTCGCCTCCATGGGAAGCGCAGGGTTCCTTCTGGTGTACTCAGCGGTGAACGTCGGTCACTTGCGAATTCGAAAGCAGACGGGCGCAAAGGCGTGGCCGGTCGTGGCGTCGGCGGTCACCTGCCTCTCCCTCTTCGTCGTCCTCGTGTACCACATGATCGCCACAGCACCGACCTCAGCGATCGCCCTTGGCGTCACGCTGGCAGGCAGCTTCGTGTTCGAGACGGTATATCGCCGCAGGACTGGGAGAACTTTCCACGAGATTCTGACCCAGACCGACCCCGTGCCAGCGGCAGCTCCTCCTACCGCTCAGTGAGCAACGGAAGCGCGTGGATAGGACACTACCGACGATCGGCGGCAGGGACCCAGCGATAGAGGGTGGCCATCGAGACCCCTAGCGAGCAGAACAGGCGCTCCGCTCGCTGGCCAACGCGCTACAAACGGTTCCCGTAGAACGAACGGCATCCGACGCTACTCAGCTCGTTATTCGGACGGTCGGCCATGTGCCCGCAGGGGATCCTCTTGTGACGACGACGGCGATCTCCGGCGGAAGACCCCAACGTGGGCCGCAGCCCCCGTTCGTCTTGTGGGATCGACGAAACGAGTGGAGTGCTCGCGAAATACAGCACATTCGACAGTAGAACCGGCCAAACGCATCCCCGAGCCGGCTGTTCGGTGGGGCAAGCGCGCGCACGGGAGCGAACTCGCCGGCTACATCTTCGGCGAGGGTACTTGGTCAATCGTTACCTGGCCAGAGGGCGTGCGAAGCTCAGCTCATGGCCGTCGGGGTCGTGGATGTGGAAGTAGCGCTCGCCCCACGGTGCGTCCGCAGGTGAGGTTTCCGGATCGAACCCGGCCGTGAGAGCGCGTCGGTACATCGCGTCCACGTCGTCAACCCACAACACGACACGACCCCAGACCCTTCGGGGAGAGCCGACGTTGTCGAGCTGAAGGTTGAGGTAGCCAGTGCCGACCCGGAAGCTGGTGAATGGCGCCTCCTTTCCTCCGTAGAGCAGATGGAAGCCAAGCACTTGGTAGAAGGCCACGGCCTCAGCCATGTCGGCGGTAAGCAGTGTGACCGCACTGATGCTCTCAATCGGCTCCCGTTGTCCGTTCACACAGGCCAGCATTGCAGGAAAGACGGCAGGGCCAGGGTCCTGGCAAGACAGCGCAGTTGCTCGCGACCAGCGGCAACGGCTTCTCGCGACAAGGCGTCCTCGTTGCTGGCGATGTGCGGCGCTCTCGATTTCTGGGCAAGGCGTCTCATAATGTTCGACTGGTCACCAGCACGAGGTGTCTCCGAACCGGCCTGGTGATGCGCTTTCGCAGTCCTGCGCCGAAAGTGCTGGATTGCGCGAACACGTCAAGCCTTTCCTCTGGCCCGGGCCGATTGGTCTGTCGTTCTCGTAACGGGAACGGCATCCGACGCTACTCAGCTCGTTATTCGGACGGTCGGCCATGTGCCCGCAGGGGATCCCGTTACGGGACAGGCGAGATCAAGCCCGCAGCTTCTCGGCATCGGTTCAACCGTTCTCAGAAACCACCGTGGGACTCCCAGCGGTGGCACGATAGCGGGCGATCCATTCGTCGTTGATTTCGTCAGCTTGGCGGCCGTGCCCTGGCGTGATCGCCCGGTCTTGCGGAAGCTTCAGGCCAAAGGAAATCGAGGACCCCAATCGTGACCCCGACCATGTCGGCGACTAGTTCCTCGTAGCGAACTACATGCGGTCGGATGTCGAAGGAGCTGAACCAGTTTCGCCATGCAGCGTTGTGCTCATCGATCATCTCGACAAATCCCTGGATCCGATCAAGGTCGAAGTGAGATTCGTTCGCATTGGTATCTCCGTGATGCCAGTAGCCCGTTTGCTCGGCGCGCGCCCACGACACACCCTGGGCAACGGCGTCCTCTCGACAAAGGTGGACGAAACGGGTACGGCCGAAGGCCCTGGTTAGCAGCTCAAGATCGGCACCAGCGAGATCCCGATACACCGTGCTGAGGTTCGCGACAATGTCATCCATCGTTCCCCACATGACCCTGGCGCCGAAGACGCCGTTCTCTGTGCTGCCGTCCCTGATGGCGGCCTGCACGTAATCTCGGTAGTCGAAAGATCCGTCGGGACCACGCGCGATCCGCCACCGGTCGACCCACTTCGGCTCGTCCGGCAACCGGAAGTACGACTCCGGCCGTCCCGCAATGCCAGTAGACCGCAGCAACCTGCAGAGAAGAGTGCTTCCACTACGCGGCGCAGATCAGATACGAGGCTGAAGTAGCCGACGTGGGCACGAAACCATTGAAGCACGTGCCTCGACTCGCCACGCCCGTGACTACCCGTCGAGTACCCATTCGCCTCAGGCACGACGAGTGGGGCGTCGCAATAATGGATCCCTGAAAGCTACACGAAGCGGTTGAAATACGGGTGCCCCCCGACACTGTGCTGTCGAATCACGAACTCCGCGAGCGGCGCACAAATGCCGATGATTCACGAGCACTCAGTAGATAGGGTGTGCGAGACTGAACGCACGGGAGCTCGGATGGACCGGGCTGAGAGGGCGCCATACGGGCGCCGACCGTTGAACCTGCTCCGGATAATGCCGGCGAAGGGAGGAGACAAGATGGTCGATTCGCCAGATGCTGCCCATTGTTTTCAGAGAGGTACTCGGATCAGTGTCTTTCAAGGTGCTCGGCCCGCAATCAGCGGTGACCTCGTTGTTGAAAGCCACGGAATGGCCCCGATTCCCGAGGACCAGCGTTACGGCTCCTCTTGGCGGAACTTCACGGTGTGGTTCGCACCCAATATGGAGCTGTCCGGTCTCTTCACCGGCACCTTGGCGTTTACGCTCGGGTTGGGATTTTGGCCTGGCTTGATTGCCATTGTGATCGGGGTGTTCCTGGGCGCATTGCCCGTCGCCCTCCTCGCTACCTTCGGGCCGAAGACCGGCATGGGGCAGTTGCCGCTCGCTCGTCTGCCTTTTGGCAGAAGCATTGCCCTTCCAGCGGCCGTCCAGTGGTTGAGCGCCATCGCCTGGGATGGCCTTGTTGGGCTCTTCGGTGCCGAAGGGGCCCAGTTGCTGTTCCATGTCCCGTTCGCCGTAGGAGTGGTCATTGTGCTCGCACTCGAAGGTTTGATCGGGTTCGTGGGTTATGAGGTCATCCACCAGCTGGAGAAGTGGGGAAGCGCCATCTTGGCCGTCCTCTTCGTGGTCTTGTCGCTGCGCATTTTCCAACACGGCAACATTCCCCTGCACAACACGGTCCACGGCGGAGCGGCGATGGGTGCGTTCATCTTGATGACGACGATCGCGTTCAGCGGTACCTTCAGTTGGGCCAGCTATGCCGCGGACTACAGTCGCTACCAGGCGAAGGACACGCCGTCATCACCGATCTTCTTTTGGACCCTCGGCGGTCTGTGCGCCTCGTACATCTGGACCTATGCGATTGGCTTGGCTGGTGCGAGAGTACTCAGCAACCAAACGGCGGCGGGCGTGCGCTCGCTCGTGGGCGGCGGCGCAGTAGGCGTCTTGGCACTGATCACCGTTATTTTCGGGGCGATCACCAGCAACGCCATGAACGACTACTCGGGGTCCCTCGCTCTTCAAGCTGCCGGAGTGAAGCTGAGGCGCAACTGGAGCGCCGCACTTGGGACCGGGCTCGCCTTCTGCTTGATCCTTTGGATCCACGAAGGCAATACGTCAGGCAGGTTCCAAAGTGTGCTGCTCTTCAGCGCCTATTGGATCGCCCCGTTTCTAGCGATCGTCCTCATCGACTGGCACGACCGGAAAGGCTCCACCACCTATGGAGGTCTCTCGGCTCTCATGGATCTGAAGAACCTCAATACCGGGTGGCCCGCGCTCGTGAGCCTGGTCGTTGGGTTCGGCGCCATGGTGCCTTTCATGAACACCGCACTGCTCGTTGGTCCGGTGGCCAAGGCGTTGGACGGGGCGGATCTCTCCTTCTATGTCGGCTTCGTCGTGGCTGCTGCCGTGTACCTGGCGCTGCACAAGCTCGTAGTCCCAAACCCAGCGTTCGGCCTAGGGGAGATCGAAAAGCCGCACGTCGGGGCGTCGGATACGGCGTGATCCGACATGGCCGAGAGGCAGTGCGAGAGAACACTTGCTGGACAGAGAATGTCGCTGTACCGGATTTGCCTTCTTTCAACCAAGTGGGGCAATGAAGCCAACCACGGATATTGGAGGCGTACGCTGAAACTCGGAGGTGGTCGCCATGTCGAAAATCGAATCAGCCCGCCGAGGATCTGTCAGGCGACGGGTGGCGCCGACAATCGCTACATTCATCGTCGCTGCTGGAGTGATCTATTTGACGGCCTGGGTTTCTTTGGGCTTACTCCGGCACTTGGTCATGCCTGTCGTCGCCGTGGTCATAGCCGGGTACCTCGCCGTGCAGGTGTACCGCGTCACCGGACGCGATAGGTAGGTCCTCAAACGGAGCGCGCCCGGCGTGAACCACCGCGGTTTCGCCAGATGTGGGTTCGCCGAGTCGGCTATGTGAGCCCCCGCCTGGTCCGGATCACGTTCGGCGGCCCCGATCTCGAGAGTCTTACCGTCGAGCATCCGGCGGCAAGCGTGCGGCTGCTGCTGCCATATCCCGGAACCCAAGAGCTCATCGTCCCGAGCTGGAACGGCAACGAGTTCCTCCTGCCGGACGGGCGACGACCCACGATCCGGACCTTCACACCGCGCCGCGTCAACCCCGAGACCTTCGAGCTCGAGCTTGACATCGTCATCCACGGCGGTGGGGTCGCGTCCGAGTGGGCGCAGACGGCCGAGCCCGGCGACCCGGCGGCGATCTCGGGTCCTGGCCGCGGCTACGCCATCGACCGCGATGCGCCCGCCTTCCTCCTGGTCGGCGACGAGACCGCCATCCCCGCCATCAGTCAAATTCTCCAGGCCCTGCCCACGGAGAGGCCGGTGCAGGTGCACATCGAGATCGCCCACCCTGACGCCCGGTTCGCGCTGCCCGATCATCCGCGCGTAACCGCCGAGTGGTATGACCTACCGCCCCACGCGTCTTCCGGCGACACGCTCTTCGCCGCCGTCCGCGGCGCCGAGTTCGACCCCGGCATCCGGGTGTGGGTGGCCGGAGAGGCCGCGGCGGTGCAACGCATCCGTCGCCACCTCTTTGAGGACCGGGGGCTGCCCCGCTCCCAAGCCTCGGTGCGCGGCTACTGGAAGCACGGCCGCCGTGGCAACGGCGACGACGCCTGAGCGTTCCACCGCGGAATACCGCGGTGTGGCGACGTCGGCCCCGAATTCGCGCCGATCGCGCGATCCATAACTCATGGCTCGCCCACCTCCGGGTGGGCGCATCGCAGCGGGATCGGCGGGGTGTCCCCGGACGACCTGTTCATATAGATCGGGGACTCGCCGATGTGGGCGCCTATGATACGGCCGGCCGGGGTAAGGAGCAGCGATGGCTGACGTCTCGCCAATGTTCCGGCTGACCACCCTGGGCGGGAAGTCGGTCCCGCTGAAGGACTTGGCCGGCCGGTCGTAGTGTCGGACGGTTCCTTGGTCCTGGCGGCGCCAATGTCGCTCACCGGCCGGTACAGCCACCTGGGGCGGCTGGCGGCGGCCGGGCTCCAACAGGCTGTCGAGGATGTGTCGCACCGCGGGGGAGTGCAGGTGGGCGGGCGGACGCTCATGCCCGAGGTCGTGATTTTCGACGACGGTGGCACGCGGGCAGGCGTACGCCATGCTCTCGACGTGCTGGCGCGTGCCGACCTTGTCATCGGACCCTACGGCAGCGATCTCGTAGTCGAGGCTGCCCGGTGGACAGGGGAACGAAGCCGGGTGCTGTGGAACCATGGTGGCAGCGCAGACGAGGCGCAACGGCTTCCCGGAGTGGTCTCGGTCCCCGCTCCGGCGAGCCGTTATTTTGCTCCCGTGCTCGACGCCGTTGTGGCTCAGATGCCTGGCGCCCGTGTAGTCGTCGCTGCGGGCAGGGGCGCCTTCGGGAGCTCGGTAGCCAATGGTGCGGTGAGCGCCGCGGGCCGCCTTGGCATGGAGGTGGTGGCGGTGGCGCCCCACGACGAGATTTCTGACCAGCCCGACGTGGACATTCTCTTGGCGGCGGGCTCGTTCGCCGACGACGTGGCGCTCATCCGCCGGCTCCGCCGGCGGCCTCCGGTCCTGGCAGCGGTCGCCGCGGGGCTGGGCGCCTTCGCGGCCGAGGTCCAGGCTGAGGGGGTGCTGGCCCCGTCGCAGTGGGAAGAGGGGGCTCGCTTTCATCCTGACGTGGGGATCCGCCCCTCCGACGTTGTGCGTTCGTTACGCTCCCGGATATCGCCGTTGCTCGAAGTCGGGCCTAACCTCGGGCACATCGATTACCCCACTGCCCAGGCCTATGCGGCGGGACTCATCGCCCTCCGTTGTGTCCAAGAGGCGGGAATAGTCGAGGACGCCGCCCTCCATGCGGCCGCCCGCAGGCTGCGCTGCACCACATTTTTCGGCCGCTTTGGGCTCGGTCCCGACGGGCGCCAGGCCGAACACGCGGTGCTCGTGGTGCAGTGGCACCAAGGAGGCAAGCGACTGGTGTGGCCCCCGTCGTTGGCCGAGGTACCGGTCGAGATATGACCCCCGGTAGTGGTCGATCCTCTGGCCCCACCGAGGCGCGTCGTAGTGGAATGCTGTCACGGTCCTTGAAGGTAGGAGCGTGCGGGCGAGAGATACCGCTGAGCGGTTCCTCAAGCTGCTGAACTCGCGATGACCCCTCGACCAGATTCGCGCGTGCGGTTCGTGAAGCGTGCCACGGCTGTGGTCCACCCTCGAAGAGGCCGGGTTGCCCTCGAGTGGCAGAGAGGGAGCGTACTGAACCGAGCTTTCAGGCACCTCAGGGATTGCCCCATGAAGCTGGCCCGGCAAGACTGCACATATGTCCCTTCGCGCGCGCTGGTCCGACGCCTCCGCCGCTCTCACCGCCGCACTGGACCTCAGGACGCCACCGATCGCCATCACGTTCTCCGCATCGGTCCCTGCCGGTATCGTGCCGTTCGATGCTCCCATGCCCGCACCCACCCCGGACGGCCGCACCGGTCGGGTTCCAGCAGGGTGCGTGTTTTGGACCAAGGCTGTCGACCGGACTTTCACCACGGTTGCCGCGGACCACGGCAACTGCAGCGTGGGCAGTCTGACCCACGGATTCGTCACCCTGGACGAGGTTTCCGGCCGCGCAGATGTGGCCGCCCTGCTGGAATCGGGGTGGGTGACGATGGACATGATTCCCGGCATCCCCGTCGTGGAAGACCGGCCCGATTTCGTGGTCTATGGTCCGCTGGGGGAAACTCCGGTCGATCCGGACGTGGTGCTGATCCGCATCAATGGCAAACAGCTCATGGTGCTCGCCGACGCCCTCCCGGGCCTGCGTATCGAGGGCAAACCCCAGTGCCACATTGTGGCGGTCGCCAAACAACAGGGAGAGGTGGCGGTCAGCGTGGGCTGCATGCTGAGCCGCACTCGTACCGCGATGCCGAGCGCAGAGATGACGTGCGCCATTCCAGCCAGCCGCCTTGAGGCCTTGATCATTCGGATCCAAGAAACCGCAACAACCGATGCCATTGTCGCGTCGTACGCGGCGCAGGATGCTCGCCGTTTCGTCGGAGGGTAGAACCTACTTCTTGGCTGCCTCGTAGTACGGGTTGGTTCCCGCCGCGTGATCGGTGACGTCGATCACGCGAATGATCTCAGGAACCGATTCGCGTATGGCCACTTCGATCCCCTGACTCAAGGTCACCGTGGCCATCCCACACCCCGCGCAGCCTCCGCTCAATCGGAGGTAGGCGGCGTCGTCCTCGACGGCCACGAGGTCGGCGCGGCCGCCGTGAGCCGCAATGCTCGGGTTGATCTGTTGTTCGAGCACCTGGAGGATGCGCTGGGCCACATCGCCGCTGAGGTCGGCTGGTGGTCCCGCCATCGCCGGGCTGGCCGCGGCCGGCGCCCGAGGATGGTTGGGGTTCTCGATGACCAACCCGCCCTCGCCGACGTCGAGGACGGCCCCGCGCATCTTTTCGATGCTGTCGCTGGGGACCACGAGCGCCAGTCCGTTTGGCGCAGCGGACCAATCCTCGGGCTGGGCGTCGGCGGCCGTCTGGAAATACATGTCGTAGGTGTAAGCGTCCCCGCTCGAACCGCTGATCTCGAGCCAAAGGGCGAGTGAGTCCTCGCCGTCCTCGCTGGCGCGCACCTCGAGCACCATGGCCAGAGCGGCGTCAGTCACTGCCAGGACGGGCACGCCGTTGGTCCCGATCTCGGTCATAATGCCTTCGCCTCAGCCTTCGTTGCTCGGTACCATCCTAGGGCTGTGCCCCGCATCCTCCTGCTGTTGCCAACTGGGACCTATCGAGCAGCGGACTTCCTAGCCGCGGCAGCTCGTCTGGGTGTCGACGTCGTGGTGGGGTCCGAGCACCGCCAGGCCTTGGCCGGATTCATGAGCGACCGGGCCGTCGTCGTGCCACTCGATGCCGGCGACGCCGCCGTGGAGGCCATCGTGTCCCTCCATCGGCGGACACCGCTCGATGCCGTCCTGGCCGTCGATGACCAGGGAGTGGCGGTCGCAGCGGCATCGGCGGCGCGGCTGGGACTACGTCACAACCCGCCCGAGGCTGTCGCCAACACCAAGGACAAGGCGCGCATGCGCGATTGCCTGGCCACTGCGTCGGTCCCCCAGCCCGCCTACCGAATCGTTGCTCGTGACACCGACGTTGCCTCGGCAGCGACTGAAGTTGGGTACCCGTGCGTGGTCAAGCCCATCTCACGGTCGGCCAGCCAGGGCGTCATTCGCGTCGACGACGCGACCCAGGCCGACGCGGCCGGGGTACGTATCCGGGCCATATTGGGGGATAGTCCAGAACCCCTTCTCGTGGAGAGCTTCGTATCCGGCGCCGAGGTAGCGGTTGAAGGCCTGCTCTTGGGAGGCCAGCTGAGGGTGCTGGCCGTGTTCGACAAGCCCGACCCCATGGACGGTCCCTTCTTCGAGGAGACCATCTACGTCACGCCGTCCCGGCAACCGCCCTCGATCCTCGCCGCCATCGAGGCCACCGCGGCCCGAGCAGCCGCGGCGCTGGGGCTCGTAGAAGGCCCAGCGCACATCGAGCTGCGCCTCAGCGCCACAGGTATCGTCACCATTCTCGAGCTTGCCGCTCGCTCCATCGGTGGCTTGTGTGCCCGGACCTTGCGCTTTGGAGCGGGGATCAGCCTCGAAGAAATCATTATCCGTCACGCCCTCGCTATGGAGCTCGACGGTCTCGCTCGGGAGCCCAATGCGTCGGGCGTGATGATGCTCCCGATCCGATCGGCCGGGATGCTCGAGGGCGTATCCGGCCAGGAGCGGGCCCTCGCCATCGAAGGAGTCGTCGGTATCGAGATCGCCATTGCGTCGGGACGGCCGGTAATCCCCCTCCCCGAAGGTGATCGCTACTTGGGGTTCATCTTTGCCCGGGGTCCTACGGCGAAGATGGTCGAAGATGCCCTCCGCCGAGCAGAGGCCGCTCTCGACGTGCGTCTGCGCTGAATCGCGGCGCTGTCAGCTCCCCGGTAGGCTCGATATTACGCGGGTTCTTCTGATCTCTACCTATGAGTTGGGACACCAGCCGCTGCAGTTGGCGATGCCCGCCACTGCGCTGCTGGCTGTTGGCCACGATGTCCGATGTCTCGACCTGGCCGTCGACCCGATCGACGCGGCTGCCGTTGAATGGGCGGACCGGATCGCTTTCTCTGTGCCGATGCACACCGCGATGCGCCTGGCGTTGCGCGTCGCCGAGACGATCCGGAGCCGGCGGCCCGAGCTTCCGCTGTGCTTCTATGGACTCTACGCACAGGTGAGCCGGAGTCTCACCGTCAGGTCGGCCACCGATGCGGTCATCGCGGGTGAGTACGAGCCGGGCCTGGTGGCGTGGGCCGGCGGTAAAGACCCCGGTCCGGCGATCCAGCTGACCCGGGTCAGGGCGCGAGTACCAGCCCGCCACCTGTTGCCGCCCCTCGATCGCTACGCCCGATTGGCGGTCGACGGCGAGGAGCGACTGGTTGGATCGGTCGAGGCCAGCCGGGGCTGCTCGCACCGATGCCGGCACTGTCCCGTGCCGGTCGTCTACGACGGGCGAGTACGGGCCGTGGACGAGGCCGCAGTCGTGGCCGATGTCGATCAGTTGGTTGCCGCCGGCGCCCGCCACATCACGTTCGCCGACCCCGACTTCCTCAACACCCCGCTGCACTCTCGCCGCGTCGTTGCGGCCATCCACCAGCGCCACCCGCATCTGACGTTCGACTGCACGACCAAGGTAGAGCACATCCTGCGCTACCCAGAGCTGTGGCCCGAACTGGCGGAAGCCGGGTGTGCGTTCGTTGTTTCGGCGTTCGAGTCGGTGAGCGACACAATTCTCGAGCACCTCGACAAAGGTCATAGCGTGGCCGACGCATCCAAGGCCGTGGTGCTCCTGCGCGACCACGGCATCGAGGTTCGCCCCTCATGGCTGCCCTTCACCCCTTGGACCACGATCGACCACTTGGTCGACCTCGTTGACTTCGTGGTGGCTCACGACCTCACACCCAACGTGGACCCGGTGCAGTACACCGTGCGCTTGTTGGTGCCGGAGGGTTCCTTGCTGCTCGGGCGGGCCGCAATGACACCACACCTTGGTCCTTACGATCTGACCCGCCTGGGTTGGACGTGGTCGCATCCTGATCCCGCGGTCGACCAACTGCAGCAGGAGTTGGCAACGCTGGTCGAAGACCGCGTTGAGCAGCCCGCCGCCCAGACGTTCGGGGAAATTGACGTCCTGATTCGTGCCAAGGCGGCAACCTTTCGGGCTCCTCCGCCCCGCGGAGCCATCTCGAAAGGAGCGGCGGGGGAGCGAGCTCGGCTCACTGAGCCCTGGTTCTGTTGTAGTGAGCCCACCGAGACGCAGTTGGCACCGCTTGGGTCACCTTGACTTCCATCCGTTGATTAAAGGACGCTGAATCGAGGTCGGATGTCGGCCCTTTTTTCCGCGATGTCTGGTCGATACTCAAGTGGTCACATGGCCGATCACGCGGCCACCTCGCCGGGATGGTCCAGCGAGCGCGAAAAATCAGAGCATCGTCGATCCAGTGCAGCGTCGCCCTGGGGATCATCGCCGCGAGCTGCTCGGCGTCTCGACGCGGAAACAGCCGATTCCCTCGGGACCAGGCGATGCCCCGTAGACCCAGAGAACGTGCGGAGCCCGCGCAGCCCACTCGCGAGAGCAGTGGGCGCCAAGGGCTACCACTAGAACTCGATCGGACCGTACACAGTGCGATAGCAGCGCTCCGCAGGAGGAACGGCTTATCGGAACACTCCAGATCAGAAGTATGAAGACTGTGGGGCGTCCCGCAAGACCCGCCCGCTGACGATTCCGGGACGGGGATGTCATACGAGGCATGAGAGACCGCTTCTGGGATGTAATGCCCTGCCTTGAGCGGAACGTGGGCGCGCGCGACGAGGGGTTTGTGGGCGAAGACACAAGTTGTCTGCAGAATTTGAGGGTTATGCCGCCCTTTGTGTGAGGTCGACGTTGAAACCGAGTGCCTCGATCCGCCGTGCGAGCCGCTTCGCCTCAACGGCCGGATCGTGACGGCGCTCGAAGTAATCAGCACCGAGGTCTTCGTAGAAGGCACCGTTGGTGAGCAGGTGCCAGATGGTGAACAGCATGGAGTTGGCCACGGCGGCCTTGTTCGGTCCGCGCCGCCGTGCGATGCGGCCGTACTGGGCGTTGTAGTACGTGCCCTTGGTGCGAGAGGCAGCCCGGGCCGCTTCGATGAGGGAGCGGCGGAGCCATTGGGCCCCATGGCGAGTACCTGCCGGTTGACGTTTGCCCGCGGATTCATAGCTGGCCGCTGCCATCCCCAGCCCAGGCGCAGAGCTGCTCGGGGGTCGGGAACCGGCTCATGTCGGCCCCGGTCTCGGCCACGATCACCGCTGCGGTCGCCACAGAGATCCCCGGCACGGAGGTCACGATGGCACGCGATGGAAAGGCGGTCGGCCCGGCGAGCACTCCCGTCGTGAACGTCACTCCACCCGCTTCCCACTGTGTCCAGCTTCCTGACCATCTTTCCAACTCACCCCGACCCGTAGCCTCCGACCTCAATCTGGTGCCGGGAGACCTCAAGGGCAACCTCTCGATTGTCGCCATCTGTGTGAACGGAAGCATCTCGATCTACAACAACGCCCGAACGGTGGACGTGGTGATCGACGTGGTGAGGTGGCACTCGTAACGCCTCTGCTGGTCCGGCCCACCCCAGGGGAAGTCGAACGTGCTCCTCAGGGGCAGCGTGGAATGTACGCCGCCGGGGGTGAGACATCACAGTCAGTCACTACTTCCGTCCGGCGCCCGCCAGGTTCGGCGTCGGAGAATCTGATCTTCACGCTCGTGAAATATCTCCGACCGGCGGCACTGACGGTGTGGGAGAGGAAGAACTGAGCTGGAAAGACGTGGAACGTGCCATTTGCACAGTCCGGGGTGCAGTCATTCTGCCGGAGGACGCCCCGAGCCCTGGCCGAGGTGGCGCCCCACTTCAGCCAGGTGAGATTCTCCGCCACCGCGTTGCCGTCACCACACGCCAGCACGATGCGCGCAGGTTTCATCCGACCGGGTGAGGCGCAATTCCAATCGATCACAGGGAGCTTGGCCGCGCGACTGGCGGCGTCCGTCGCCTGCCCGCTGCCCCACCCGAAGAAGAGGGCGGGCGGCATGACGACGACCGCACCGAGCCACGAGGGCCTCAGGGCCGTCCCTCGCACATCAGTCGCTCCCATCCCCATCGTCGCCCTGCCCGTTGGTGCCATCGGTCTGCCACTTCTTCAACCAGCCACCCAGTTGCTTGCCCAAGTCCTGCACATTGCCGGCCGTTCGGTCGAGGAACTTCGAGAATCGCTCTCCGTAGTGGGCAACCGCCGCGTTGAACTCAGCCGATGGGGGTGGCTCGTGCCCACGCCGTGGATAGTTGCCAGCCCGAATCCGGTCGTATTCACCGGACTGGACCCATTGCGTCAACTCCTTGACGCGACGCACCGCGATGGGATGTGTGAGGCTGAGCTCGGCCCAGAATCTCGTGTGGCGCGAAAAGAGATCCTCCTCGTCGTCGTAGTCCGCCGTTTGCTTGAGGAACGACTCGAGGCTCATGCCGGGTACCGCCCCGCCGGCCAACCGCATCAGGACGCGGCACGGCGCCAGAGGGTCTCCCATCACGAGTGCCGCTGCCCGATCGCAGGAGAGCTCGGCCGCCCGCGACCACTCGAGGAGAGCGAAATACAGGCCGCGAATAGGAAGGCCGAGGAGGAGGGACTTCGGGAGGGCACCCTCCATGAACTGTTTGAGCAGCAACAACGCCGTCGAGTAGTAGTTGTGCTCGGAGAGCACATGGCCGAGTTCGTGACCCAGAACGGTCTGAATCTCGTCGGGCGTATACGATCCGATCAAGGATGAGTTGACCACCACAATCGGTGTCTTGGCTCCGATTGCCATGGCATTCACTGCTGCGTTGTTGATCATGTACAGGTCGGGCACCGAGTCAAGGTCGAGAATCGACGTGCACTGGACGTATCTGGTCCACACATTAGGCACTTGATCGGTACCCAGCCGCACTGCATTGCCCATGACCATCTGACGTAAGCGGCGCTCATGCCCCAGGTCACTGAGGCGTTTGATGACCTTGTCGAGCAATGGCACCGAATGGAGCGCCGACGTGGCGGCCCGGTCGGCGGGATGTTCGTAGGCCTTCGCACTTATCTGTTCGAAACGGTGCGCCAGTTCAATCGCCATGGCCCTCTCCCCTGATATGCGTCACCCGACACTAGGTCGTGCTTCGCCAGCCCGGGGCAGTGGCCCGCACATGGTGGGCGAGCTCCCGTGCCGTTCTCGGGGGCGGACGACCCAGGCCCTGCAGAGCTGGACCGCGGCGCGCACCTGTACCGATCTGACCGCGAGCCCCGGCGCCTCGCTTGCCACGACCTCGACGGAGACCTCGCTCGCGCCCCCGCAGTGGCGCAGCAGCTCTCGGTGGACAAGTAGTGCAGTGACCCGATCTCACCCCAGCGTGTACTCCCAGCCCTCCTGCCAGGCGAACTCGCACGTTGCCAGATCACGGAGATCAGAACCGCTGATGGAGCGCTCGAGGCCCCATCGGGTGGCAACGTGTCCGACGACGAGGATCCGGAGACCGTCCCATCGCGGCCGCAAGTCGGCGAGGAACCGACCCACTCGCTCGGTTGCGTCGTTCCAGCTCTCCCCGCTCGGATAGGCACCATCCAGGTAGACGCTCCGATCGCCATGGACCTCTGCCGACGGCGCCCCGTTCAATTCGCCATAGTCGCATTCCCGGAGCCTCCAATCGTGCAGGATCGGCACGGGTGAACCCGAGAAGGCGATGTCGACGGTTTCCCGTGCCCGGCCGAGATCGGAAGTGAACACACTGGCAAGATCGTCGTGTCGTCGGCGCCGGCCGAGTGCGACGGCCTGCTCTCTACCGGTTGCCGAGAGTCGACCAGGCAACCACCCCGTGGCGATGCCCTTCTCGTTGTCCTCAGTCGTGCAGTGGGTCTCAAAGACGATCTGAATGGCCATGGTGAATCTCGTGCGGAACTCAGGCCGCGCGCCATCGAGCGGGGCCGCGGATCACTCCGCTTCTGCGGTCTTCTTCAGGGCGGCCAGGGTGGCCGGAATACCCGAGTGTGCCGCTTCGGTGCGGCTGTCGATGTACTTCTGCGCATCCTCGCCGAACCTGTCGGTGAACATGGCGATGCCACCGGGGAGGAACTCCCAGGACTCCGTCACCTCAGTCCCACCGTCCACGGGGGCGAAGACGTACCCCCACCGCACCAGGGAGCCGCCGACGATGAAGGCAAATTCCTGACCTCGGCTGGCCGCGACGACTTCGGAGCGTGTCTCCCAGGTCGTTTCTCCGTCCACATTCCGACCCGTGAACCATTCTCCGACCTGCCCGGTACTCCCCTCGTCCCACCAGGCTGCTTTGCAGATCGGGCTCCACTCTCCGATGCGGGTGACATCGGTCACCATCTCGTAGAGGGCTTCCGGAGTGCGGTTGATGACGATCGATTCTGAATAGCTGAGGTTGCTCATGGGCAGAGTATTCCCCGTCCCCGGCCGGCAAGCCAGTTCTCGTGGGCGCGCTGCGTGCAACGTGATGGCCGTGATCCAATAGGGCCATGAGTGCTTACAAGGATCGATGGCTCGACTGCACGGACACGGCTCTCCTGGTGAAGGGTTACTACTTCCCCTGGGGCACCAAGCGGATCCCTTATGGCTCCATCACGTCCGTGGACCGCTTCACCATGAGCCCCTTGCGCGGGAAGGGACGGATCTGGGGCTCGGGGGACCTGAAGCATTGGGCCAACTTCGATCCCCGTCGCCCGATGAAGTCCGTAGGGTTCTTCCTCGACGTGGGACGGCACGTGATCCCGTTCGTCACGCCCGACGATCCCGACGCGTTCGAGCAGGCCCTGCGATCGCACATTCCTCCGGGTTCGCCGGGCTGACCGGGCCAGCCGTCCCCGGGGGAGATCAAAGAGCGGCGAGGACCTCTTCGGCCGAGCTGGCGTTGAGGCCGGGGCCCGGCTCGACGCCGAGCCAGGTCACGATCCCGTCCTCAATGATGGCGGCGTAACGCTGCGAGCGCGATCCGAGGCCGACGCCGCTCCCGTCCATGGGCAGGCCCATGGCGGCCGTGAATTCCCCGTTCCCGTCGGAGACCATGAGCACCGACTGCCCCACGCGCTGGTCATCGCCCCACGCCGCCATGACGAAAGGGTCGTTGACCGAGATACAGGCGATCCTGTCCGCGCCCTTCGCCTTGATCTCGTCGGCCCGTAACACGAAGCCCGGCAGGTGGTGATCCGAGCACGTCGGGGTGAAGGCGCCGGGAACGGCGAAGAGCACGACCTTGCCCGTGCCCAGCAGTTCCCCCGAGGTGGTTGCCTGCGGTCCGTTCTCCCCAAACGTGAAGACCTTCACATCAGGTATCGGGTCACCGGTCGCGATCGCCATGTTTGTCTCCTCTGCCGCTCGAGTGCGTGACGCAAGATTGCCACACGGCCCGCTGCCACCCGCAATCAACGGTGGAGAGGTAGCCTGCGCCCGCCCGACGACCCGATCGGGCTGGTTCCGGGAGAGTGGCTACGAGGGGACGTGCAATGGGACATGCTTTCGATCGGCGCTCATTCCTGGCGGGAGGGGTCGTCATGGGCGCCGGATTGGCTGCCTTGGGAGCCGGATCCGATTGGGCCGGGGCATCCCTCACCAACGGCCCGGGGCGCAACGGCATCTCCACGGCCAAGCCCACGCGCGGCGGTTCCCTCGTCTTCGGCATCGACACCGAGGGAGGCGGATTCGATCCCACCACGGCACGTTGGGACGAGGGCGGCTTCCTCTACGGCCGCACCGTGTTCGACCCTCTGGCGATCGTCACCGCCGCCGGCGCGGTCGAGCCCTACCTGGCCCAGTCCATCAGCTCCAATCCGGACTTCACCGTGTACACGATCACGTTGCGGCCGGGCATCGTGTTCCATGATGGGACACCGCTGAACGCAGCTGCACTCCAACTCAACTTGGAGAAGCAAAAGGCGTCGCTCCTGACCGGCCCGGCGTTCCAGGCTGTCGAAAGCATCGGGGTCACGGGGCCGCTGACCGTGACCATCACGATGAACTCACCCTGGGAACCATTCCCCTACGCCCTGGCCGAGGCCCAGACCGCGTACATCGCGGCCCCTTCCATGCTCAACGCCCAGGATGGCACCACGCACCCGGTGGGCACAGGTCCGTTCATCTTCCAACAGTGGGTTCCCAACAGCCACTTCACCGCCACCGCCAATCCCCATTACTGGCGCAAGGGTCTGCCCTACCTCAGTTCGATCACCTTCAAACCGATCATCAATCCTTCGTCACGGGACGATGCCCTGCAGTCGGGCACCATCGACATCATGCACACGAACACGCCGCAATCCTTCGTCTCGTTCCGGCACAACAGGAAATGGGCCTACGTGGACAACAGCGGCGCCATTCTGGGTCAGCCCGATGTGAACTGCGTCATGCTCAACACCGCCGCGCCCCCGTTCGACAACCACACGCTGCGCGTGGCCCTGGCGAAGGCCAGCAACGCGGCGCGCTATGCGAAGGACATCGATCTCGGCCTGAACACCCCCATGTCGGGACTGTTCCTCCCGGGCAGCCCGTACTACACCAAGACCGCCTACCCCGCGCCCGACCCCGCAGGTGCGGCGAAATTGGTCAAACAGATTCACCAGGCCACGGGCCAACCGGTCGCGTTCACCCTCATCGCCACCAACAATCCCGAAGTCGAGCGGACGGCGCAGTTCCTGCAACAGGAGTGGGGTCAGGCGGGCATGAGGGTCACGATCGACATTCAGGAACAAGCCGCGCTGATCAACGATGCGCTGGCCGGGAAATACCAAGCCGTCACCTGGCGCCAGTTCGGCGCCGTCGTGCCCGACCTGAATTACCGTTGGTGGAGCACCACGACGGCCAGCGGGCCCATACCGCTCAACATGGCCCGCAATTCAGATCCCCGTATTCAGGCCGCCCTCCTCAGCGCGCGTACCTCGAGCGATCCGGCGGTGCGGATCAAGGCGTATCAAAAGGTCAACCAGTACCTGGGCGAGGACATCCCTTACATCTACGGCGACCGGTCGACGTGGGCCGTGGTGGCCAGCCCCACGGTGCAGAATTTCAACAACCCGACGACCCCCAAGGGTACGAAGGCGTACGCGCTCGACGCCGGCATCATCTGGCCGACCCAGATATGGGTCTCGTAGCAGGAGGGTTAGCGCATCTCGACGTCGTCGAGGTACTCGTCACGCCAGTGCGTGAATTGCTCCTCGGGCAGTCGTAGGCAGTACGTCGGCTTGAGCGCCTCCACGAACCCCCGTTCGTGACTCACGGCGATGATCGTTCCGGGCCACATGCCGAGCATGGTGCCCACCGCGGTGATCGACGAAGGATCCAGGTTGTTGGTCGGCTCGTCGAGGAGGAGCAGGTTGGTCTCTCCGGCCGAGAGCATGGCCAATCCGAGCTTGGCCCGCTCCCCGCCCGACAGGGTGTCGGGCATCTGATCGGCTGCCTTCGACGGTAGTCCGAACGAACCGAGGAGAGCCCGCCGCTCCCGCTCGGTGGCCAACACGGTGTCACTCACATTGTCCAGCGTGGTCAGCGAGAGGTCGATCTGCTCATGCTCCTGGGCGAAGTAGCCCAGCGCCACGTTGGCCCCGAAGTCGATCACTCCGTTCGTGGGCTCTTGCACGCCGGCCAGGCAACGCAGCAAGCTCGATTTGCCCGCACCGTTGCGACCGATGATGACGACGTGGTCACCCCGGCTGACGTGAAAATTCACATCGGCGATGACCTCGTTCCTCCCGTAGACCACCGCCAGTTTGGAGACCTCGAGGGGGATGACGCCCGAGCGCGGTGGTGTCGGTAGGCGGAATTTGCTGGCCTTCTCCCGCTTGTCGACCTGCGTGCGCTGCCCCTCGATCCGTTCCACCCGCTTGTCCAACGACTTGGCCACCTTGGCCCGCTTGGCCGTCTGCCCCCGCATGGAGTCAGCCAGGGTGGAGAGGCGCGTGATCTCGCGCTTTTCGAGAGCGGCTGCCCGTTCCCGCTGCGACTGATCGGCCTCGTGCTGGGCCTCGAACTTGGAGTAATTGCCCTTCCACTCGGTCATGCGCTGGTTCGAGATGTGCAGGACCTTGGAGATGGACCGGTCCAACAGCTTCAGGTCGTGGCTCACGACGAGGATGGCGCCACCGAATCGCTCCAGCTCGTCGAGCAGCCAGCGTTTGGCGGCGCGGTCGAGGTGGTTGGTCGGCTCGTCGAGGATCATCAGCTCCGGCTCCTGGAACAGGACGCGCATCAGGTCGACGCGCCGCCGCTGGCCACCGGAGAGAGATTCGATGTCCTCTAAGAGGAGCTCTTGGCGCAGGCCGAGGCCATCCGCCAATCGGGCCATCACCGATTCCGCCTCGTAGCCCCCGTTGCTCTGGAACTTCTCCTGCAGATCGGTGAAGAGCTCGATGTTCTCCGCCGAAGGATCGTCGGCCATGGCCTTGCGTGCCACCCCCACCGCCTCGTCGAGCACGTCGAGCCCACGGGCAGAGAGGATGTGGGAGAAGCCGGTCGGCTCCAGACCGAGCCCTCCGGCCACGGGGGCCTGGGGCAAGAAGCCGAACGATCCGAGGAGCCTGACATTGCCCCGATGGCGGAGCTGCGGCGTGGGTTCACCGACGACGACCGAGATGAACGACGACTTGCCGGTGCCGTTCCGGCCCACGAGACCGACCTTCTCACCCGCACCCACGACGAATGAGGCGTCGGAGACCAACGTCCGATCGCCAATTTCGATAGTGAGTGAGGAACCGACGATCACAACACATTGTACGAGCGGATACAGGCGCTCGATACACTCCGCAGGATGCCCAGCCTCGAACGCAAGTGGTGGACCCTGATTGCGGTCTGTACCGCCATCTTCATGCTGCTTCTCGATATCACCGTCGTCAACGTGGCGCTACCCGACATCCAGCGTTCGTTACATTCGTCCTTCGCCGATCTGCAATGGGTGGTGGATGCCTACTCCCTGACGCTGGCCGCGTTCCTCCTCACGGCCGGGGTCATCGGAGATATCTACGGCCGCCGCGAAGTCTTCGCCAGCGGCCTGGCCCTCTTTTCCGTGGCATCACTCGTGTGTGGCCTGTCGACCGACTCGCTCATGCTCAACCTGGCGCGGGCGGTGCAGGGCGTGGGGGGCGCCATCATGTTCGCCACTTCCCTCGCTCTCATCGCGCAGGCGTTTCAAGGGAGGGACCGCGGCACGGCCTTCGGCATCTACGGCGGCGTCATCGGCGGTGCCGTGGCGATCGGCCCGCTCATCGGTGGTGCCATCACCAGCGCCATCGGCTGGCGCTGGATCTTCTTCGTCAATGTCCCCATCGGCGTCGTGGCCATCTTCGTGACGCTGACCCGAATTGCCAAGTCGAAGGATGTGCGTGCCCGCAGCATCGACTGGGTGGGGTTCATCTCCTTCTCCGCCAGCCTCTTCCTGTTGGTCTTCGCCCTCGTACGGGGTAACGACGAGGGGTGGTCCAGCGCGACCACCGTCACCTTCATCGTGGCTGCAGTCGTGCTAATGATCGTCTTCTTCGTCAACGAGAAGCGGGCGCAGGATCCGATGCTCGACCTCTTTCTCTTCAAGAGACGCGCCTTCGTGGGCGTGTCTATCGTGGCCGTCGCCATCTCTGCCTCGATCTTCGCCATGTTCTTGTACCTCACGCTCTATGTACAGGACAGCCTGGGCTTCGCACCCTTCGCGGCTGGTGTGCGATTCCTCCCCCTCACCGTCCTGGCCTTCGTCGTCGCACCGTTTGCCGGCCGCCTCACCGTGCGCATCCACTCGCGCTACCTGCTCGGGGTGGGCATGCTGTTGATCACGGGCGGCCTGCTCCTCATGGCCCGGACCCAGCCCGACTCCACCTGGACCGTGCTCCTACCCGGGTTCCTCCTGGCCGGGTTCGGCATCGGGATGGTGAACCCCGTCCTGGCGTCGGCCTCTATCTCCGTGGTCGAGCCGCAACGCAGCGGGATGGCGTCCGGCGCCAACAACACCTTCCGCCAAGTCGGCATCGCGACCGGGATCGCCATCCTCGGGGCCGTGTTCCAGAGCCAGATCGTGAGCCACACCTCGAACGTGCTCCGCCAGACGGCCGTCGGCCAAGCGGTGCTGCATCGAGGTGGTCCGCAGCTTGTGGCCGCCGAGTCGGCCGGGGAGGTGCGGGAGGCTGCGGCACAGATCCCCCTGCCCGCCGGAAGGGCAGAGTTGCTGCACGCCTATCACGTCGCCTTTTCGACCACGCTGAACCACCTCACCATCATCGGGGCCATCATTGCGTTCGTCGGGTCGATAGGAGGATTCCTCCTCGTTCGGCAGAGCGACTTCATCGTCCCGACCGGCCAGGGTGCCGGTGGTGGCCATGCCTGAACCCTTCTTCCTCGAAGGGGAGTTCGTGCGACTCGAGCCGCTGTCCGAAGAGCACATCGACGCACTCGTCGTCGCGGCGTCAGAGGATCGAAGCAACTACCAATGGACCTACACGCCTGAAGGTCGCGGGCAGATGACCGACTATGTGGCCGACGCCCTCGAGAAGGTCGCGGCCGGCGCCCACGTGGCGTTCGCCACCGTCCGCAAGCGTGGCGGCCGTGGCGGCGCCGATGGCGATCAGGTCGTGGGCGCAACCCGTTTCTGCGAGATGGCCTCCTGGCAATGGCCCCCCGGAGCGTCACATCAGCGGCAGGGCGTGCCTGATGTCGTCGACATCGGCTTCACGTGGCTGGCCGGTTCGGCGCAGCGAACTCCCGTCAACACCGAAGCCAAGCTGCTCATGATGGGCCACGCCTTCGAGGTGTGGGAAGTACACCGGGTCGCGCTCCAAACCGACGTCCGCAATGCGCGGTCACGAGCGGCCATCGAGCGGATCGGCGGCCAGCTCGACGGCATCTTGCGGGCGGACCGGCCGGGGGCCGACGACACCGTGCGCACCTCGGCCCGCTTCTCCATCCTGGCGGCCGAGTGGCCGGCGACGAAAGCGCGCTTGACGGCTCGGCTCCACGCGGGCGCCGGGCCGGGATGACCCTGTTCAGGCCGGGGCGAGCGAGGCTGAGATCTTGCGGCGATGGAGATCGCGCACGGCGGCTTCCGCCTCGTCCTTGGGGCGGATCGCCGCCACCGCCTTGCCGGTGCGGTGGATCGTCCAGGCCAGCTGATCGGCCCGCTCCACCGAGTGGTTGAAGATCTCCACGAAGGCCTGAATCACCGTCTGGAAGGTGGTGACATCGTCGTTCCAGACGATGATCGCCCACAGGTCCTCCATGTCGAAGAATGCGTCGACATCGGCGTCGTCGATGACCCGATGATCAACGTCGGTGAGGTGGTCGAGGGTGAGCGTCATGGATGGAGCGGGCCTGGGAGCAGGTGGAGCCCCCGAAACTGTAGTTCCCCCGAAGTGGTCACTGCTCCCGTACCGAGGGCGTCTTGAAGCCCACGCTCGACCCGAAGGGTTGCGCACCTTCGGGGTCATCCGGCGTCCGGTTTCGCACCGAGGGCCATTCGGCTGTCCCCAACCCGGGGCGGGGCAGGAACCACGGCGCCGGGGGCGGCATCACCAACCTGGTCAGGACGTCGACGATCGATTCGTAGTTGACACGCCACCCCTGAAAATGCCGCCAGGATTCGTCGAGGTCGCGCTCCACGGGGAATTGCACTTCTTCCAGACGGCCGTACCCGTCGGCGAATTCCTCCTTGGTCAGCCTCGTCCCCGTGGTCGGGATCGGGTCGGTGTCAAAGGGGATCTGCAGAGCCCCAGCCACGGAACGAAGGCAATTGGTGCCCATGGAGAGACAGAGCCTGGCTTGGCGGGGCGCACTGCCGGGGCTCACGGCGTGATACAACGCGGCGGAGTCCATCACGGCGACGAGGCTCAGCAACCAGCTACGGGTCGACACGGGCGAGCGGAACCAGATCAGAGCCGGATAGTTCGAATGGCTCTCCGAAACCGCAGCGGCCCAACGTTCCCAATCGGCATAGAGGTCAGGCAGCTCGGCGATGTTGCCCAACATGTGATGCCGGGCCAGGATCTCGGGACCCCACGCGGGGGTACCCGAACGGGTTGCGAGCAACGTGACCTCCGTCTCGCGAGTGGCGAACGCGTTGTACAGGGCGGGCAGGTACGCAATTTCCAATGCGATCACCAACAGGCCGACGCAGGCAGCGACGATCTCGATGGCGCGCGAGCTCGAGCCCGGGCTGGTGGCAATGCCGAGGGTGAAGACGGATGAGCCGGATATGGCCAGGGCCGAGCCGAAGTCCTGCCCACCCGCCCACCACGCGATGAGGCCGAAACCGAGGACGAGTGAGCCCAGCCACAGGACGAAGAGGGTGATCATGGACAGCGGTCCGACATACGACATCACGCGGTCACGGGCCTCGTAGCTCGGGAGGCGCGGCAGTAGCTGGCGCGCCGTCACCCCGATGACCCTGGCCACCGTGCGCATGGCCCGTGACGACGTGACACGAGGCACCACCAACGCGGTGAACACGCTGAGCGCGGCGGAGCCGATGATGAAGATCCCCGCAATCAGCCCGCCCACGCGAAGGACAGTCTCCATCCCTTCATCCTGCCATGCCGTGCGCGGGCTCCCTTCCGAGCGAGGCGACTGCGCCTAGGCGGTGACCCTTTGCTCGACAATCAGCCGCGCCAGTTCTTCGGCCACCGCCACCTCGTGCTCGGCCGCGTCACGACGAGCGGACGACGGCTTCCAGCGACCCTTGGTCAACCAGATCAGCGGGATGAACACCACCATGCCGGCGATGTCGACGTAGAACCAGTGCTGCCATTGGTGGGGGGCCTCGGCCGAGCCCTTTTGCAGTTGCTGCAACGCGCCCTCGTGAGCCGAGATGTACGCCAACTGCACCGTGTACGGCTCGACGAGGGCTGCGAGCTGGGTCTTGTACTGGGCCAACTCCGTGAGCCCCTTCAGCCCGAAGGCCTTCTCCGCCGCTGCGATGTTGGCGGCGGAGGGGTCCTTTCCGACGGCGGCCGCGGCGGCCGGGTCCTTGGCCAAAATGGCGAGAAGGGCCCCGTGCTGTGTGGCGAACGCGATGGTCTTGGGATGCTCCGCCACGAAGTTCTGCACCGATTGACCGTGAATCACGGTTTGGGCCACCGGGAGGTTGTCGACGATCGGGTTCACGCTGGTGATCACCACGCGGAGGATGAGGAAGGAGATCCCGACCGTGAGCCTCAGGATCCATCCCCATAGGGCGAGGCCGGTGGCCACAAGGGCGGGGTTCTTCGCCTCGACGCTCTCCGTGTAGCTGGCGATCCAAGGGGCAAAGACCAGCGAGATTCCGATGGCAATGGCCGACGCTTCAAGAGCGAGCGTGTAGTAGCCCGTATGTGGGTGCGTGGCGTTGCCCAGGAAGATGAACGTCATGACGATCGTGACGATCGCTCCGAGGACCATGAACGGCTTGCGCACCTTGAGTGCGTCGGAAAGGAGCCCCACGATGATGAGCCCGATGATGTCCGAGGTCCAGAACCACGTATTGAGGCCGTTGGCCTGCGTCACCGTGAAGTTGGTGCCGTTGGCGTTCTGGAAAATGACGGGGTAGTAGACGGTGAAGAGGCTCGCCGCCGCGTAATAGAGAAGGAGGAATACGGCTATCCCGAAGCAGGCGCCGACCAGATCCCAGTGGAAGATCTGCCGCCACGGGCGCTCGGACGCGGCCAGGAGGTCCTGATCGGTCAAGCCACGTGCGCGCGCTTCGACCAGAGTTTGGTCCCGCGCCGACACCATGAGCTGGTCCCGGAGATTTGGGGAGAGGTCTTTGAGCCCGAAGAACGAGATGACAAAGACGACCAGGGCGGCGCAACCGGCGATGACGAACTGGCTCTTCCAGTGGGTTTGGCCGAAATGATTCAGCGTGTGCACCGCGATGAGGGAGGCGATCAGGCTGCCGGCCACGGGGCCGATCGTCCAGAAGCCCATGGCGGAGGCCCGCCCGAGTTGGGGACTGAAGTCGCGCACGAGCGCTGGCGTGGCCACGAGTATGGCGCCTTCCACGATCCCGAGCAGGCAGATGACGACGAGGTATGTCCATTCGCCGCTGGCCAGGGGAACGCCGACGGCCGTGATGAGCCCGACGATGAGCAACCCGTAGATGACCACGTTCGTCCGCCCCAAGCGATCCGTCTGGCTGGCCGGAAGCGAGGCGAATGCACCGAGAAGGTTGGAGGCCACCGTGATGGCAATGAAGAAATTGAAGCTCATGTGGAAGCTGGCCAGGATGTTCGGGGTCACTCCGAACTGCGTGTAGTACGTGTAGTAGAGGACGATGGTGGCGAGAATGGCCAGGGCGAGATAACGGGCCCGTTGCGCGCTCTGAGGATATTCAGTGACCGTGTGATCGAAGAGAAGGCGACCGAAGGGCGAGCGTACCGCCGGTTGCACGGGTGAGGCCGCACTCCCATGAGGACCGAGCTGTCCGTTGTTGATGTTCGGTGACGGGTCCACTGGTTACATCACGTCCTTCGTACAATCACCCGTAATGGCTACGGCTTGGCGAGGTGGTGATCACATGATCGGCGCGATCCCGGTCCCGGTGGGAACGCCTCACCGTGAAGTTGCCTCGTGACGGCGCGCAACCCCCCGGCTCATACGATCACTCTAATGTCAAAGAGGGTTCTCGGGGGGGATTCTCGGCTCAAGGCGTTGATGGTTCAATCCCAGGTCAACGCTCGTTCGGCCGGCTTCCCGCCCTCGAGCAACGCCGATGGCACGACGACATGGCGTGAGCGGAGGAGCTCCGCCAATCCTTTCGCCTGTGTGTCGAGCCGCATGTTGGAGGCGACACCCCAGCCGAGTATGCCGTGCACGACGAAGTTGACGGCGCGCAAATTGGGCAGAGAGTACCGGCTGATACGGAAGGGTGCGGCTTCGGGGAGGGCCGCCTTGAATTGCGCGACGTCAAAACGTTCGGTGAGCCACTCGGCCACCGGTTCCGAATCGGCCCACAAGCCGACGTTTGCGTCACCGCCCTTGTCGCCCGAGCGCCCACCGACCAGGACCCACAGCGGCACGGTGAGAAACGTTTCCCCGAACGCGTGCCCGCGCGTCGGCGCGGGTGCCATTGCCTCCGCTCTCGGCGTGGCGGACGCGGGTGCGGTCCGGGGCGCATGCGGCTTCATGGGTAGCAACTCGCCTTCGCACTCGATGCGAGGCGTGATCTCGCTGGCCGCAATCGTGGTCGGCCAGTAGCGCGCCACTGCCTGGGCGCGACCCGGGGTCGAGGTGAAGAAGGTTCCGGGGTAGCTGGCCAAGCTCGTTTCGATCACCGCCTGCGAGAAGGCCCGACCGACGGTGTGCTCATCGCCCCCTCGCACGGCGAGCCGTAGGAACGCCATACCCGTCCCCTGGAGGTCGCCCGAGAGATCTTCGGACGTCTCGGCAAACGCGTCGCGCCCACCCGGCATGCCGGCCCATACCGCCGCCGCGGCCAACCTGGCCTTCTCCTCGACCCGGGCCCCCGTGATGGCCAGCGTCATTGCGTTCCGCCATCCGGCGTCGAGGTTGGCCGTGACCTTGAGCGTCGCCGGAGGTGCCTCCCCTTTCACTCCGTGGATGCGCACCCTGTCGGGAGATTCCTGCTCCAACGAGATGGTGTCGAAGCGGGCCACGGCATCGGGACCGAGGTAGCGCGGTCCGGCAATCTCATAGAGGAGTTGTGCCGTCACCGTGCCAACGGTAACCGCACCCCCGGTGCCGGGGTGCTTGGTGATGACGGAGGAGCCGTCGGGATGGAGCTCTGCGATCGGAAAGCCGATGCGCGTCGGATTGGGGATCTCTTCGAAGAAGGCATAGTTGCCGCCACAACACTGCGCCCCGCACTCGATCACGTGCCCAGCCACCACTGCGCCGGCGATGGCATCGGTGTCCGCATCGCTCCACCCGAACGCGTGGAGGGCCGGACCGACAGTGAGGGAGGCGTCGGTGACCCTTCCTGTGACCACGACCTGCGCCCCCGCCGCCAGCGCGTCGGCAATCGGGCGAGCTCCGAGGTACGCGTTGGCCGTCACCAGCGGCGCATCGTGAGGAAACGGTTCGCCCGTGTCCAGGTTGACGAAGGCATGTCCGGCCGCCGCCAGGTCCGGCACGCGCCGGGCGATGTCATCGCCCGACACAGACGCCACGCGCACGGCCACGCCCTGGCGCCGGGCCAGTTCCCGCACCGCCGTGGCGAGCCCTTCGGGGTTGAGACCGCCGGCATTGGACACGATGGTGATTCCCCGCTCGATGCATGCGGGAAGGACCTCGTCGAGCTGCTGCAGGAAACTCCGGGCATACCCGCCGCTGCGTTCGCGCGTCTTGTGCAAGATGTACATCGTCAGCTCGGCCAGCCAGTCGCCGGTGAGCACGTCGATGGGGCCACCCTCGACCATCTCACGCGCCGCAGAGAGGCGATCGCCGAAGAACCCGCTGCAGTTCGCCACCCGCAGGACGTTCACGCCGCCCGCGTCGTCGTGCGTCACGTGGGCTCTACGACCACGAGGATGTCGCCCACGTCGACCTGATCACCCGGCGCGCAGAAGACCTGACCGACCACGCCCGTGCCGCCGGACCGCAGCGTGTGCTCCATCTTCATCGCTTCGAGCACCACCAACCCGGCACCCTCGCCGACGGCGTCGCCCACGGCGACGAGTACCTTGGCGATGGCGCCGGGGAGCGGCGCTCGGCACTCCCCGGCCATGCCACCTCGCTCATCGACGTCGTCCTCGCTCCGGCGGGCGAAGCTCGACTGGCCTTCCGGCCCGTTGACGTCGGCCCGCTGTGCCGTCATGCGGACCCGGTAGCGCCGCCGGGCGCCTTCACTCGTGAGATCCACGACGTGATCCGTCGCGCCCGCCGTGACGAGCGCCGTTCCCACTCCTTCCCACTCGCCACCCACCAGCACCGCCACCGCGTCATCCGGGCCACCCGACCGGAGCGTGAGCACTCCCCGCTCATCACTGAACACGTCGACATGATGGGCCGTCCCGACGTTGCGCCATCCGGCTACCGGGAGGGCGACGAGACTCTCGCCGGCGCGTCGGTGGAGGAGCGCGAAGACGGCGGCTGCGGCATGACGGTGGCGCGCGGCATCGCCGAGCATGGCCTGGCGCAGATCGTCTCGCTGATCGAGATAGTCGATACCGGCGTCCCCATCGACGAAGACCGGGTCGTCGAGGATCGCACCGAGCAACGCGCGATTGGTCTCGAGGCCGTCCACCTCCAGCGCGCGCAACGCTCGTGAGAGCAGCGCGATGGCGGTATGCCGTTCCGCACCGTGGGCCATCACCTTCGCCACCAAGGAGTCGAAGGAGGGGCTGACCGTGCTCCCCGACTCGATGGCGGCATCTGTGCGCAAACCTGCCCCGTGGGGCCACTCCACGTGGGTGACCGTCCCCGGCGTGGGCCGGTACTCCTCCCTGGGACGCTCCGCACAGAGCCGTGCTTCGATGGCGTAGCCCGACACCGCGACGTCCTCTTGCGCGAACGGGAGTGGAGCTCCCGTCGCGACGACCAACTGCAACCCCACCAGATCAACGCCGGTGACGAGCTCGGTCACGCCGTGCTCCACCTGCAGGCGGGTGTTCATCTCCAGGAAGAAGTAGTCGTCCCCGTCCACCAGGAACTCGACGGTGCCCACGCCCTGGTAGTCCACCGCCCGGGCGGCCGCGACCGCGGCGTGCCACATGCGCTCCCTCGTTGCCATCCCGACGAGCGCAGCGGGAGCCTCCTCGACGATCTTTTGATGCCGCCGCTGCACCGAGCACTCGCGGTCGAAGAGATGCAGGATGCAGCCCGTCGCGTCGCCGACGATCTGGACCTCCACATGACGCGGCGAGACGAGGTAGCGCTCGAGGAACACCTCGTCCGAGCCGAAGGCGGCATTCGCTTCGCGCTGCGCCGCCGCCACCGCCTCGAGCAGCACGCCGGCGCGTGGCACGAGACGCATGCCGCGGCCTCCGCCACCGGCCGACGCCTTGACCAGCAGCGGGAAGCCGATATCGGCCGCCGACCGCTCCACGTCCTCTGCCACGATGGCACGGGCCACGGCCACGCTGGGCAGGACAGGCACGCCGGCGGCGGCAACCGTCTCTTTCGCCCGCACCTTGTGACCCATGACACGCATCGATGCGGGGGTGGGCCCGACCCAGGTGATCCCGGCCGCAGCGCACGCTTCGGGCAGGATCGGGTTCTCCGAGAGGAATCCGTAGCCCGGGTGGAGTGCGTCAGCCTCGGCCTGCCGGGCCAGATCCACCAGCGCGCCGGGATTCAGATAGGTCTCGGCCAGCGTTCGGCCCGGCAGATGCAGCGCGAGGTCGGCCTCTCCCACATAGGGCGCGGCGCTGTCCTCGGAGGTGTACACGACGACCGCCTCGAGACCCATGTCATGCGCCCCGCGGACGATGCGTCGCGCGATCTCTCCCCGGTTGGCCACCAGGATCCGCCGCAATCGGACCGGAGCCACTAGTGCCGGACCACCCCAAAGGTGGCAGTGCCCCTGACCGGGGCCGAGTGGACCGCGGTCAATGCGATGGCAAGGACCGTGCGCGTGTCACGCGGGTCGATGATGCCGTCGTCCCAGAGGCGGCCCGTGGCGAAGAGGGCCGTGGACTCTTCCTCGATCTGCGCCTCCGTGGCCGCTTTGAGGTCGTCGTCCGCCTGCTGGTCGAAAGGGCGTCCGGCCGCCTCGGCCGCGTTGCGGCGCACGATGGAAAGGACGCCGGCCAGCTGCTTCGGCCCCATGACCGCGATGCGGTGATTGGGCCAGGTGAAGACGAATCGAGGGTCGTAGGCGCGCCCCGCCATGGCGTAGTTGCCGGCCCCGTAGCTGGCGCCCACCATGAGGGTGAGATGGGGAACGGTGGAATTGGACACGGCGTTGATCAACTTGGCCCCGTCTTTGATGATCCCTCCCTGTTCGTAGCGGGTACCCACCATGAACCCGGTGATGTTCTGCACGAAGATGATCGGCGTGTCGCTGCGGTTGCAGAGCTCGATGAATTGAGTGCCCTTCTGCGCCTCCTCGGAGAAGAGGATGCCGTTGTTCGCCACCACGCCCACGGGGTACCCCGCGAGGGACCCCCACCCGCACACGAGCTGCGCCCCGTAGAGGGACTTGAACTCCTCGAACCGTGAGCCGTCGAGGACGCGGGCGAGGATCTCGCGCACGTCGAACGGCACCCGCACGTCCACCGGCGCGACGCCGAGGAGCTCGTCCGCCGGATAGAGGGGCGGCTCGCCCGGGGACAGGGGGCCCGGGCCGAGGCGCGGCCAGTGCAGGTGGGCCACGATGCCCCGGGCGATCCGAATGGCATCGAGTTCGTCCCGTGCCAGGTAGTCACACAGTCCGGACGTGCGGGCATGCATGAGAGCGCCACCGAGTTCTTCTTCGTCGGCATCCTCGCCCGTGGCCATCTTGACCAGTGGGGGTCCGCCCAGGAACACACGGGCGCTCCCTTCGACCATCACCGTGTAGTCGCTCATTCCGGGGAGGTAGGCGCCCCCGGCCGTGGAGGACCCGAAGACGACGCATATGGTCGGGATGCCCTTGGCCGAGAGTTGGGTGAGGCGGCGGAACTGTTCCCCGCCGGGCACGAAGACGTCGGCCTGGCGCGGGAGGTCGGCGCCACCGGACTCGACGAGCACCACCAACGGGAGTCGGTTGGTCTCCGCCACATCCATGGCGCGGAGCAGTTTCTTGATCGTGGTGGGGCTGGTGGTCCCTCCCCTGACGGTGGGGTCGTTCGCGATGACGAGGCACTGGGTGTGTGCCACCTCGGTCAGGGCCACCACCACGCCACCCCCGACCGGGTCGGTGGTCTCGAGACCGGCCAGGGGACTCAGCTCGAGCACCGGGGTCCCGGGGTCGACCAGGGCCTCGAGCCGTTCCCGCACCATCATCTTGCCCCGGGCCCGATGCCGTTCCACGTAGTGCCGGCCACCGCCCGCCAGGACCTGATCATGCAGCGTCCGCACGTGCCCGACCAGCGCCGTCATGGCCTGCGCGTTCGCGCCGAACTCCTCTCCCGTCACGGCCAGGCGCGTTCTGAGGGGCGTGCTCATGACGCCGTGTCCCAAGAAGGCGTGCGTTTGTGCAGGAAGGCGTCCATCCCCTCGGTCGCCTCGACTCCGGCGAACAGCTCGGCCGATCGGGCGCTCGCCACCTCCAGCCCTTCGGACCACGAGAGCCCCGGCAGTTCGGCCAGCAGGGCCTTGGTTGCCGCGACTGCGCCCGGAGCCGACTTGAGGATGGAGGTGACCACACGGTCGACCCAGGCGTCGAGATCGGGCGCGTCATCGACCACGTCGGTGAGCACGCCGGCCGCCACGGCCTCATCCGCACCGAACGGCTCGCCGGTCAGGCTGGCGCGCCAAAGAAACCGTGCCTGGGCCACGCGCAGGGCGGGCACCAGGATCATCGCTGGTGCGACTCCCACCCTCACCTCGCTCAGGGCAAACGTGCTGCCCCGCGTGGCCACGGCCAGGTCGCACGCCGTGATGAGCCCGAGCCCTCCGGCGCGGGCATGCCCGCCTACGCGCGCCAGGACGGGCACGGGGGCGGAGCGAAGGGACGTGAGGATCTCGGGCAGGCGGGAGGTGGCGACGCCCGCCGGCTCCGAGAGGTCGGCACCCGAGCAAAAGGTACTGCCGCGCGCCGTGAGGACCACGACTCTGAGTGCCTGCCCGGCCGCCGCCTGGCCCAGGCCCTCGGCCAGCTCGTCGAGCAGGCGCGAGGACAGCGCGTTGCGATTGTGCGGAGAGTCGAGCGTCAACGTCAGGACCGGGCCCTCCCGGGCGATATGGACCAGCTCTCCCGTCACGAATCCGCAGTGTAGGGGTCCCTCGTTCGCCCCGGGGAAGAAGAATTACCCGGTGGTAACGTTCGGACGTGATCGAGACCGACGAGCACCGGATCTTTCGCAAGAGCTTGCGGGACCTCTTCGGGCGCGAGATCGAGCCTCATGTCGAGGAGTGGGAGGCGGCACGCACCTTTCCCGCCCACCAGCTCTTCCCCACGTTGGGCGCCGTCGGCCTGCTCGGGCTGGAATACGAGGAGGCCTACGGGGGCATGGCGGCCGACCACTCCTTCACCCTCATCGCCGGCGAAGAGATGGGGCGCATCAGCTGTGGCGGGGTCCCCATGGCGATCGCCGTCCAGATGTCGATGGCCACGCCTGCGCTGGCGCGCTACGGGTCGGTGGAGCTCAAGGAGACGTATCTCGCCCCCTCCATCCGGGGCGAACTGGTGGCGTCGGTCGCGGTGACCGAACCCGACGCCGGCAGCGACGTGGCCGGCATCCGCACCCGCGCCGTGCGCGACGGCGACGAATGGGTGATCAACGGCTCGAAGCTCTACATCACCAACGGCACCCAGGCTGACTGGCTGTGCCTCCTGGCCCGCACGAGCGAGGAGGTCGGCTACCGCGGCATGTCGCTCATCGTCGTGCCGACATCGCTCGACGGCGTGGTCGTCTCGCGCAAGCTCGAGAAACTGGGGATGTGGTCGAGCGACACGGCGGAGCTGTCCTTTACGGATGTCCGCGTCCCGGTGTCGAACACCATCGGCGAGATCGGTCGGGGCTTCCAGCAGCAGATGGTGCAGTTCCAGGCGGAGCGACTCATCACCGTGTACAAGCAAGTCGGCGCCATCGAACTGGCCCTGCAACGCACGCGCGCCTACCTGTTGGAGCGACAGGCGTTCGGCCAGCCCCTCATGGCCAACCAGCATCTCCAGTTCGTCTTGGCGGAGCTCTCGGCTCGTCATGACATGCTCAAGCACTACGCCCGCGCCGCGGCCGACGCGGTGCGGCGGGGCGAGGACGCCACGCGTTTCGCCACCATCGGCAAATTGATGGGCTCACGGTTGCAGCGCGAAGTGGCCGACGTCGCGGTGCAGTTCCACGGCGGCATCGCGTACATGGCCGAACATTGGGCCTCCCGCTTCTACCGCGACACGCGGCTCGACTCCATCGGGGCGGGGGCGGACGAGGTGATGCTGCGGGTGCTGTCGAGGATGGACGGCTACTCGGTCGAATAGCTCGGGCGATCACTGTCGCGTTGGCGCTCCTCCCACGTGGCGCGCGTGAGCTCGGTGACGATGACCACCTCGTCGCGGTCGGGATGGCGAGTGGTGAGGCAAGGCGAGAAGCCGAGATGCTCCATCACTCGGCCCGACGCGAGATTCGCTGGTTCGTAGATGCTCACGATCCGCGACAAGCCACCGGCAATGAAGCCCCAATCAACGGCAGCTCTTCCCGCCTCGGTGGCCAGGCCCCTACCCCGGTAAGGGCCCGAGAGGCGCCAGCCGACCTCGACCGCCGGCAGCACCTCGGGCAGGAAGTGCGGGACGGCCAGACCGGCCCACCCGATCATGGCGCCGGTCTGCCGGTCGATGACCGCCTCAATCCCCAGGCCGTCCGTGTCGTACCGGGCAATCGTCCGTTGCAAGAAACTCATGGTCTGCTCCGTCGTCATGGCGGCGCGGAGGGGATACCACCAGAACGACTCCTCGGCGTGCACGCTGACCAATTCGGCCACGTCCTCGGGAACGAAGGGGCGCAGGACCAGACGATCGGTGGTGAGCCGCGGGATCCTCTCGTGTGCGGGGCCCACCTCAGCCCAGGGGAAGGCCGGGCGCCTGGGCCAGGGAAGGGTCTCGCCCCGGCCGGGAGGAGGCTGCATAGAGCTGGTCGGGCCGGAACGAGCGAACGGCACGGTCCCCGTTTCGGCCGCCCACCACCTCGACCCATTCCTCGCCAGTCTCGACGTTGGCGACGTGGGCGACGAACGACCAGGACGCGCCGCGCATGCGGGTGCCGGCCACCTGAACGGGATCGCCGGGCCGAAGTCCGGCCCAACGGGCATTGCGCCGGAGGTCAGCCGGCGGCATCGCGCTCCGCTCTCCGGAATGTCCCGCGCCGACGCACCACGCCTCCGAGACTAGTGATGGCGTAGAGGGGGCCGCGCCCGCCCTGTGGACGCGCCATGGGCCGGAGATGTCAGAGCGTCGTCGTATCCTGGCTGGCATGGCGCTCGACCTCCCCCGCACGTTGACGCCATCCAAGGTGACCGCGTTCACCAATTGCCCGTTGGCCTTCCGCTACTCGGTGATAGAGCATCGGCCGGAACCACCTTCTCCCCATGCGGTCAAGGGCACGCTCGTGCACTCCGCTCTCGAGGGGCTCTTTTGGAATCATGACGCACCGGACCGCACCCCCGCGGCAGCGATGGACGAGTTGGCACGGGCCTGGAAGAAACTGGCGACGGATCCCGAGTTCGTCGCCCTCGGCTTGACCGAAGACGACGCAGCATCCTTCCTGGCCGACGCGCGCACGCTGGTCGAGAACTACTTCCGTATCGAAGATCCCACCGTCGTGCGGACCATCGGTGTGGAACTCGGGGTCGAGCTCGAGCATGAGGGGATGCGGCTGCGCGGCATCATCGACCGACTCGACATCGGGCCCGATGGCGCCTTGACCGTGATCGACTACAAGACCGGGAGGGCACCGTCGGAGCGCTACGAACATGGGCGCATGGGCGGCGTCCAGACCTACGCCCTGTTGTGCGAGAGGATCCTGGGACGCGCGCCCACCGAGGTGCGTCTCCTGCACCTGCGAGATCCCCTCGTCATTACGGCCACCCCCACACCGCAGACCCTGCGGGGGCAACAACTCCGGACCTCTGCCGTATGGGGCGCGATCGAGCGAGCTTGCGTCACCGAGGATTTCCGTCCCAAGGTGGGACCCCTATGCCAGTTCTGTCATTTCAAGCCCACGTGCCCTGCCTTCAACGCCGCGTGAAGGTGTCGCCGTGACGCAATTCGACGAGACGATCGACGCTGCCTTCGAGCCACTCCGGGGCAAACCCCGGGTCGACGGCGCGGCAGCTCTCGTGTCGAACCTGGCCGACTACGGCCTGATCTGGGTCATCCTGGCTCTCTTGAAAGCCAGACGCCGGGGGCCGGACCGCCGCCGGGCCATTGTCGCGTTGGGTCTGGCCGGCGTCTCCTCCTACATGGTCAACCGAGCCGTCAAGTCGGCGGTCCAACGTCAGCGTCCCGACGAGCACCTCGACGCGTCGGTGCGGACACCGTCCAGCAGCAGCTTTCCGAGCGGGCACACGCTGGCCGCGTGGTGCACCGCCGTCGCACTGGCCGAGCCCGGGCCGCAGACCGCGGCCTACGTGGGCTTCGCCGGCGCCGTCGCCGCCAGCAGAGTGCACCTGCGAGCCCATCATCCCAGCGATGTCGTGGGCGGAGCGGCGATCGGGGCACTGCTCGGCGTGGCTCTACGACCCGTCATCGACCGGCTCGCTCCGGGCACCCGCCGTCGGCTGGCCCGGACGGCCAAGGGAATGGGACCGGAGGGCTACATGTTGAAGAGACTATGAAGCCATTTTCCGTCACATGGGACTACCGCTGCCCTTTCGCCCGCAACGTCCATGAGCACCTCCTCGCCGGGATGGCGGACGGGGCGGACTGGGATGTCACGTTCCTGCCCTTCACCCTCAGCCAGGGGCATGTGCCCGAAGGTGGAACCCCGGTGTGGGACGACCCGGCGAAGTTCGAGGATCTCGTCGCCCTGGCCGCCGGCGTGGCGGTCCGGGACCAGTACCCCGAGCAGTTCAGCGCGGTGCACCACGCCCTTTTTGCCGCCCGGCACGACGAAGGACTCGACATCCGGGACCCCGCACTCATCGCCCGAATTCTCGACGCCCATGGCGTCCCCGGCGACAAGGTCTTGGCCGAGGTGGAAGCCGGCGGGCCGATCGACGAGATCAAGCGGGCGCATCAGCTGGCGGTCTCCGAGTGGAGCGTATTCGGGGTGCCGACGTTCATTGTCGGCCGCCGTGCCGTGTTCGTGCGGCTGATGAGCCGGCCCGAAGGGGATGCAGCACTGGCCCGGCGCTCCATCGAGGGGATCATCGAGTTGATGGAAGAGCAGCCCGATCTCAACGAATTCAAGTACACGACCCTCGAGCGCTGAACAGCCAGGTCTAGGCCGAGCGCGCCAGGACGCTCAAGAGCGAGAACGTTCGCTCCCTCTCGGCCCGGTTGCCGACCACGGAAGCCACGAAGTCGGTCGCACCGGCTGCCGCCAGTCGCTCGATCGACGCCGTCACTGCGTCCTCATCACCGAGGAACGCCACGTCGGCCGGGCTGGCCGCGCCTTCCTTGTCCAACATCGCCTTGTACGAGGGCAGGTTCGGATACATCCCGAATTCCTTGTTGACCCGCTCTCTCGCCGTCTCGATGTCCGCCGTGACCGACACTGGAAGGGCCACGCCGATCCGCGGCACGGGCCTCCCCGCCTTCTCCGCGGCCTCACGAATGACGGGAGAGATGTGCGACGCAATGGTCCGGGTTCCGGTCATCCACGTCACCGTGCCATCGGCCACGCGCCCGGCCAGCCGGAGCATGGTGTCACCCAAGGCCGCCACCAGCACCGGGGGAGCGGTGGCGTCCCCCAGGGTGAGGGGCGCAAAGGCGTGCGTGGTGACGCGGTCGCCGTCCACGTCGACCTTCTGCCCGCTGAGGAGCGGCATGAGCGCGGCCAGGTACTCCTTCATGTAACGGGCCGGCTTCTCGAAGCTGAGGCCCCACATGCCCTCCACCACGATCTGATGCGAGAGGCCGATGCCCAGGAGGAGCCGGTTGCCGGTGGCCCATTGCACCGTCAGCGCTTGCTGGGCGAGCATCATCGGGTGGCGGGGATAAACCGGCACCACGCCGGTCCCCAAACCGATGCGGGGCACCTGGGACCCGGCGGTCGCCAGGAGGGTCAGCGCATCCGGCCCGAAGATCTGGACGGCCCAGGCGTGATCGAACCCGGCGTCGGCCAGCCGCTGCAACTCGGCCACCGTGTCGGGCAGGGAACGGTCAACGTCGATCAGGCTGCCGATGCGCAGGGGTTTGACCATGGTCTCTCGGGCTCCTCGCCTAGTGTGCCGGTCATGTCCGGATCACTGATCATGCCGAGGCTAGCGACCTGAGCGCCCACCACGTCGGGGTGGTCGGCGCCGGACAATTGGCGCGGATGGCCGCCGAGGCGGGCAGCGCTCTCGGCCTCTCGGTGGCGGTCCTGGCGGAGAGTCCCGACGATGCCGCCTGCGCCGTCGCGTCCGAAGTGCTGCTGGGATCCCCACTGGTCGAGGGCGACATGCGCGCCTTGGCTGATCGGGTCGACGTGGTCACGTTCGACCACGAGCAGGTGGACCTCGCCATCATCCGCTCCCTCCGAGACGACGGTGCCGTCATCCGGCCAGGCCTGCAGACCCTCCAGATGGCCGTGGACAAGGCCCATATGCGGGCGGTCCTGGTCGAGGCGGGCGTCCCGGTGCCTGCGCACACGATGGTCGAGGGCGGCCCCGAGCCGCGCCGCGGCGCCGGCGGCCCTGCGGCAGAGGCGATTGCCCGGTTCGGCGACGAACACGGGTGGCCCGTCGTGCTCAAAGCCGCCCGCGGCGGCTACGACGGCAAGGGGGTCTGGCCCGTCAACGACATGGCCGAGGCCGCGGCGGTGTTGGCACCTCTTCGCGGCACGGTCCTCGTCGAGGCGATGGTCCCGTTCGAGGCGGAGCTCGCGGTGATGGTGGCCCGCCGACCGTCCGGCGACATGGTCACGTGGCCGGCCACCGAGACGGCCCAGGTCGACGGGGTCTGCCGCGAGGTCCTCGTCCCGGGGCGGTTGCCCCGAGATGTCGTCGATCGCGCCCGGGTGCTCGGCCGGCACGTGGCCGAGATCGCCGACGCCGTGGGCGTCCTGGCCGTCGAGCTCTTCTGGTCAGACGGTGAACTCATGGTCAACGAGATCGCGGCCAGGCCCCACAATTCCGGTCACTGGACGATCGAGGGGGCGGTCACCTCCCAGTTCGAAAACCATCTCCGGGCCGTCCTCGATCTCCCACTCGGCTCGACCGCGCCCCAGCACGCCCAGGTGGCGAACGTGAACGTATTTGGAGGACCCGAGGGCATGGACCCGGTCGCTCTCCTGCCGCGCGGCCTGGCCGTCGAAGGGGCCCACGTCCACCTCTATGGCAAAGAGACCAGACCAGGGCGCAAACTAGGGCACGTGACTGTCTGTGGAGACGATGCCGAGGAAGTGCGCGAGCTGGCGTGGGCCGCGGCGCTGTCCCTGGGAACGCCCCGTGCCGGTGGGCTCCGCCTCCCCGGCGCGCTCGAGCACCAGAGCGGGACCGCGTGATGGCGGCCGGAACGCCCGAGGCCGCCGGCGCACTCGTCGCCGTTGTGATGGGAAGCTCGTCGGACCTCGCCGTCATGGCGGACGCCGTCGCCGTCTTGGAGCAGTTCGGCGTGCCACACGAGGTCCGTGTGATCTCGGCCCACCGGACCCCCGATGACATGATCGCCTACGGGCACGCGGCCGCCGCCCGGGGCATCAAGGTCCTCATCGCGGGAGCCGGCGGGGCCGCACACCTGCCCGGCATGCTCGCCTCGGTCACCCCGTTGCCGGTCATCGGGGTCCCCGTGGCGCTCTCGCACCTCGACGGCCTCGATTCGCTCCTCTCCATCGTCCAGATGCCCCGTGGAGTGCCCGTGGCGACCGTCGCCGTCAACGGGTCACGTAACGCGGGGCTGTTGGCAGTTCGTATCCTGGCAGTCGGTGACGACACGTTGAGGGAGGCCATGGAGGTGTTCCAGCACGAGCTCGGCGCGACGGCGCGGGCCCAGGACGCCGAGGTGGCGGGGAACCCCACGGCGGCGGGCCCTGCCGCCGCGACAGGAGGAAAGGGGGGCCATGGGTGAGCCGACACTGGCGCAACGACTTGGCTATCCGGCCGACGCCAAGCTCCTCATCATCAACGCCGACGACCTCGGCTCGTGCCACTCCGCCAACGTCGGCGTCTTCGAGTGCCTCGCTTCGGGAGTCGTCACCAGCGCCACATTGATGGTGCCCTGCCCGTGGGCCCGGGAAGCCGCGAGTCGCTACCGGGGCGAGGACATCGGCGTCCACCTGACGCTCAACGCCGAATTCGAGCTGTATCGCTGGGGCCCGATCACCCACGCGCCCTCCCTCCTCGGCGGCGACGGAGGCTTCCCGAGAACGATGGAGGACGTGTGGGACCACGCCGACCTCGACGAGGTGCGTCGCGAGTGCCGGGCCCAGATCGAGCGCGCCATCCTCTGGGGCTTCGACGTGAGCCACCTCGATGCCCACATGGGCACGCTGCAGTTTCGTCCCGAATTCTTCGATGTCTATCTCGACATGGCCACTGAGTTCGGGTTGCCCCTGCGCATGATCGGCGCCGGCATGGAGCGCTATGTGGGCTTTCCCGGGCGGGCCGTCGCCGCAGACGCCGGGGCGATCTTCACCGATCACACGCGCTTCGCCCCCGGCGTAGGGAGCCGCCAGACGTTCGAGAAGGATCTCGCCAGACTGAGACCCGGTGTGACGGAAATGCACCTGCACCCGGCCGTCGACAGTGCGGAGCTGCGCTCGTTGGCCATTGACGACTGGGACGCCAGGGTCGACGACTACCGCATGATCTGCGATGAGAGCTGGGTCGGCGAGTCGGTCGCGGCGGCCGGCGCCACGCTCATCGGGTACCGCCCCCTGCGCGAGCTGGCACGTTCCGGGAGCTGACCACGTGTCCGAGAACGGGAGCCCCCCGGCCGGGGGCGGCGTTCCTCAGGTGACCCTCAAAGGTGTGACCCTCGCCACCAAGGGCCGCAGGCGCGGAGGCGAGGTGTTCACCGCCGTGCTCGCATCTTCGGGCGTCGAGAGCCGGCGCATCGGTGAGCCCGTGCGCACGATGCCCTGGGAACGCATCACCGAATGGGAGATCGAGCGCCGGCGGGGGGGTGTCCGGCTCTTCCTCCGGGGTGGGGGTTCGGTGACACGCATCGTCATTCCAGGATGGAACGCCGAAGACCTCCAGGCGGCACTCCTGGCCGCGACGTCTTCGCCCGGGCCCGCGCCCGAGTAGCGGGCCCGTCCCTCAGCGCAACCCGGCGAACAGATCGTCCTCGACGGCGCCGTCCGCCGTCACGTCGGTGTCGGCGTGGTCGTCGCCGAGACGGCTCCGGGCGAGGCGGAACTGGTCGACGGGGTGGATCTCCTCGAGCACCTCGGGCGGAAGTCCGAACCAAAAGGGAGAGTTGGGATCGACCTGCGTGGCGTGCGCCTTCAATGCGAGGCCCCGCACCTGCTGGAAGCCCAGCACGTCGATTTCGGTGGTGTACGGGTCGTCCCTCGTCAATCGGGAGAGTCGCGCGTCGTCGAACGGCGATTCCATCCCCAGCTCGAGGAACTTGGCGTGGATCTGGCGGAAGCGTTCGGCCGGCCACACCGAGTAGTAGAGCTTCAGGGGTTCGAACGGCGCACCGGCCTCGGGAAAGCGGTCCGGGTCCCCGGCGGCGTCGAAGGCAACCAGAGAGATCTCATGCACACGGAGGTGGTCGGGGTGCGGGTACTCGGACTGCTCGTCGGGATAGGTCAAGATCACCTGCGGCCGCTCCCGCCGGATCACCGCCACGAGGCGCCCGACCGCCTCATCGAGTGGCGCCTGGGCGAAGGAGTCAGGTCGGGCGTTGGCCTCCGAACCAGGCATCCCCGAATCGCGATAGCCCAACATCACCGTCTCGTCGTAGCCGATGATCTCCGTGGCCGCCTTCAACTCGGCCATCCGGACCCTCCCGATGTCCGCCCGCACTTCAGGGGTGTCCATGGCCGGATTGAGGATGTCGCCCTCTTCCCCGCCGGTGCAGCACACCAGAATCGTCCGCACGCCTTCGGCGTGGTAGCGGGCCACCGTCGACGCTCCCTTCGAGGCTTCGTCGTCCGGGTGGGCATGCACGGAGAGCAGGCAAAGTCCATGGTCAGGCACGACGAGGACCTTAGCGGCGGTCGAAAGGGCCACCGGCCGGGCCGCCACGGTCACCGGCCGTTGTCCCTTGGGCGCTGCTGGGCCTTATGCTCGGTGTCATGACAGGCACGTTGAAGCGGATCGGAGGGATCTTCCAGGCCAAGGCCAACAAGGTCCTGGACAAGGCCGAAGACCCCCGCGACACGCTGGATCTCTCGTACGAGAAGCAATTGCAACAGCTGCAAAAGGTCCGGCGCGGTGTGGCCGACGTCGCCACGGCGCGCAAGCGGCTCGAGCTGCAGGCCCAGGGATTGCAGAAGCAAGCCGACAAGCTGCAGGCACAAGCCAAGGCGGCGCTGCAACAGGGCAACGAGGACCTGGCCCGCGAGGCCCTCTCACGGCGGGCGGCGCTGGGTGAGCAGCTGGCCGAACTCAAGACGCAGCATGATCAGATCAGTGAGCAGGAGCAGAAACTGATCGACACCTCCCAGCAGCTCCAGACCCGGGTGGAGCAGTTCCGGACCAAGAAGGAGACGCTCAAGGCCAGTTACACCGCCGCCGAGGCACAGACGAAGGTCGGCGAGGCCGTCTCGGGGATCTCGGACTCCATGGGCAACTCGGGGCAGGCCATGCAGCGGGCCCAGGACAAGATCGCCAGCATGCAGGCGCGTGCCGGAGCCATGGACGAGCTGCTCGCCTCCGGTGCGCTCAACGACCTCAGCACCCCGGTCGACGACATTCAAAAGGAGCTCGACAAGGTGACCGCCACCTCCCAGGTCGACAACGAATTGGCGGCGCTGAAGCTCGAGCTCGGAGCGGGAGCCGATGGAAGCGGGGGCGGAGCCGGGGAAACGGCAGCCCTCCCGGCGGCGGACCAGGGCGGAAATGCGACCAGCGGAGGAGCCGACAGCTGATGGCGATCTCGCACAACATCAAGCCCGATCGGGGCCTGACCACGCGCATGCTGATGACGGGCTTCTTCCTGGTCGTCCTCTACGCCGTCTTGATCGGCGTGCTCTTCCTCGTGTTGAAGAGCCTTCTCCTCATCCTGGTCATCGCGTTCGGGCTCCTGTTCTGTCAGTACTTCTTCAGCGACAAGATCGCCATGTTCGCCATGCACGCCAAGGAGGTCACGCCGCAGCAGGCCCCGGAGCTGCATGGCGTGATCGATCGTCTCTGCGCGCTGGCCGACATGCCCAAGCCTCGGGTGGCGATCGCGCAGACCGACGTGCCGAACGCATTTGCGACGGGCCGGAGCCCCAAGGCCGCCGTTGTCTGCGCGACCACGGGGCTGCTGCGCCGGCTGGACGAGCGCGAGGTCGAGGCCGTGCTCGCCCACGAGATCTCCCACGTGGCCCACCGCGACGTGGCCGTGATGACGATCGCCAGCGGATTGGGCATGATCGCCGGCCTCCTGACCCGGGTCATGTTCTACTCGGAGATATTCGGGGGCGGCCGCGGCGGGAACAACAACAACAACAGCGGCGGCCAGCTGGTCATCATCGAGATGATCGTCCTGCTCGTCTCCGTCGTCGTCTACTTCGTGAGCTTCCTCCTCACCATGGCGCTCTCCCGCTACCGCGAGTTGGCAGCGGACCGGTCCGGCGCAATCCTGATCGGCCAGCCCTCCCAGCTGGCATCGGCGCTGATCAAGATCTCCGGGGAGATGGGGCGCGTCCCCACCAAGGATCTCCGCGCCGCCGAACCGTTCAACGCCTTCTTCTTCGTGCCGGCGGTGTCGCAAGGTGCACAAGACCAGGGTCGCGGCCAGGGCCAGGGCGGCGGCGGATTCAGCTTCGCCAGCCTCTTCCGGACGCACCCCAGTCTGGAGCGCCGCCTGGCCCAGCTCGACCAGCTCGAACACGAGCTCGGTCAAGCCCGCTGAGCATCCCCCCGACGTGGGCCTCTTCGACACCCTGCTGGGTCGTACCAAGCCGGTCAAGGCCAACCTCGACGCGCTCTTCGCCCTCCCGACGGCGGCGCTGACCCTGCAGAGCGCCGGTGGCCTCGTCACCTCGGGCCACGCTGGTGTGTGCTGGAAGCCACCTTCGGGACAGGGCTCACAAGACCTCCAGGCCGAAGTGGCCCAACTGGTCGGGGACGGCTTCACCCAGACACAGGATTCGTTCGGCTACGGATGGCTCCTCCTGTCCGAGGCCGCGCTCGACGACCTGGTGACGCAGGCGCACATGGCCAACACCACGCTCACCGAAGCCGGGTGGGGCGCCCAACTCCTGTGCTCGGTCTTCGGCTTCGTGCCCGAACCGGGCGCGGCCAGCGACGCGCGGGCCTTCTGGCTGGTCTACCTCTACAAGCGCGGCACCTTCTACCCGTTCGCGCCGGTCGACAACCAAAAGGAACGCCGTGACACCGAACTCGAACTGCGCATACGCACCATGCTCGGGGTGGACCTTCCGGTCGAAGCCGATCTGAGCCGCTGGTTCCCCATGTGGGACCTGCCGGTCAAGTGACGGTCGATCGCATCATCGAGCTCGAAGGAGCGGTGAACTTCCGCGACCTTGGCGGCTACGCCACCGCCGGCGGTCAGCGCACCCGGTGGCGGGTGTTGTTCCGGGCTGACGGCCTGGGCGAGCTGACCGAGGCCGATCTGGCCGTCCTGCGCCAGCTCCGCATCCGGACGGTGCTCGATCTGCGCACGGGGCACGAGCTCGAGCAGAGCCGGTTCGACGTCGACGCCCATCCGGTCGAGTTCCATCACTTCCCCTTCATCAAGTCCCTGTCCAACGCCGAAGACTTCCAGCGGGCGCCCGGCTTCCTCGGTGCCCAGTACCAGCAGATGCTCGAGGACGCGGCGCCGCAGATCGTCGGCGCCTTCTCGGCGCTGGCCGCCCCCGATGCGCGTCCGGCCGTCTTCCATTGCACGGCCGGGAAGGACCGCACCGGACTGCTCTCCGCCCTCGTGCTGTCCCTCCTGGGCGTGCCCGAGGACACCGTCGTCGCCGACTACGCGCTCAGCGGCGCGGCCATGACCCGGCTGCGGGCCAAGCTGCTCGTGAAGTTCCCCAACGGGCAGTTGCTCGCGGAGGATTCCGACGCGATCTTCTCTGCCGACCCCGCGAACATGGTCATGCTGTTCGCGCACCTCAAGGAGCGCTACGGATCCGTCCGTGCGTACGCCTCGGCCATCGGGGTTCCCGACGACGTGGTGGAGCGCCTCCGCGAGGCGATGCTCGAACACGGGAGCTGAGGCGCGCCGCCGCCCCAGCGCCTCAGCCAGTCAGCGCCTCAACCAGTCAGCGCGACGGGCGCATACGGTCGATCGCGGCCGCCAGTGCCAGATCGAGCACGGTGAGCCCGCCCGAGTCGTGCGTGGTCAGCACGAGATGTACCTTGTTCCACCGGATGTCGATGTCCGGGTGGTGATTCGCCGCCTCTGCCGCCGCACCGACCTTGTTGACGAAGGCCAGCGCCTCGCCGAAGTCGTGCAGCTCCACGGTTGTCTGCAGCTCGTCGCCCACGTGGTCCCAGGAGATGCCCTGCTCGGCCAGGGCGGCCTCCACCTCGTCTGACGACAGCGTCGGTTCGCTCACGGATGGGTCATCTCCTCGGGCCGCACGGCGGCATCGAACTGCTCTGGGGTGAGGAAGCCCAACTCGAGCGCGGCTTCGCGCAACGTGGTGCCTTCCTTGTGGGCCTTCTTGGCCACCTGGGCCGCCTTGTCGTAACCGATGATCGGGTTGAGCGCCGTGACCAGCATGAGCGAGTTGGCGAGGTGGCGGGCGATCTGCGGGTAGTCGGGCTCGAGGCCCTCGACGCAGAACTCCCGGAAGCCCCGGCAGGCGTCGGTCATCAGGGCGATCGACTGCATGACGTTGTAGATGATCACGGGCTTGCAGACGTTCAGCTCCAGATTGCCCCGGCTCCCCGCAATGGCGATGGCCGCATCGTTGCCCAACACCTGGATCCCGACCATGATCATCGCTTCGCTCTGCGTCGGGTTGACCTTGCCGGGCATGATCGACGAACCCGGCTCGTTCTCGGGCAGGGCCAGCTCGCCCAGCCCGCTGCGGGGGCCCGAGCCGAGCCACCGGATGTCGTCGGCGATCTTCGTGAGGGAGACCGCGAGCGTGCGCAACGCACCGTGGGTGAACACGAGCGCGTCGTGGGCCGCCAGCGCCGCGAACTTGTTGGGGGCGGTCACGAAGGGCAGGCCGGTCATGTCCGCGATCGCCTCGGCCACGCGGCGCCCGAACTCGGGGTGCGTGTTCAGCCCGGTCCCCACCGCCGTGCCCCCCGCCGCCAGCTCATAGATACCCGGGAGGGTCATCTCGATCCGCTCGAGGTCCGCCGTGAGCTGGGCCACATACCCCGAGAACTCCTGGCCCAAGGTGAGCGGCACCGCATCCATCAGGTGGGTCCGCCCGATTTTGGTCACCTCGGCGTAGGCGAGCTCCTTCTCGAAGAGCGCATCACGCAACGCCCGCACCGACGGGAGGAGCCCGTGCACGATCTCCTCGGCCGCCGCGATGTGCATGGCGGTGGGGAAGGTGTCGTTCGAAGACTGCGACATGTTCACGTGGTCGTTGGGATGAACCGGCACCTTTGAGCCCATCACCCCGCCGCTGAGCTCGATGGCCCGGTTGGAGATGACCTCGTTGGCGTTCATGTTGGTCTGCGTGCCGCTCCCGGTCTGCCAGATATGGAGGGGGAACTCGTCGTCGAGCTTCCCCGCCGCCACCTCGGCCGCCGCCTCCTCGATCAGGGCGGCCCGCTCCGGGTCGAGCTTGTCCAGGTCGCGGTTGACCTTGGCCGACGCCCCCTTCAAGATCCCAAAGGCCCTGATGAGCGGCTCGGGCATGGTCTCGCGCCCGATGTCGAAGTGATGCAGCGAACGCGCCGTTTGGGCGCCCCAGTACCGATCACTTGGGACTTCGATCTCCCCCATGCTGTCGCTTTCCACCCGAGTCTTTTCCACGTCGCGCAGCTTACGGCCGCCGCGCCGACAGACCCAGTTGGCGCGCCTGGCGCGCCGCCACGATGTCCGACGCCCGCGCTCCATGGCCCTCCCCCGGGACCTCGAGGATGGCGGGTAATCCGACCAGCGCCGGGTGGCTGATCAGGACCCCGAGCGCCTCCGCCCCGATCGTCCCGTCTCCGATGTTCTCGTGCCGGTCCTTGTTCCCCCCGAGCTCCACCTTGGAGTCGTTGAGATGGAGGCAGCGCAGCCGTTCGAGCCCGATGGTGGCGTCAAAGTCGGTGACCACCTGGTCGGCCTCATCCACCGAGGCGTAGCTGATGCCCGAGGCCCACAGGTGCTGCGTATCCAGGCAGACGCCGAGCTGGGCGGAACGACCGGCTCCGGCGGCGTCAAGCAGCGTCGCCAGCTCCTCGAAGCTCCTCCCGACCGTCCCGCCCGTGCCCGCTGCGTTCTCGAGCAGGATCGGGCACGTGCCCCCGGGCCGGCTGTCGAGGGCTTCGAGGAGCGCGTCGACCACCTGGGGCACGCAGCCCGCCAAGCCGGTCCCCTTGTGGCTCCCCACATGGAGGACGAGTCCCGACGCGCCGATGCCGGTCGCCACCGCCAGGTTGGCCTTGAGGCACGCCTGCGACTGCTCGAGCAGGGCGGCCTGATCGGAGGCCAGGTTGATCAGGTAGGTGGCGTGACAGAAGGTCTCACTGATGCCGGGGCTGCGCTCCTGGGCCTCCCGGTACTGGCGCAGCACCTCTTCGGTGTACTGCGCCGGCTTCCAGGCCCGCGGGCTCTGCGTGAAGACCTGCACCACCTCCGCGCCGATCTCCGCACCCCGCGTGAGGGCAGGGAGAAGCGTGCCTCCGGCACGTACGTGTGCCCCGATCGACATGGGAACGAACGTAGCCCCCCCCGCATATGGTCGATCCGGACACAGGTGCTGGGTCGACTCGTATCCCATGCGGACGGAGGGCGAAGTGAGGATCAAGGTGCGCGTGCGGACGGATCACATCGCCATGCAGGGCTGAATCCAGCACACCTGGACCCCGGGCGGCAGAGGATCCGGTGGTGCTCCGCCAACGGGGACGAGCACGAGATCGCAGACGCGGAGATGGGCCTCGGCGGGGACCGATCCGTCGGTCAGGTCGAGAGCCACCGGCGGTCCGTCCGGCGTCCGTGGCAGTGGCCGGTTGATGGCGCCGACGGCGGGGAAATGGGGCCCCTCGCTGACGCCGATCCCCAGGCTCCACATTTCCCGGCACAAGACGATGGCCTCAGTCGTGGCATCGGTGAAGGGGCCCAGGAAGGCCAGCAGCACCCTCCCGCCGCTCACGTGGTCGAGGGTCGTCATCTCCCGGGCGAGGATGGTGGGGTGCCGGTGCGGCCGCGGCCCCAGGGCGTACCGCACCCCGAAACGGAGGTCGGGAGTAAGGGCCGCGAGCCCTGCGCTCAGCACGATGGCATCCCCCAAAGGGCCGTCGGCCAGGAAGACGGCGTCGATGCCGCGGTGGCGCGCCCGTGCGGCGCCGGCCACGAGCGCATCGAGCTCGAGCTGGTCCAAGAAGATCCCCTCCACCCCGTCGCACACTAGGCCCTCTCCCACCACCCGCCCACGTCGTGGGCCATCCCGGCCTGTGACAGGCGCTCCAGCCCACCGCAGAGCGCCGGAAGTTCCAGCCCGGTGAGGCGAACCAACTGGTCGAGGGAGGTCGGATCATGGGAGAGCAGCTCGAACAGGGCGCGATCGGCCTGGCTCAGACCGGCAGGACCGGTCGGGACGGAGCCGCCTCCGGCCCCCGTGGGCGAAGGGAGCGCCGGGAGCACCATGCCCTGCAAGGACAGGGCCGTCAGCACGTCCGCCACCGTGCACACCGGAAAGCACCCGTCGGCCAGGAGACTGTTGGTCCCCTCCGACGTGGGGCTGCGGATGGATCCGGGCACCGCTCCCACGGGAATGCCGCGTTGCGCCGCGGCGGCGACGGTGTACATCGAACCGCCCCGATGACGGCTTTCCACCACGACCACGACGTCGCTGAGCATGGCCAACAGGCGGTTGCGCACCGGGAAGCGCCACTTCTCGGTGCGCACGCCTGCCGGAGACTCCGAGTACACCGCCCCCTGCTCGGCCACCCGGGCCCACAGACGGGCGTGACGGCGAGGGTACGGATCGTCCAGTCCACCGGCGACCACGGCGATGGGTGGGGCGCCCGCCGCGGTCGCTCCCTCGTGGGCGGCGCCATCGATCCCGAGGGCGAGCCCCGAGACGATGCTCACCCCGACCGCGGCCAGATCGGCGCCGAACTGCGCCGCCACTCCGATGCCGTAGCGGGTGGGACTCCGAGTGCCCACGATCGCCACGGTGGGGTGACGGTTGATCGCCGTGGGGTCTCCCTGGCAGAACAGCACCGCCGGCGCCTCGGGGTCGTCCATCAGACGGCGTGGGTACACCGGGCCCCCTCGCCAGCACACCTCGATCCCCTTCTCCTCGTGCCGTTGCCAGATCCGCGCCACGTCGCCCTCGAAGGAACCCCGCGACCAGGCCGCCGACGGCGTATCGGTGGCCAACAGCGTGCGCAAGGTGGCCGGCCCCATGACGGGCACCGACGCCAACGCAGCCGCGAAGGCCTCTTCGGGCAGGACCTTGCCCGCGGGACTCACGGGGCCACCGTGGCCCGGGCCGTGCGCAGGCAGAGCGCATCACTGACGTGCTCCTCGCTCACCCGTTCGACTCCCATGAGATCCGCCACCGTGCGGGCCACCCGCGAGACCTTGTGCAGTCCCCGTGCCGTGAGCGCGCCGTCCCGGAGCTTCAAGGCCAGGAGCCGGGCCGCGTCAGGGTGCATAGGCGCCTCCCGCCCGGCGGGCCGGGCCGCTGCCATCTGGCGCGCCGCGGCCACCCTGGCCGCCGAGGCGGCGGTAGACCCGCCCGGAGCCGCATCCAGGAGCGCGGCGGGATCGGGTCGGGAGAGGGGAACGACAAGATCGAACCGGTCCAGGAGGGGCGCCGAAAGGCGACGGGTGTAACGAGCACGTTCCGCGTCCGAGCATCGGCACGACCCCGGAAACACACCCTCACCGCACGGGCACGGGTTCATGGCGGCCACGAGGAGGAACCGGGCCGGGAAGGTGACGGTCCCGCCGGCCCGGCTGACCCGGATCACCCCTTCTTCGAGCGGTTGGCGCAGCGCCTCGAGCGCGGTGACGGGGAACTCCCCCATCTCGTCGAGGAAGAGCACGCCATGGGTGGCTAATGAGATCTCTCCCGGTCGGAGCGACCAGCTACCCCCACCGACCAGGGCCACGATCGACGCCCGATGGTGCGGGGCCCGGAAGGGAGGTTGGCTGACGAGCGCGCCATCGGACAACACGCATCCGGCGGCTGAATGGACCCGGGTCACGGTGAGCGACTCTTCGAGCGTGAGCGGGGGCAGGAGCCCGGGCAGACGCTCGGCCAGCATCGTCTTGCCCGAGCCGGGCGGGCCCACCATGAGGAGGTGGTGCCGACCGGCGGCAGCGACTTCGAGGGCGTGGCGGCCGACGGGCTGTCCTTTAACGTCGGCCAGATCGGGGGTGTCCGGGAGTGGCGGGAGGGCCCCTGGGGGCGGCATGGCGGGCCACTCGGTCCGGTCGCGCAAAATCTCGGTCAGGTCGGCCAGCGAGGAAACCCCATGGGCCTCGTCGCCCCGCACCAGGGCCGCCTCGCGGACATCGCACAGCGGCACCACCATCCCAAGCGGCGCGGTGGCGTCGGCCAGGGCGATCATGCCCGGGACGTGCCGCAACGAGCCGTTCAGGCCGAGTTCGCCGCAGAAGCTCAACCCGTCCGTACAGCTGGGTGGGAGCTGGTTGGTGGCGACCAATACGCCGACGGCGATGGCCAGGTCGAGGGAACTACCGAGGCGACCTTGCGGACCCTTGGGTCGGATGCGTGCCGCCGACGACACGCGTTCTGTTTCAATCCTAAGGGCGAGTCGAATACGGTGAGAATTGGTTGCCTCAGAGCAGCCGCAGATGTCGGTCTCGGCGTCACCGACCTTGGTTTCGCGCAGAGCAACCTGCTCGATCGGTGCTTGCCACTAACCGACGCGGCGCGAGGTGAGGGAGTCCATCCAGGTGCTGGGTTGAGGGAGTTTCGGCGAGATCTGCCTCGGTTCGCCGAAGGAGCCCTCGAATAGCACGACGAATAGTCGACCCTGCTAATCGCCGAGGTCGGTTGGGATCCCGCTTAAGAATCCCTCGAACCGCTCTGGCCAGGTTAGTTCGATCTCCTCGGCTGCCAAAAGCTCCCTCCAAGTGGCGTCTGCTGGCTCGCACTCGGCGACGACCACCATGCGGACCGAGAAACCCAGGGCGGCTAGCGCCTGGCGGTAGCGCAGCAACTGGCCAAGAGCGGTACGAAGTTGGTTCTCCTCATTCGCAGGTGTGATCGACTTCGCCTCGCCGATCCAGATCGTCTCACCCAGTTGCCAGCCGATGTCAAAGGGAGGCTCCTCTGCCTTAGGCGATCGCGGCACAAAGCCTGCACTCTCAAGGGCAGTCGCCATCGCGTTCTGGGTGGCATTGTGGGCCCGGAGGCCACGCCCTGCCGTGTCAGGATCGCGCACTCGCGCTTCGGGTGCGGCAGCCAGCTCGACGTGTTCGTCAGCTTCGCGGTAGGCCGCTCCGAATCCCGGCAGTTGGACTTCGTAGTCCTTCTTCACTTCGCCGAGCGCAGGGTTACCGCGCCGCTGGGACGCCCACCACCATTGCCCGGTGTAACGGCCAAAGAGTGGCGCATCCTCTTTGTAGCGCTTGAAGTGGCCGCGGCACATGTGCACCGCATGCCCCAGGCCCTTCGTCGATGCCGACCCCTGCGACTCGAGAACTTTGCGCATCGGTTCGATCTTGAGCACGTGGTACCTAGTCAGGGGCTTACCCGTTCGGCGGCGATAGCTCCTGGCGAGTGCGCTGGGCGGGTCAACAGGCTCGGCCGTCACGTTCCTTGAGTGCAAGAGGGAGATCGTGAACAATGCAGGCACGATGAGCTCCCAGAGGGCTCTCTCCATCTCCTGGGTGAACTTGTCCGGACCATCTGTCACGAACCACGGCAGGTCGCACTTCACCCATTTGTGGCTTCCGTGCGCCTTTCCCTCTGTTGATTCACGTTCGAGGGAGCCGTCCGGCGCGGCATAGATGAAGCTCCGGGCGATGGGTCCACAGATATATCCCTTGCGGGGTTCGACGAGGACCTGGAGCTCGATGCCCCAGCGCGAACCCTCAACGTCCCAACCGCGCTCTTCGAAGTCCACCGTTTCGACCGAGACCCCCCAGGAGTACAGGCCGTGTTGCTCCTTGTAGCGCGCCGCGCTGGCGAACTCGATGAACATCTTGGGGAAGGGAGGAGCAACGTTGGTGATGATGTCGAAGCTCCGCAGCTGGTCGACGTGTTGGTCGATGTAGCGGGCCACGTCGTCAGCGACCAGCACGAAGGCATCTTCGAGGTTCGCTGGGTCGAACGCCTCCAAGGCGACCGGGAAGCGTGCATCGTCGGGTAACCCCCCGTCGGTTCCATTCGCTTCGCGCTTCGGCCAATCCGCAAACGCCCACGGGCGGCACCCCTCAGCGCGGATCCTGTCGTACAGCCGGCTCACTGTCGCTCACCTAGCGCCGGTGAAACTCTCAGGGGTGCTCGAACATCCTGCGAGCCGCTCCCCTTCGAGGTTGGCCCA
>Ga0307373_10001068_pt1 | contig 51812 bp, 49 predicted proteins | sample OX2MG_FD_202534 | JGI IMG/M metagenome (GOLD analysis project Ga0307373, IMG submission 202534) | Soil microbial communities from Risofladan, Vaasa, Finland - OX-2 | ecosystem: Environmental > Terrestrial > Soil > Coastal area > Acid sulfate soil | place: Finland: Risofladan, Vaasa | collected...
GCGACGACCCGGCCGTGCTCTCCGTCTGCACCGGCGGCTTCCTCCTCGATGCGGAGTACAGCCCCCAGCGCCTGTCCGAGCTGGCCAAAATGGACGGCGCCATCATCCTGGCCGCCGACACCTCGCTCATCGCCCGGGCCAACGTCCACTTGGTGCCCAAGGCGACCATCCCCACATCGGAGACCGGCACGCGGCACCGTACGGCCGAAAGGGTGGCCCGTTCGATCGACGTGCCGGTGGTCGCCGTTTCCGAGGCCATGGCCACCATCGCCGTGTACCGCAATGCGGCCAAGCACACCACGCAGTCAGCGGGCTGGCTGATCGACCGTTCCAGCCAGGCGCTGGCCACCCTGCAGCGGTTCCGGGTGCGTTTCGACGAGGCGCTGAGCACGCTCTCCCGGCTCGAGATAGAAGACACGGTCTCGGTGCGCGATGTCGTCTCGGTGCTCCAACCGGGCGAGATGGTGCGCCGGATCGCCGAGGAGATTGAGGGCCACCTGGTCGAGCTGGGGTCCGACGGGCGACTCATCCATCTCCAGACCGAGGAGCTCAGCGCCGGCGTCAACGAGACCCTCACGCTGGTCATGCGGGACTACGCGGACCAGGGGGGCTTGAACCACCTCCGATCGCTCTCGGCCGACGCCATGATGGACCTGCCACAGGTGGTGGCCGCCCTGAACCTGGCGACCTCCAAAGCCGAATTGCACACCGAGCTGGCCCCCCGGGGCTTCCGGTTGCTGCACCGCCTCCCCCAGCTGTCTGAGGTCCTGGCCGAAAGGCTGGTCCAGCGTTTCGGCAGCCTCCCCGAGATCATGGCGGCCGGGGCGGCCGAGCTGGAGTCGGTCGAAGGCATCGGAACCGCCACCGCGAAAGTCGTGCGGGACGGTCTGGCCCGCCTGGTCGAGGCCAGCATCTTCGAGCGCTACGAGTAAACGGGGCGGATCTGGTAAAATAGGAAGCCGCCATCCAGCCAGCTGACCAGCCTGGTACGGGTGCGCAACCTCTGAAGATCGTCACTGGCCCGGCGCGGTGTCCGTGCAAGTGCATGCAAGGGAGTCCTGTGTCGTTCAAGGTCGGAGACAAAGTCGTCTATCCCCATCATGGGGCAGCAGTCATTGAGAAACGCGAGACCAAGGTGGCCTTCGGTGAGAAGCGCGAGTACCTGGTCCTCCGCCTGGCCTACGGGGATCTCATCCTGAACGTACCTGCGGACAACACCGAGGGAGTCGGGCTGCGCGAGGTGATCAACGACGAAGAGGTCGAAGAGGTCTTCGCCGTGCTGCGCAAGAAGGAAGCGCGCATGCCGACCAACTGGTCGCGGCGCTACAAGAACCACTCCGAGAAGCTGCGCTCAGGCGATATCTACCAGGTGGCGGAGGTGGTGCGGAACCTCTCCATCCGCGACAAGGACAAGGGGCTCTCCGCCGGCGAGAAGCGCATGTTGCAGCGGGCTCGCCAGATCCTCGTGTCCGAGCTGACGTTTGCCCTCAATGTGGACGAAGAGACGGCCGAAGAGCGCCTCAACGAAGCCCTGACCTAGACCGCGGTGGTACAGGTGTGGGCGATCGTGGTGGCCGGAGGGTCGGGCCAGCGCTTCGGCCAGATGAAGCAATTCGCCCCTTTGCATGGGCGCCCGGTACTCCAATGGGCCGTCGAGGCGTGCCGGCCCGCCGCGACCGGCGTCGTTCTGGTGGTCCCGGAGTCCGCGCCCCTCACGGAGTCGTACGCAGCCGATGTCGTCGTCGAAGGAGGCGCCACGCGCTCCGAATCCGTCCGGCGGGGTCTGGCCGAAGTTCCCTCCAGCGCTGAGATCATTGTGGTGCATGACGCGGCACGGCCGCTGGCCTCCCCGGAGCTGTTCCGTGCGGTGATCGCGGCGATCACGGGGGGCGGCGCCGATGGCGCCGTGCCCGGGGTGCCCGTAGGTGACACGATCAAGGTGGTGGACGACTCGGGCAACGTGACCACCACCCTCGACCGCAGCACGTTGGTCGCCGTCCAGACTCCCCAGGCGTTCCGTGCCGATCTGCTCCGCCGCGCCCACGCCGGCGGGACCGGGGCGACCGATGATGCCGCACTGGTGGAGGCGCTCGGCGCCACGGTGCGGGTGATCGGCGGCGAGGCGCGCAATCTCAAGATCACCACGCCCGACGATCTCCGCACGGCCGAACAGCTGCTCGTCCCCGGCCCATGAGTGTGCGCATCGGACAGGGGATCGACATCCACCGGTTCTCCGAGGACCCCCACCGTCCGCTCGTTCTCGGTGGCGTGGTCATTGAAGGGGCCCGCGGGCTCGGCGGCCACAGTGACGCCGATGCGGTCTGTCATGCCCTGGCCGATGCCGTCCTCGGCGCCGTCGGGCTGGGGGACCTCGGGCGGCACTTTCCCGACACCGACCCGGTCTGGGAAGGGGTGAACAGCGTCGGGCTGCTGACCCGGGTGATGCAGATGGCAGCCGATCAGGGGTACTCGTGCGCCAACGCCGACTGCACCATCATCGCCGACTCCCCCCGGCTGGCTCCCCACACCGCGGCCATGGTGACCAGGCTTTCCGATGTGCTCGGGGCGCCCGTATCGGTCAAGGCGACCCGGGCCGAGGGCCTGGGCGCTCTGGGCCGGGCCGAAGGCATCGCCTGCCTGGCCGTCGTCCTGCTCGAGAGCGCATGACCCCGCCCCGGGGTCGGAGCGAGCTCGGCGGGGACCAGGTGGAGGGCCGCCGGGCCGTGCTCGAGTTGTTGACGGTCGGCCGCCGGACCGTGCGCAAGGTCCTGCTGGCCGAGGATCAGGATCCGTCACCGCAGCTGGACCGGATTGAGGAGCTGGCCTCCCGCATGCGGGTGCCGGTCGAGACGGTGCCGCGGGCCCGGCTCACGACGCAGGCCCGGACCGAGGCTCCCCAGGGGGTCATGGCCCTGGCCCGCCCCATTGAGCCGGTGGCGCTGGAAGAACTCTGTGCCCCCACCCGGAAGGGCGGCCCCCCGTTCCTCCTGGTGGCGGCCGGGATCACCGACCCGCGCAACCTGGGTGCGCTGCTGCGCAGTGCCGAGTGCGCCGGGGTGACGGGTGTCGTCCTGCCCCGCCACCGCTCGGCCCGGCTTTCACCCACCGTGGCCAAGACGGCGGCCGGGGCCATTGAGCACCTGCAGTTCGCCGTGGTCGGCGGGATCCCCGCCGCCTTGTCGGTGATGACCGGGCTGGACGTGTGGTCGATCGGGCTGGCCGGTGAGTCCGACCGCTCCCTCTATGACCTTCCGTTGGGGGAAGGGCCGATCGCCCTGGTGGTCGGGAGCGAGGAAAAAGGACTGGCACCGCTCGTCCGGCGCCGGTGCGACGCCGTCGTCTCCATCCCCCAGCACGGCTCGTTGCCCTCGCTCAACGTGGGCGTGGCCGGCGCGGTGGCCTGTTTCGAGGTGGCCCGACAGCGCCAGAATCCGAAGAGCCGCTGATCGAGCCCGAGGCAGGAATCGAACCCGCGACATCTTCATTACAAGTGAAGTGCTCTACCAACTGAGCTACTCGGGCGCTCGGGCCAGACTATCGCCGCAGTAGGCGGGCCCATGGCTTGCTTCGCGGCAGCAAGCACGGCAGGCTGGGCCTTCAATGGCCGCCGACCCGCCCACCCAAGGTCTGCCATCCCGCTTCTCCGGGGTGCGGGCCGGCCTGGTGATGGCCGGATTCCTGGTCGCGGTCGGGGTCCTGGTGGCGGTGGGCAGCCGGCCCTCGGTCAGCGGCGACACCTTGCCACCGGTGACCACCACCACCGTGGCCGGCGGGCACGCCACCACCACCACGACGACCGTCCCGCCCAGCGCAGTCAGCGTGCAGGTGGCCAACGGCACCACGGGCGCCAACGTGGCCGGGCACTACACCACCGTCATCGGCGCCGGGGGCTGGGCCATGAAGCCCGCCGTCGACGCCACCATCCAGACCATCACGACGACGACGGTGTACTACGCCTCGGGCCAGCAGGAGGCTGCGGCCGCGATCGCCACCTCCATCGGCGTGCCGCCGGCCCACGTCCTGCCGCTGACCACTGCGGTGCCGGTGGCCGGGGTCAGCGGGACCGACGTGGTGGTGGTGATCGGCGCCGACCTGGCTTCGGCAGCCGGCACCTAGTCGTCCCAGCGTGGCCCTGCCGGACCTCTTCCTTCCCCTCCTCTCCGATGCGGGCCGGAGCGCCCTCTTCCTGGACTTCGACGGCACGCTCTCCCCCATCGTCGAGGACCCGGTGGCGGCCCGGCCGCTGCCCGGGGTCCCCCGCCTCCTGGCCGGGCTGGCGGAGCGCTTCGCACTGGTGGCCGTGATCTCAGGTCGGCCCACGGCCTTTCTCGAGAGCTCCCTGTCCGCCCCCCCCGGAGTCGTGCTGGCCGGCCTCTACGGCCTTGAGATGGAACTGGGCGCCACCGCTGCCGCGCGATGGTCCGGGGTGATCGATCAGGTGGTGGCCGAAGCCTCGGCCGAAGCGCCCCCCGGGGTCTATGTGGAGCCGAAAGGCCTGACCGTGACCCTCCATTGGCGGCGGGCGCCCGAGGCCCGGCCCTGGGTGGCCGCGTTCGCCGAGAGGCAGTGCGCCGGGCGGGGCCTGCGGGTGCACCCGGGGCGGAGGGAGTTGGAGCTGCGCCCGGCGCTGGAGGTGGACAAGGGGACGGTGGTGAGGGCCCTGGCCGCACGCCAGGATCTCCCCCTCCACGCGGTGGCGGTCTTCGGCGACGACCTGGGCGACCTGCCGGCATTCCAGGCCGTGGGCGAGTTGGTGACCGGCACGAACCCGGAGATGACGGTGATCCGGGTCGCTGTGGTCGACGCGGAGAGCCCGCCCGAGGTGGCGGCCGGGGCCGACCTGACCGTGGCCGGCGCGCCGGGCGCCGTGGCGCTCCTCGAAGCGTTGGCCCAAGCGGTTCAGGAAACGGGGGTCGGTGGCTGAGCGGCGCCGAGCTGGTCCGCCAACCAGTCGGCGGAGGTGCGGGCGCGGACAATCGACTGCAGCTCCGCCGCGCGCGCGGCGCGCGCGGGCGTGTCCATGGACAGGGCGCGGTGCAGCGCATCGGCGGTCCCCGAGACATCGAAGGGATTGACCCCGAGCGCCGCCGGGGCCAGTTCCTCCCAGGCCCCGGCCTGGCGGGACAGCACCAGGACGCCGCCCACCCCGTTGAGCAGCGGGCCCTCCTTGGCCACCAGGTTGAGGCCGTCGCGCACCGGGTTCACCAGTAGGACGTCGGAGATCGACAGGGCGCCCAGCGACCGGACCCGGTCATCCTCGACATGCAGGGCGATGGGATCCCAGCCGGGAGTCCCCAGGGCGTGGTTGATCCGCTCGGCCACATGGACCACCTCGGCCGCGTAGGCGAGATACTCCGCCAGCCCCTCCCGGGAGGGATACGCCAACGTCACATGGACCACCTCACCCCGCCACTCGGGGTGCCCGAGGAGCATCTCCTCGAAGGCCAGCATGCCGCGCACGATGTTCTTGGACGGCTCCATCCGGTCGACGCGCAGGATGATGCGCCGGCCCCCGGTCTCGGCCCGCAGCGCCTCGGCGGCCCGGGCGCACTCCACCGACGAGGCCTCGGCCGCCAACCCGGCGTGGTCGGGCGCCAGCGGGGAGACGAACGTCCTCGGAGCAGTCCTCCCCGCGGCGGCGAAGCAGGCCAGGAAGCCGGCCTCCCACTGATGGCAGTGGAAGCCGCAGGCACCGAAGCCGGCCATGCCGTCCAGGATTTCGGCGGCCGCGTCGTCAGGAAGCACGGCCAGCATGCTCGGATCGGCGAAAGGGGTGTGCAGGAAGTGCGCCGTGCGCAGGTCGGGTCGCCGCTCGGCCAGCATCCGGCCCAGGAGCGAGAAGTGGTAGTCCTGCACCAGCACGATGGCGCCGGAGCCGGCGTGGGCGGCCACCACGTCGGCCACGGCCTGGTTGTAGGCCCGGTAGCCGTCCCAGGCCAGCCGCCAGTGGCGGTCGAATCGGGGCCGGCGCGGCAGATCGAAGAGATGGTGGTGGCAGAACCACAGGGTGGAGTTGGCGATGACGTCGTAGGCCTGCCGGTAGGTGTCGTCGTCCACGGGCACGGGCAACAGGGTCAACCCGTCCTCGGTGAGCAGGCCTCGGGTGGCGGCCTCCCGGTCGGCTGCCCCCATGGTCACCGAGACCCACGTGGCCCCACTGCCGGCCAGGAGGCTGTGCAGCGACGAGGCCAGCCCACCCCCGGCGGGGACGGCGCGCAGCGACTTGTCGGGGCCGTAGCGGAAGGTCAGCGGGCCCCGGTTGGAGACGACGACGCGCTCGCTCACGTCCCGGTCGGCCCCGGCCAGCGCTCCAGGGCGGCCCGCAGGACGTCGACGGCCTGGGGACGCAGCTCGTGCAGCGGGCGGTTGCGGTGGATGCGCTGGCCCAGGTCGACCTGGGCCAGGGACCCGGTGCCGAAGTGGGCCGCCACGTCGATCAGCAGGCCCAGCTCGACCCCGTAGCCGTCGGCGAAGCCGACCTTCTCGAAGACCCAGCGGTGGGCCGCCGTCTCGCCGGCCAGCGGCTGGCGGACTTCGGAGAGGGCGGGGAAGAGGAGCTCGAGCACGGGGCGGGCCATCAGCTCGGTCACCCGGCCTCCGCCGAGCGGGTCACCTCCGAGCGGGCGGGTGTAGAAGCCCTTGACCAGCGCCACGTGGTCGAAGAGGAGGAGGGGTCCGAGCAGGCCGGTGACGAAGGCGGGAGTCGTGTTGGCCACGTCGGCATCGAGGAAGACGATGATGTCGCCCACGGCGGCGTCCAGCGCGGCGGCCATGGCCTGGCCCTTGCCCCCCTCCCCGGAGGGCCCGGGCACCACGCGGGCACCGGCCTCGTGGGCCTGCACGGCGGTGTCGTCGACCGAGCCGTCGTTCAGCACGATCACCTCGTCCACCAGCCCGTTCCCCCCGCCGCGGGCCAGGAACGGCTGCACCACCGCCCGCACCACCGAACCCACGGTCGCACCCTCGTCCCTGGCCGGGATGCACACCGAGACCGACCGGTCAGCCTTGGCTTCGAGGACCTTCCCGGTCGGGAAGTCGCCATGGTGGTACGTGTGGGGCACGGCCCTGATCATCGCACCCCGCCCGCACCCCGTTGACGGGGGGTGCCGGCGAGGCGCTACCATGGAGGACATCATCCAGAGCGACTGAGGGACGGGCCCGTCGACGTCGCGGCAACCAGTGCACACCCTTCGGGGGGCAGCAGGTGCCAATGCCCGACCGATGAGGAGGACCGATGGTCGATTTTGTCACCGGGTTGCGCTGTCGGGAGTGTCAGCGCCCCTTCCCCGCCGAGGCCCTGCACGTCTGCGACTACTGCTTCGGTCCGCTGGAGGTCGCCTACGACTACGAGCGGATGGCCGCCACGGTCTCCCGGGCCCGGATTGAGAGCGGTCCCCGCTCCATCTGGCGCTACCGGGACCTGCTCCCGGTGGAGGACGAGACCCCGGTCGACCTGGGCGCCGGCTTCACCCCGCTGATCCGGGCCGACCGCCTGGCCGCCGAGCTCGGGCTGGGTGAGCTGTGGATCAAGGACGACACGGCCAATCCCACGGGGTCGTTCAAGGACCGGGTGGTCTCGGTCGCCCTGACCAAGGCCCGGCAGCTCGGGTTCAAGGTGGCCGCCTGCGCCTCCACCGGCAACCTGGCCAACTCGGTGGCCGCCCATGCCGCCCGGGCCGGGATGGAGTCGGTCGTCCTCATCCCCCATGACCTGGAGTCCGCCAAGGTGACCATGACCACCATTTACGGCGGGACCGTCATTGCGGTCGAGGGGACCTACGACGACGTCAACCGCCTGTGCGCGGAGCTGACCAGTGAGCGCCCGTCCTGGGCCTTCGTCAACGTGAACGTGCGCACCTACTACGCCGAGGGATCCAAGACGCTGGCCTTCGAGATCGCCGAGCAGCTGGGCTGGCAGGCGCCCGACCACGTGGTGGTGCCGATCGGCTCGGGCAGCCAGCTGACCAAGGTGGTCAAGGGATTCGAGGAGCTGGGCACGGTGGGGCTGCTCGACGAGGTGCCCCATGTGCGGGTCTCGGGCGCCCAGGCCGAGGGGTGCTCCCCGGTGGCCACCGCCTTCCTGGAAGGCGCCGACGCCATCCGGCCCGTCAAGCCCAAGACCATCGCCAAGTCGCTGGCCATCGGCAACCCGGCCGACGGCTGGTACGCCCTGGAGGCCATGCGGAAGACGGGGGGCTCCTGCGCCGCCGTCACCGACGGGGAAGTGGTCGAAGCCATCGGCCTGCTCGCCCGCACCGAGGGGATCTTCGCCGAGACCGCCGGCGGGGTGACCATCGCCACTCTGGCCAAGTTGGCCGCCTCGGGCGCCGTCCGGCGCGACGAGCGGGTGGTGGCCCTGGTGACCGGGCACGGCCTGAAGACCGTGGAGGCCCTGGCCGAGTACACCGGCCCCACCGCGACCATCACCCCGACCCTGGCCGCCTTCGATGCCGCCATCGACTTCAAGGAGGCCGTTGCATGAGCCTGATCGTGCGGATCCCCACCCAGCTGCGCTCCCTGACCGGGGGGGCCGGCGAGGTCGAGGTGGAAGGGGACAGCGTGGGGGACGCGCTCAAGGCCCTGGACGCCGCCCACCCGGGCCTGGCCGACCGCCTGTTCGACGATTCCGGCGGCCTGCGACGCTTCGTCAACGTGTTCCTAGCCGATGAGGATGTCCGGTTCCTCAACGGCCTGGCCACACCCATCACCGCAGGCCAGACGCTCTCCATCGTCCCGGCGGTGGCCGGCGGCTGAGCCGGGGCCGGGCCCGCCCTTGCGCGCGGCCGCCAGAGGTGGTTTCCTATTGGCACTCGACTCTCGAGAGTGCTAACGGAGGATTACAACCAAGATGGCCAAGATCATCGCCTTCCAGGAAGACGCCCGGCGCGGACTCGAAACCGGCATGAACAAGCTGGCGGACGCCGTGCGGGTCACCCTCGGCCCGAAAGGCCGCAACGTGGTGCTGGACAAGAAGTGGGGCGCCCCGACGATCACCAACGACGGCGTGTCCATCGCCAAGGAGATCGACCTTGAGGACCCGTTCGAGAAGATCGGCGCCGAGCTGGTCAAGGAAGTGGCCAAGAAGACCGACGATGTCGCCGGTGACGGCACCACGACGGCGACCGTCCTGGCCTGGGCCATGGTCCACGAGGGCCTGCGCAACGTGGCGGCCGGGGCCAACCCCATGTCGCTCAAGCGGGGCATTGAGGCGGCCGTCGAGACGGCCGTGACGGCCATCCACGCCATCGCCAGGGAGACCGAGACCAAGGCGCAGATCGCCCAGGTGGCCTCCATTTCTGCCGCGGACACCGAAATCGGCGAGATGATCTCCGAGGCCATCGACAAGGTGGGCCGGGACGGCGTCATCACCGTGGAGGAGTCGCAGACCTTCGGCATGGACATGGACCTGGTGGAGGGCATGCGCTTCGACAAGGGCTACATCGCCCCCTACTTCGTGACCGATCCCGAGCGCATGGAGGCCGTGCTTGAGGACACCTACGTGCTGCTGGTCGGCTCGAAGATCACCGCCGTGCGCGACCTGCTTCCCGTGCTCGAGAAGGTCATGCAGGGTGGCAAGCCGCTCCTGATCATCGCCGAGGACGTGGAGGGCGAGGCCCTGGCCACCCTGGTGGTCAACAAGATCCGCGGCACCTTCCGCTCGGTCGCCGTCAAGGCCCCGGGCTTCGGCGAGCGCCGCAAGGCCATGCTGCAGGACATCGCCATCCTCACCGGCGCCCAGGTGGTCACCGAGGAAGTCGGCTTGAAATTGGAGAACGTCACCCTCGACCTGCTGGGCACGGCCCGCAAGGTCGTCATCACCAAGGACGAGACCACCATTGTGGAAGGTGCCGGTTCCGAGAGCGACATCAAGGGCCGCATCAACCAGATCAAGACGGAGATTGAGAACACCGACTCTGACTACGACCGGGAGAAGCTGCAGGAGCGCCTGGCCAAGCTGTCCGGCGGTGTGGCCGTCATAAAGGTCGGCGCCGCCACCGAGGTGGAGCTCAAGGAGAAGAAGCACCGCATTGAGGATGCGGTCTCAACCACCAAGGCCGCTATTGAAGAGGGCGTGGTCCCGGGCGGTGGCGTGGCCCTGCTGCGGGCCCAGGTGGCCATCCTGGAGCGGGCCGAGAAGCTCGAAGGCGACGAGGCGACGGGTGCCCGCATTGTGGCCCGGGCCGTAGAGGAGCCGCTGAAGCAGATCGCCGTCAACGCCGGCCTGGAAGGCGGCGTCATTGTGGACAAGGTGCGCAATCTCAAGGGTGCCCACGGCCTCAACGCCGCCACGGGCGAGTACGACGACCTGTTCAAGGACGGTGTCATTGACGCCGCCAAGGTGACCCGATCGGCGCTCCAGAACGCGGCGTCCATCGCCGCTCTGTTCCTGACCACCGAGGCGGTCATCGTCGACAAGCCCGAAGAGCACGACCACGGGGGCATGCCCGGCGGCGGGATGGACGACTACTAGGTCGCACCTCGGCCGCAGCACAACGCACGTCGACAGGGCGCCCTCCGGGGCGCCTTGCCGCGTTCTCTACACTGACCACCGTGCCCGTGCCCGTGCCGACCGACGCCCCGCTCGAGCCCCAGACGGGCTGGGCCGTGTTGCACCTGTTCTGCCGGGTGACGCCCGACCTCGACGCCGACGCCCTGAGCCACGCCGTCAAGGCCGCCCGGGCCGACGGCTACCAGGTGGTCACGGCCGCCCTGCTCGGCCACAAGGCCGACCTCGGCCTGATGGCGCTCGGACCCGACGTGTGGCGCCTGCGCCGGTTCCAGAGCGCGGTCCAGCGGGCCGGGGCCGAACCCGTGCAGTCCTACGTGTCGCTGACCGAGGTCTCCGAGTACGCGTCCGGCCTCCCCGAGGAGATGCGCCAGGCCCGGCTCTTCCCCCAGCTCCCCCCCGATGGCAAGGCCGCCTTCTGCTTCTACCCGATGTCCAAGCGGCGGGCCGCCGACCACAACTGGTACACCCTCGACTTCGAGCGCCGCCGGGAGCTGATGCTGGGGCACGGCAAGGTCGGGCGGACCTTCGCCGGACGGATCCTTCAGGTGATCACCGGGTCCACCGGCCTGGATGAGTACGAGTGGGGGGTCACCCTCTTCGGCACCCACCCCGACGATCTCAAGGACTGCGTGTACGCCATGCGCTTCGACGAGGGCTCCGCCGACTACGCCGAGTTCGGGCCCTTCTACACGGGCATGGTGGGCCCGCTCGACCAGGTGCTGGCGGCCCTCGGCACGTGACGGCCTCCCTCGACGACCTGCGCCACGAGCTGCGCCACCTGGGCCGGGTGGTGGTGGCCTTCAGCGGGGGCGCCGACTCCTCGCTGCTGGCCCGGGTGGCCCACGACACGCTCGGGCGCGACCGGGTGCTGTGCGCCACCGCCATCTCCCCCTCACTGGCCGCCGACGAGTCCGAGGTATGCCGCGCCCTGGCCGACGAGTGGGACCTGCGCTGGGTCGGTGTCCCCACGCGCGAAATGGACGATCCCGCCTACGTGGCCAACGGGGCGGACCGCTGTGCCCGCTGCAAGACGGCGCTCATGAGCGCCCTGGTCCCCCTGGCCGACGCCGAAGCGGCCACCGTCGTCCTGGGCGTCAACGTGAGCGACCTGGGCGATCACCGGCCGGGCCAGGCCGCCGCCGCCGCCGCCGGTGCCACCTTCCCGTTGGTCTCGGCCGGCTTCACCAAGGACGACATCCGGCACTGGTCACGGGAGCTGGGCCTGCGCACCTGGGACAAGCCGGCCGCCGCCTGCCTGGCCTCCCGTCTGCCCTACGGCACGCCGGTGACGCTGGGCCGCCTGTCCGCCATTGACGCCGCCGAGTCCGCCCTGCACGCGCTGGGCCTGGCGGAGCTCCGGGTACGCCATCACGGCGACACGGCCCGCCTGGAGGTCTTGCCCGCGGCCATCCCAGAAGTTCTCAACCGACGCCAGGAGGTCGTGGCCGCCGTGAAAGCGGCCGGCTTCACCTTCGTCGCCCTCGACCTGGAAGGCTTCCGCTCGGGCAACATGAACCGGGTGCTGAACCTGCCGGACCTGCCCAAGGAGGAGCCGTGATCCAAGTCCGGGTGAAGTTGACGTTTCCCGAGTCCGAGGTGCGCCGGGCGGTCCTGGCCACCCTGGTGCGCCAGTTCGACGTGGAGCCCAACATCCGGCGGGCCGACGTGGAGGAGCACCGGGGCTGGATCATCTGCGAGCTCGACGGCGAGGCGCTCCAGGTCGACGCCGCCCTGGACTGGCTGCGCCACGAGGGGATCACCGTCGACCTGCTGGGGGACGTGCTGGAGAGCTGAGGCGCCCGGGAGGCTAGATCTCCTTGTCGGTGCGGGGGACGTGCCAGCCCGCCGAGGAGACCTTGCGGGGCTCGTAGAAGACGCAGCCCTCGGGGCAGGCGAACGGCAGGGGCTCGTTGGCATCCACCTTGCACCGTTCGAGCCGATCGCCCCGTGGCGTGGTGCGCATCACGTAGTGCCGGCAGTCCTCGTTGACGGGCATGCCCCATTCTGGCCCAGATGGCGGGGCGCGGTAGCGTCACCGGTCGTGGATCGGAACGTCCCCCTCAAGATGCTCCTGCGCTGGAGCGAGAGCCTTTCGGCCATCGCCCGCACGGGTTTGGGGTTCACCGAGAGCCTCTACGAGCAGGAGCGCTTCGAGGAGGTCCTGCGGGTGGCGGCCGACATCCGGGCGGAGGCCGACGAGGAGTCGGACGACCCCGAGTACTCGGGCGGGCTGGTGGAGGAGTGGATGAGCACGGTGGGCCGGGGCGTCCCCGGGTACGTCACCCCCAAGGTCGCCGTGGGCGCCGCCGTCGGCAACGAAGCGGGGGAGCTCCTCCTCATTCAGCGGGCCGACTCGGGCATCTGGCTCTACCCCACCGGCTGGTGCGACGTCGGCTACTCGGCGGCCGAGGTGGTGGTCAAGGAGGTGCAGGAGGAGACGGGCATTGAGGTCGAACCCGTCCGCCTCATCGCCGTCCTCGACGGCCTGCGCCTCGGCTTCACACGGGTCCCGCTCTACTCGCTGCTCTTCTACTGCCGGGCCGTGGGGGGAGAGCTCAACCCGCACCCTCTCGAGTGCAGCGACGTCGGCTGGTTCAACCGCCAGAACATGCCTTCACCGCTGGTTGGCTCCGAACGCTGGGGCGACCATGTCTTCGCGGCCATCAACGGTGAGCACCGCGACGTGCTCTACGACAGCGTGCGCCAACCGATGTGGCGAGGCCAAGCGGCCCAATCGTGATCCTCATTGAGGTGGCCGCGTCGGCGGACGACGCCCTCTGTGAGGCGGTGGCCACCCTCGTCCCCCAACTCTCCTCCTCGTCCCCGCCGCCCACGGTGGCGCAGTTGCGCCGGATCATCGCCGATCCGGCCACCACACTCCTGCTGGCCCGTGACGACGGTCGTGTGGTCGGCATGTTGACGCTCGCCACCTTCGCCCTGCCCACCGGCACCCGGGCCTGGGTCGAGGACGTGGTCGTCGACGAAGCGTCCCGCGGCGCCGGCGTGGCCGGCGCGCTGGTGCAGGCCGCCCTGGCCCGGGCCGGGGAATTGGGCGCCCGGACCGTCGACCTGACCTCCCGACCCGATCGGGAGGCCGCCAACCGGCTCTACGTCCGCCTCGGCTTCGTGCCGCGCCACACCAACGTGTACCGGTTCACCCTGACGTCGCCACGATCGGCGCAACCAGCCTGAGGGAACCGGTGGAACCGTGGAAGGCGGCGTCCCCGAACGTGAAGATGCCGCCGTCGGAGGCCACCATCCGGTAGCCGCCACCATCGGCGGACGGCGCCAGGCCCACGATCGGGCGGTTCAAGGCGTGGCCGCCCATCGATCCGGAAAAGTGCGCGTTGCCGAAGGCGAAGATGCCGCCGTCCGCCGCGACCTCCCAGTAGCCCCCACCATCAGGGGTCGAGGCCGCGCCCACCACCGGTTGGTTGAGGGGACGCCCCCCCATGGAGCCCAAGAAGCTGAGCTTCCCGAACGTGAACACCCCGCCGTCAGAGGCCACGAGCCAATAGCCCCGGCCGTCGGGAGACGCCGCCATGGCCACGATCGGCTTGTCGAGGGTGAGGTTCCCGGTGGACCCGAGGAAGCGGGCCGTCCCGAAGGCGAAGACGCCCCCGTCGGAGGCGACCAGCCAGTAGCCCTGGCCGTCCGGCGTCACCGCCATGCCGACGATCGGCCGGTTGAGGGGGTGGCCACCCAGGGATCCGCGGAACGGCGCGTCGCCGAACGTGAAAATCCCACCGTCGGCGGCCACCAGGTAGTAGCCGCCGCCGTCGGGAGTGGACGCCATGCCGACGATCGGGGCCACCAGCGACCGGCCACCCATGGAGCCGAAGAAGGGCACGCAGAACGAGAAGACGCCTCCGTCCGCGGCCACCATGTGGTAGCCCGGATCGGATGAGCAGTCCACCCCGACGCCTAGCCCTCCCGTGTTGCCCGCCTGGCCCGAGTTGGGATCGACCATCAGGGACGACTCGTCGACCGCCTCGAAGGCGCTGGCCGGAACCTGCTTGAGCTCGTCGACCAGGGCGATGGGCCAGTTCGGATCGGCCGTGCCACCGAAGTACCAGTTGGAGCCGTTGTCGGCCAGGATCAAACCGTAGTGCTGCATGGCGCGCAGCACCACCTGGGCGGGCGCCGAGTAGCCCGAGATGTTGTAGCCCGCCTTCAAACGGAACCGGGCTCCCATGGGCGGGAGATTGGGATCGGACGACGATCCGGCCTGGTGACGGGCCGGCCAGATGAACGAGGTGTCTGTCGACTGGGCCGTCATCCTTATGGCATGCGTGACGGCACCCGATTGCACTTCGTCGTAGCGCAGCAGCCCGGGCAGGATCGGCAGCCCGGCCGCGTCGGCCGACGTCCAGCCCGACGGGCGCAATGCGTCGGAGTTGAGGTTCCAGATCGCCCCCGAGCCCGCGGTCGATCCCGAGGAGCTGTAGCGCGCGTCATAGAGCTCGTAGAGGGTGCAGGTGGCCGGGTTGACCATGATGGCGTGGCGGTCACCAGTGGCCTGCTGGCCACCTTCGATCGGCGTGTCGGACCCGAAGGGGTAGGGCCCGGGGTCGCTCTCGGAGGCGTACTGGAACGACACCTGTGTCAGGGGATGCGACGGGGACACCACGGTGTAGGGCATGCCGTAGGGGTTGGAGGGATCGCCCGAAGGGCCGAAGTCGGGATGGAGGTTGGTGGCGGCACTGTTCATGCTGGCCATCCAGGCCGCGCTGTGGGGGTCGACGGGCAAGCCGGAGATGTCGGTGCTCCACACGTTGTCGGCCGGGAACAGGGAGCAGTTGGGCGCTCCGGGCACGGGCGAGCCGGCCGACGCCACACCCGGGGCCACGCCCAGCAGCCCGCCGAGCCCCGCCACCCAGGCCATGCAGGCGATCGACGCTGCCTTCTTCCGTCCCACGGCCCTCCCTTCCCCCCCCCCGATCGAAGGTAGCCCACCGGCGGGCAGTACCTTGACGACCTGAGACGAGCACTGGAGGAGACCACGATGGACAAGCCCACATTCGTCTACACGACCTACATCTGGACCACACCCGAGCTGCTCTGGCAGGCATTGACCCAGCCGGAGTTCACCCTGCAGTACTGGGGGGTGGCCTACGAGTCGGACTGGGAGGCGGGATCGACATTCGCCGTGAAGCTGGACAGGGGAGGCGTGACCATCGTCGACCCGGCCCAGGTCGTGCTCGAGTCCGATCCACCCCGCCGCCTCGTCTACACCTGGCACACGTTCACCCGGGAGTGGGCCGACGCCTACGGGTTCGACGCCGCCTACCTGAACAAGGTGGCTGCCGAGCCTCGTTCCACCGCGTCCTTCGACATGGAGCCAGTCGGAGAGCAGGTCAAGCTCACGGTCGTGCACTCGGGCTTTGAGTCCGGAAGCACCGTGCTCGAGGGTGTCTCCCAGGGGTGGCCCCTGATCCTGTCGGCTCTCAAGACGCTGCTCGAGACGGGCCAGGCTCTTTCCCTCGCCTCGGATGCCACCGGCGAGGAACGCGAGGCTGCCCGTTAGGGTGGGCCGATGACGGGTGCCCGCCGGTTCGGGCGGAACTGGGTTCTCGCCGCCATGATCTTCGCGGTCGCCATGACGTTCATCGATCAGACGATCGTGTCGATCGCGGTGCCCAACATCCAGCGCGAGCTCGGGCTCAGCTCCACCGGTGTGCAGTGGGTGGTCAACGGGTATCTACTTTCCCTGGCCGCCCTGTTCGCCCTGGGCGGCCGCCTCTCTGACATCTTCGGCCACCGACGGATGTGCGTGCTCGGTGTCGTGCTCTTCGCCGGAGCATCGGGCCTGTGCGGGCTCACGCCCAGGGGGAGCTTGGCCGAGACCTGGATCGTCGGCTTCCGGGTCCTGCAGGGGGTGGGGGGCGCCGTCATGTTCCCGGCTGCCCTGGCCATCGTGGTCAACACGTTCGCCCTGCGCGAGCGCGGCAAGGCCCTGGCCCTGTTCTTCGGCATTGCCGGCGGCCTCACGGCGGTCGGCCCGATACTGGGCGGGTACCTCACCCAGTGGACGTGGCGGGCCATCTTCTGGGTGAACATCCCGGTCGCCCTCATCGCCCTGTTGCTCATCGCAGTGTCCAGGCCCCAGACCGCGTACCGGCGGGCCCCCATCGATTTCCGGGGGGCGGTGCTGATCGCGGCCGGGATCGGGCTTGGCATCTTCGGGCTGCAGCAATCCGTCTTGTGGGGGTGGGGCAATGCGGCCATCTGGGCCTGCATGGTCGCCGGACTCTTGCTGATTGGGCTGTTCGTTGCTCTCGAGCGTCGGACCGCATCCCCACTGATTGACGTGAGGATCTTTCGCCTCCGCGCCTTCTCCGTGGAGAACCTGGTGCTCGGCATCGCCATGATGGCGTTCATCCCCGTGTTCTTCTTCTCCAGTGAGTACGCCCAGATCTCGTTGCACAAGACGGCGTCCGAGGCCGGCCTGTTCCTGCTCTTTTTCTTCCTCGGCTTCGTACTCGCCGCCCAGGTCGGTGGCCGCATCCTCGACCGGGAGGGGGCCAAGCGCGCCGTGGTCCTGGGGTGCGCCCTGGCCTCGGTGGGCTTCGGCCTCTGGGCCTCCAAGGTGACCCAGTTGGATTTCTCCGCACAGCGCGACTGGGTCGTCCTGGCCGGAGCCGGCATGGGGCTGATGCTCGGCCCGGCCAACACCGACGCGGTGAACCGGGCTTCCGAACTCTCCTATGGCGAGGCGACCGGGATCACCCAGACCATCCGCAACTTCGGAGCCAGCCTCGGTGTGGCCGTGCTCGGGACCATTCTGCTCACCGTCTTCCGCTCCCGCTTGGCGGCATCGCTGGTGTCGCGGCACGTCCCCCACGCTTCCCAGCTGGCGGCCCAGTACGCACAGGCCCAGGGTGGGCCGGCGGTGGGCTCCATCCCCCGGTTCGCCTCGCTGGACTTCGCCCACGCCACCCAGTCCGTGCTCTTCGTCATGTGCGGGATCATGGCCGCTGCGGGCCTGGTCGCCCTGTTCGGCCTGGAACGGGGACTGCAACCGGATGCGGCCGCCCCGTCGGAACCGGTCCTGTCCGGCGCGCACGCATGAGCACGTTCATCACTCGTTACACGACGTCGGGTCCCGGCGTCCGCCTGGCCGTCAAGGACCTCATCGACATGGCAGGGGAACCGACGACCGCCGGCTGCCGCGCCGTGGCCGCGCGAGCGGAGCCCGCCCTCCGGGATGCCGCCTGCCTGGCCGGTGCCCGGGCGGCCGGTGCGCGCATCGTCGGGCGGGCCAACCTGCACGAGCTGGCGCTCGGGGTGACCGGCGTCAATCCCTGGTACGGCACCCCGGTGAACCCGCTCGACCCCGCGCTCGTCCCCGGCGGATCGTCGAGCGGCTCGGCGGTGGCGGTGGCCACCGGGGAGGCCGACGTGGCCTACGGCAGCGACACCGGCGGCTCGGTGCGCATCCCCTCAGCGTGCTGCGGCACGGCCGGGCTCAAGACCACGTGGGGGCGGATCTCGCTCGACGGCGTCTGGCCGCTGGCGCCCAGCTTCGACACCATCGGCCCCATGGCGCGGGACGTGGCCGGCCTCGTCCTCGGGATGGAGCTGCTCGAGCCCGGGTTCACGATCGCCGGTCATGAGCAAGGTGGCCTGATGGTGGGCCGGCTCTCGCTCGAAGCCGATCCCCTGATTGACGTTGCCATCGAGACTGCCCTCCGCGCCTCGGAATGGACATGTGTCGACCTTCACGTACCCGAATGGGACCGGGCCACCACGGACGCCGGGCTCCTCCTGGTGGCCGAGGCGTGGCAGTCCGACAAGTCATTGGTGGCTCAGGACCCCGAAGGCATCGGTGCCGACGTGCGGGAACGCCTGCTGATCGGATCGAACTTCGACGACGCAGCCATTGCGTCGGCCTGGTCCGGTCAACAGGCGTGGATGGCGACACTGGCCGACCTGCTCACCCGATTCGACCTTCTGGTCACCCCCACCCTCACCATCTTCCCGCCCGGAGTCGAAGAGGGCCGTGAGTTGTTGATCGGGCGCTGCACCATCCCCGTCAACCTGGCCGGCGTCCCCGCACTCGCCCTCCCGGTTCCCACCGGCGGACCGCTGCCGGGCAGTATCCAGCTGATCGGCCCACCGCACGGCGAGGAACGACTCCTGGCCGCCGGCGCCTGGTTGGAGTCAGCCATCGCCTCGCTTTGAGCACATGGCGTCGGAACCGAAGTGAGCGGATCGGGCCTGGCCACACTGACCAGCCATGCCCTAGCCCATGGTGGCCAGGATCTCGCGCACCATGGCGTCGGTGGTGTCCGGGTGGAGGAAGGCAAGGCGGGCGACCGTCTCGCCCTCCCAGGTCGTCGGCGTGACGAATCCGGTCTGATCGTTGAGCAGCCGGGCCGACCAGGACTCATAGTCCGCTTTGCGCCAGCCCGGCCTCCGGAAGAGGACAATTGAGAGCTCGGGATCACGTACCAATTCGGTATGGGGAGTCTCGGTGATGAGGGCGGCCGCCCGCGCCGCCATGGCCAGCCCGGCCTCGACGGCCTCGCGGTAGGCGTCCAGTCCGTTGACAGCCATGGAGAACCAGAGCGGGAGTCCCCGGGCCCGCCGCGTCAGGTGGTAGGCGTAGTCACTCGGGTTCCATTCCTCGGGGTTCTGACTGTGCAGCACTTCGAGATACGAAGCGTCCTGTGTGTGTACGGCCTTGGCCAGATGGGGCGCCCGGTAGAGGAGCGCGGCGCAGTCGAAGGGCGCGAAGAGCCATTTGTGGGGATCGACGATGAAGGAATCGGCCCGCTCGAAGCCGGCGAACTTTTCACGGACCGAGGGCGCGAAGAGGCCGGCACCGCCATAGGCCCCATCGACGTGGAACCACAACGACCGCTCCTCGGCCACGTCGGCCACGCCGGACAGGTCGTCGATGATACCGGCGTTCGTGGTCCCCGCAGTGGCCACCACGCCGATGACATCGTGTGCCCTGGGGTGGGTGTCCAGGGTGGTCCGGAGGGTGGACCCGGTGAGCCGGTGGTCTGCGGTCGGCACTCCGAGCGCCTCGACGCCGATCACATGGAGCGCCTTGCCCACCGAGGAGTGCGCCTCGTCGCTGACGGCGATGAGCGGATGGGTGGGTGCGGTGCCGTCCCGGCGGCGATGCGCCGCCGTGTCCCGGGCCACCAGGAGAGCGGAGAGGTTGCCGGCCGAACCGCCCGCCACGAAGCATCCTCCGGCTCCCTCGGGAAAGCCGGCGTACCGGGAGAGGACCCGGAGCGCCTGGTTCTCCGCCACTACCACGCCGGCGGCTTCCAGCCAGGACGTGCCGTGCAACGACGAACACGAGACGAACATGTCGAAGAGGAGTGCCGCCTTGGTGGGCGCAGCCGGGATGAAGGACAAGAAGCGCGGGCTGTCGCAGGACACCACGGCGGTGGCCAGCTTGTCGACGAAGAGCCGGAGGACGTCGGCGGCCTCGTTCCCCTCGGGGCGCATCAGGCCGGAGAGCTCGGCGTCCAACGACTCAATCAGGCCCCCGAAGTCGAGCGGCACCGGATGGAGGGCCAACCGCTCCCGGCACGCGGCCAAAATCAGATCGGTCATGCCCTCGTCGTAGTTGAACATGCCTCCCGGCATCAGGCGGGTGACCGGTCGTCCCCGAGGACCGGCTCCGCCACCGTCGGCGAGGCCCGCTGAGCCAGGCGCCATGCCTCTTCGGCGCGGGAGGCCACATCGGCCAGGGCGGCGCCGGTCTTGGCGGCCACTAGGGCGACGTCTTCGAACTCCGGCTTAGCCCGCCCGTAGCCCACCTTCATACGGATGGCCATGCCGTCCACGGTGACCTGTTCGAGCGTGCGTGCGGCCGGCCAGCGCTCCACCGGGGTGGCCCGGACACCGAAGGTCCCGGTGGCGTCGTGGATCACCTGGCGCAGGGCGTCGACGTGCGCCACGTCGGTCAGCACATGGAGCACATGGCCCGGGCGCCCCTTCTTCATGATGACCGAGCTGACCCAGGCGTCGAACGCCCCACCGCCCAGTGCCGCCGACACGGCATAACCGAGTTGCTCCCCGGTCACGTCGTCCAGGTTGGTCTCAAGGATGAGCGCCGGTTGCCCGGGCCCGACGCTGTCCGGCATCTGTCGGCGGCCGATGATGACCTGGGTGCAGTTGGGGAGCTCGTCGATCTCGCCGGCACCGCCGCCGAAGCCCGACCCGGTGACCACCATGGATGGCAGGGGGCCGAAGGACGTGCACAGGGCGGCCAGGATCGCCGCCCCGGTGGGGGTGGTCAGTTCTATCCTCACATCGCGGCCATAGGTCGGGACGCCCTCAAGCAGGCGGACCACGGCCGGCGATGGATTGGGCAACCGGCCATGGGCGCTGCGCACCGTGCCGGTGCCGGTGGCCACCGAGGATGCGCTCACCACGTCGACGCCCAGGACCTCGAGGGCCGACACCGTACCGACGATGTCAATGATGGCATCGTGCCCGCCCACTTCATGGAAGTGCACCTGGTCGACCGGGCGACGATGCAGGGCGGACTCCACTTCGGCCAGGGCGCGGAAGACGGCCAGCGCGCGGTCGGTCACCCGTGATGGCAGCGCGGCGTCGTTGATCAATGCGGCAATATGCGCGTGGGTGCGGACCACGACGTCGTCATGGCCCTTCACGATGGCCCGGGTGCAGGCCACGCCGCCGCGCAGTGACTCTTCAAGCTGCAGGTCCCAGCCCGGCAGTTCGAGGCGGTCGAGGAGGAGCCGGATCTCACCGATGTCGGCGCCGGCATCGATCAGCGAGCCCAGGGCCATGTCGCCGGCGATGCCGGCGAAACAGTGGAACCAGGCGACCGTCTCGGATTCGGCCGGTGCCATCACGACAGCAGCCGTGCCACGGCGCACGCGGCGCCGAAACCGTTGTCGATGCCGACCACGGTGACACCCGACGCGCACGAGGCCAGCATGGCCAGGAGCGCAGTGACTCCCTCGAAAGCAGCCCCGTAGCCCGTGCTGGTCGGCACGGCCACCACCGGCGCCGGGGTGAGGCCACCCACCACGCTGGCCAAAGCTCCCTCCATGCCGGCGATGGCCACGACCGCGTCGGCCATGGCCAGGGTGTCCACCTCGGCCAGCAACCGGTGCAGGCCGGCCACCCCACAGTCGGTCAGCACTGTCGGCGTGAAGCCCAGTGCGCTCAGGACCACCCGGCACTCGGTGGCCACCGGGAGGTCCGACGTGCCGGCTGTGACCACGACCACCCGGCCCGCCCGGGCCTGCGCCGGGCGGAAGACGACGGTGGACAGCGTCCCCGCCGAAGTCACCGTGCCCGGGCCGAAGCCGGAGGCAGCGGCGGCGGTGGCCGCCGCCTTGACCTGGGCGTCACTGGCTCTGGTCAACAGCACCGGTCCGAGGCCCTCACGCAGGAGTTCGTCGGTGATGGCGGCGCATTGCTCGGGGGTCTTGCCGGGTCCGTAGACCGCTTCGGGCATGCCCTGGCGCAGGTCGCGGTGGTGGTCGACCCGGGCGAAGCCGAGGTCGGAGAAGGGGAGGCGGCGCAGCAGGCGGACCGCGTCGTCGGGGCTGCAGTCGCCGGCGGCCACCTGTTCGATGAGCGTGCGGAGTGAGGAGGGATCCATGACCTGCTCTATCCTGCCCGGGTGTGAGCCCTCCTGCGACCTCGCTGGCCTACTTCGGCCCCGCCGCCACCTTCACCCAGGAGGCGTTGCTCACCCAGCCCGACCTGGCCGCAGCCGACCTGCGTGCTCTCGGGACCATCACCGCCGTCCTCGAGGCGGTGGCCAATGGGGACGTCGACCTGGGTTTCGTCCCCATTGAGAACGCCATTGAGGGCACCGTCAACGCCACCATGGATGGGCTGATCTTCGACGTCGACCTCCACATCCAGCGCGAGGTCGTCATGGACATCCACCTGCACCTGATGGCCCGCCCGGGCACCGCGATGCGTGACATCCGTCAGGTGTCCTCGTATCCACACGCCCTGGCCCAGTGCCAGAAGTTCCTGGCCCAGACCCTGCCGGGAGCCGAGCAGCAGGCTGCCAACTCCACGGCCGATGCCGCCCGGGTCCTGGGGGAGTCCGCAGCCAAAGATGGCGCTGCCATCGCTCCCCGGCTGGCTGCTGAGCGCTACGGCCTGACCATCCTGTCCGAGGATGTCGAGGACCATCCGGAGAATCAGACCCGCTTCGTCCTGGTGGCCCGCACCCGCGTGTCCAAACCATCGGGACACGACAAGACGAGCATCGTGTGCTTCCAGCGGGCTGACCATCCGGGAAGCCTGCACGGGATATTGGGGCAGTTCGCCGCCCGTAACATCAACCTCACCAAGCTGGAGTCACGCCCGACCAAGCAGGGACTGGGTGACTACTGCTTCGTCATCGATCTCAGCGGTCACCTGGCCGACGAGGTGGTGGCCGACTGCCTGCGTGATCTGCACGCCAGCCTGGCCGGGGTGAAGTTCCTGGGCTCGTATCCAGCGGCCGGCGAGCACAGTGAGGCCGCACGGAAGGAAGCGGATGCAGCCTGGCAGGCGGCCGACGACTGGTTGGGGCGGCTGCGCGCGTCTATCGGTTGACCGTGCCCGGCAATCGGCGGGAGATGAACATGGCCATCAACGCCGCGCAAGCGGCGGCAGCGAAGGCGATCACGACCCCGGTGGACACGGGGCGCGCGCTGTGGGACACCGCCGCCACGGCCGCACCACCCAGGCCGACGCCGAACGCGATGCCCAGCACATCGACCAGATTCAAGGAGGCCGACGCCCACCCTTCGCGACCTGACGGCGCGGCGCGCAGCATCATGAGTGACGTGGGCGCGTAGGCCAGGCCCATGCCGAACCCGGCCAGGGCCCAGGCGGCGAAGCCCTCGCCGACCGGGACTGCGGCGTGCAGCTGGCAGGCCATACCGATCGTCCCGATCAGGATTGAGATCAATCCGAGCCGTACCAGGCGCCTGCCCTCCCACTGATCGTTCAACCGGGCCTGCACCCAGGATCCTGCGGTCCAGGCCAGAGTCGACGCGGTCACCACGGCGCCCGAGGTGAACGTGCTGTGATGACGAATGGTGGTGACGGTCAGGGTCACGTAGGCGTCAGCCCCGAAGAAGGCGAACGTCAGCAGACCGCGGCTCAATATGGTGGCCGGAAGGCCATGGGAGGCCCGCAGCGTCCCCGCGGGGAGGAGGCGGCGGAGGGCGGTGGCGCCGATCAGCACGCCGGCGACGCCCAGAGCGACGCCCGCCGCCGCCGGGCGTGCATTGAATGCGGCCAGAAGCAAGGTGGCGCCCACGGCGGTGCGCATGGCGTCGGCCAGTGTGTGCTCATCGGCGGGCTCGACGTCGGGCCGCCCCAGGCGGACCAGGGCCGGGAGGGCAAGTGAGCCCGCGGTGCCGACCAGCGGCACCAGACCCAGGAAGACCCAGCGCCACCCGACCAGGTGGGCCACTTCGGCCGCCACCCCCGGCCCCAAAATGCCGGGCACCACCCAGGCCGTGGAGAGGACGGCCATCATGCGGGCGCGCAGGGACTCGGGCAGGCTGCGGCCGATCACGACATAGGCCACCGCCGGGACGGCACCGGCGCCCAGGCCCTGCAGGGCCCGGCCCAGCACCAGGACGGACATGGAGGGAGCCAGTCCGGCCACCACCAACCCGGCTCCGAAGAGCACGAGACCGGCCACGTAGGGGCGCGCCGGACCGTGGCGGTCGGCATCACGTCCCGCCACCACAATGCCGATGAGGCTGGCCAACATGAAGATGCTGAAGACCCAGCCGTAGAGGGACAGCCCCTTGAGGTCGTGGGACACCAGGGGCATCACGGTGACGACGGCCAGCGCCTCGGAGGCGATGAAGGTGACGGTCAGGACCAGGCCAACGGTGAGGGCTCGCCGCTCGGGAGCCCACAGCCCGCCCCCCTCCCGTAGTTCTCGGTCCACTCCCAGGAGACTAAGAGGCGCCGCTGGTACTCTGCGTGGGGAGGGCCCATGGAACCGCAGATCATCGACGTCGACCAGCACCTCTTCGAGAGTCGGGGCACCTGGGCCGAGCATATTGAGCCGGCTTGGCGCGACGATGCCCTGCGTATTGAGGACGACGAAGGCGGGTGGCCCTGGCTCATGTGGCGGGACCGCCGGCTCACGCCGATAGAGGTCCCGATACCCGAGCGGTCGTCGCTGATCGGTGATGACCGCCTCCGCCGACTCCGGGGGGAGCGGGCGGCGGCCCGCTTCGAAGATCTCGTGCCGCCCTCTTACGGCACGGTGGGCCCCCGGCTGAAGTCCCTGGACGAGTTCGGGATCGATGCCGCCGTGCTCTTTCCCAACTACGGACTTTTGTGGGAGCAGATGCTGGCCTCGGATCGCCCGGCCCAGCGCGCCAACGCCCGGGCCTACAACCGGTTCATGGCGGAAGCATGTGGCGAAGGGGAGGGCCGGTTGTTCGGCGTGGCCCATCTCCTCCTGCACGATCCCGAGTGGGCCACGGAAGAGATCGCCCGGATACGGGCGCAGGGGGTGCGGCTGGCCATGATCGCGCCGGCTCCCGTCGACGGGAAGCCGCTCTCGCATCCTGACTTCGATCCGGTCTGGGCCGCCTTCAGCACGCATGGTGTGGCGCCGGTCTTCCATGTGTCGGGATTCGAGAGCCCGATCCATCCGGCCTGGCGTGAAGGCGAGGACGAGCAGGGAGAGCAGCTGTTCGATTCCATCTTCTTGTGGCTGGCACCGGCCGTCGCCCTGGCCAACCTGATCCTTTACGGCGTGCTTGAGCGTTTCCCCGAACTGCGCATCGGGGTGGTCGAGTTGACGGCCGGCTGGGTCCCGAGCTTCCTCCTCCACCTGGACGGAGCGTCGGACTTCTACGCCCAACGTCATGGCGCGCCGTTCCGTCCTCTGGCCGAGCGGCCGTCGTCCTATTTCCTGCGCCAGGTGCGGGTGGCGGCGCTGCCCTACGAGATGCCCAATCGGCTGGTCGGCAGCGTGGGTGAGCAGACCTTCATGGTCGGCAGCGATTGGCCCCACGCCGAGGGCGTGGCCGACCCCATGGCCGCAGCCAACATGGCCGCGGCCGGGCTCACCGACAGCGCGCGATCCAAGTTGTTGGGAGCCAACGCCGCCTGGCTCCTGGGGTTGTGAGGGTCGACCGTGCGGCGCGGACGGCCGAGCGGGAACGCCTCCGGGCCCGCTACCTGACCGAACCGGCGGCCCGACCGCCGTCCATCGCCCGCGGCGTGCACCACGTGGCCCTCATGTGCACCGACGTCGAGCGCACCATCCGCTTCTATAGCGAGCTCCTGGGCTTCCCCCTGGTGGAGATCTTCGAGAACCGGGACTACCAGGGCTCGACGCATCTGTTCTTCGATATCGGGCAGGACAACTCCTTGGCTTTCTTCGACTTCCCCGGGCTCGACCTCGGTCCGTACGCTGAGGTCATCGGCGGGCTCCATCACCTGGCCATATCGGTTGAGCAAACCCAATGGGACGCCGCCCGCCGACGGCTCGAAGAGGCCGGCGTCCCCACCCACACCGACAGTGAGGTGTCGCTCTACTTCTCCGATCCCGACGGGGTGCGCCTGGAGCTGATCGCCGAGCAGCTGGGCTCGCTCTACGGCACGCCGCTGCACTGATGGCGGTGACCGGGATGGCCAATCTGGCCGTGAAGGTGGCCGATCTCGACTCCGCCTGCGCCTGGTACCGATCGGCCGGCGCCACGGTCACGCCGCCGACCGACTGGGAGAACGGCCGGCGGGCCGACGTCCAGCTGGGCGCCCTCGCCCTGACGCTCTTCACCAAGGCCATTTACGAGGACGCCACCGCGCTCCCCGCCGAGGGCTTCCTGCACCCGGCGCTCTTCGTCGACGACCTCGACGCCGAGCTGGCCCGCCACAGCGTCCTGTGGGGCCCGCGCACGGTGACCGGCACCTTCGGCACCCGGCGCATCGCCTTTGTCGAAGCCCCCGGCAACATCCGGCTCGAGTTCATGGAGCAGGTCGAGGACCCGACCGGCTGAGCGGAGGGAGTGGGATTCGAACCCACGGAGGCTTGCACCTCACAGCTTTTCAAGAGCTGCGCATTTGTCCGCTCTGCCATCCCTCCCGCGGGCTCATGCTAGGTGCTCTGATCCCGGGCCCGGCTCCGGCTGCGGCCCCGCACCGCCTGGTCGAGGACCATCTTGCGCAGGCGGACGACCCTGGGCGTGACCTCCACGCACTCGTCATCGGCGATGAACTCCAAGGCGTGCTCCAACGAGAAGTTCAGGGCCGGCGTCAGGCGCTCGAATTCCTCCGCCGTCGACGAGCGGATGTTGTTGAGCTTTTTCTCCTTGGTCGGGTTGACGTCCATCTCCTCCTGCCGGGCGTTCTCCCCGATGACCATGCCCTCGTAGACCTCCTCGGCCGGGCCGACGATCAGCGTGCCCCGCTCCTGCAGGTTCATCAGGGCGAAGGTGGTGGTCAGGCCCCGCCGGTCGGCCACCATGGAGCCGTTGCGCTGCGTCTTGAGCTCGCCGTGCCACGGCTCCCAGCCGTCGAATATGTGGTGCAGGACGCCCGTGCCGCGGGTGTTGGTCAGGAACTCCGTTCGGAAGCCGATCAGGCCCCGGGCCGGGACCCGGTAGTCCAGGCGCACCCAACCCGTACCGTGGTTGACCATCTCCACCATGGTCCCCTTGCGCAGGGCCAGCAGCTGGGTCACCACACCCAGGTAGTCATCGGGCACGTCGATCGACACCCGCTCCACCGGCTCGAGCACCTTCCCTTCCTCTTCCCGGGTCACGACCTGCGGCTTGCCCACGGTCAACTCGAAACCCTCGCGCCGCATGGTCTCCACCAGCACGGCCAGTTGCAGCTCGCCCCGCCCCAGGACCTCCCAGGTGTCAGGCCGGTCCGTCGGTGCCACCCGGATGGCCACGTTGCCGACCAACTCCGCGTCAAGGCGCGACTTGAGCAGCCGCGCCGTCAGCTTGGTGCCGTCCTGGCCCGACAGCGGCGAGGTGTTGATGCCGATGGTCATGGCCAGGCTGGGCTCGTCCACCGTGATGGCCGGCAAAGCCACCGGGTTGTCGGCGTCAGCCAGGGTCTCGCCGATGGTCACCTCGGCCAGCCCGGCCACCGAGACGATCTCGCCCGGCCCGGCCGTCTCGGCCGCCACCTGCTCCAGTGACTCGGTGACGTACATCTCGGTGATCTTGGACTTCTCGATCGTCCCGTCGAGCTTGCACCACCCGATGGTGCTGCCCTTGACCAGCTCGCCGTTGTAGACGCGGCAGATGGCCAGTCGCCCGACGTAGGGCGAAGCGCTCAGGTTGCACACCAGGGCCTGCGTCGGTGCCGCCTCGTCGAAGCGGGGGGCCGGGATGTGATCGATGATCGCCTGGAAGAGCGGGTTGACATTCTCGCCCACGACGTGGCGCTCGGTGCTCACCCAGCCGGCCCGTGCGTTGGCGTACAGGATGGGGAAGTCGATCTGGTGCTCGTCGGCATCGAGGTCCAAGAACAACTCCTCCACCTGGTGCACCACCTCCTCAATGCGGGCGTCGGCCCGATCCACCTTGTTGATCACCAGGACGACGGGCAGGCGCGATTCCAATGCCTTGCGCAGCACGAAGCGGGTCTGGGGCAGCGGGCCCTCCGAGGCGTCGACCAGCAGCAGCACCCCGTCGACCATGTTCAGGCCGCGCTCGACCTCACCGCCGAAGTCGGCGTGCCCCGGGGTGTCGATGATGTTCATCTTCATCCCGCCCCAGCGCACGGCCGTGTTCTTGGCCAGGATGGTGATGCCCTTCTCCCGCTCCAAGTCGCCCGAGTCCATGACCCGGTCGGTCATCTCCTGGTGGGCTCCGAAGGCACCGGTCTGCCGGAGCATGGCGTCGACCAGGGTCGTCTTGCCGTGGTCGACGTGGGCCACGATGGCCACGTTGCGGATGTCGTCGCGTGTCTGCATGGGGGAGGCAACGATACGCCACCGGGCGCCGTGCTCAGGCCGCTGCCCTTCCTTGGCGTCCCCGCAGAGTCGTTTCCACGGCCGCCACCCCTTCGCTGAGCACCGCCGGTTCCACCTCGACCCGCACCAGGTGGCCGGAGTCGGGCCACCATCCGACGATCCGCCCGGGCACGTACCCTTCCCGGGACCGCAGGGCCTCGACCAGCGCCACCACGCTGAGCTCGGAGCGGACCGAGCTGCGCCGGGACCCTGACAGGACGACGAGGTGGGCCGACGCGGTCCGCACCTCGGCCCGGCTCCGCAGGGCCAGCAGGGAGGATCTGGGGCCGTCCCACCAGTGGTCCCGGCCGATGACCACCGGCCCGTCCAGAGCCTCCCAGTCCAGGGCGCACCACAGCCGGGTGGACCAGGTGACGGCCTCCGCACCCACCGCGGCCCGGCCGGCCGGGGGCAGTCCACTCAACCACCGGTCCATGGCGCAGCGGGGCCGCCGGCCGTCCCCGGCCCCGCGGGTGGCCTCGGCCAGGGCGGCCCGCACACCGTCGGTGGGGTTGCGGACCCGGCCGGCCACCAGCAAGCGGACGGCGTGCAGACCGAGCGCCCTCCGGGTGGTGCGGGCCGACCAGGCGAACGGGGTCTCGGGCCACGGGTCCCCCGATGAGAGCGCCCGGCGGACCTGGTACTCGGTGAGGCGCCTCGGACCGCCGCCCGCCCCGCCTGCGGCCAGTCCGGACAGTGCCTCGGCGGACCAAGCGGTGGCGGCGCGCCAAGCCTCAGGATTGATGGCAGGGGCCGGGGCGACCAGCAGATCGGTGAGCCGGGCGGGGCCCGGGCCCTCAGCCATGGGCGCCCGCAATTCCGGAGAGCCGGGCCACCAGGTGAGCCACGACGGCGCGCAGGTGCTCCTCCCGCACGTCCTCCACGGCCGTGCGGCCCGACGCCGAATGGATGAGGGCCAGCCGGAACGGGGGAGTGCCGCTACGCAGGGTCTCGAGGAGGGCGAGATAGTGCAGCACCCGCCACGCCCGCTCCCACGGGCCACCGGAAGTGAGCCCGAGCGCGCACTGAGATGCGGTGGCGGCCACCGGGGCTCCGACGAGGAGGTCGAACACACCGTGGAGCACGACCCGCCCCCCCGCGAGAGGGATGGCGACGCGATCGTCTGTCCGGGGGAGCCAGCCCGGGGCGAAGTGGGGCGTGAGGGCGGTGAGGTGGGCGACGTGGCCGGCCAGCACCCCGGCGAGCGCCTCCCGTTCTGGGGCCGGGAGTGCCTCAATGTGGCGCACGAGCCCGGCCCGGCCCGGGTCGACGCGCAGGGCGCCGGTCCCGTCGGACAGCGGGTCACCCACCGACCCGGTGAGGACGATCTGGCGGAAGAGGGCGTGGACCAGGCACGCCGTGACCATCGGCCAGGAGAACGCCTCTCCCACCCCGTTCCCCGGCTCACCCAGGAGCTGACGGGCACCGAGGAACAGCACCGGGGCCCCGTCGCCGCGCGCCGTGACCACCTCGCAGGCGGCATCCTCCAACCAGGCCCGCAGCCCGCCGGCCAGTCCGGGGTCGAACCGGGGCCGTTGCCCCGAGCCGTTCCGCAGCAGGGCCAGGACGTCGTCCCGTCCGGCCCGACTCTCTGTCCCCCCCCGGTGAGCCACTGCGGGTGCCATCACGACCATGCCGGCAGTGTGCCAGCGGGGTGTGACACGTCCGGCGGGCATTCCTCTACCCTGGCGAGTGCCATGGACACCGCGTTCTTCGTCCTGTTCGGGATCTTCGTGGCGGCCTTCGTCGTCCTGGCCGTCGCCGTGCTCACCTGGGCCATCCGCCGGGACCGGGCCGGGCGCGACGCCTGGCTCCGGCGCCGGGAGGGCGAGCTCCCACCCGCACCGGGAACGCCCCCGGGGAGTTGAGGATGCCCACCTGGACCGAGCGCCTGCGGTCCCGTCGGGACCGACGCCGCGACGCCGCCCGTGGCCTGGCGCACCGCCCCCGACCGCGCACCGCCTTCGTCCTGGCCGGAGGGGGCAGCCGGGGCGCCGTCCAGGTCGGCATGCTGGAGGAGCTCATCAGGCGGGGCATCAAGGCGGACCGCGTCTACGGCGCCTCGGTGGGGGCCATCAACGGTGCGGCCTATGCCGGTGATCCGACCCTAGAGGGGATAGAGCGGATGGCCGAGATCTGGCGCACCGTGAAGGGCACGGACATCTTCCCCCGCAGTGCCCTCGACGGCCCGTGGGCCTTCCTCCAGAAGCGACCGGCCGTCCATGCCAACACCGGGCTCCGGGCCATCATTGAGGCGGGAATTGAGTTCGAGAAACTGGAGGAGACGGTCATCCCCTTCGAAGTCGTGGCCACGTCGCTCACCGACGGGCGGGAACGCTGGATCGGCCATGGCTCCGCCGTCGATGCCATCCTGGCCTCCTCGGCCATTCCCTCCATCTTCCCTCCCGTGACCATTGACGGCGACGTCCTCGTCGACGGGGGGGTGGTCAACAACGTGCCCATGAGCCGGGCCCTGGCCGCCGGGTGCACCAGGATCTACGTGCTGCTCTGCGGGCCGCTGCACTACCACCCCCGCCAACCCAAGCGCCCGGCCGAGGCCGCGCTGACCGCCTTCTTCGTGGCCATCCACGCGCGCTTCGTGCGCGAGCTGGCCTCGCTGCCTCCCGGGGTGGAGGTGGTCGTCTTCAGCGGTGGGGGTGAGCCATCGGCGCAGTACCGGGACTTCTCGGGGACGGCCGCCATGATGGAGGAGGGGCGGGCCGAGGTGGCCGACGTCCTTGAGCGCTACATCGGGACCTCGCACGAGCTCTCGCCGTCGGAACCGCCGACCCCGACCCGGACCCCCACCCCGATCGCGTGACCCCCGACGCTGTTTCCCGGGACGGCTACCTCCTGGCCAACGACGCACCCGCGGTGATGGAGCGCTTCGCCGCCTTCGCCTCCCTGTTCGACCCCTCCACCTTCCGGCACATGGAGGGGCTCGGCCTCGACCCCGGTTGGCGGTGCTGGGAGGTGGGGGCGGGCGGGACCTCGGTGGTGCAGTGGTTGGCGCAACGCGTCGGGCCGGCCGGACACGTCCTGGCCACCGACGTCGATGTGTCGCGCCTCGCCGGAACGGCCGGCCCCCACGTGGAGGTCCGGCGGCACGACGTGGTGCACGACCCTTCCCCGGCCGGTCCCTTCGACCTGGTCCACGCCCGCCTCGTCCTGTGCCACGCCCCTGATCGGGAGGTCGCCCTCGGGAGCATGGTGGCGGCCGTCCGCCCGGGTGGATGGCTCTTCATTGAGGACGCCGACCCGGGGTTGCAGCCCCTGAGCTGCCTGGAGGAGCTCGGCCCCGAGGAGGCACTGGCCAACAGGCTGCGCACCGGGTTCCGTGCCCTGATGGCCGAGCGGGGGGTGGACCTGGCCTTCGGCCGCACGCTCCCCCGCCTGCTGCGGGCCGCCGGCCTGGGGGACGTGGCCGCCGATGCGGCCTTCCCGGTGGCCCACCCGGCCTGCGCCCGGCTGGAGAGGGCGACCATGGGGATTATCCGGGACCAGCTGGTCGACCAAGGCATCGCCACTGAGGCCGAGGTGGAGCGACACCTGGCCAACGTGGCTGCCGGGAGGCTCGATCTGGCCCAGCCCCCGATGATCTCCTGCTGGGGCCGGCGTCCCACATGACCCACCGTTTCGGAGGCCGCACTCGTCAGCGTCACAGCACCCTGGTGGAATAGGGCGGTGCCGACCGCCACGACCGAGACCCGCTTCCACCCGGCCGTGGCGAGCTGGTTCGCCCGCCGCTTCCCCGAGGGCCCGACGGCACCCCAGACGGCGGCGTGGCCCCACATCGCCGCCGGGAGCGATGTCCTGGTGGCGTCGCCCACCGGCACCGGCAAGACGCTGACGGGGTTCCTGGTGGCCATCGATGCCGCCTACCGGGCCGCCGATGCGGGGACACGGGTGGGGGGCAGCGCCGAGGTGCTCTACATCTCCCCGCTGCGTGCCCTGGCCGTCGACGTGCACGAGAACCTCCACGTCCCGCTGGCCGAAATCAGGGAGGAGGCCGCCCGGCTGGGCTACGGCGATCCCGGGCTGCGCATCGCCGTGCGCACCGGTGACACACCACCGGCCGAGCGCGCCGCTATGCGCAAGCAGGCGCCCGACCTCCTGGTGACGACACCCGAGTCGCTGTACCTCCTCCTCACCGCTCCGGCCGGGCGCGCCATGTTGCGCGGCGTGCGCACCGTCATCGTCGACGAGGTCCACACGCTGGCGCGTGACAAGCGCGGCAGCCACCTCGCGCTCAGCCTTGAGCGCCTCGACGCGCTGGTTGCGGAAGGCGGCGCGCACCTGCAGCGCATCGGACTGTCGGCCACCCAGCGCCCACTGGACGTCGTAGCCCGTTTGCTCTCCGGCGTGCACGCCGACCGCCCGCCGACGGTCATCGTCGACTGCGGTCACGCCCGCGAGCTGAACGTGGCCATTGAGCTCCCCGGCTCCGAGCTCGAGGCGGTGGCCAGCGGCGCGCAATTCTCCGACATCCTCGATCGCATCGCCGAGCACACCCGCCGGCACCGCACCACCCTGGTCTTCGTGAACACCCGCAAGATGGCCGAACGCGTGGCCCATCAATTGGCTGAGCGCCTGGCCACCGACACCGACACCGGCACCGAGCCCGGCGGCGGAGACGTGGACGCCTCCCTGCTGGTGGCCGCCCATCACGGCAGCCTCTCGGCGGCGCGGCGCCGCATCGTCGAGACCCGCCTGCGGGCGGGAGACCTGCGCGCCCTGGTCGCCACGGCCTCGCTTGAGCTGGGCATCGACGTCGGGCCCGTCGAGCTGGTGTGCCAGATCGGCTCGCCCCGCGCCATCGGCACCTTCCTCCAGAGGGTCGGGCGGGCCAACCACCAGCGCGACGGCGTGCCGGCGGGCCGGCTCTACCCGATGACCCGGGACGAGCTGGTCGAGTGCACCGCGTTGCTGTCGGCCGTGCGCCAGGGCCGGCTGGACCTGCTGGAGCCCCCGGTGGCTCCGCTGGACGTCCTGGCCCAGCAGCTGGTGGCCGAGGTGGCCTCGGTGGAGGAACGCGACGTGGAAGATCTTTGGGCCCTGGTCCGCCGGGCCGCTCCGTACGCGGACCTGGCCAGGCGGGACTTCGACGACGTGGTGGACCTGGTGAGCTGGGGGATCGAGACGGGCCGCGGGCGCCGCGGGGCCCACCTCCACCTCGATGCGGTCAACGGCCGCCTGCGGGCGCGGCGCGGGGCGCGACTGGCCGCGCTGACCGGTGGTGGCGCCATTCCCGAGACCGGGGATTACCGCGTCGTCCTCGATCCCGAGGGGATCACCGTCGGCTCGGTACACGAGGACTTCGCGGTGGAGGCGATGGCCGGAGACATCTTCCTCCTCGGCACCCACTCGTGGCGGGTGGCCAAGGTGGAGGTGGGCACCGTCAGGGTGCACGACGCCGGTGACCTGCCGCCGACCGTGCCCTTCTGGTTGGGGGAAGCCCCGGCGCGCACGGCTGAGCTGTCCGAAGCGGTGAGCGAGCTGCGCAGCGCGCTCGAACCGTACTTACGCGCCGGGGACGATGACGGGGCGCGCCGCCTGGTGAGAGAGCGCGCCGGAGTGTCGCCGGAAGTGGCCCAGCAGGTGGTCGCCTACTGCGCCGCCGGCCTGGCCGCGCTGGGCTGCCTGCCCACCCGACGGCGCATCGTGGTCGAGCGCTGCTTCGACGACAGCGAGGGAACACAGCTCATCATTCACGCACCCTTCGGTGGCCGCATCAACCGCGCCCTCGGCCTGGCGCTGCGCAAGCGCTTCTGCGTCTCCTTCGACTTCGAGTTGCAGGCCGCGGCGGATGACGACACGGTCGTCCTGTCCCTCGGTCCCCAGCACAGCTTCCCGCTGACCCGGGTGCAGTCGATGCTGTCGAGCGCGCACGCGGCCGCCGTCCTGACCCAGGCCGTGCTGCCGCACCCGATGCTGGCGGCGCGCTGGCGCTGGAACCTGAACCGGTCCTTGGTCCTCCCGCGAATGCGCGGTGGCAAGCGCCGTCCCATCCACCTCCAGCGCATGGAGGCCGACGACCTCCTCGCCGCGGTGTGGCCCGGATTGGCCGCTTGCCAGGAGAACGCCCCCCCGGGACCCGTCTCCGTGCCCGACCACGTGCTGGCCCGCCAGACGATCCACGACTGCCTGCATGAGGGCCTCTCGGTGGAGGGGCTGGTCGAGCTGTGGTCCCGGGTGGAGTCCGGTGCGGTGGAGGTGCACACCGTCGAATCGTCGGAGCCCTCACCGTTCTCCCACGGGATACTCAGCGGTCGGCCGTTCACCTTCCTCGACGGTGCACCCCTGGAGGAGCGGCGCACCCGGGCCCTCTCCCTGCGCCGGGGCCTGGGCGAGCTCGGGCCCAACGGCCTCCCGGTGGCGGTCGACCAGTTGGATGCCCTCGATCCGGCCGCGGTGGCCCTGGTGCTCCGGCAGGTGCGGCCGCGGCCCCGCTCGGCCGACGAGGTGCACGACATCCTGCTCTCCTTGCTGGCCTGCCGCCCGGTCAAGGAGTGGGAGGCCTGGTTCGCTGCCCTGGCCGAAGATGGGCGGGCCAGCCTGCTCAACGGCTGCTGGGTGCCGACCGAGTGCCGGGACGCGGCGCTCGCCCTGCCGGACGATGACGAGGCCGCCGCCGCCTGTGTGGGTGGTCACCTGCAGCTGGCCGGCCCGGTATCGGTCGAGGAGTTGACCGCCGACGGCCCGCTGCCTTCCGGCGCACCGAGGGGCGCCCCCCTTTCGGCGGCCCGGGCGCGCACGGCCCTGGCCCGGCTGGAAGCGAGGGGTGCGGCCCTGGAGCTCCCCGATGGGCGCTGGTGCGCCCGCCATCTGCTCGTCCGCCTCCATGGGGCCAGCCGCAGCCGGCGGCGCGGCCTGGTCGAGCCCGTCCCCATCACCGACTTTGTCCGCTTCCTCCTGCAGTGGCAGCACGCCACGCCGGGCACCCGGGTCGAAGGTCGGGCCGGGCTGCTGGCGGTGCTTGAGCAGCTCCAGGGGATTGAAGCGCCAGCGGTGGAGTGGGAGGCCCACATCCTCCCGGCCCGGGTCGAGGGCTATAACAGCCGCTGGCTGGACGAGCTCTGCCTCTCGGGCGAGGTGGTGTGGGGCCGGCTCACCCCACGGGCCGAGCGCGCCGAGCGCGCCGGGATGGCCGTGCGCGCCGCCACGCCGTCCTCGGCCACGCCGCTGGCCTTCGTGATCCGGGAGGACCTGCCCTTCATGCTGCGCGCCGTGCGGGCGGGCGTCCCACCGCCCGAGCCCGAGGTGGGGGCGTCCTTCGACGTCCTGGCTGCATTGCGGGAACGGGGAGCGTGTTTCCGGCCCGAGCTGGCCACCCTGTCCGGCCGGCTCCCGGCCGAGGTGGACGAGGGTTTGTGGGACCTGGTGTCCCGGGGCCTGGTCACGGCCGACGCCTTCTCGGCGGTGCGCGCGCTGCTCTCCGTCCGCGACCGCTGGCGAACCCGGACGCTTCGCCGGCCGGGCGCCCGGACCGGGGCTCGGCCCGGGCTGGCCCGACAGCGGGCACCGGTGGGCACCGGCATCGGCGAAGGGCGCTGGTCGCTCCTACCCGACGACGGTGCGGTCCCCGCAGAGGTGCTCCTGCCCGGCAACGAGGAGCTGGCCGAGGCGATCGCCTGGCAGTTGCTGGCTCGTTGGGGTGTGGTGGCCTGGGAGGTGTGGGCGCGGGAGCCGTTCCGGCTGCCCTGGCGCGAGGTGGTGTGGGCCCTGCGCCGGCTGGAGGCGCGCGGCCTGGCCCTCGGAGGGCGGTTCGTGGTGGGGCTGGCCGGTGAGCAATATGCGCTGCCCGAGGCCGCCGGTGCGTTGCTGCGCGTGCACCGCCGTGCCCCCGACGGGGAGCAGTTGGTGGTGGCCGGCGCCGACCCTCTCAACCTGACCGGCTCGGTCCTGGGTGGCAGCCGGGTGCCCACCCGCCGGAACCAGCGGGTCGTCTTCCGCGACGGTGTGGTGGTGGACGACCTCCAGGCCGGGTGAAGGCAATGAGCCGGCGGTGCATCGATCTGAATGCAGACGTGGGAGAAGCGTCGGAGGAGGGCGCCATCCGGGTCGAACGGGCATTGCTGGGACTGGTCACGTCGGCGCACGTGGCGTGCGGCGGCCATGCCGGTGACCAAGCGTCCATGCACGCCACCGTGGAAGCCGCGCTGGGCCACGGAGTGCGCATCGGCGCCCATCCGTCCTATCCGGACCGCACCGGCTTCGGTCGCCGGCCCATGGAGATGGACGCGGGCGCCTTGACGGCGACGCTGCGCCGGCAGCTGGAGGCGCTCGCCCTCGTGTGCAGCTCCGCCGGGACGACGGTCGCTTCGGTGAAGGCCCACGGAGCGCTCTACGGCGAGGTGGCCCGAGGGGGGCCGGCCTTGACGGCCCTGCTGGACGCCTGGCGCTCCGTGTGCGCGCCGGGCACGGTGCTGGTCCTGCGGGCCGGAAGCCCCGCGGTGGAACTGGCCCGGCGGGGTGGGGTGGGGGTGCTGGAAGAGGCTTTCTGCGATCGGGCCTATGCCAGCACGGGCGGGCTGCTGGAGCGCCGGGTGGCCGGCTCTGTGCTGAGTGATCCGGACATGGCGGCCCGACAGGCGGTCAGCCTCGCCCGCGACGGCCGAGTGGCGACCGCCGACGGTGCTCCTCTCGCGCTGCGGGTCGACACCTTGTGCATCCACGGTGACACTCCCGGCGCGCCGGCCATGGCGGCGGCGGTGCGGCGGGCGCTCGTGGACTGCGGGATGGAAGTGGTGGCTCCCCCACCGGCCGCGTGAACCGTTCGGTGCCGGTGGGGGTGGTGCGGGATCTGGGGGACCGGGCGCTCCTCGTCGGGGTGCGGGACGCCGCCACCGGAAGGGAACTGGCCCGGGAGCTGGCCCGCGAGCTGGTCGGGACCGTGGGTCCGCCGGAAGCGTCCAGCGGAGAGGGGGGCTGTGAAATCGTCGTCGGACACGCCACGGTGATGGTGGCCCTCGACTCGCCGGATGCCGAGCTCGACCAGGTGCGCCAGCTGATGCACGAGGTCGCGGGGCGAGCGGCCGCCCACGGCGATCACGAACTGCAGGAGGTGGCCGGGAAGCTCATCACCGTCCCGAGCGTCTTCGACGGACCGGACCTGAACGAGGTGGCGGCGATCTCGGGGTGGACGCCCGCCGAAATCTCCCGGATGATGACGGCACGTCCGCTGACGGTGGCGGTGGTCGGGTTCTCGCCGGGCTTCGCCTATCTCGACGGTGTGCCCGAGCCGCTGCAACACGTGCCGCGACGGGCCCGGCCCCGTCCGGCCGTCCCGCCCGGATCGGTCGCGCTGGCCAACGGGCAGGCCGCCGTCTATCCGACCGGTTCGCCCGGCGGGTGGCAGCTCATCGGCCGCACCGGCGTGTCGATGTTCTCACCGTGGGAGCCGCCCTACTCCCGGCTCGTCCCGGGCGACCTGGTGCAGTTCACGGTGGCCACGGGGGACGACTCGGTTGAGCCCCCGCCCCCGGTGGCCCCGGCGTGGTCGGCGCCGGCTTCGGCGCGTCAGGCCTTCGAGGTCCTGCAGCCCGGTTTGTACACCGTCATGCAGGACGGAGGGCGGAGAAGCGTGGCCGCCAGCGGGGTGCCGGCGGCCGGACCGGCCGATCCGGTCTCCTTCGGGCTGGCCAACCGGTTGGTCGGCAATCCGGCAGAGGCCGGCGCCTTGGAGATCACGGCCCGGGGGCCCGCGCTGCGCTGCCTCGGTCCGAGCCATGTGGCTGTGGTCGGTGGCGTACCTGACATCAGGTTGGACGGCCAAGTTGCCGCCGCCGGTCAGGTGCTGCCCGTCGCCGTGGGCCAGGTGCTGGAGATCGGAGCGTTGCGCCAGGGGATCCGCACCTACGCGGCCGTGGCGGGAGGCTTCGTCGGGCCGACCATGTTCGGGAGCATGTCGAGTGACCAACTCTGCGGGTTGGGCCCCGGGAGCGTGACGGCGGGCCAACGGCTCCTTGCCGGGCCGTGGACGCCTCCGCTGGGCGATCACCTCGGTGCCGCGCCCGCCGGAACCGAAGCGGGCGCGCCCATCGTGCTCAGGGTGGTGCCGGGTCCGCACCCGGAGTGGTTCGCGGCAGACGTGTTGCGGGAGCTGTCCGAGGCACTCTTCACCGTCGAGCACGAGAGCAACCGGGTCGGCCTGCGATTGAAGTCCGAGGGGGGTGACCTGCGCTTGCGGTCGGCCCACCGGGACTCCTCGGAACTCGACCCTCAGGGCATGGTCACCGGCGCCGTCCAGGTGCCGCCGGGCGGCGATCCGGTCGTGTTGATGCCCGATCACGCCACCCTCGGCGGGTACCCGGTGGTGGCGGTGGTGGCCGTGGTCGACCACGGCCGGCTCGGCCAGTGCGCACCGGGGGACACGGTGCAATTCGTCCCGATCGACCAGGCGCAGGCCCTCCGGGAGCGGCTGCTGCAGCACCGGGTCCTGAAGAACGCCGTGATCGGCCACTACCCGTTTGTGGCCGGCTGAACTCCGCCGGCCCACTGGTCGGCGCCCCGGCCGTGGCGCGCCAGCGCCGGGTTCGCCCGAGACATCCGGTTCGGGACGTTTGCCTCTAGCGGCCGCTTCGGGCCCCCGTCCACAATGAGGAGTGGAGAAGGTCTTCAGGGGTGGAAAATGAGAGCACACCCTGGCGAGGCCACCACGCGGCTGGCACCAGACTCAGTCGGCAGTAAGCGGAGGTTCTGGGACTTCTACGTTCGTGCCAGCTTCCTCGTCCTGGCCGGAGAGAGCATCCTCATCCTCGTCTACCTGTTCTCCACGTCGAGTGGTCCTCACAGGGGAATCCTCAAGGCCGATACGGCGCTCTTCGTTGTGGCCGCCGTCGGGGTCATCCCTTGGGCCGGCGTTGTTGCCGGGAAGCCCTGGCGGGAACGGTTCATCCTGGCCGCCACTCTCATCGTCGGGGCGGTGCTCGCCGCCAATTGTGTGGTCGACAACGGGCTCGACAGCCCATTGGTGTACCTACTCACGCTCCCTCTCGCCAATGCCGCTCTCGGGCTTTCGTTGCCGGCAGTTTGGACGTGCGCGGGCGCTGCCGTCATTGAGCTCAGCGTGGTGGCCATCACCGATCCGCACCTCGCGGAGACGGATGCCAACCTGCCCGTCCTCATGGCACTCTTCGGCGGGATGATCATCCTGGCTCTGGTGTGGGCGTTCAACCGGACCCGCTATGAGTGCGAACAGGCCGGTCACTTCGCCGAGATCCTGCGCCTGGCTCAGACGGACGGGCTCACGGGCTGCCTCAACCACGGTGCCTTCTTCGAACGCCTCGAGGCGGAGGTAAACCGGGCTCTTCGCTTTTCAGAACCATTGGGCCTCCTGATCGCCGATGTGGACCTGTTCAAGGAGTACAACGACGCCCACGGGCATCTTGCGGGGGACGAGGCGTTGGCAGTCGTGGGGTCGGTCCTGCAGCACACCAGCCGAAGCTTCGATGTCGGGGCCCGGTTCGGAGGTGACGAGTTCGCCGTCATCCTTCCCGCCACTTCATTGGCAAGCGTGCGACGCATCGCCGAACGGTTGTCTGGGTTACTGACCCGACCAGGAGGTTTGGACCTCTCTGTCAGCATCGGCGACGCCGTCCTGGACAGCACGGAACCGACAACGGAGCGGCTCTTTCGCGACGCCGATGCCGGCCTCTACCTGGCGAAGGCCGGGGGGCGGGGTGGTGTCGCGGCGAAGATGGACTTCCGGCGGGTCCGGCTGCCGGCACTGGAGTCCAGGGGGCAAGGAGCGCACCCGTTGAGGCCGATCTGAGGCTTGGGAACGAGCGGGCGATCCTCGGAAACCCGGACAAGACCGAGCCGGTCGGCTTCGCCTGCATACAGGCACAGTTCAGCAGAGCCACTCAGGAACGCGCGAGAGAACCATCGTCTCCTACACGAGCAGCCGCACGGCCGTGCCCAGGCCGATGACGATGACCACGGCGCGCAGGGCCGCGGCGGGGATGGCCAGGGAGACCCGGGCCCCGATCCACCCGCCGATCAGGCTCCCGGCGGCCAGCAGGCCGACGGCCTGCCACGCCAGGCCCCCATGGATGAGGAAGACGGCGGCGGCGACGCCGTTTACCAGCATGGAGAGTAGGGAGCGCAGCCCGCTGGTGCGGCCGATGGAGTCGGGCAGAGCCAGGCCGAGGACGGCCATGAGCATGACCCCCATGCCGGCCCCGAAATAGCCGCCGTAGACGGAGATCACGAAGGTCCCCGCCATCAGGATGAGGGGACGGTCCCGGGGGGTGGGGGAGGCACCGTCGAGGGCACGCCGGAGGAACGGTTGGGCGGCAAAGAGGGCGGTCGCCCCCAGGACCAGCCAGGGGGCGAGGCGGGTGAAGGTGGCGGACGAGGTGGTCAGGAGGAGCACGGCGCCCAAAACGGCCCCGATGACGGAGGCCGGGCTGAGTCGGGCCAGCCGCCCGCGTTGACCGGTGATCTCGGCGCGGAAGCCGGCCGCACTGCCCAGGTAGCCGGGCCAGATGCCGATGGTGTTCGTCACGTTGGCCGTGAGGGCGGGATACCCGAGCGCCAGCAGGAGGGGGAATGAGATCAGGCTGCCACCCCCGGCCACCCCGTTGAAGAATCCAGCCCCGACCCCGGCCAGGACGATCAGGGCGGTGTGGGCAGTGCTCACCCGGGCAAGGGTAGGGGGGCAGGAGGGCTCCCCCTGGTGGTTTGCCGCACGAGCAGGGAAAACAGCTGTTCGCCGGGGCTCCGAATTCTTCTGGCGAGGTCGCAAGATTCCCCGCCCCGATTCGTTTCTCCCCACAGCAACAACTGGGCCCAGGCGGTAAAGGGGGGATGTCACATGAGTAGTCGCTTACGGAGATCAGCGTTCGCCCTCCTGGCCGCTGTGACCGTCCTCGCCCTGTCGTCGAGCGCAGGTGCAGCCAGCCAGTCCTCCTACGGGTTGACGGCCAACGGCGGGTTCATCTCGCTGAGCCTGCTCAACACGGCGCAGGTGACCGGTGCCGGTTCGGCGGCCGACTCCACCAAGGCCGGCCCGGTCGACGCATCGGGCACCGGAGTCTGTGTCACGCTCGCCTCCACCACCAGCCCCTGCCCGAGCTCGGCCACCAGCCCCCTCTCCTCGGGCGACCTCGTCGACACGACGCAGCGAGCCTCGGCCGCCACCGCCGGTTCGACCGGCACCCCGACGCCGGCCACCGCCTGCTTGACCAACCTGGCCCTCGGCGTGCTCAACCTGGCCCTGGCCTGCGGCCACGCAACGGCGTCGCAGGACTCGAGCGGGAATCCCACCGCCAGCGGTGAGGGGGATCTCGGCACGTCCTCGGTGACCCTGGCCCTGGACTCGATCCCCGGTCTGTCAGGAGTGCTGGGCTCCGGGGCACTGTGCCCGAGCTCATCAGGCTCGTCCGCCGCGTCCGCCGCCGTTCCGACCGCCGTGGTCACCGGCCTCCTGACCACGGTCAACCAGCTTCTCGGCGCGGTCGATCCCAGTGCGCCGCCGATTCCCGCACCGTCCTCGAGCAGCCCCTTGAGCCCCCTCTGCCAGGTCCTGGCCGGAGTGACCGCCGCGCTGCCGGCACTCGGCGGTGCCCTGAGCAGCCTGACCGGATCGACCCCCCTGCTCACGGTCGCCCTGGGCCACTCGACCTCCACCATCGCCACCAGCATCAGCGGCAGCAGCGGCAGCAGCGGCGACACCATACAGACCTCGACGGCGACCACCCAGGGCGTGCACATCAACCTCCTGGGCGCGGTTGACTTGTCCCTAGGACCGAACACGGCATCGATCCAGCTCGACACCACCACCGGCGTCGTCTCGGTGCCGAACCCGCCCACGGTGGGGACGATCACCATCTCCACCCTCGGTGGTGCCCCCACCACCATTGCGCTATCCGACCTCGACAGCGTCCTGAGCGGCCTCCTCGCCTCACTGGGTGCGGTCCTCCCCAGTTCCGCCAGCCCGGTGCTGCAGATCACACCGCCCGCCACCTCCGTTTCCGGCGACGGGCACTCGGGTTCGGCCGAGTCCGCCGACCTCAAGCTGGAGCTGCTCGGAGGCCTCGTCATCCTTGACGTGGGCGATGCCAAGGTCACGGCCACCGACACTCCCGGCACGGGCTCCAAGGTCATTACGTCACCGGCACCGCCGCCGCTCACCGCGATCCCGGCCCCGCCGGAGTCCACGGTCGCCAACCCGGTCACCCCCCCGGCCGCGTCCGTGGTGCCCGGTGTGACGACGGTGCACACCGGTGAGTTCTGGGCCGGCACGCTGCCCATCGTCCTGCTGTCAGGGATGGGGTTGACCGGTCTCCTCCTGATCGCCCGCCGCCGGATCGCCTCCGCGACCCGTTCGTTCATCCCCCTTTCCCGCCTCATGGCCCACGGGCCGCTGGCGGGACCGCCACCGGGCCCGGCCTCCGGGACCTCCTCCGTTCCCCCTCCGGTCTCGGGGGCCGGCCCGGTGGCAGCCTCCGCTGTAAGTCGCATGAGCTAGCCGTCCACACAATGTCGCGGGAACCGATGCTGCGAACTGCTCGGAACGGGAAGGTGGAACCCCGTTCCGAGCAGTGGCAGCGGGCACGCCGGAACATCCCATGGCCCGCGTGAAGGGTTGGGGCATCACTCTGGTGGGGGTGGTGCTCCTCTTCGTCGCCATCTTCGGGGCCAGCTACGCCATCGCCTGGCAGCTGCATGCGGACAAGGCGGCGACGAGCCTGCTGGCCAGCGAGCATGCGGCGATGGCGGCCATCGCCGCCCGCAGCCACGGAGTGGCGTGCCAGGTCAACGGCCAGCAGCCCGGCCAGCTGTCGGGGATCCTGAGCATTCCCTCCCTCAACCTCCAAGCCCCGGTGGAGGAAGGGACCGACGACGCCGAGCTCAATGTGGCGGTCGGGCACGACCCCCAATCGGTCTGGCCCGGTGTCGACGGCGCAGCGGTGTTCCTGGCCCACGACGTGAGTTACTTCGTCCACCTGGACAGGCTCCGAGCGGGTTCGGTGATCACTTACGAGACGGCCTGCAACACCGTGAAGTTCGTCGTCACGACGCAGCAGATCGTGCGGGCCGGCTCCGCTGTCACGAACACGGCAGAGCCGAGCCTGGTGCTCGACACCTGCTACCCGCCGAACGCCCTGTTCTTCACGCCGGATCGATTGCTGGTCAGGGCCACCGAGGTGGCGGCCGCCACCACGGGCACCAGCCTCGTTCCCACCCAGTACATGCTCAAGACCGCGCAATCGGTCAACTACGCGACGGCGGCGCCGGCCGCGCTGCAGGCCCAGGGACTCACCCTCGAACAGAACGAGGCGCCGATGGGGACCATGCAGCTGGTCAACGCGTCGGTGGCCTTCGCCCAGTCGCCGGGGCCACTCTCACTCGAAGCGGCGGCCTTGCAGACCTACTTCGGGGGCCTTCATGCCGGTGCGCAGCGCCAGGCGGCGTGGTGGGCCGTCCTGGCCCCCGGGGTGCCCATGCCGCCCGGGTTGGCGGGGGCCACGGTCACGGCCCATGACGGGCCGCTCAACGTCGAGATCGACTCTGTGGGCGGGAACCCCTCCCAGGTCGTCCTGCGCACCACGGTGACCATGGCCGGCGGTTCGGCCCCCGGCGAGCACGCCCTCACCGTCGTCCTCCCGGTGCACAGGGGGGTCGTGACCATCGGGAGCTGGGCCTTCGGATGAGGACCGCAAGAGTGGGGCGCCCGATACGTTTTCTCCATGCAGTGCCGGGGGCTCACTCCCGGTCGGGGAGGAACGGCGCATGAGCTTCGACGAGATGTACGACGAGATGCTGCACGATGAATTCCGCGGCGGCTCACCCCGCCGTGGCGCCCACGCCTCACAGAGGCCGGGCACCCGCCTCTCCCGCTACCGCAATGCCGGTCTCGTCGGTGCCGGGGGCCTGGCGTGCGCCGGCGCCGGCGCCTTCCTGGGCGGCCTGGGTGGCTTCGTCAACCTGTGGCCGGCTTCGGTCCACTCGGTGACCACGCACAACGAGGGCGTGGCGCTGGCCGCCGCGGCCAACGCGGCGTACCACGGCGCGTCCACGCTTCCGCCCGCCTTGACCGCGACGGGCGGCACCACTGACGGCTCGAACGACTCGACCGGGGCTCCGGTGGCCACCTTCGCCGCGGCGGCGAGCCCACTCCTCAACGGCGGCGCCCCCCTGCAGGCTCCCACGGTGGACAACCTGACCGGTGCGGGCTCACCGGGCGGTACCCCCGGCGGGGGCACTCCGGGCGGCTCCCCGCCGGCGGGCACCCCGACTCCGCCGCCCGGCGGTAAGGGCGGTCTCACCACCGTGCTGAGCCGGCTGACCACGGCCATCAGCGATCTCACCACTTTGCCCTCCAACCCGACGCGCGCTGTCGGCGGAGCGGTCACACCCCTCACCGGTGTCCTGGCCGCAATGACCGGCACCCTGTCCGACCTGAGCACCCTGATGCCCCTCCCCTCCCCCGTGGGCACCGCTGGCACACTCCCGGTCGTGGCGGCAGCGTCACCGGCCTCACGCGGGCCGAGCACCGGCGGGTCGCCCCAACCGGCGGACGTACCGGCGGGCAAACCCTTCACCACGACGCCCTCGCCCTCGGCGACGGCACTGTCGACCATCGCTTCCAGCCTGGCGCTACCGCCGACCGGCTCGAACGGATCGGGGACACCGGCCATCCCCTCCCTGCCGCTGCCGCTGCCGCTGCCGCTGCCGCTGCCGCTGCCGGTGGCCGGCGGGACGCCCGCCCCGGTCCCGAGCCTGCCGGTCACCACGGGTGGCACGCGGCCCGCCCTGCCGGTCGTCGGCGTGCCGGCGGTGACCAGCAACGGGTCCACGACCTGTGTGAGTGGTCCCGGCATAAAGATGGGCCCGCTTTCGGTCGGCGTGAGCAAGGCCGGCGCCTCCTCCCCGGCCACCGTCTGCATCCCTTCCTGACGCCGGGCCCGGGACCAGGGGAGGTCAAGTGGTCAGATTGACGTGCCTCCTGCGCCGGAAGGACGGGATGACCCCGGTCGAGTTCCACCAGCACTGGAAGGCAGTGCACGGCCCCCTCATTGCGGGCAGCCGGAGCGGGAGCCACGTGATCCGCTACGAGCAGCACCCCCGCCCGCTCTCCGACTACCGCGGGGACGAGGATCCCGGCTTCGACGGGGTGACGGTGCAGTGGTTCGAAAGCATGGACGCCTACCGGGCCCACATGGCCGAGCCTGACTTCGCGGAAATCTGGCAGGACATAGAGCACTTCCTGGACACCGGCCAATTGCACTTCGTGCTCACCGAGCACCCCCACCTGGTCATGGGAGAGGACGGTTCATTCCCCCTGGCCTGAGGCGGGCGGGGGGACCAGCGTGGCGACCCGGGGGGCCGGCTCGGTCTCGGGCAAGGTCTCGGGCATGGGCACGGCAGTCAGCGCCCGGGGAGCAGGGACCGGCGCGGTCAGTGCCTGGCTGCGCCGGCGCTCCATGATCGACGTCAGGTCCTTCCACTCACGGCCGCCCACCCGGGAGACATCCTTGGGCAACCGGCGCAGGAAACGGGCCACGTTACGGCGGTGGTGCGCAGCCACCCCGCCCATCACGAAGACGGTCGACGAGGGAAGGTGCGCCTGGCCGGTGGCCAGGTCGGCCAGGCGGCCCGCCGCCACTTCGGCGTCCTGCATGAGTCCCAGCCGGTCTTGCAGGACGGTCAGCCGGCGTATGTAGCGCGCCGTGCGCCCGGCGTAGAGCTCGGAGCTGAACTCGAGCGAGTAGCGCAACTTCTTGCAGCGCTTACGGAGCCGGTGAAAGTCGGCCGCCTGTCCCGATTTCTTGGCCTTCCGCGCCGCTTGGACGACGGCGTCATGGCGGGCCACCACCAGGTCGGGCACGCCGATCACGGCCGGGGAGCGTGTGGCCACCGAGCGGCGAAGCGGGCCCTGCCGCACCAGGGCAGCCATGCCGTTGACCAGGCGCTCCCAGCGGGCCGAGTCGAGCCCCGCCAGCATGGCGGAACGGGCGGCGTCACGTTCACGGTCCAGGAGGTCGGCCAGGTCGGCCAGGGGGTCGTGAGAGCCGTCGCCGAGGAGCATGCCCCAGTCGACCAGTGCGGTCGCCATCTCCCCGAGGCCTTCCTGTTGGACATCGAGATCGCGTACCGCACCGAGCACCGAGGCCACCCAACCCAGCTCGTCCCGGTAGCTCCGGGCGCGCACCGGGAGGATGTCGGCGAAGAGATCGAGGGCGGCGCGCAGGCGCCGCGTGGCCACGCGCATGTCGTGGAGATCCTCGGGGTCCTCACCGAGCCGGGTACCGGGCTCCTTCTGGCGCAGCACCGCCAGCTGGCGGCGCAGTACGGCGTAGGCCAGCTCGCCCATCGTCGCATCGGGGGACACCTCGGTGCCGCCGAGGTCCGGCGGCCCGGGGATCTCCACGCCGACGGCCAGCAGTCCTGCTTCGAATTTGGAAAGTGTGGCCGGTTGGAGGCCGCACGACGACCGCAGCTGCGCCACGATCGGCTCCAGCGCGTCCACCCATTCGGGGAGCACCTCGACCTCCACCCGGCGCAGATGCAGGGGGCGATGCCCGCTTCCCACCACGACCACCGTGTCATCCAATGAGACCTCCGCCGCGTCGACCCCGCCCACCCGCAGCGAGAACGGCCGGCGCCGGGTCCGGACCTCGAGCACCTCGCTCAGGCGGCGCCGACCGGCGATGGCGTGCACACGACGACCGACCGGCCCGTCGGGACCCAGGGCACCGACGCCGGCAGGGGGCAGAGTTTCGGTCACTTCCAGGCGCCGGCGGAGCCCGCTCTCCTCGGCAGCCCGGGTGTCCTTAAGCGTGACCTCGTCGTGGCGACCACGCCGGCGGGTGCGCACCACGAATCCCGCACCCGCCATGCGCCAATCGTCTGTGTCGACATAGGAGTCAACCAGGCGCCGAGGCGTCTTGGCCAGTGCCGTGATCGTCCGCTGATCGTCGGCCTCAAGGCTCAGCGTGGGCAGGGTGGCCAGCCACCGCTCGACCGGGCGCAGGTCGAGCGCGTCGAACTGCCACTCGATCTCTACCGGCTCGGAGGTGCCCACGGTGGAAGGCTACCCCGGGCAATTCTCCACTGCGGAAGGAGGGCGATGATTGTCCGCAATTCCAACCGGCGCGGCGGTAGTCTGCCTGCAGTGGGGCGACGAGAGATGATCGTGGAGCTACACAGACCAAACGATGTCGTACAAGCAGCCGGAGGACTTCTCATCCGCCGCGAACACGGCGAGCTCGAGATCGCGGTGGTGCACCGGCCGGAGCACCAGGACTGGTCCTTCCCCAAGGGAAAGCTGGAAGAGGGCGAGACCTTCGAAATGGGCGCGCTGCGCGAGGTCAAAGAGGAGACGGGCATCACCTGCCGTCTCCTCCGCTTCATCGGGCACACCGAGTACGTCGACCGCAAGGGCCGACCCAAGGCCGTGGCCTACTGGGTGATGGCTGCCGGAACGGGGACCTTTTCCCCCAATGAGGAAGTTGACGAGCTCCGCTGGATGAGCCCGACCGGGGCGGCCCGCCTCCTCTCCTATGAGCGGGATCAGGAGCTCCTGGCTATCCTGACCGCCGCTGACCAGGTGGACCCGCTGGTCTGAGCGATGGGCTGGCCCCGGCCGGTTCCTCGTTGTCTCCCGCCGTGCCAGTCGAACCCGACGCACCCGTCAGCGGCAACGTCGAACCACGGTTTGCCGCCGTGCTTCGTGCCTTCCGGGAGAACTTCACGGATCGGGGCGAGATCGGTGCCGCAGTGTGCATCGTGGTGGACGGGCTGGTCGTCGCCGATCTGTGGGGCGGCTGGCGTGATGTCGGGCGCCGCCTCCCCTGGGAGCGTGACACCCTGGTCAACGTGTTCTCGGTGGGCAAGGCCGTGGCTGCCCTGTGCGTGGCCCAGCTGGTCGGCCGGGGCCTCCTCCAATTCGATCAGCCGGTGGCCAAGGTTTGGCCCGAATTCGCGGCGGCGGGCAAGGCAGGCGTCACGCTGCGCCAGCTTCTCAGCCATCAGGCCGGCCTGCCGGCACTGCGCGCCGTGTTGCCCCCGGGCTCCGTCTTCGATTGGAAGGCCATGTGTGACGCGCTGGCCGCCGAGGAGCCCTGGTGGGATCCCGGCACGGCACACGGCTACCACGTCAACACCTTCGGCTTCCTGGCCGGCGAGGTGGTTCGGCGCGCCACCGGGGAGAGCCTGGGCACAGTGGTGCGGCGGGAGATCACCGGACCCCTCGACGCCGATTTCTTCATAGGGGTCCCGCGTCCCCAGCTGCACCGGATCGCCGACTTCATCGGCCTGCATGCGGCACCTTCCGGCGACGGCGAAGGACTGACCGAGAACCAGTTGATGGAGCGGCATGCCTACTTCAACCCTCCCGAGTTTTCGGGGGCCGGCGTGATCAACACCACGAGATGGCGCACGGCGGAGTTGCCCTCCACCAACGGGCACGCCAGCGCCTGCGGCATCGCGCGCATCTTCGCCTCCCTGGGCGCACGTGGTCGGGGCGATGCGGACATGGTGGTGGAGCCGGCTGCGTTGGCGGAAGCCACGAGCGAGCAGGTCTACGGGAACGATGAGATCCTCCACCGTCCTTCCCGATTCGGCATCGGGTTCCAGCTGACGCAGTCCGAGCGCATGTTGGGACCCAATCCCCGCTCGTTCGGCCATTTCGGCGCCGGCGGCTCGCTGGGCTTCTGTGATCCCGATGCCCGGGTGGCCTTCGGCTACGCCATCAACACCATGGGCCCCCGCTGGCAGAACCCGCGGAACCGGGCACTGATCGATGCCTGCTACGGCTGTCTGTAGGTCGCCCAGTCAGTCCTGGTCCGGAAGGTGGAGATGAACGATGACGCGACCGGTCAATTCGTCTGGCCTGATGCCGACGAGCGCGTGGCGATCGCCTCCCGCCCATGATTCGAGATCGAGTGAGGCGAGCCGCTGCACTTCCTCGGGATCCTCAATGTGGCGGCATCGCCCGGTCACCAGGACACTCCAACCTTCGCTCACGGCCTCATCGACACGGTCGATTTCGAAGCCGACCACCTCGGCCGCACCGAGCGAAGAGGCCTTGTCCTCGTCGGTGCTGAAGACGACTTCGCCCTCGGTGAACTCGAAATTGACCGGGAGGGCCACCGGACCGCGTGGGGATGAGAAGACGACACGGCCCACCCCGCCGGCCGAAAGATGGGCCTCACATTGTTGGGGTGTGAGTGTGACGAGGTCGGGGTGAGGTCCAGCCCGCCCGTGGCCGGGGGGCCGGTCCACCTCACCCCCCAGGAGGGAGAGAGGGGTGGTTTGGAGGGCGAGTGCCATGAGCAGCATGGTGCCGCCGCTGAGTGTGGCGTCCGCACTGCGCTCGAAGTACGCCAGGTAGCCGGGATCGATACCGGTCCGCGTGGCGAGCTCCTCGACGCTCATCCCCAGCTCGTTGCGGCGATGGGCGATTCTGCGGGCCAGGTCGCTGGCGTGAGTTTCCTGTGGCGGCGGAAGTGTCATCCGCCCATTGTGCACCCCCGGCGTCGGGTCCACGGAGTCCCACGTCCCAGCCCGGGGGACGGCGGCCGCTCAGCTCCCGGAGTTGATCAGGACGGCAGCGCCGTTGACCCGGTCCTGGGCCAGATCGCAGAGGGCCTGGTCGGCCTGGTCGAGCCGATAACGGGCGGTCGACACGTGTACGGGGATCTGCGCGGCCAGTCTGAGAAATTCCTCCCCGTCGCGCCGGGTATTCGCCGTGACGCTCTGCAAGGTGCGCTCTTCGAAGAGGTGGTCCTGGTAGTTGAGGGGCGGAATGTCGCTGAGGTGTATTCCCGCCACGGCAACGGTCCCTCCACGGTCCAGCGCGGCCAGCGCGGCTGGTACCAGAGCGCCTACCGGAGCGAAGAGGATGGCGGCATCAAGCGGCTGGGGAGGCAGGGCGTCGGTTACGCCCACACTCGTGGCCCCGAGCTCGAGGGCCAGCGATCGAGCCTCGGCCGACCTGGTCAGGACATGGACCCTGGCCCCTTCGGCCATGGCGATCTGCGCGGTGATGTGGGCCGATCCGCCGAATCCGTAAATGCCGAGGTGGCCACCCTCAGGGAGATTGGACCTGCGCAGAGCCCGATAGCCGATGATCCCGGCGCAGAGCAACGGGGCGACTTCCTCGTCGCTGAAACTGTCGGGCAGTCGGTAGGCAAATGACTCGTCGACCAGGACGTACTCGGCGTAGCCCCCGTCACGATCCCACCCGGTGAACTGGGGAGCGGTGCACAGGTTCTCCCTCCCGGTAGCGCAGAAGCGACAGGTGCCACAGGTGTGGGCCAGCCAGGGCACCCCGACCCGATCGCCTTCACCCAAGCGTGTGCACCCGGGTCCGCGCTGGTCAACCAAGCCGACCACCTCATGCCCGGGGATGACCTGGAAATGCCTCGGCACCAGGTCTCCCTCGGCCAGGTGGAGATCGGTGCGGCACACTCCGCACACACTGACGCGCACGCGCACCTGGCCGGCACCAGGCTGGGGAATCGCCTTCTCGACCTGCACGAGGGGGCCGGTGTCGATGGGAGCGGGTCGGTCGACCACCCACGCCTTCATCGTCCCGGGTGTCATGGCGCGGATCCGGGCGGGCGAGGCCATTGCCTGCAGGACCCGCTGGCGCTCACCGCTCCTCCCCTTTCCGATGTCCCATGCCCCGCAGCGTAGGGCGGAGGGCCGGGCGCCAATGGAGGTTCACCGCCGTTTCGGGCACAATTGAGGGGCTCCATCGTACGGACAGACCCGGGCGGACCCCGATTGGGGACCTTTGCCCCTACGGGCACCCGCAGGCACGTGCGACGCTGGAAGGATCATTTGATCCAGCCCGCAGAGAGGCGAGAGAGTTGCCAGCCTTGTCTTCCACCTCGGTCGAGAGTACCGGTCAACCACCCGGCTACCCCCGGGACCTCGCCCGCGACGTCACCGATGGGGACGTTCGTTACCACTTGCGCCCCATACGTCCCGACGATGCCGCCCGGTTGTCCGAGTTCCACAGACGCCTTTCCCCGCATTCGGTGTATCTCCGCTTCTTCACCTTTCATCCGACGTTGTCGGCGGCGGAGGTGCAGCGTTTCACCTGCGTCGACTACGTCAATCGATTGGCCCTGGTGGCCGAGGTCGACGATCGCCTCATCGCCATCGGCCGTTTCGATCGGGAACCCGGAGCATCCGAAGCGGAAGTGGCGTTCGTGGTTTCGGATGAGTACCAACACCACGGGATAGGGACACTGCTCCTAGTGTCCTGGCAGGTTGTTCCGCCAAGAAATTCTGACTGAACGGGAATTTTCTGGTTTGAGGCCGCGTTGTCCGGTGTTATACGCCAACATCGGAGGAACGCTATGGCCCGTCAAGGACGCCCCA